>Ga0137418_10002774_pt1 | contig 16033 bp, 11 predicted proteins | sample CZODoug3_1_2_16f_FD_122242 | JGI IMG/M metagenome (GOLD analysis project Ga0137418, IMG submission 122242) | Vadose zone soil fungal communities from Angelo Coast Range Reserve, California, USA - CZODoug3_1_2_16fungal (Hybrid Assembly) | ecosystem: Environmental > Terrestrial > Soil > Vadose... | reverse complement strand
CCCGTGCCGATCGACGTGCTGGCGAACTGGACGCTCGGCGTGCTGTTGGCGGGCATGGTGGTGCTCTTTGTCGGGCGCTTCGCCCGCAACCTGTACCGGCTCGCCAAGCTCGAGCCGCAGCGATTCCGTTGGTGGGAGCAAGGACAGTGAGGCTGCGCCGGTGCGGTCACCCGGCGTAGTGATCGAGGTGGTCACGCGTTGACGTTACGGCACGTCCGCGAACACCCTTCGCACGCTGGTTTCGTGCCACATTCTATCCAGCTCGTCAGCCTTTCCCTGCAGTGCGGCTGCGAAATCGCGGATGGTCGAGGGTGCGGACGGTGGTACACTGCTCGCCGCTGCACCCGCGACCTTGCGCAGTTCATCCACCACTCTTGCGCGTCGTTCCCCGTCGAACAGCCCGTCAGCCAAGCGTCGCATTCGCTGATCCACGTCGATGTGCTCCTCTCGATCGGCGTCGAGGAGAACATTTGCGACCCAAGTAAAACGGCCAGCCCGCAGATCTTGAACTAAATCGCAGACATCGTCACCGATTTGGCTAAAGACCGCCAAGCGATCCATGAGCGGGGCAATCCAGCTCATCTCCTCGGGGCGGCCGCACAAAGCAGATACCGAAGCGGCAGCGACCTTGAATATTCCGTTGACGTTGGCGTGGAGGCCGAGATGCTCGGTGGTGAAGAGTCCTGGTCGTGCTTCCAGACGCCGGACGTCCAGGATGCCATCGACCGTCTCCCTGAGCCGTGCGCGGTAGAAGGACAAGAGCTCGGGCTGTTCGATGCACGCCAGAGACTCGAGGAGAAACCGGTCGGCCACGAACAGCAGACGGAGATCTTCCTGCTGCCGGTCGAGCACGTCGTCCTGAAGGCGGATGTAGAGGAACAGGGCGTACTGCGCCCACAGCACGTCGCCCAGATCAGCAACCGGCTTGCCCGTGCGCTCGCTCGCCCAGGCTTCGTGCAGCTGCACCGGTATCGTGAGCCAATCAGGAAGGGGCTCGATTGCCGGAGCCTTGATGTGCACCGCCTCGTCCGACCCTGAGGAATCACACCCGATGGGAAGTGACGCCAGCACGGCATCGAGGCGGCGCCGCAGTACGGCGGCGTACGACTGCGGGGCGCTCACCGTCCCCAGGGCGGCCAGCCCATCGGCCAGTCCATCGTTCTCCATTGCCCGTCCTTGGCGTACTTTTGCCATCCAGCCAGTGCCTCATCGATCGAGCGTCCCGCTCGATTTCGTTCCTCGATGAGCCGTACGACTTCAGTCTTATCCTTATCGTTCAACTCCAGCGTGTCCGCCACTTCGTCTACGGTCTTCTTCGGGTTTTTCAAGAGGCGCGCAAAAAAATCCTGATCATGCAGTGCCAGGAGTCCCACCGCCGTCGGTCCAAACGAGCTCCTCAATCTGGTCGCCACTAGTCCTCCTTGTGGTTGGTACGCGGACGCGAGCCACCTCGCCCCAGCGCGCGGAGCCGTTCAGCCTCCGCCACCCGTTCCAGCAAAATGGCGCGCGCTTTTGTTTTGCCAGCGTCGTTCGTCCGACGCGCGAGAGCCTGATAGATGGGAATCATTTCCGTCATTCCTTCTGCGAGGTGGGCAGCGCCCAATTCGGCGCGGAAGGCCGCCTGGTACCGTTGGGTAGCGGCCGTATCCCCCTCGAAAATGGCGAGCGCCTCGAGCAGTCCTGCCAGATATGACTCTGATGGAATGATGCTGCGGGCCCCCTCGAGCGTGTCCCGCAGTCCCTCGAGCGCGCCGCTCTGGATCGCGAGGACGCCCCACAACGTGTACAGCGGTGCGAAACGCCAGCCGGATTGGACCGCTTCACGAATTGGCGGCACCGCCTCCGTGGGCCGACCGAGCAGATACAGCGTGGCGCCCAGGTTGTACAGCAAGACATTGTTGTGGGGTGAGTATACCAGCGCGACCCGCAGGTGGCTCACCTTCGCTTCTAGATCCCCGCGGGCAGTGGCCTTGGCCCATTCGATGAGGGCGCGGTCGAAGGGGCTGGCGCCCAGTGCCAGCCTTTCGAGCTCTCGCAGGTGCACCCGGACGGACGCGGTCTCACCGAGTTGTGCGAGGCCCGCGACCAGCCATACGCGTGGCGCAATGAAGTCCGGGGCCAGCTGGACCGCGCGTTCGAAATGCGGACGGCCGCCGGGGAGGCCGCGATATGCGTACTCCGTGCCCTGAAGGAATTCATTGATGGCGGCCACATTGGGTACGCCTTCGACAAAGGGCGCCAGGTCGAGCGCTTTTGTAACGCCACCGGTAGCCGTCTCGAACGCGTCCAGCAACCGGATCGCGACGCTGCGAATCTGCCCCGGCAGCTCGGATTCTTTGGTGTTCGTAAATGAGCCCGCCTGGACGACTTCCTTGCTTCGCGTTTTTGTGAGGACATAGTCCATGGTAAATCCGTCCGGCACCGGGGTGATGGTCATGCGCACCACGTAGCCCAGCCCCCAATCGCGCATCGCTTCGATCGGATCCGCGACGACGTTCTTCGAAACAAATGCCAGACGACTGTTCAGCGACTGGGGGTCGGCGACCGCCAGTCCGCGGTAGCGACTGAGCTCCGCGGCAAGCAGATGCTGGATCAGCTGTGCGCGGGAGACGAGGCTATCGTTCCCGGCCCCTACGTCAGTCGGCAACACACCGACGCGCACCGTGGGCGCGCCGGTGTTTTCCCTGCGCGTAGAGCCGAAATCCACCGATACCGCCGCCCCATACGCGACCACGGCCAGCAGGAGCAGGGCAACCAGCCAAACAGATTGTTTCCGCAGCCAGCGCCTGGCCGCCGCAGCTCGTGAGAGCGATTCCGCGAATTCCTGCACCGTCGCAAATCGGTCTGTGACAACGGGGGCCAGCGCCTTCCGTAACACCGTGGCAAGCTCGGCCTTCACGGACCGGCGGGGGCTGCTGGGACCTGGAGGCGCGCCGGTGAGCATTTCATGCACCACGCACGCCAGGCTGTAGATATCCGCGCGCGGGTCAATCCGGCCGCCACTGGCTTGTTCGGGACTCATGTAGGCAACGGTCCCCACCGCGATGCCCGTCGCAGTCACGCGGTCCTCGCCGGCCAGCGTCAGCGCCTGCGCAATGCCAAAGTCCGCGATCACGGCGTGCCCGTCGGAGAGCAGAATGTTTTCAGGCTTGATGTCGCGGTGGATAATCCCGAGGCCGTGCGCGTAGCTGAGCCCATTGGCGATCTCGCCGGCCAGCCGTACGGTGTCGGCGAGCGGCAGTTGTTGCTCGCGCACTAGTCGCGCGCGCAAGGTTTCACCCGCGACGTAAGGCATCACATAGTAGAGCAAGCCATTTGCCGCCCCGGAGTCGTGCAACGGCAGAATGTGAGGGTGAGTCAGCTTCGCAGCGATTCGGATTTCGCGCAGAAAGCGCTCGGTGCCCACGACGGCAGACAGCTCGGGCCTGAGCACCTTGATGGCGACCTTGCGGTTGTGCTTGCGGTCGTGGGCAACGTAGACGATCGCCATCCCACCGCGCCCTACCTCGCCTTCCAGGCGGTAGCGATCGGCCAGCATGGCTGTCAAACCTTCAAGCCTGGCGGTCAGCATAGAGGTTGTCGCGTCGACTACGATAGAGCGGCGCAGAGCAGATAGCGAGGAAGTGCTGAATTCCGGCCTTGCTCCCCCTACCGACCGTAGGGATAATTCACTCCCCGGGAGGGGTGGCCGAGTGGCTGAAGGCGGCGGTTTGCTAAACCGTTATAGGGCCTTAAAACTCTATCGGGGGTTCGAATCCCCCCTCCTCCGTGCTAAAGAATGTCCAATCATCAATGTCCAATCATCAATGTCCAATGATCATTGATCATTGATCATTGATTATTGATCATTGATCATTCGGCATGCCCATTCGCGTCAGATTCGCACCATCGCCTACCGGTTATCTCCACGTCGGGGGCGCTCGCACCGCGCTGTTCAACTGGCTCTTCGCCCGCCGCGAGGGCGGGAAATTCCTGCTCCGCATCGAAGACACCGACAAGGCGCGTTCCACCGACGAAAACACCCAGGTCATCCTCGACGGCCTCAAATGGCTGGGCCTCGACTGGGACGAGCCCCCCGTCTTCCAGGGCGCCCGCGTCGCCCGCCACCAGCAGGTCGCCGATCAGCTGCTGAAAGAAGGCAAAGCCTACCTGGAGGAGGACGCGATCCGGCTGCGCGTCCCCCCCGGCGAGCTGTCGTGGGACGACGCGGTGCATGGCCGCATCAGCTTCAAAGGTGAGGACATCCGCGACTTCGTGATTCTGCGGTCGGATCGCTCACCGCTGTACAACTTCGCCGTGGTCGTCGACGACATCGACATGCAGATCAGCCACGTGCTGCGCGGCGACGATCACATTTCCAACACCCCCAAACAGCTCGCCGTCTACCGCGCCCTCGGCGCAGGGACCCCGATCTTCGGCCACGTGCCGATGATTCATGGGCCCGACGGGAAGAAACTTTCTAAGCGACACGGCGCGACCGCGGTCGGCGACTACCAACACCTCGGCATTCTCCCGGAGGCGATGCGCAATTTTCTCGCGCTGCTGGGATGGAGCCCGGGCGGCGATCGCGAGATCATGAGCATGGAAGAATTGCGGACCCTGTTCTCGCTCGACGGCATCCTCAAGAAACCCGCCGTCTTCGATACGACGAAGCTCGAGTGGATGAACGGGCAGTACCTCAGCGCCAAGACGGCCGAGGAGCTGTACCCGCTCGTGAAACCCGAGCTCGAGAAGCTGGGTCTCGATGGCAACCGGGACGCCGTGTTGAAAGCGATCACGGCCGTGAAGACCCGTTCGCGCACCACGCTCGATGTGGCGCGCCAGGTGGCGGTGCGGCTCGACCCGCGGTTCGTGACGCTGGATGACAAGGCGCAGAAGGAAATCGCCAAGGATGCACCGGGGTATCATGCGGCGCTCGCGGCGAGTGTCATCGCCCTGAAGAACGCGCCCGACTGGACGCCCGAAAGTCTCGAGCACGTGCTGCGCGGACTCGCGGAACAGCGCAACGTGGCGGCGGGAAAAATTTTTCAGCCGATCCGGATCGCGCTGACCGGAGGAACGGTGTCGGAACCGGTGAACGAGCTGCTGTCGGTCGTCGGCAAAGAGGCGGCGCTGCGCCGCCTCGAGGCGGCGGCCCTCTCCTAGAGGATCCCCCCTCATGATCCAGATTCGTGTGATGGCCGCCGCGGTGGTTCTGGCGGCGTGCGCCGGTCACCTGCAGGGACAATCACTCCTTGACCGGCCACCAAACCTTTCCGGCGGGTGGCTCGGCGCGCCGGGGACGGTGCAATTCAACTTTGTGCATCGCTTCAGCGTCAGCACGCCCCCGGCCCGCAAAGTCTCGAACTCGCCCACCTTTTTCTTTTCGTATCGACTGCCGCTGCCGCTCATGGTCGGGCTGAACTATGCGACATCGTCCGATGTGTCGCCGAGCGCGGTCAACGAATTCGAGGCCTTCGCCCGCTATGGAAAGAGTGGGCCCCTCGATGTCGCCGCACAGCTCGGTTACAACCAGGGAGCGAAGAGCGTGGACGCCGAGGTCACCCTGGCCCGCACGATCCAGCGGCTGCGCATTCTGGCCGTGGGACGCATGTTCTCGCACGCCTATGGAGTGGACACGGCCCGTTATGCCATAGGCGGGGGAGCCGTGGTGCGGCTGGGTCGCTGGGTCGCCCTGGCGGCTGATGTGGCGAGCCTCATCGATCGCCGCGCAGGAGAAAAAGCGGCGTGGGGAGCCGGCCTACAGCTCGGCATCCCGTACACTCCGCACACTGTCTCGCTGCAAGTCGCCAACACCAATACGGGAACGCTCGAGGGCGCCTCGCGCGGCATCACCGGCAAGGCGCGCGGCGGATTTGAGTTCACGATTCCCTTTACGCTGAGCCGGTACTTCGGACGGCGAGGGAAAGCGGCGGCGAATGAGGCGGCGGCGAGGGACGGCGAAGGGGCGGCAAAGGCTGAAATACGAACGATGACGTTTGCTCCGAACCGGATCACAATCGCGGCGGGAACGGCGGTGCGCTGGACCAACAACGATCAGCTCGTCCATACCATTACAGCCGATGACGGGTCGTGGGATTCGGGGCCGATCGAGCCGGGCCGGACTTGGAGCCATACGTTTAGGCAGGCGGGAACCTACGCGTTCCACTGCACGCCACACCCCTTCATGAAGGGTGTGATCATCGTCCGCTAGTTACTGCTCCTTCCAGCAGAGGGGCACGCCCTCTTTGGCGCCGTGCATGCCGTCCGCCGGCGCCACACCAGCCCAGATGCCGCAGCGCGTGTCGGGCAGGTTCACGTGCCAGCCGATGGCGCGGTAGCTCTTGGCGTCGGCGAACTGCACCACCACGCTGTCGCCGGTCTGCGCACGAAACGATTCGCCAAGGTCGCGATTGAAGCCGTAGCGCAGACTGTCGGCGAAGTACGCGTCCTGGGCCATCGCCAGATTACGCAGATCGCTCTTCACCGCCGCCTTGTACGCGGTGCCCTTTCCGCCGCCGCAGCCGCACGCAAACTTGGGCGTCATGATCGCGATCACGAGGAAAAAGAACAGCCCGACGGCGCTCGAGCGGCCGTAGGCAAGTTGAGCGACCGGCGTCGCCGGCGAGGTGAACCGCATCAGCCGCACGATGGCGACAATCCCGATCAACGCGACCACGAGCCCCACGGCCCCCGGACCCGGCGTTGGGTCTTCTTGGGTAAACGAGACCCACGCATACAGGCCGCCGATCACGGCAAGCGCGCCGGCGCTCGCGTAGATCGAGCGGCGCGTCAGCTTCGGCACCTCTGGAGGCTCCGCGCGCCACGCGTACAGCAGGAACAACACCGAGGGCAAGCCGGCGAGCACGAGCCCGAAAAAGCCCGTGAGGATCAGCGCCACCATGAACGAATCGCTGTTCTGTAGCAGGAAAAACACGCTCGCCGCGAGCGACAGGAGAAAACCGGCGAGCAGGACGCGATTCGTCGTGCGGCCGACGAGACGCAGCGGCTGAGACGGCTGTGAGGGAGCGGTCATGCTAGACGCTAATGCGCGGCGATCTGCGCCGCAAATATTACGGGCTACGGTACGGCTTTGACGGTATCCTGGGCGCGGCGCCGATCCTCGGCGTCGCGCTCTGCTTGTTTCCGCTCTCTGAGCTCGCGCACATAGCGGCGGAATTGCTGCAACGTCTGCGCACGATCGGCGGCGCGCAGCAGATCGGAGCGCATGTCGTTGAGCTGCCGCGCCCGCATCTCTTCATCGAAATTGCCCTGCGGCAGCAGATTGCCCAGCAGCGCCAGCACCATCGTCGGAATCTTCACGCCGGCGACATGGATATAGGCCGAATCGAGCCCCCACTCCGGCTTGTCGGGCGTGCCCCCAACCGTCCACTTGGGCCGCTGCCGGTCGCGCTGCATCTGATCGAGCACCTGATTCAGCGAATCCACCATCACGCGCAGCCGGTCGATCGCTCCCACGCGCCGGCCCGCGGTGTCACCGTAGATCGCCTCGGCGACCGCAGCGGGCAACCCGGGCCGCGGGCTGACCCAGAGGCGGCCATCGCCCACTTGTGGCGCGAGAGCCACGCGACTCGCATTGGGATCGTAAGCGGGAAGCGTAACCCCGGTATCGATCGGCGGCGTGACGGCGGGTGGAGGCGTGGCCGGTGGCGGGGCGGGCTCATGACGCGACGACACGATCGTCGGTCCCTTGGCGCGCACCTCGCGCGTGCCCGGAACGAAGACCATCGAGTCGCCCGCCTCGATCGGTTGCAGCACCACGTAGTCCGCGCGGCGCCATGGCGCCTGCCAGTTCACCGCGAAGAACAGAATCACGGCGACGACGTGCAGCGCGGCGGTGATCAGCCACGCGCGGCCGATCGGCGTTTGCCCAACCTGACGGTCAAACAGTGGCAAGCACCTTTCCCAACCGCTCCGTTGCCTCGATGAGCCGGGGCACAGGAACAGTCAGCGCGATTCGGAAAAACCCTTCCGCGCCGGCGCCGAACGCACTGCCCGGCAACGTCACGACGCCGACATCCTCGAGCGCGCGCTTCTGAAACGCGGCCGACGGCAGTCCCTCGGGCAATGGAATCCAGAGGTACAGTGTCGCGCGGGGAGGATCGATCTCGAAACCATTGGCACGCAGCACCGGCACAATCGCGTCGCGCCGCTCTTTGAACTGCGCCGCGTATCCCGCGGCGATCTGCTCCGCCTGCTTCAACACTTCCGCACCCGCCGCCTGCACCGCGAGAAATGCGCCGGTGTCGACGTAGTTCTTCACCCGCGCCAGCGCCGCGATGCGATCGGCCCGGCCCACCGCCCAGCCGAGCCGCCAGCCCGTCATGCAAAAGCTCTTGGAGAGCGAGTGGAACTCGACCGCGACGTCCATCGCGCCCGGAATCTCGAAAATCGAGGGCGCCACGTAGCCGTCGAACGTGATCTCGCAATACGGATTGTCGTAGGCGAGCACGATGTCGTGCCGGCGGCACGCCGCGATCGTCCGCTCCAAATATTCGCGCGGCGCCACGGCGGCGGTGGGATTGTTCGGGTAGTTGAGATAGACCAGCCTGGCGCGTTTCAGCACGTCGGCGGGGATCTCGTCGAGCTCGAGCAGGAAATCGGTGCGCGGCGTGAGATCGTAGATGTACGGCTCGGCGTCCGCGAGCACCGTCCCGCCATGATAGACGGCGTAGCCCGGCACCGGCACGATGGCGGCGTCGCCGGGATTGAGGATCGCCGTCGCGAGATGCGCGATGCCTTCCTTGGAGCCGAGTAACGGGTGCAGCTCTTTGAACGGATCGACCGACACGCCGAAGCGCCGCCGCATGTACGCCGCGGCCGCTTCACGGAACGCAGGCAGGCCCAGCTGAAAGGCGTAGCGGCTCATCGTGGGATCCTGCACGGCGCGCGTCAGCGCCGTCACCGCGACGTCCGGGGGGGCAAAGTCCGCATCGCCCGCCCCGACGTCGATGACATCGACGCCCTGCTCGATCAGCCGCCGCTTGATCGCCGGCAGCTCGGCCATCGGATAGGTGGGTAGTTGCCCAACGCGTTTGCTGAAGCCCGCCACTTACGTCTCCTGTTTCGTCGTCTCGAAGCCATACCACACGCCGGAAATCTAGCTCGAAGACACCGGGGCGCTTCCCCCGATACTATGCATTGCGAAGAATTCTTCCAGCTCGCGCCGCACATCCTGCCAGTTGCCGATCGCCCTCGTCGCCGGGGGCAGTCCCTCGAGCATCGTCGCCCCGTAGCGTTTGGTGACGACCCGCCGGTCGAGCAGCACCACCGCGCCGACGTCGGATTTGGTGCGGATCAGCCGCCCAAATCCCTGTTTCAACTTGAGCGCCGCGAGCGGAACGAGATAGTGGCTGAACCCGTCCACGCCCGCCTCCGTGAGACGCTCCAGCCGAGCCGCGGTTAGCGGCTCGCTCGGCACCTTGAACGGCAGTTTCGCCAGGATGAGGACGCGCAGCGCACGCCCCGGGACGTCTACCCCCTCCCAGAATGAATCGGTCCCCAGCAGAATCGCCGATCCCGCGTCACGGAAGCGGCGCAGCAGCTGATCGCGCTGGCCCTCGCCCTGCACGAGCAACGGCCAGCGGGCACCGACGTGACCGCGGATCGCGTCGGCGGCGCGCCGCAGCGCGTTGTGGCTCGTGAACAACGCGAAGATGCCGCCGTCCGACGCATGCGCCAGCTCGAGCAGCACGCGCGCAACGGCGGCGCCGTGCCCCGATTCATCATCGCGCGGCTCGGGGATGTCGGTCGGGATGCCGAACAGGCACTGCGCGCCGAAATCGAACGGCGACGGCAGGATTTCGCGCACCGTCACGCGCGACGGCGGCAGCGCGAGCCCCAGCCGCTCCTCGAGGAACGTGAACTCGCCACCGGCGGCGAGCGTGGCACTGGTGAGCACGACGGTTTCGACGCGATCGAACAGCGCTTCCTTGAGAATCGGCGCTAGGTCGAGCGGCACGGCGGAGAGCGTCAGGTTCGGCGTGCGCCGCCCGCGGCGCTCCATCCAGCGCACGGCCGGGCCGGCCGGTGGCTTGAATCCGACGGGCTGTAGTGTGGCTTTGAGTCCTTCGGCAGCGGAGTCCAGACGGCGCACGACACCCCGCAGCTCGCCGATCAGGCGCGTCCGCATTTCGGCGGGATCATCGATCGACAACCGGTCGGCGATGGTCTCGACGCCGTCGCGCAGCTTGCTGAAGGCGACGAGCAGATTATCGAGCGCCACATCCAGTCCTTCGCGCCACACGCCGTCCTCGCGGAACGCATCGGTGAGCCGCAGCACCTGCTCCGCATCGAGCCGCCGTCCCAGGCGGCCAAACAGCTCTTCCGCCCAGCGGCGGGCGGAAACCAGCGCGTCGAGGACGGTGCGTGTCAGGAGATCGCGGCTGGCGGAGGCGAGCAGGTCGTCGTGCGTGCCGAGCTCCGCCGCGAGCGTCGGCAGCAGGCCGCGGCCGTTGCGCTCGAGGCGTCCCAGCAGCCGTTGCACGCCGAGCATGCTCACCTGGGTACCGAGGTGCTGCGCGGCGACGTCCTCGAGATGGTGGGCCTCGTCGAGCACCAGCCGCCGGTAGGGCGGCAGCACCGCGGCTTCCTGCCAGTTGTCGGACGCGATGCGCACCGCGAGATCGGAGGCGAGCAGGTGGTGATTCACCACCACCACGTCGGCCTCGGCGGCGCGGCGCCGCGCGGCGAACACGAAGCAGCGATCGAAGTGCGGGCACTTGAGACGCGTGCAGAGATCCGATTCGGCCGCGACGGCGTCCCATACGTCACTGGACGGCTCTTCGACAAGATCAGAAAGACTGCCGTCCGCAGTGCGGGACGCCCACCCGGCGATCGACTCGAGCTCGGCAGCGCGCCCGTCGTCGAACAGCGACTCCTGGCCGGCGCGCGCCTGCTCGAGGCGCGAGAGGCAGAGGTAGTTCCGCCAGCCTTTGAGCAGCGCGAACGTCACGGCGCGCTCGCCGGTAGAGAACGCGCGCGACAGGATCGGCAGGTCCTTGCCGACGAGCTGCTCCTGGAGATTGATCGTGTTCGTCGACACGACGGTGCGCTCGCCGTTCACCCGTGCCCATTCCAGTGCGGGCACGAGGTAGGCGAACGACTTGCCCACGCCGGTCCCCGCCTCGAGCAACGCGATCCCGCCATCGTTGTACGCGTCGGCGACGTAGGCCGCCATGTCGCGCTGGCCGGGCCGGTCTTCGAACGCGCTGTTGCCGAGGACGCGGGCGACGGGCCCGGACTCGGTGAGCAGGTTGGCGATGTCGAGCGAATCGAGCCGCGCGAGAGTGCGGGCGCGCGGGCATTCGACGATGACGTAGAGCGTCGAGACGTCGTTGTTGACGATCCCGAAGCCGACGCCTTCATCGTGCAGTCGCGCGGCGACGTGCAAGTCCGCGCCCGATGGCTCGAGAAAGCCGCTCGGATGGTTGTGCAGCAGCATCTCGCCGCGCTGCGCCACGCCGGGAAGTGCCAGCACCGCGTCGATCGTGCCGCGCGCCAGCACGCGCGCGTCGGTGAGCGTCCCGTTGGGATCGGCGCGCACCACGAACGACACCTCGCGCCCGTGGGCCGCGGCGATCTCGTCCTGCAGCAGAGTGCGCGCGGCCGCCGTCAGGCGCTCGACGCTCACGTCTTGAGCTCGCGCTTTTTCGCGGCGGGAAACAGCACGTTGTTGAGGATCAGCCGGTAGCCCGGGGAATGCGGATGCAACGACAGATCGGTGGGCGGGTCGCCGATCTGGTGCTGCGGGTCCTCAGGATCGTGGCCGCCGAAAAACGTCCACGTGCCCTTGCCCAGGTCACCATGGACGTACTTCACCCACGGCGCGCCTTCTTCTTCGGCCAGGATAGTCACGCCCGGCTTCAGCCGGTTGCGGGTGAACGACGTCGTGAGGCCGTAGAAATCGGAAACCACCTGCCGGTGATTCTGGACCAGCATCGTGGGCACCGGATCGATCTTGGCGCTGAAGTTGAATAGCGTGAAAGCACCCAGCGGCTGGCGCCGCGCGCCGCCGTTCACCTGATGGCCGTCGATGTCCGAGAAGCTCGCGACCAGGGGATTGGGCTCGAGATGCGCGCTCGTGAACGCGAAGCTCTTCGACCAATCGAGCTTCGCATCGGCATCGGGATCGATGGGCGTGCCGTCGGCGAACGTGGCGGCGATGTCCACGTGCTCGGCCGCAAGCGCGAGATCGATCGTCTCGGTCGCCGTGCACATCGCGAACAGGAAGCCGCCGTTCTCCACGTATCCGTGGATGCCGCGCGCCACCGCCTTCTTCAGATCCGGAACGGTCTGGAAACCGAGCCGCCGGGCCATGTCGCTGTTGCGCTGCACCATTTCAGCGAGCCACGGCAGGCCGGAATAGATCAGGAAGAACTTGGAGTACTGGCCCGTGAAGTCCTCGTGATGCAGGTGCAGCCAGTCGTAGTCGCGCAGTCCACCGTTCACGACGTCCGCGTCCCAGATCTTGGTGAACGGGATGCCGGCGTACTGGAGCGCCATCGTGACGGCGTCGTCCCATGGCGCGGCGTTGGGGGGTGCGTAGACGGCGACTTTGGGCGCCTTCTCGAGCGGCACCGCGTCCATGTTGTTGGCTTCGATCTCGCCGCGCACCGCCGGCATGCCGCTGTCGACCGGCTCGAACCGAATGCCGTTGAGCGCCGCATCCCGCCGCAATGCATCGAGATCCGGTACGAGGAACGAGCCGCCGCGGTAATTGAGCAGCCACTCGGCCTTGAGGCCCGCCTGAATCGCTTTGTACGTCAGCCCGTAGGCCTTCAGATGATCGGTTTGGGCGTCGTCCATCGGAATCAAAAGCGACGGAATGACGGAATGACGGAAGGACGGAAGGAACGATGACAGGCGAGCACCTATCGTCATTCCGCCATACCGTCCTACCGTCGCCAGAAATTCCCGTCGTTTCACGATTTCGGAATCGCTCCCTTCGCCCGCTCCAGCACGCGTCGAGCTTCCGGGACGAAGGCGCTGTTGGGATACGTGAGTATCAAATGTTCGAGGTGTGGGATCGCCTCGGCCGACCGGCCCGTGCGCACCAGCAGCCGGGCCCAGTCGAGCTCGGCAGCGGGAGGGGCCGCACCTTCCCCACCGGCGCGCACGACTTCGTCGAACAACGCGACGGCGATCGCTTCCTGGTCGCCGCCTTTTTGCGCCGCCACCTGACCGGCGAGCAGCTGTACTTCGAGCCGGCCACCCTGCACCGGCAGCCGGGACGCCGCGCGACGCAACGCCGCGATGGCGGCGACCGAATCGCCGCGCGCCAACGTGAGCAACGCCGCGCCCAGCTCGGGACTCGACTCCTCCTGAATCCGCTGCAGCAGCGCCATCATCGCGGTGCGCTCCGTCGCGGCGGCGCGGTCGGTCGCATACGGTCCGGCGACCCGAAACGCCTCCATCGCGCCCTTCAGATTGCCGCGATACAGCGCGATCCAGCCGCGCTGCGCGATCGCGGCAACGCTCGAATCATCACCCAGGGCCGCATCCGCCCGGTCGAGCTCGCCGCGCGCGATGCGTGCTTGCGCGAGCGCCAGCCTCAGCGCCCCCCGATCGTCGGCCGTGAGTGCGGTTTTGGAGGCCTCGAGGCGCGCTGCGGCAACATCGAGCTGGCCATCCGCGATGAGTATCTGGAGTAACGACGCCTGCCCCAACGCGGTGGCGTCTGCATGAGCTTCCAGCACCCGGCGGGCACCGGCGCGGTCGCCGCCTTCCAGCAGCTCGCGCACCGCCTCGGCACGAGCCCGGTCGGACACGGGCGATGGGACGAAGTCGGCCCAGCGGGTCAGGGCCATGCCGCGGACGCGATGTCCTTCGGGCGTCGGCAATGCCCCCGCGAGGTCGGCGAAGCGCCGCAGCGCAACCTGCGTATCGCTGTCGTCTTGCCCAAGCGTCTGGTCCATTACCACCCACGCCTCGTTGGGTTGTCCCCAGGCGAGCAGCACTTCCGCGCCTACGCGACGCACGCGGACGGAGGCATCGGGCCCGGTCAGGATGCGCGCCACGTGCTCGTGCACGGGAGCCGGCGCATCGGCCAGCTGGCTTGCGGCGTTGGGTCCGACGTCCGCCGACCGTGTGACGGCGCGCACCCACTCGGCCGCGGAGGCTTCCCAGTTGCCGGCGCGCTGCTCGAGCTCCGCCAGCTCGATGGCGAGCGTCCCCTCGCCACCGAGCGTTTTTCGTCCCGTGAGATACGCGCGTCGCGCCTCATCCCACATGCGGCGATCGACGAGTGCCAGCCCCCATTCGCGGTATGGGGCGTCGCTGCGCGGCACACTCGCCGCCCAGCGCAGCGCGATCGCTGCGAGCGAATCGGTCTGATTCAGCGCCGCGTAGACGCGCAGCTCGAGACTGCGCAGCGCCGGGCTCTCGGGCAGGCGCGCGCGTGCCTGTTGCACGAGCGGCAACAGCTCGGACATGCGGTTCAGGACGAAGAGCGTGCGCTCGAGACCGAGGAGTGCCGGGAGATTCGTCGGATCGCTGCGGACCGTCGTGAAGTAGATCGTCGCGGCATCGGCATAGCGGCCCGAGCGCTCCAATTCGAAGCCCGGCCCGATGGCTTGACCCCGGGCGGCGCGCCCGGGGTCAGCCGAGAAAACGAGCACCAGGCTCGCAACCGCGGCCCAGTTAAGGCTTCTTGTCATTCAACCGGCGGAAGTACTCGAGCACCATCCGCCGCTGCTCGGGCGTGAGACCGGTCAGCTCGTCCCACGTCGGGTAGCGGACTTTCGGTCCTGTGCCGGTCGCCCCTGGAAGAAGCGCGGCGGGAGTGTGGACGCTGTCACCGGTCGCGGAGCGACTGGTGCGCTGCTTCTGTTCATCCGGCTCCTCGCCGGACAGGCTGCGGCCGGCGTCGAGCAGCTTGCGATAGAGGCGCTCCTGTCGCTCGATCGTGCGACGGTCGAGGCGTCCGGCCTCCAACTGCCGGGCAAGCTCACGAGCCTCCTGCGCCAAGGCGCCCGCGGCGCCGGCATCGCCTCCCGCCTGCAGGCGCTCGAGCTGCTCGGCGAGCTGACGTTGGCGGTTGGCGAGCTCACGGATCCGCTGCATCATCGCGTCGCCGCCGGCGCCCATCATCGGCAACAGGCCCTGCGCATCGCCGTTCATGCCCTGCTGCTGCTGCGCCATGCGGGCGAGCTGCTCCATCGCCTCCTGGAAGCCGGATCCCGACTGCGCCCCGGCGACGCGCTCCGCGGTGCGCACGAGCGCATGCGCGGTCGCGTTGAGCGCATCGAGCGCCTGCTCCGCAAAGGGCGCGGCGTTCGCGGGATTGGGGTCGCCTTGCTCGAGCTGCTCGCGCGCCTGCTTCATCTGGTTCTGCGCGTACCCGAGCGCGGCCTCCAGCTGCGGCGATACCAGCGCATGCCGTCCGGCCGCGGCGCTGATCTCCTGCTCGATCGCGTGCGTCCCCTCTTCGAGAAACGCCAGAAGGTCTCGGATGTCCTCGAGACTCAAGCGATTCAAAAGACGCTCGGGCATGAGCGACGTGGATTGGGAAGTAATCGAGCGAATCCCGCTCCGTGGAATGCGGTGCACCTGCTCCCGGTCGGCCAAAGTAACTGTATCGTCGTTTTGTTCGGTGATGAAACCCGTCAGCAAAGTTGAATCCTTCAACTCGATCCCGAACGCTTTGAAGCGGTCAGCCACTTGCCTGGAGGGATAAACCATGGCCTCGGCCAGTTCCGCCCGCGAAAGGCGTCGCGTCACACCTGACAAGTCCGGTCCGAATATGCTCCCCTCCACGCCCGGCGTCACACCGCCACCGTGACAGGTGTTGCACTGAGCAGTCTCGTAAACCTTCGCACCGCGAATCGCGTTACCACCCTTCGATTCAGTGTTCAGGATAAACTTGTAGATCTCCTCGTCGCTCTGCTCGGCGCCCGGCGTCGAGAGCGTCGCCGTGAATTTCTTCTGGAACCGCTGTTCATACCAATGCTTCCAGAAATCAACTGCCGCGGTGCGTGTTGATTCCTCCAGTCGTTCGCCCGGTTCCGGCTGCGGAGTGAAACCAGGCCGCTGC
>Ga0137418_10002773_pt1 | contig 16035 bp, 13 predicted proteins | sample CZODoug3_1_2_16f_FD_122242 | JGI IMG/M metagenome (GOLD analysis project Ga0137418, IMG submission 122242) | Vadose zone soil fungal communities from Angelo Coast Range Reserve, California, USA - CZODoug3_1_2_16fungal (Hybrid Assembly) | ecosystem: Environmental > Terrestrial > Soil > Vadose... | reverse complement strand
CGGCGCGGCCCCGAGACGCTTCGTCAACTCTTCGAGCGGCACGCCGCTGATTTCAGTCGACCCGCGAAAATTTGCGTCGTCCGTCACGGTGTAGGTGGACTGGGGCATTTTGAGCAGGTCTTCGCGCGTGAGATATCGAGTCGTTCCCGTTGGTAGCCCGTCGAGTTCGCCACCGAGTTCGAGATCAAGTGGCGATGTGCGAGTGGTGTGCAAGACAAATCTGTCGGTTGCGATCGGAGACTGCGCCTGCGCCAATCCGGCGAGAAGAATGCCCACGCCTGCGGCTAACCTGATACCCGTAAAGATTAGCGACCATGTCCGACACGGTCGCACGACGTATTCTTGGATAGAACGTTGTCGCATGGCACATGGTAACGCAGGTCAGTTTGTTGGGCGGCTACAAATTTGCGATGCGATCTATGTGTTAGATTGACTTCTCTCCGCCTGTGGGAGTGGCATCGAGGAAGCCTTTAGAAGGAATGGCTGATAGGATCGAAGCTCGATTACAGGAACTGGGCATTGCCTTGCCGGCGCTCCCGGCGCCGGGCGGAAATTATGTCGCGGCAAAAACTGTCGGAGGCATCGTGTATCTCTCCGGGGTAATCTCGATTGAAAATGACGAAGTGATGGCGGGTACAGTCGGCGGCGATCGAACTGTAGAACAGGGTTACGCTGCCGCGCGCCTTTGTGTGCTGCGGCAATTGGCCGTTCTCCAGCACCACCTTGGATCACTTGATGCAGTAAAAAGCATTCTCGGCGTCAACGGCTATGTGAATGCCGTCCCTGGATTTACGGACTCTCCGAAGGTTATCAACGGTGCGTCAGATCTGCTAATCGAAGTGTTTGGCGGCGCAGGCCGGCATGTGCGGGCAGCCATTGGGGTATCGGCGCTGCCGCGTAACGCGTTGGTGGAAGTGCAGATGACAGTGGAGGTGTAGCGCGGCCGATGGCGGAGTTTTCTCTCACGGCACGTCCAACACACTCGCGCTGGAATCGCGCATTGACGCCTCGACTCCGCGTTGCCCCGGGAGACACGGTGCATTTGGAGTGCGTCGATTCAAGCGGAGCGCAAGTACACCCGGGGATGGACCTTGCCGGCTTCCTGAAGATTGATCGCGGACTCATCCATGCATTGACAGGACCCATCTTTGTGGAGGGCGCTGAGGTGGGGGACGTTTTGCAGATCGACGTTCTTGAAGTAGCGCACAAGGGTTGGGGCTGGTCGAGCGTGATCTCCGGACTTGGATTCTTGAAAGAACGATTTGCGGAGCCTTATTTTTTTCCATGGGAGCTTGCCGGCAATGTTAGCCGCTCGCTCACGCCTGCAACAATAACGTTACGCCCATTTTGCGGAGTCATGGGGGTCGCTCCCGCGGAGGATGGAGAAATCCGCACGCGTCCACCGGGCATTTTTGGCGGCAATATGGACGTGCGCGATTTGGCAAGCGGTGCCACGCTCTATCTTCCTGTTCTGAATCCAGGCGCATTGTTTTCTTGCGGGGACGCGCATGCTGCACAGGGAAATGGCGAAGTATGTATCAACGGCATCGAGTGTCCCGCGGATGTTACGCTTCAATTTCGTGTGCACAAGCAACGTCCGCTGGCTGGGCCGATCGTGGAATCGGCAACACAAGCTAAATCCTCGGGAACCAGCTCGTGGGTGGTGGTCGAGTCGTCGCCGGATGTGATGAGCGCCGCGCGCGAGGCAACTTCACGCATGATTGATCTGCTGGCGGATCGATGGGGATTCAGTGAAGTACACGCTTATTTGCTATGCAGCGTAGCCATGGACCTGCGCCTGAGCCAGGTGGTCAACGAGCCTATGTTCACGGTAAGCGCTGCGATCTCCAAATCGGTCTTGCCAGCAAGAAAGCTTTTTTCGGTATGAAGACGAAAACCCCCCAGGGCGGTTGGCCAATCTCGGACTTAGCCGGAAACGTGAACGACCCGGAAGTTGTGGCGGAATTGCAGCGGCTCTACGCGCAGTACGAAGCCGCGCTTGTTGCTAACCATGTGGAAACGCTGACTCGAATGTTTTGGGCTTCACCGCAGGCCATACGCTTCGGGCCGACCGAAAACTTATATGGCATTGCGGAAATCGCGGCATTTCGCAAGGGCCGATCTCCGGCCAACCTCGCGCGCACCATTCTGCGCTTGGACATCGTCACCTTCGGGCGCGACTGCGGGAGCATTACGCTGGAGTTCGAACGTACCATCGATGGCCGTACTGTTTTCGGCAGACAGAGCCAAGTTTGGATACGCCTTCCCGAAGGCTGGAGAATTGCGGCAGCTCACGTCTCGCTGTTGCCCTAAACAGCTACCCCGGATTCATTCTTCCGCATAAAAATATCTAATGCCCGCCAAAGGAATTTTCATTTGCCAGAATGCTTTCCTTCCGTAACCCACTCGCGTAAATTCAGGCAATCATTCCTGCGCCCCGACGCGTAGAGCGAGGGCTCCCTGCCGCGCTTGCCCTGCAACAAACCTTCGACCGACGTAAGAGTGGAGTTGCACCGGAATTCAAGTTTGCGCGAGGTCAACACATATATGATCAAGAGAATTGGACTGGTCGCTTTTCTCGCTGCTTCCCTGCTTGCATTTGCGCCTAACGCCAATGCGCAAAAAACGTTAGGTGGCATCACCGGGTCGGTCTCGGACAAAACCGGCAGCGTTCTGCCAGACACAATCGTAACCATCGTGGGAGATCAGACTCAACTTACGCGTACGCGCAAGACAAATGCGAACGGCAGCTATGACTTTGTAAACCTGCCCATCGGGACCTACTCCCTTTCCTTCACTCATGCTGGATTTGAAACGCAGAAGTCGCCATCGATCACGGTGCAAGCTGACCGCACGGCCACGGTGAATGCGTCATTGCCCGTGGGGCAAGTGGAGACGGTGGTTGAGGTCAGAGCCGATCCGCTGATGAATGCGGTCGACACGACCAATGGTTACGTGATGGACGCCAAGCAAATCGAGGCCGTGCCCTTGCCCACGGGAAGCTTTACCGGGCTAGCAATTTTGTCTCCGGGAGTGAATGCCGAGCTGCCGAACGGCACCGGCGCTAACGCTGGACTCGGCAACCAACCAATCTGGGCGAACGGACAACGCGATACCAGCAACAGCTTTCTGCTCAATGGCGTTGACGCCAGCAATCTGTTCAATGGCAAGAGCACTAGCCAAGTGGCCTCGGCGCGCGTCGTGAACAATACCGGTGTGGCCGGTGCTTCTAGTACCACTGCGGAAGTCATTCAGAGTTCAGCTTCACCTTACCTGGCGATTGGGCAGTCATTGCCGACACCCGCGCCGGAAACGATTCAGGAATTTCGCGTGAATACTTCCATGTACGATGCTCAGCAGGGGTCAACTTCCGGCGCGCATATCGACATGAGCACAGCGTCGGGCACGAACATCTTTCATGGCAGCGCTTACATTCACCGCGAAACGGACTGGCTGAACGCGGCTCCTTATTTCAACAAGCAAGACGCCAATATTCCTGCGAACGAAAAGACGCCGCAGTTGCATCGTTATGCCGCTGGTGGAACGTTCGGTGGTCCGCTAATCAAGGATAAGCTATTTGGCTTCCTGAGTTACCAACATATCCACGACTCCGATACGGAAATTGGGACGTCGCGGACGGCGGTGCCGTTTGGTTTAACAGATGATCGCAGCGCGGCGGCGTTGAAAGCTGTTTCCGATGACAACTTCGGCACCAATCTCAATGCTATTGTCGCACCTGGAGCGAATAACATTGACCCGGTTGCATTCGCTTTGCTGAACTACAAGCTGCCGAACGGGCAGTACATGATACCGTCGGCGAACCCTTCGTTCGTGCCGACGATTAACTTCCCAGAGAATGTGTTCATCACCCAGGCAGCCTATTTCACTACCGATCAAGCGGTCGCCGATATCGATTACATCGCAAGTTCGAAAGATACGGTTGCCTTGAAGTACTACTATCAGCACGATCCCACTTCAGCTCCTTTTGGGTTCTCCTCCGTCAAGGGATTTGCACAACATTTGGACGCTGGCAGTCAGGTTGGCAGCATAACTAACACGCAAACTCTGACGCCAACGTTCAGTCTCACCGAGGTCCTGGGTTTCATCCGGCAGAAGATGTACAGCACCATTGGCCAGCCCTTTACTCCTCAGCAGTTGGGCATCAACGCATTCGGATCAAGCATATTTCCCGGCATTACGATTGTCGATGACTTGGGGAACTTTTCTTCACAAAACACTGGGGGATGCCCGCCACCCAACACGTGCGGCCCCTTCAACGCAGGCTTGAACATCGGTTCGACGGCGGCTTCGCAGGGCGCCTTCACCGGGATTTTCCAGAACCGCGTGATGCCCTCGGCCAACGCCATCTGGATTCATGGCAAGCACACGATTACGTTCGGCGGGCAATTTTCCTATACCCAGCTGAATGCGCGGGATCGAAGAACCAACTCGGGCATGATCGGCTTTTTGAGTTTTGCGGATTTCCTTCAGGGCATCCCAATTACCTATAGCGCCGATGGGTTTATTACGACAAATTTCCTGCAGGGCAATGCCAACCGTTACTACCGCTCCAAGGAAAGCGGAGCGTATCTTCAGGATAAGTTCCAGATTCGGTCCAATCTCAGTATCAGCGTCGGCCTTCGGTTCGATGACCATGGCGGCTTAACGGAAAAGAACGGACGCATCTTCAATTTTGATCCGTCGCGTTACAGCTACGATGGGACGACGGACACAATTACCTCGAACGGCTTTATCATTGCCGGAAATAATCCGCTCTTCCCGACAAAGGGTGTCAGCGATTCGACGTTGACGGGACGGCAGTGGGGGCTGGCGCCCCGCATTGGTATGGCATGGAGCCCTGGAATCTTCCACGACAAGGTCGTGGTGCGTGCGGGATGGGGCATGTATTACGATCGCGGCGAGCTGTTCACGTACCTGTCTCCCGGCTTTGCTTCTGGCGTAATTGCTGGTGGTCCATTCGGCGTAAACCAAACACCTCCGTGGGTGAGCTCGACTGCTTGCAGTCCTTATGCGTATGACACCAGTTGCGGCACTTTCGCGAACCCCTGGGGACCGACGCTTGGTGCGGCTCCCAGCGGTAATCCGGCAGATTTGCAATTGCCCAACGCGACTGCGATCTCGACTGGGATACCGCTGTTCTCGTTCGCCGACTACAACCGCGCCAACAAATTGCCCTACACTCTCAACCAGACACTCAATATTCAGTGGCAGCCACGGAATGATTTGGCCATCGAAATTGGCTATGTCGGCAATTTCGGGCGTCATGAAATCGTTCCCTTGCCGTTCAACCAAGCGAAGATTGCCTCACCTTCGTCGCCGCTGCTGGCGGGTACTCCGTTTGAGCAGGACTACACGTATGGCTATTCGGTCATGACGGATCCAGCCTCTTTTACGCCGGCGATCCTGCCCAACGGACAGCCCTACCAACTAACCTTTGAAGGCGGAAATGTCGATCTCCGCGTTCCCTATATCGGCTACTCTTCCGAATCCGAATCCTATACGGCGGCGGGCATCTCGGCCTACAACGCGTTGCAGGCTCACGTGGAGAAGCGCATGAGTCATGGCTTCCAGGTTGGAGTCTCCTATACGTACTCGCACGCAACCGATGAGCAGAGTGCCTTGGGGCTGTTCTACAACGGCAACAATCCGTTGAATCTACGGTCGGGATATGCGCTCTCAGACTTCGACCGGAAGCACGTCGTCAATTTCACCTACCGTTACGAGCTGCCGAGGTTCTTCTCGTCATCGTCACTCCGAGGCAAGATCGCCAACGGATGGGCGATATCGGGCTCCACCATAATCCAGAGCGGCCAGCCATACAGCGTCGTCGACTACTCGGGCGCGGTCGGGAGCATCTTCTACGGAGTGAACGATGGCATTACGAACCCCATCGTTCCCCTTTCCGGCTGCACGCCCCAGCAGGCGGTTACCGGGCACTCCGGCACCACACCTGGCATTTCCGCGCTGGATCCAAAGTGTTTCGGATTGCCCTTGCTGAATCCCGGCGATCTGAACGGCGCCATTCCTGCTAATGATCCCTACGAGACGAACTTCATCAGCCATGGGCAGCGGAACATCTTTCGGCAGCCATGGCAGAGGCGTGGTGACGTCCAGCTCGTGAAGGTTATCCAACTCACGGAAAAGGCATCCTTAAAGTACAGCCTCGATGTCTTCAATCTGACTAATACTGCGAGCTTCGATATTACGATCGACGATGTAACCCAGAATCCCAGCTTCAATGGATTTCCTAAGGAGGGTACACCGGCGACGGGAAGTGGTGGTTGCAACAATAGCTTTGACCAGAGCAAGGGCTTGTACGTTTGTCCGGGCCTTAGCGGATTGGGAGTAACGAACAAAACGATTGGGAGCCCGCGGCAGGTGCAGATGTCACTGAGTTTGAGTTTCTAAACGCGCTTCGAATCTAGTAGTAATAGGGGTGGCCTGGCTGATCGCCCTTCTCTTCAATTCCACATTCATAACTGCGCTGACTCGCCCGCACTCACCGTTACCGACAGTGTCTGAACCGCCGCTGCCTGGAAACTTTGCTGTAGCGCCGCCGGCGACTCGAACAGTTTGCCTTCAATGCTCCGCGCGGGAAATGAAAACCTCAGTGAAGGCTCCTCGAAAGGGTACGGATTGAGCACAAAATGTCTCGGTCCTGCCGACCGAACTTCTACGCGACTATGGCCTCCGCCAACTAATGGCAGCGCATGCAGCAGGTGCGCGGGTTGGCGAAAATCGACACAGGTTAGCAACGACAAGTTGTCGGTCGCCTGTAACAAGCGAAAGTTGTCAAGCACCTTTGCCTCGCTGGCATCGGCTGGCGTGAAGCGCGGGTCGGCGGCGATTTGACCCAGCAGCAATTGCTGAAGAGCTTTTTGCTGCACCAGGAAATCATCGAGGAGAGGTAGCTGGTCGGGTGCAATCGTCGAGCGGTCGGCGTGGTCGTTGAGGAGACTGAAGGTGTGCATGGAAATAAGCAGAGCCGCATACGCGTCCTCCGTTGCGATGAGGTGAACTGCCCGACTGCGCACCGCAAGATAGTCGGCCAAATCAATTTCTTCAAATGCGGAGTACTTGCCAACCAGTTCGACGGAAAAGGCACTTGGCTTTCCCTGGCGAGTGATTTGCGGCGCGGCATCGCGTGCAGCCCAGCCGTCGTCGTGGCATGCGATGCCCTTCATCACATGCCTACGCGGCTCCGGACGGAGGAACTGGGCGTTTCCCCAGCGTTCTGCAAAAGCTCCCGCTAGGCGGGCATGGTCAGGATGGGTTACGAGCCACCATCCAGTTTCGGTTTCCAATCGCAGCATCGAACAAACTCCTTCATGACGATTCCGCGTGAAGTTACTCCACCTCTGGTGTGCGAGCAGATTCATGCCAGCGGTGCAGAAAATACCATTCGAAAAATGACACTAGAAAAAAGAAGCAAAAACCCAGCACAGTCGCAGCCACCACCAGCGCGAAGAGATAGTCCGTCTGGAGCTGCGCCGACGCATACTGAATCGAATAACCGAGGCCGCCTTCGCCAACGCGGCTCGAACCGGCATAGAGCTCCCCCATGATCGCGCCGATGACGGAGATGCCACAAGCAATGCGAATGCCCACGAAGAGCGATGGCACCGAATGCGGCAAACGCAGTTTGAACAGCACTTGTTGGCGCGATGCGTTATGCATCAAGAACAAGTGCACGAGGTTTTCTTCCACGCTGACTAAACCTTGCGTGGTATTGGCAATGATGGGCGCCAGGGAAAAAATGAAAGTAATCAGCATGACGGATGCCGCACCCGATCCCATCCAAAGCAGTATCAATGGCGCGATAGCGACGATCGGGACGGTTTGCAGCAATAACGTATAGGGATACAGCATGCGCCGAACCCAGCGATATTGCGCGAAAACCAACGCGATTGCCACACCCACGACGATGCTAGCGAGCAGACCTCCCAACGCTTCCTCCGCGGTAATGACTACGGCGTTTAGTAGCGTAGGGAACCGCTCTGCGAAGGCATGCTCTACGGCCCTGGGGGAAGGCAACATGTACCTGGGCACATGGAAAACCCATAATACGACTTGCCAGAAGACAAGTAAGGCCACGAATACGGCGACGGCGTTGGCTGCGGTACTGAGTTTTTGCTTCATTGCAAGCGCGCCTCTCGCAGGGCATACGACACCTGCGCGACCATATTTTCGAACTCGGGAGCAGTACGCAGAGGAGACGTGCGGAGTAGTGGCAAGTCGACCGGAACAATGCAATGGACGCGACCCGGATTCGGCGCTAGAACGACTATTTGGGTAGATAAAAAAACGGCCTCGGCTACCGAGTGCGTCACGAAGATCGCAGTCCAGTTCTGCTCAGCTCGGATGCGCAATAACTCCTCATTGAGGTGATCGCGCGACATTTCGTCCAAAGCGGCAAACGGCTCATCCATCAGGAGAAGCCTGGGCCTGGTCGCGAGCGCACGTGCAATGGAAACACGCATCTTCATACCACCCGAGAGCTCGCGAGGGTAGGCGTTGGCAACCTTCCGCAGGCCCACCATGTCGAGCAGCGGACCCGTCTCTTCTGTGCGCCGCTTGCTGCCCATGCCTTCGAGCTCCAAAGCAAGACCAACATTCTGGTAAACGGTTCGCCACGGCAAGAGAGTTGGGTCCTGAAAGATGTAAGAAACCGTCTCGCGCGCGTTCTTGGGTGTCGTACCATCAACGCGAATTGCGCCTGCGCTAGGCGCAGTTAGTCCAGAGATCAGCTTGAGAACGGTGGATTTACCGCAACCGGAAGGCCCGATGATGCTGACAAACTCGCCTTTCTTCACCGTCAAACTCATGCCTTGCAAGACAGCGGTACCGCTACTGTACTGTTTGGTGACATTCGCGAACTCGACCTCGGGCACGTAGGATACGGAACTCATTCCCCATCCTCGATCACAGGCAAATAGAGAACGGACGGAAATTCGCTGCTGTGGTGCACCAACTGCGTAGACCTCTGCCAATCCCAGGACGTCGCCCGACAAGAGGGCACGTCGGTACCAGGGTTGCGGTCGTAGAGCGGAAAGGCGCTACTTGCAATTTCAAGCCGCACGCATTCTCCAGAGGCAAAGAGGCATGAGGTCGGTTCCAGGGCAAAATTCCAGGGCCGGATTTTGTCCGCCACGTAATTCCCTTCCCGAAATATCCAAGTCGAACGCGCGATCCCGATGCAAATAAACTCCGCCACACCGTTCGGCTGGACGCGCACTAACTTGGCCGTGAAGTCGGTATGCGCTGCCGAGGTAGCGCAGTAGAGGCTTACGCGCGGCACTCCGAATATTCGTAACGGCTGAAGCAATGGTGTTGTGGTAAAGACGAGCATGTTGTTGCCGAGTTCGGCTGCGGCCTGATCGAATTGGCCACTCAGCGCGGCGGGTCCACCGGGTGCCGCGACCGGCACTTCGGGGTCGTGCACGAACACGTCGCAAGGCTCATCCGAAGTCGGGGGCGACGGCGAGAGCAGGCCAAGGCCTTTACGCGAATTCGCATTGCCGTCACTGTGCAGATAGAGGACATGCTTGGCTTCGCCGGGAAAACTAGTCGCAAAACGCCATCGGTTTTCCCCGAGGACGAAGTGTTGAATATGTTCCTGCTTGTCGAATTCCCCGGAATCCTTCAACCAATGGTTGAACCAGCACAGAAGCAACGAATCTGTATCGATTAAAGAGTCGCCGCCGAAATTCCCCGTGCCGACTCGATCACCCCAGGGAATATGCACCCACGGTCCGGCAACCAGATACTGATTCTCTTTAGCGAACTCGCTTCCAGCGCTCCGAGTTAAGGCCAGAAATCCATCAATCGATCCTTTGAGATACGTATCGTACCAACCGGAAATGTGTAGTGCTGGCACGGTGATCCGAGCCAGTGACTGGCTTACATCCATGGCCGACCAGTAGTCGCCCGCATCCGGGTGATCAAACCAGTCGAGCACGTACTGCGGCAGACCTTTCCCACGCAGCGCTGGGTGGGAGCCGAACGGCAACACACTAGTCTGCGCAGTTAGATTCGCCCAAGCTTGTTCCAGTCTGTCGCTGGCATCACGCAGTTGCTTTCGGCGGGCATCTGCTTTCAGCATTTGCAACCCCCAACCCAGTGTCGCGGCCAAGCGCAGCGCCCCGTTGTGATAGAACCATCCCCGATTGAGATCATGGGCCGTCATGCCCGGAGCGATGCATGCCAACCCTTCCGGTTGTTGAGAAGCCGCGAGCAACTGCGTCATACCCTGATAGGAGAAGCCGTACATGCCTAGGCGGCCGTTCGCTTCCGGCCGGGTCAGCAGCCATGCGATGGTCTCGGCGCCATCGCGTGCTTCGTTGCGAAAGGGATAGAACTCGCCACCCGAGTCGCCGCGGCCGCGCACATCCTGGATTACGACGTTGTAACCATGCCGCGCAAACCATACGGGATGGGCATAGACGACGGTGGAAGCGATGTCACGGCCATAAGGTTGACGCATCAGTAAGGTCGGATGAGGGCCGGGGCTGGCGGGGTAATAGTGATCCGACACCAACTCGACGCCGTCCGAAAGGGGGCACCGCACCCCGCGTTCCAAGCTCACGCCGTTGCCAAAATCGACCTTTCGCGTTTCCGTCATGGCACGGGCGTGGCGGACGGGTTTTCATAGTGGCACATGGCTTCCAAAACCGTTGCCAGGCGGGTTGAGGCTTGATCGATCCAGCGCGCCCCGTTTTCAGCAGAGGCGGGGCGAGGGTCGCCCATCACTCCGCTCGGAGCGATGTCCCGTGTGAGCCAGGCGAAGGTTGCTGGGGCATTCTCCGGAAGCAGTAGTTCCGGCTTTGCAACGTCTGCGATGTAGTTGACTGTATATGCCGAGGTGTCCACTAGCTGCGGAACGGAAGCCAGCAACAACGCAGTCTCCACCTCTCCGGCATGAAATCCGTAGGCTTTCTCTTGCGGGCTGAGTCCCTCGAAGGCGATTCCACCCGAGCCGTGCAGCGCAAACGTGCGTAGCCCGAACTCAGCGCGCAAGTCGCGTGCCATCACATCAATGAGCGCGGTGTTGCCCCCGTGGGTGTTATAGAGCACCAGCTTCTGAAAGTTTGCTTGCGATAAACTTGCGCCTAGGTCCCGCAATACTGCCATAAACGTGGATGCCGTGACTGAAAGCGTTCCGGGAAAACCGATGTGCTCGTTGCTCTTGCCATAGTGCACCGCCGGCAAAGCGTAGACAGAAAGCTCCGGAGAAAGCTTGCTAAGGGCATGTCCGAGCAGCAAATTGTTCAGTAGAGTGTCGGTCGCTAAAGGCAGGTGATGGCCATGCTGTTCGATCGCCGCGGTGGGCAAAACCAGCAGTGTCGACTCGCGGGAAAGTGCGTCGACTTGTTTCCAGTTCAAATAGGAAAAATTGCGCGCGTCTGGTATCCACGTTTTCATCGCGTGGGAGCCGGCTCCAAGGCGGCGTGCTCAGTATGAAAGGTGATCATCTTGCCAGGATTCAGCAGTCCCTTCGGGTCGTAACGCTGCTTCGCCAGTAGTTGGGCGTTGTCGGAGCGATACCTGCCGCCTCCTTCCACATTGTTCACGTGCGGGTTGGCGACGGAAACGCCGATGTTCCTGCAGAAGTCGATCATTTCGTTCAGCCGCTCCTCGCTTACGTAATGGACGAGGGGAATAGCGCCCGGAATGACGCGGCCTTCCGCATTCTTCATAAACTCGATGTGAAAAAGGATTTCATTGCCAAACTTCTGTTTTAATTGCAGAAATTGCTCGCGCACCGTGTCTGGATTAAACCCTGTCTGGAGATAGGTATAGGAGGGATCGCTCTTAATAGCCCACAGAGTTGTGTGGTTCCAGGTGTAGTCCGAGAGCAGCGGAACGGTGCGAAGCCCTTGATACGAGCCGGAATAGGTGATGGCTCCATTAGCGTTTACGGCCGCGGTTTCCAACTCCATCAGTTGAGCGGATGCGATCAAGAAAAATATCAAGGCCTTCCCTTCCCGTACACACTGTTTAATAGGCGCGAAGAAGGAAGGAATTGGCCACTCAAACGTAGTAACGAGGCGCTTGATCCAAGCCTCATTCGTGGCCACACTCTCACTGAAATTGAAGGCTGCATCGAAGTTGTCGAAGGCAACCACGCACTGCGACCACTCCACGGCAGGCGTCAGCGCGAGCCAGATGCGCGTGATGACCCCATTCGTTCCCCACGCGTGCAGGATGTCGTGAACGGCCTCGCCCTCATGGCGAACAATGCGCGGTTCAGCTTCCATGGTTATGACTTCTATCGCGCGGACCGTTCCAAAATCGCGCAGCCCTCCGTGCGCCACCGAGCCAACGCCTCCAGAACCGCCCGCAAGAAATCCGCCCACGGAAGCCTTCACGATGGTCGAAGGATAACAACGTAGTTCCCATCCTGCCTTGCGAGCTTCGCTTTCCAGCACCCCCAGGCGGACACCGGGTTCGCACACCGCGACTCCATTTGGTTGAATGGCTTCGATGCGATCCATGCGCGCCAAATCCAGCACCACGCCGCCGTGCAACGGGACCGCTTGCCCATAGTTGCCGGTGCCCGCGCCACGCGTTGTCACAGGCAAATCGCGGGCATGGCAATATCGGAGAATGTCCACGATTTCCCCCGAATTTAGGGGTTGCACCACAACCTCTCCTACTTTCCCGTCGAGTTGCTTTTTCAGAACTGGCGAATACCAGTAAAAATCGCGCGAAAGCCGCTGAACAACTTGCGGTTGGGTCAGCACCCGCGAATCGTCTCCGAGAATCGAGGACAGCGCCGCAATGTGAATTGGGTCCATAGACTTCTACGGTTGGAGCTTACGGATCTTCGGAGGGCTCCACGAACGGAATGCCTTCTTCATATTCGGATGAGTAAACAACGCGTTGCAAAAGTCCCGCAAAACCGGGCCAACGACGGTGCAGCGCATGTCCGCCCGTCGAGCTACTTCTGCTGCGGGAATGTGAATCTGACTGCAATAACGGCTGGCATCCGCAATCGTCGCCCCGAACACTACCCGATCAAGTCCCGACCAGAGCGCATTGGACATGCACATCGGGCAAGGCTCGCATGTGGAATACATCGTGAAGCCAGCGAGCGAAGCGCATTTCAACTTCTTGCACGCCAAGCGTACCGTTCTTACTTCCGCGTGGGAACTCGGGTCGTTCTCACGCCGAACTGCATTGGTGGCTCGCATCAATCTCTCACCAGTGTGCGTATTCACAATCAACGCGCCAAAAGGAACCGGATGCTCTGTTTCCAGCGTCAGCGCCGTGAAGCGGCAAATCTCCAACATATGCGCTTGGTCGCGAGCCTCGCCGCTAAAGGTTTTCACCGCCGGAGTCGCGGCCTTGGGTCGTCCTGCCGCCGGAGGCCGCATGGAGAAATCTAGCACGGGCACTGACGACAGCAACGATCGGAAAATCCGCTGACCTCAATAACTAATTCTTATTGGTGCAACGCGACCTGCCAATGCTAGCCTTCTCTCAAGTTAATTGCCCACAGGAACGGCCTATAAACGCACCACTCCTCGCCATGCGCAAATTTTTTCCCTATCATCTTTTATCTTGCTTAGCCCTGCTGGTGGCCACGTCGGTGGGTTGCCATCGAACGCCCGACTCCGCTGCGCCCGCTGTCGGTATGACTAAGATCACCCTGCAGACCGATTGGTATCCGCAGCCCGAGCATGGCGGCTTCTACACCGCATTGGCAAAAGGCTACTATCGCGACGAAGGCGTGGATCTGAGCATCGTCCCTGGAGGCCCGTTTGCCATCGCCAGCAAGCAGGTCGCGACGGGTGCGGCACAGTTCGGCATGGACTCCTCCGATCACCTGATCGAAGCGGTTTCCGGCGGCCAGCCTCTCATCGCCGTTGCGGCCACGATGCAACGCGATCCTCAAGGCATCATGGTGCGAAAAGATTCTCCGATCCATTCCTTTGCCGACCTGGAAGGTCACACGATCGCGGTCAAAGCGGGATCGACATGGTTTGAATTTCTGGTGAAACGCTACCACTTAAACGATGTCCGCGAAATTCCCGCCACTTACAGTGTCGCCAACTTTGTCGCCGATCCCCAGTACATTCAGCAGGCCTTTGCAACATCGGAGCCATTTTTTGCGCAGCGTGCCGGAATTGCAACACGCATCTTGCTCACAAGTGACGCTGGCTATAACCCCTATCGCGTGATGTTTACGACCCGAGACTTCCTGCAGCAGCATCCTGACACAGTAGCGAAGTTCGTGCGCGCTTCCCTGAGGGGATGGCGGGATTATCTGGCCGATCCGAGCGCAGCCCACGCGGTAATCGTCAAACTAAACCCCGCACTAAATCCGGAGTGGATGCAGTTCTCCTGGCAAGCCCTCCGCGATGGCCGCTTCGTCACTGGAGGCGACGGGAATGGTTCCAAGCTAGGACAAATGACTCCGGAACGTTGGATGACGATGTCGCAGCAGCTTTTCGATCTTAAGATGATCGACCAACCCTTCGATCCCGCCTCTGCCTATACGCTTAAGTTCACACCGCGTTAGCACTAAACATTCTTTTCTAGGCCTAGGAGGATTTCCACCAAATGAGAATCGAAACCAACGCCGGAACTGCGAAGACGAGCAACGAGATCGGAGCCTCATCCTTGATGGAATAGCCTGCCTTGCTGATGCCCACCCATATGATGTCAGCGATGTAGCGGAATGGCTGGGAGTCAGCAAAGGATGGGTACGGGACCACGCTTTAGGCCGCCGACAACCGCGGCTGTTCGCGATTCAACTTGGCCCGGCAAAGGGAAAAGGCTTGTGGAATTTTCGTGAGGAAGACGTGCATCAGTTTATTCAGGACCAACGCCGGAGATAAAGATCGTCAGGCCCAAAGAAACAGCTAGGCAGATCGGGTGGAATTTTCCCGCTCGCGCGCCTGGTTTCCGATTACCGCCCGTGGCGCTTGCTTCCATGTTGCTTCGCCATCAGTCTGCCTTAAATACTGGCGGAGAGAGAGGGATTCGAACCCCCGATACCCGTAAAGGTATACACGCTTTCGAGGCGCGCGCCTTCAGCCACTCGGCCATCTCTCCGCGTCAACTGGCTTCACTTTCATTTTATCAGGGAAGCTGTTGGCTCCGATTTTTGGCGGCGATCTCACTGAACTGAGGTCGGCTCAACCTCCTCATCCAAGCCCAAGATATCCAAGCCCAAGATGCGGTTTGTGATCTGGTTCACCATCCTTGCCACTTCCGGGTCGGTGATCTGCGTGTAGATGTCCAGGGTGGTTCGAATGTCGCTGTGTCCGAGTTGGGCCTGCATCTCGGTCGAGTCTGCTTCTTTCTTGCCATGTGTAGAGGAGCTTCTCCGGAGGACCTGAAACGTAGGGTGAAAAGCCATTCCGAGTCTGTTCGCGACTGGGTATAAGCGCAGCCGCAGCCAATTGTCTGGGTGAATGGGTTTGAAAGCACGATCTGCTCGATCCGTCGAGTGGCTTTCCCGATGGTATCGGAAGTACCTTCCAGCCCCTTCGACTTCGCTCAGGGCAAGCTTTTGCAAAACAAATAAGTGCGGTCCACCCGAGATTCTGCTTTGGAATGGAGAGGCAGACCCATGGAAGGGTGGGCCAGCCCGCTACCCCCGTAACCAAAATTTTCTTTCCTTTCAGGTGATTTCCCGCAACCATCCGAATCGACAGCTTTATTGAGCTTGATTCGCTGCATCGTTGGACAGTTTGGCCGGATCAAAGATGTGGCCCTGCTTGACAGATAATGTGATCTGTTCGACTGCGGCAAAGTTTTCGATCGGGTTCGCGCCAAGCACGAGGAAACTCGCTTCGTAACCGTCCTTCAGTAAGCCAATCTTTCGGCGAGGGAAAATCGTTTCAGCCGTCAATGTACTCCAGATGTTGAGCAATGTCGCACTGTCCATGACATGAAGAGAGTTGATGTAGAGGGCTTCAGGCAATGTGTCAGAACGATATGCGTCGCTCCCACGTATCGTGTTACGGCTCAGCTCGTAACCATAAATAAGAAGGGCGCTTACAA
>Ga0137418_10002772_pt1 | contig 16036 bp, 15 predicted proteins | sample CZODoug3_1_2_16f_FD_122242 | JGI IMG/M metagenome (GOLD analysis project Ga0137418, IMG submission 122242) | Vadose zone soil fungal communities from Angelo Coast Range Reserve, California, USA - CZODoug3_1_2_16fungal (Hybrid Assembly) | ecosystem: Environmental > Terrestrial > Soil > Vadose... | reverse complement strand
GAGGGCGCGCTCAAGACCAGCAGCGAGCTGATCAGCCAGGTGGTGGTGATCGGCGACAGGCGCAAGTACGTCTCGGTGCTCGTCACCGTGGTGGAGGCGGAGGCGAAGAAGGTGAGCGGGGCGGCGAGCTACGCGGAAGCGACGCGGCATCCACTGATCAGGCAGAAGATCCAGGAAGCGATCGACAAGGTCAACGCGACGCTGCCCTCGTACGAGACGATCAAACGGTTCACGGTGCTGGACCGCGACTTCGCGCAGGAGACGGGCGAGCTGACGCCGACCATGAAAGTCAAGCGGAAGGCGTGCACGCAGAAGTACAAGAAAGAGATCGACGCCATGTACGACGGCGAGTCCGTCGACTAGCGCCGGCGCCGTAGCCAACTCAGGCGCTACGCTTGAGCGAGATATGCGTTCCGGACCTGGCATGAGCTTTCTTCAGCGAGTCGCGAGACGGTTCGGAAACGACCGCTTCCTCAAGTTCTTGCGCTTCTACCCGCCGTACCTCGGCGCCGGCGTCTCGGTGACCGAGGTCGCGAAGGACCTGAGCGTCCTCGAGGTGGAGATGAAGCTCGCCCACTGGAATCGCAACTTCGTCGGGACGCAATTCGGAGGCTCGCTCTACTCGATGTGCGATCCGTTCTTCATGCTCATGCTCATGATGCAGCTCGGCGACGGGTACGTGGTCTGGGACAAGAGCGCATCGATCGAGTTCCTCAAACCGGGGCGGGGGAAGGTGAAGGCCCGCTTCGAGCTGCCGCGCGCTCGCGTCGACGAGCTGCGCGCGGAAGCCGACCTGAAGGGAAAGATCAACCCCGTTTTCGAGGTGACGGTCGTCGACGCGCAGGGCGAGCCCGTCGCGCGCGTCCGGAAGGTGCTCAGCCTGCGCCGGAAGGACGCCTCGCGCGCGGTGGCTTGACCCGCCTGCGTTGCCTGCTTGTTGCGCATTCGTGCGCTCCGCACAGCGCGTGGATCTAGCTGCAGCTGAGCGCCTGGGCGCGTCCGTCGTGGACGATGGCGCCGGCGTGCACCACGAGCTGCGCGTGCTCGACGCCCGCGTGGTAGGGCAGGTGGGCCGGATCCTTCGTCGCGAACAAAGCCAGGTCGGCTCGCGCGCCCGTCTTGATGACGCCGCGGTCGTCCAGGCGCAGCGCCCGAGCCCCGCCGGCGGTGCACGCCCAGAGGCACTGGGCCGGCGTCAATCCAGCAATCAGGCAGCCGGCAGCCAGCAGCATCGACACGCTCTCGATCCGCTGGCTTCCCGGGTTGATGTTGCTGCCGAGCGCGACGGTCACGCCGGCGTCGAGCAAGGGTTTCGCTTGCGCGGGCCGCGGATCCCGCAGGAACCAGGCGGCGAGCGGCAGCAGCACGGCCGCGGTCCCCGCGCGGGCCAGCGCCTCGATTCCATCCTGCGTGATCCGGTCGAGATGATCGGCGCTCGCGCACTCCAGCTCCGCGGCGAGTTGGGCGCCGCCCGATGCACTGAGCTGATCTGCATGCAGGTGCGGAACCAGCCCGGCGTGCGCGCCCGCCTCCAGCGCCGCCCGGCATTCGTGCGCGTCGAACGCCCCTTTCTCGAGGAATGCATCGCATCCGCGGGCGCCCTGGCGAGCGGCCTCCGGCGTCAGCTCCTGGACCACCTGCCGGACCCACTCGAAGCGGTCCAGCTCGGGCGGAACGGCATGGAGCCCGAGCAGCGTCGCCGACACCTCGCAGCCCGCCCGCCGGCCCGCCTCGCGCACGATGCGCAAGAGCCGCAGCTCCTGCTCGACCGACAGCCCGTACCCCGTCTTCACCTCGACGGTAGTCACGCCACCCCGCACCAGGCGCGCCAGCCGCTCGCGCGCTCCCGCCAGGAGCTGCTCGTCGGAAGCGGCCCGTGTGGCCCGCACCGTGCTGAGGATCCCGCCGCCCGCATGGGCGATCTCGAGGTACGTGGCGCCGGCGAGCCGCAGGGCGTGTTCGTTGGCGCGATCGCCCGCGAAGACCAGGTGCGTGTGCGGATCGACGAACCCCGGGGTCAAGAGGGCGCCTTGCGCGTCGATGCGCTGGTCGCCCTCCGGCGCGCCGCGAACACCGCCCACGTAGGCGAGGCGATCGCCGTCGCACGCCACCGCGCCGTGCTCGATGATCGCGAGCGGACCTTCGCCCGCCGCGGCCTGCGGACCGGTCATCGTCGCCACCCGCGCGTTGGTCAGCACCAGCATCAGCGTGTCAGGCCGGGAATCTGCACGCCGCGCTCGCGCGCGACCTGGATGGCCTGCTCGTACCCGGCATCGGCATGGCGCAGGACGCCCATCGCCGGATCGCTGGTGAGCACCCGTTCCAGCCGCTTCGCCGCGGCGGGCGTGCCGTCCGCCACGATCACTTGCCCGGCGTGGAGGGAATAGCCGATCCCGACTCCACCGCCGTGATGGAAGGAGACCCAGGATGCGCCGTTCACCGCATTCACCAGGGCATTCAAGATCGGCCAATCGGCGATGGCGTCGGAGCCGTCCTTCATCGCTTCGGTCTCGCGGTTCGGGCTCGCCACGCTGCCGCAGTCGAGGTGGTCGCGCCCGATCACGATCGGCGCCTTCACCTGCCCGCTCGCCACCAGCTCGTTGAAGATGAGCCCCGCCTTGGCCCGCTCGCCGTACCCGAGCCAGCAGATGCGCGCCGGCAGCCCCTGGAATTTCACTCGCTTCTGCGCCAGCGTCAGCCAGCGGCGCAGGTGCGCCTTCTCCGGGAACGCGTCCAGGATCGCGCGATCGGTGACCAGGATGTCCTGTGGATCCCCCGAGAGCGCCACCCAACGGAAGGGCCCCTGCCCCTCGCAGAAGAGCGGCCGGATGTAAGCCGGAACGAAGCCCGGATAGGCGAACGCATCGCGCACGCCGCCCTCCTGCGCGAACGCGCGCAGGTTGTTGCCGTAATCGAAGACGTGGCTGCCCCGCCGGCGCAGCTCCAGCATCGCTTCCACGTGCCGGGCCATGCTCTGCAGGCTGCGCTTCTGGTACTCCGCCGGGTCCCGGGCGCGGAGTTCCGCGGCGGCCTCCACCGACAAGCGCGCGGGGATGTATCCATTCAGTGGATCGTGCGCGGAAGTCTGGTCGGTGACCAGGTCCGGCTTGATTCCGCGCCGCACCAACTCCGGCAGTACCTCCGCCGCGTTGCCGACCACTCCGATGGAGCGCCCTTCGCCGCGCTCCATCGACCGCTGCGCCTCGCGCAGCGCCTCGTCCAGCGAGGGCGCGAGCAGGTCCAGGTATCCCTGCTCGACCCGGCGCTTCGCCCGGGCCGGATCCACTTCGATGCCGATGAAGGTCGCGCCGCACATCGCCGCCGCGAGCGGTTGCGCTCCGCCCATTCCGCCCAGGCCCGCGCTGACCACCAGGCGCCCGGCGAGGTCATCGGACCCGAAGTGCTGCCTGCCCGCCGCCGCGAACGTCTCGTACGTGCCCTGCAGGATCCCCTGGGTGCCGATGTAGATCCAGGACCCGGCGGTCATCTGACCGTACATGATCAGCCCGGCTCGCTCCAGCTCCCGGAACTTCTCCCAGGTGGCCCACTTCGGCACCAGGTTGGAGTTGGCGATCAGGACGCGCGGGGCATCCGGATGCGTGCGCAACACGCCGACCGGCTTTCCGCTCTGCACCAGCAGCGTCTCCTCGTCGCCGAGCGTGCGGAGCGAGGCGCAGATCCGCTCGAAGCTCGGCCAGTCGCGCGCCGCCTTCCCGCTCCCTCCATAGACCACCAGCTCTTCCGGCTTCTCCGCCACCTCGGGGTCGAGGTTGTTCTGCAGCATCCGGAGCGCAGCTTCCTGCACCCAGCCCCGACAAGAGAGCGCGGTGCCGCGCGCGGCACGGATCGCGTGGGCCATGCGCGCTTCTATGACACAGTTGATAGAATCCGGGGATGGAAGACTGGCGCCGCAACCTGATCGAGGACGATGAACAGCGGCTGGTGGGCCTCCTCCGGTCGGCACGCCGCGTGGCGGTGCTGGGGATCAAGACGGAAGCGGCCCGCGGCCAGCCGGCGTTCTACGTGCCCCAGGCCCTGCAGGAGATGGGACTCGAGATCATCCCGGTACCGGTCTACTACCCCGAGGCGACGCAGATTCTCGGCCAGAAAGTCTATCGGCGGGTGGCGGATGTGCCGGGCGAGATCGACATCGTGGACGTCTTCCGGCGCTCCGCGGACGTCGCCGCACACCTCCCCGATCTGCTGGCCAAGAAGCCCCGCGCCGTGTGGCTGCAGAGCGGCATCCGCGACGACCGCACGGCGGAAGCGCTGGCGCGCGCCGGCATCCTGGTGGTGCAGGATCGCTGCCTGATGGTCGACTACCGCCCGGTCGCGCGCAGCCGCTGAAGCGCTCGCAGATGCTCGGCGGTGGTTCCGCAGCAGCCGCCGCGAAGACCACCCGCACCCGCGAGGTCCGCGATCCGGCGCGCCCACTCGTCGGGTGGAAGACCCGCCGAGTCGGGCTTCAGCAAGCAGCCAGGCGCATTCGCCGGCCAGGGTGAGCAGTTGTAGCCGGCGGCCTCCGCACCCGCCTTCCGGAGCTCGTCGAGCGGCGCGTGCGGCATCGCGCAGCTGATGACGACGGGCAGCGAGGTCACCGCTTTTGCCAGCCGGGCTGCGCGAAGCGCTTGCTCCGCGCTGGTCGCGGATTCGATCCAGATGCCGTCCGCGCCCGCGAGCTGCGCGATCTGCCGATCGAGGTCCAGAAGCCCCGCCCAGAGGGATCCGGCGACGAACTCGGCGCCGCTCTTCCGAGCGAGTCTCAAACCAGCTTCGGCTTCAGCAGGGGACGCCCCGGCGAAGGTGTTGGTGAGGACCACCTCCGCGCCCGCTTCGACGTGCGAGCGGTGCACCTCCAGGACGGCATCCGGGTGGCTCAAGTTCCATTCGGGCGCGCGGCCGCGCAGACCGCGAGCGATCAGCGCCGTCCCCATCGCGGCGTCCAGCAGCAGCGACCCGCTCAGGGCCTCCGCCAGGCGCCTCACAGTTGCACCTGCGCACCTGGCTGCGGCGCTTCGACCCGCCACCCCTTTGCGGCCAGCCGGACCCGCTGCGCCTCCAGCGCCAGAGGCTCGCCGTGGACGAGGAAGACGCGGCCGGGAGCCGCCGGCGCGCGCGAGAGCCAGCGCTCCTCCTCGGTCCAGTCGGCGTGCGCCGAGAACCCAGACATCTGCGCGATCTTCGCCCGCACCGGCACGGTGATGCCGCGGAGCTTCAGCTCCGTGGCGCCCTCGAGGAGCCTGCGCCCCCGCGTTTCTTCCGCCTGATACCCCACCAGAAGCACGGTCGTCTCCGGGTGCGGCAGGTGCTCCTCCAGGTGTGAGAGGATCCGGCCACCCGTCACCATGCCGCTCGCCGCGATGACCGCGAAGAATCCGTCGCGCTCGAGCAGCCTGGCCGAGTCGGCCGCGCCGCGGACGAACTGCAGGCGGGAAGGGTGGAGGGGCCGGACGTGCCGCGCCAGGAGCGACCGCACTTCCGCGGATTGGTCCTCGGGATGCTTGAGGTACAGCGGCGTTGCGTCGGTGGCCATCGGGCTATCGACGAAGAGCGGCAGCTTGGGGATGCGCCCTTCGTGCTCCAGCCTTCGCCAGAGGAAGAGGATCTCCTGTGTACGCCCGATGGCGAAGGCGGGGATCAGGAGCGGGCCCCCGCGCCGCACAGCCTGGTGGATCGCCTCGGCCAGCTCGTCGGCGGCGGGCGCCGGCGGGTGCGTGCGGTCGCCGTAGGTGCATTCCAGGAGCAGCGCGTCCGCCTGGACCGGATCGTCCGGATCCGCCAGCAGCGGCGTCCCGTATCGGCCCAGGTCTCCTGAACAGAGGATGCGGTTGCCGTCCGCACGCAGGTCGAGGAAGGCGCTGCCCAGGATGTGTCCAGCCTGGTGGAACGTCACCTGCACTCCGTCGACCACGTCGACGGGCACGTCGTAGGGAAAGGACTCGAGCCGCTCGACGGCCGCCTCGGCCTGCCGGGCGGTGTAGAGCGGAAGGGCCGGGTGGTGCTTGCTGTACCCGCGGCGGTTGGCGTACCGCGCGTCCTCTTCCTGGAGATGACCGCTGTCGGGCAGGAGCAGCGCCGAAAGCTCGCGCGTGCCCGCGGTGCAAAGCACGCGTCCGACCAACCCCTGGGCGCACAGCCTCGGAAGGAACCCGGTGTGATCGATGTGCGCGTGGGTGAGGATCACCGCGTCGAGCCTGCCGCCGGTCCAGGGCGCCCAGTTCCGCTCGCGCAGCTCCTTCCGCCCCTGGAACAGTCCGGCGTCGATCAAGATCCGCTTCCCGGAAGCCGTGGTGAGCAGGTGTCGCGACCCGGTGACGGTCTGCGCCGCCCCGAGGAAGGTGAGCGACGCCATCTAGAAGCCGCGGCCGCGGAGCTCGCGCAGGAGGTCCTCGTACAAGGAAGCCGCGTCGAAGCCGCGCGACCACCAGCCGATCTGCGCCCAGTGGTCCGCTTCGACCTCGCGCAGGACTTCGCCCCACGCCTGTGAGTTGGCAGGGACCACGCCGTCGTTCGGTCCCGAGCGCTCGGCCAGGTACAGGTGCGACGGCCAGAGCAGCGGATTGGTCCGCAGCCGCCCGCTCTTGCCCACCACGCTGGCGTAGGACACGCCGGGATCGTCGCGAACGGCCGCGTTGAACCGGGCCATTCCCAGCGTGGCCAGGTCTCCAAAAGCGGTGAGATCGATGATCCGCCGCAACAAGCGCGTGATCCGCCCGAACAGGGCGTGGCCGGCGTCTGCCAGGGGCGTCCCCAGGTGCGGGGTCCCGATGGTGATGAGCGAAGCGACCCGTCCGCCGAGGCCGAGCTGCGAGATGGCGTAGCGCGCGTCGAGACCGCCCATGCTGTGGGCGACGATGTTCACGCGCGGCTCGGGCAGCGCGCGGATCAGGTCGGCGAGGCGCTGCGCGCGGGCGGAGATGGAGGAGGCGGGAGGCACGCGCGGGCTGTACACCTGCGCCCCGAGCTTTTCCAGGTGCGTGCCGATCCCGCGGAAGTAGAGGTGCTTGTTCCTGCCCAGCTCGATCTCGTCGAACCCCAGGAAGCCGTGCGCGAGCACGACGGGTAGCCGGGGTCGCGCGGGCTTGCGCGGTGGGCGCCGTCGGGACTGCTTCCACTGCTGGAGCGCGAGCGCGAGAAGGACCGCGATCGCGACCGCAATCAGCAGCCAGTCGAGCATGCCCCAGCCTAGAACACATTCGAGGGGGGGACTAGCAAGTGATCGCGCTCAAGCGTAGCCGCTAGCCGCCTCCGGCGGCCGCGGCTAACCGATCTTATTGGCCGCTTCCCGCAATCTCCGGCGGCGTGGGTGCCGGTGTGGCGAGCTGCGCTCGCGCGGCGCCGAAGTTGGCCCGGTCCGCCTCGAACGAGCAGATATTCAGTAGCTCCTTCTGCTCCGCCGTCCGCTTGCGCAGCCGCTGCCGCACCGCTTGCGCTTCCGCGAACGCGTCGGCGCTCAGCTTTCCCTTGGAAAGGCGCGCGCGGTAGTCCGCTACGCCGAGCACCTGGCGCCAGAGCGACTCGTACAGCTTCTCGAAGTGCTCGCGGACCTCACCCTCCAGGGCCTGCGCGGGCGCTTCCACCGCCTGACCATCGACCGACACCGCCACCGAATCGAGCGTGCCGAATCCGTTTTGCCCCCGGTCGGCGAGCACCATCGACTCCTGCGTCGTGAGCGGATAGTCGTCGTCCAGGATCGAGAATCGCATCAACTGCGGGTCGACGAGCGCGACCACCACCGACCGGCCGCCGAACGGGAACGTCACGCTGTGAGTGGGCTCGGCGATGAGCTGCTTCACCAGCTTGTCGCGGTCCTGCGCGGTGATCTCCCCGTGCAGCCCCGAGGAGTCGCGCTTCGGCACCTTGAGGGTATCGAGCTCGTCGCGGAGCTGATCGATCGCCACCACCGCGTTCAACGCCGCGGCATCGGTGTATCCGGCGTGGTAGACGCCCACCAGCTCCGGCTCGGAGGTCCGGCAGGAGACCGCGAACACCGGGCTGCCACTGTTTCCGGACGCGAGCAGCGCATCGACCATGAAGTCGACGTGGTTCCAGCCGCGCTCCGTATCGTGCGTCATCGGATTGAGCACCTTGCCGGTGTTGACCGCGGCGAAGGCGCCCAGCGGGAAGCCGCGCACCTGGACCAGGTTTCCGGGACGCAGAGCGGCTGATCTGCCGAGCCGATAGGGCATCACCGGGAGCTGCTTGCGCGCCTTGAGCACGGCGATGTCCGCCTGCGTGTCCGACAGCAGCTTGGTGAGCGGGACGTGTCCCGGCTCGTAGTCGTCAGTCTCGTCCCGCACGATCTTGAGCTGCTCGCGCACCTTCTTCGACCCGGTAGGAACGCCCTCCACCGCGTGCTCGTCGTCCGTCACGTCGGGCTGGCCGGCGACGTGCTCGTTGGTCACCAGCTGCGTCTCGCCGTTGACGATCCGGTACGCGAATGCAGTCCCGTGCACCACCGAGCGCAGGTAGGCGCGCCGCAGCTTTCCGTCGCGGCCGTAGTAGACGTGCTCGTAGGTGGCGGTGTTGCGGATGGCGAAGACGAACGGCTGCTTGACCGCGTCGAGGATCGAGGCCGCCTTCTCCGCCGGAAGAGCGTCCGCGTAGTCGCCGGAGCAGAGCGAAGGAGGAGGGCTCGGCGGCTGGGGCGCCGCGGGCTTGGCGGGTTTCGCCGGCGCCTTCGCCTTGCTTTTCGCCGCGGCCGGGAGGGCCTGTGCGAGCACCAGGGCGATGACCAGTGCACGCATGCGTGCCTCCAGGAACAAAGGTTAAGCGAGGGTTTCTAGCGTGCAACTAAGCTTCCGCACGCCTTGCCGCCTGCCCGGCGGGGGTCTATCGTCGGTTGTCATGCCACATCGCATCCGCGTCGTCGCCGCCATGATCGATCGGGATGGCAAGTACCTCATCACCCAGCGCCGTCCCACGGCAACGCTGCCGCTGCTCTGGGAATTCCCTGGCGGTCGGGTGGAGGAAGGGGAGTCCGACGAGGCGGCGCTCGCGCGCGAGCTGAAGGAGGAGATGGAGATCGAGGTGGACGTCGGGGACCGGGTGATCCATGTCCAACACAGCTACCCGCACTACGACATCGACTTCCGCGTCTACCGCTGCAAGCTGATCGGCGGGGAGATCGACCACAAGAAAGTGCACGATCATCGCTGGGTATCGCCCCAGGAGATGGACCAGTACGAGTTCCCGGCAGCAGACGAGAAGACGGTCGCTCAGTTGCTCGATCTGACCCACTGACGCAAGCTGCCGAATCCACCCGCCATCGTTAAGCTTTCACCTGGGGGAATTACGACCACTCGGGGGAGGGGGCCGTTCGATGGCGATCGGGAAGCCGAATCCGCGCGGCAAGAAGCTCGACAAGCAGCCCGGATCCGGTCCGCGGTTTGGTTCGCCGCTGGTCTACGTCCTGCTGCTGCTGGTCGGCTTCCTGCTCCTGCGCTCCTTGTTCCAGGACGCGGGATTCCAGCGGGTCTCCTATAGCCGCTTGCTGGAGCGCATCCAGAGCGATGGCTGCCAGAAGGTCGTCCTGAGCAACGACTGGGCGAAATGCTATCCCCGCGGGATCGACGGGTCGAAGGCCGACTTGCCCTGGTTCGCGGTGCGCGTCCCGGGCGACAACACGTTGATCAAGACCCTCCAGGACAAGCACATCGAGTACGAGGCCGTCTCCGAGAGCGGCATGAGCGAGATGATCTGGATGCTGGTCCTGCCCATCGGCATCGGGCTCCTCTTCGTCTCCTGGCTGACGCGGCGGATGTCCGGCGGCATGCCGGGCGGACCGCCGGGCGTGATGTCGTTCGGCAAGACCAAGGCCCGCGTCTACATGGAGTCGAACACCGGCGTCACCTTCAAAGACGTGGCCGGCGTGGACGAAGCGGCCGAGGAGTTGAAGGAGATCGTCGAGTTCCTCAAGATGCCTTCCAAGTTCCGGCGGCTGGGAGGGCGCATCCCCAAAGGCGTGCTCCTGGTCGGCCCTCCGGGAACGGGCAAGACGCTGCTCGCCCGCGCGGTGGCGGGGGAGGCGGGCGTGCCGTTCTTCAGTCTCTCCGGCTCCGAGTTCGTGGAGATGTTCGTCGGCGTCGGTGCGGCCCGGGTGCGCGACCTGTTCCAACAGGCCGCGGCGAAGGCCCCGGCGATCATCTTCATCGACGAGCTCGACGCGATCGGAAAGAGCCGCAACGCCGGCATGTTCGGCGGCCATGACGAGCGCGAGCAGACCTTGAACCAGATGCTGGCGGAGATGGACGGCTTCGACGCGCGCACCGCGCTGATCGTTCTCGCGGCGACCAACCGGCCCGAAATCCTCGACCCGGCGCTGATGCGACCGGGCCGATTCGACCGGCAAGTGCTCGTCGATCGCCCCGACCGGAGGGGGAGGGAGGAGATCCTCCGCATCCACTCCCGCGAGGTGAAGCTGGGCGCGGACGTCGATCTCAAGCTGATCGCCGCCCGCACGCCGGGCTTCGCCGGCGCGGACCTGGCGAACGTGGTCAACGAGGCGGCGCTGCTCGCCGCGCGCAAGGACCGCGACAAGGTGGTGATGGCGGACTTCATGGAGGCCATCGAGCGCGTGGTGGCGGGCCTGGAGAAGAAGAACCGCCGCATGAACGAGAAGGAGAAGGAGATCGTCGCCTATCACGAGTCGGGGCACGCCTTGGTCTCCAGCCTCTGCGCCCACTCCGAGCCGGTGCACAAGATCTCCATCATCCCGCGCGGCCTGGCCGCGCTCGGGTACACGCTCCAGCTTCCGCTCGAGGACCGCTACCTCATGACCCGCGAGGAGCTGCTGGACAAGATGGCGGGCCTGATGGGCGGCCGCGCGGCCGAGGAGATCGTGGTCGGCAGCGTCTCCACCGGCGCCTCGAACGACTTCAAGCAGGCGACCGAGATCGCGCGCCTCATGGTCACCGAATACGGCATGAGCGAGGCCCTGGGCCCCATCTCCTATTCCGATCGGGGCCGTTCGCCCTTCCTCCGGGGGGCGGAGGGAATGGCCGGGCTGACCGACAAGGCGTACAGCGAGCGCACGCAGCGCCGCATCGACGAAGAAGTCTCCCGGTTGGTGGAGGAGGCGATGCAGCGGGCGCGCGACATCGTCTCGCACCACCGCGAGGCGTTGGGGCGGGTGGCCGCCCGCCTGCTCCAGAACGAAGTGCTCGAGGGCGACGAGCTGCGGAGGATCCTCACCGAGTCCGGCGCCTTGCCAGCAGAGAGGAAAGGGCCTGCTGCCGAGGCGGAGCGCGAGCGGCGTGAGAGCGCCTAGATCGTTACCTTGCGGGGGGATGCCGGAATGTCCTCGCTGAAGATCGGACGATCCCACAGGGCCCGCAAGGCGCTGTTTACGCGGGGGATCCGGCGCGGGTTTCTCACCGTGGAAGAGATCGACGAGGCGCTCCCTCCGGGCAGCCTCACCGACGCGGAGCGCTGGCTCCTCTACTATTCGTTGCACGCTTCGCGGATCGAGGTCCTCGATCGGCGCGGCAGGCGCGTGGAGCTCGAGGATTTGCGGTCCTCTCGGGACGAGCTGCAGGGAACCCCCGAATCCCACTGAAACCACTTCGAAATCAAAGCAGCTTGACGATCCCGTTGCGGGCGTTACGTTGCGGTCCAGACATTTTTTGGGCGCGCGAATCGTGTCTTTGCGGGCCCGTCATCGAAATACACGGGCGCCACCGCTGTTCACCCGGGCGGCCCCCTTTGGAGGGTTTCATGCATCGCCGCTTTACCCTGATCACCGCATTGTTCACCGGCGCGATCGCCGCGGCGGTTGCCCTGCCGCTGGTGTCCGCTTGCCGGCGCCTCGCGTCGGATTCCTCCTTCTTTGCCGCGGACGCCCAGGCAGCGGCGATCGCGGCCCCCCCGCCCACCGCGGAGAGCGTCAAGCAGCAGCAGGTCACCCAGATGCCCTCGCTGGCGCCCTTGGTGAAGCAGCTCCGGCCCGTGGTGGTCAACATCAACTCGAAGATCAAGCCCCGCGGAGGAGGGCGCGTGGCGCAGCGGCTCCCGCAGGGTCACCCGCGCCTGCGCCAGCAGCCGCAGCAGGACGAGGACAACTCGGACGACGACTCGTCGCAGGACCCGATGGAGCGCTTCTTCCGGTACTTCGGCCAGCCTTCGCCCGGCGATCAGCAAGAGCGCCATGGGCTCGGCTCGGGCTTCTTGATCGGGGATGGCCTGGTGCTCACCAACAATCACGTCGTGGAGGTGCAGGACGAGTCGCGTCCCGGCCGCTTCCGCCCGATGGACGAGATCAAGGTGATCACCGACGAGACCGCCCCGGGCGGGGCGCGTGAGTTCTCCGCCAAGGTGATCGGCAACGATCCCAAGACGGACATCGCGGTGCTCAAGATCGAGGGCAAGGACGTCGACAAGCTGAAGTACGCCACCCTGGGCGACTCCGATGTGGCCGAGGTGGGCGACTACGTCCTGGCCATCGGCGAGCCGTTCGGCCTCCAGGCGACGGTCACCTCCGGAATCATCAGCGCGAAGGAGCGGACGCAGTTCGGCGGACCGTACTCCGACTATCTGCAGACCGACGCTTCCATCAACCCGGGCAACTCCGGCGGGCCGCTCTTCAACATGAAGGGTGAAGTGGTGGGCGTGAACGCCGCCATCATCAGCGGCGCGAACACCATCGGGTTCGCCATCCCCATCGCCGTGGTGAAGCAGATCCTTCCCCAGCTCGAGAAGACCGGGCGCGTGGTGCGCGGCTTCCTCGGTGTGCAGCCGCAGCCCATCACCCAGGACATGGTCGACTCGCTGGGCCTCAAGTCGACGCAAGGGGCGCTCATCGCCGACGTGGTGAAGGGCGGCCCGGCGGACAAGGCCGGCGTCAAGCCGGGCGACGCGGTCGTCTCGCTGAACGGGAGACCGGTGACCGACGCGAACCAGCTCACCCGCGACGTCGGGGCCATCCCCCCCGGCCAGACGGTGAAGCTCGAGATCATCCGCGATGGCAAGCCGCGACAGGTGGAGATCAAGCTGGGTGAGCGTCCCGACGAGAAGGAGACCACCGCCCGCGCGGGCGGGCAGGGCGGCGACGCGGACAAGTCGACCGGCGACCTCCTCGGCGTGCGGGTCCAGGACCTGACGCCGGAACTGGCCCAGCGAGCCCGCGTCGAACCAGGCACCAAGGGCGTGGTGGTCACCGACGTGATCCCGGACTCGCCCGCCTCGCAGGCCGGCCTGGATCCGGGCGACGTGATCCTCGAGATCAACCGGCAGCCGGTGACCTCGGTCGCCGACTACAGGAAGGTCGTCTCCAAGCTCAAGAAGGGCGACACGGTGCTGCTGCGCGTGCGCAGCGGGCAGGCCGTCCAGTACGTGCCGGCCAAAATCCGGTGAGAGCCATTCAGTGGATGAGGCTTCAGTGGATGGTGCCCCTGGAGGCGCCCGGGTCCCCTTTCGGGCTGACGAACTTGAGCCCGATGCCGCGCATCCCGGCCCGGACCGCGTCGGCCCGGGTGAAGTTGATGAAGCACTGGTAGCGGACCTCGCCCTCCAGGACCATCTCCGCGCCGCCGGAGGGCGAGGTGAAGGTCACCCGGACCCGGCTGCCCAGCGGGAACGGCTCCCGGGTCTCGACGAACATCCCGGAATCGCTGATGTTCCGGCCAATTCCGGCGGCCACCCCGCGATCTCCTTCCAGGAAGACCGGGAACGCCTTGTCGAGCCTGCCCGCGGGTGGACGGCGCTCGGGCGCATGCTGCGGGACCTTGGGGGGATCGACGCGGCTGGACATGCTTGGACGGCCTTTCGGGAGTCGTGCGCCCCACCGTAGGAGTCGGCTGCTCGGCCGTCAAGGAAAGGACTCCGGGTGGGAGGGGGTATCGCGCTCGGGCGCCGAACGTCCTAAATTGTATGTGGGCAAGCGTCGCAGAAGCCCCGGGATGGTGGTTATGAAGGGTCGGACGGTGGGTGGACTGCTCACATCGGGGCTCGTCGCGCTCGCGTTCGCACTCGCGCTCTTGCAGGCCGCCGTGCTGGCGCAAACGCCTCAGCCCTCGTCGGTGACCGCCAACGCAAACACGCCCGCCTCGCCGAGCAACCGGTATTCGGCGCCGGGCGGCCGGGCGGGCATCCCGTGGACGCCGACGCCGCCGGCCCGGAAGGTCTCGCCCGCCGAGCGCGAGGGGCGCACTCCCGATCAGAAGCCTCCTCGCGAGGAGCACCGGACTCCCCTGCGCAACCCGAACTTCATCCCCCACCTCGGCCCCCGTCCCGCCCGCCGCGCCCTCGCCTAGTTCCGCCGCGCTCGCCCGGAAACGGTTTACGGTCCGCCGATCAAGACCAAGAACTTCAGCTTGTGGGCATCACTTTGCGTAGAGGGTCCAGCGCCCCGAGAGGGAGAGGATGTGCCAGGTGGGGCCGGCGCCGGCGCGCGCGAGCGGATCGAGGGAGCCGCGCACGAGGATGTAGTCGTAGTAGAGTCCGTCGACGTCGTTGCGGAACCTCCAGGGCTCCCATTCCCAGTGCGGCGGCTTCCGCGGAGGGACGGTCTCCGGCCGGTAGAGCAGCGGAGATTGCGGCAGCTCGGCGAAGGAGAACGAGGCGACCCCTCCCTTGCGCGCGCGGTAATAGCTGCCGAAATGGAGGTACGGGCTGAATTTCGCCCAGGCCGAGTCGTGATCGTAGACGAGCGAGACCAGCCGCCGGCCGGGAGCGGCGGCCTCGAGCACCGCGTCGAAGCCGTCCACCTCGCGCGTGAAGCCGCGGATCTGCCCGGCAGCGAGGCCGGCGGAGAAGAGCGATGCAGCAGCGACGAGCAGGAGCGGGAGCGCTCCGCGCAGCCCGCGCGCCGGCCGCAGTAGCAGCGCGGCGAGGAGCGCAAAGGCGATCGCGTACCGCTCGTTGAGCTGCCACAGCCACCCGATGGAGACCGGGAAGGCGAGGTAGAGCAGCGCTGCCAGCGCGCACCACGCTGCGGCGACGCCGCGCAGGAGGGGGCGCGCGTCGGGGTCGCGGGTCTGCGGCCAGGCCAGGAGCGCGGCCGCCGCCAGGAGCGCGAGCAGCACGATCTCGTCGTAGGACCCGGGCCAGATGTCGAGCAGCGCGCCTGGCAGGTTGCGGAGGGCGTTGCCAGGGGGCTCGAAGAGGACGCTCATCGGCTGCGTCCAGCCGACCGTCGCCGGGTGCACCACGGGGCTCGTCGCGAGGAAGGCGAGCGCCAGCGCCGCAGCGGGGACGATCCAGAGGAGCGCGCGCGGCCGGCGCCCGAGCGCGAGCCAGGCGACCAGCGCCGCCGGAGCGAAGAGGAGGAACGCGGACAGGTGGAGGTAGAACAGAGCGACGGCCACGGCGGCCAGCAGCGCGGTGCGCCGCGGTCGCGGATCCTGGGCATCCCGCACCGCGAGCGAGAGTCCCCACAAGAGGAGAGGCAGCGCGGCCAGGTAGTTGAAGAACCCGATCAGGAGCGACTGCGACCAGAAGAGCGGCGCCGCGAAGAGCGCCAGCCGCTCGTCGGCCCGCAAGGCGCGCAGGAGCGAGCGCAGTGCAAGCGGGAAGGCCAGCGCGGTCGCGGAGAGGAGCACCAGGTTCGCGCGCTCCGCGGTGCCCAGCGGGAAGGCGAGCAGCGCGCCGGCCAGGTAGTAGAGCAGGTACTGCGAGCGTCCCAGCGCGAGCGCGAAGTACTCCTGGCCTTTCCACTGCGGATCGCCCCAGTGCCGCAGGGTGGCGATCGCGGCCGCGTGCTGGGGCAGGTCCGTGAAGGGCAGGTAGGGCGCGGACCAGAGCGCCGCGACGTTGGCCACCGCGCAGCCCAAGAGGAGGACCGGCCAGACAGGATGGGCGGCATCCGTCCACGAAACGGCGGTCGGAATCACCGTCGCAGTCGCTGTCGGCATCGCTGTCGTAGTCGCTGTCGCAGTCGCAGTCGCTGTCGTAGTCGCAGTCGCAGTCGCAGTCGCTGTCGGTGTCGCCGTCGTAGTCGCTGTCGCTGTCCTAGTCGCCGGCGCCGGCGCTGTCGCCTTCTCCTCCCCAATCCCCAGCCCCGCCCGCAGCATCCGCGGCACCTTCTTCTTCACCTCTGCCT
>Ga0137418_10002771_pt1 | contig 16037 bp, 14 predicted proteins | sample CZODoug3_1_2_16f_FD_122242 | JGI IMG/M metagenome (GOLD analysis project Ga0137418, IMG submission 122242) | Vadose zone soil fungal communities from Angelo Coast Range Reserve, California, USA - CZODoug3_1_2_16fungal (Hybrid Assembly) | ecosystem: Environmental > Terrestrial > Soil > Vadose... | reverse complement strand
CTGTGGTTAAGTATGCCTAGGATTTCTTCTTGTCCGCCCGTTTTCGGCGCTGCGCAGGGTGCACAATCCACGCGATCCCGATACTTAGCACATACAACGCCACCATGGGCGCGGCGAATATGCACATGTTCAAGATGTCGGTGGTCGGCGTAAGGATGGCAGCAATGATAAAGATCACCAGAATGGAATAGCGCAGGTTCCGCCACATCCACCCGGCCGTCACGACCCCCATCAGCGACAGAAAGAACACCAGGATCGGGAGTTCAAAAATCACCCCCATCCCAATGATGATCACCAGAAATAGATCGGTATATTCCCCGATCGTGATCATGGGCTGGAACTGCTTGCCATATCCAATCAGGAACTCCAGCGCCTGTGGATAGACCAGCTTGTATCCGAAATACCCGCCCGCGATAAAGAGCAGCACTGTGGAAAACATGAAGGGCGTGACGTAGCGCTTCTCGTTGCGATACAGTCCCGGCGCGATGAACGCCCACACCTGGTAGAGGACAAATGGCGACGTCACAAAAAGCCCCGCCAGAAACGCCACCTTCAGGTACATGTTGAAGGGTTCGGTCGGATTCAGGTAGACCAGCTTTTGCGACAGGCCATTGCGTTGCAGCGCCTCCATAATCGGGCGCTGCATGATGCCGTAGATTTTTTCCGCGTAACCCCAGCACGCAAAGAAGCCGACCGCCACAGCGATCAGCGAATAGATGATCCTGCGCCGCAGTTCCTCGAGATGCTCGAGGAACCCCATGGCCGGCATCCGCTCATTGTCATCGCCCTGCGAGGGTAGTTCGGCGGCCATTTCAGGCATCGGGCGCCTTGGCGGTGGAATCGGTCCCCTCGGTCAGCTGCGCGGGCGCATGCTCCTCGGCGTGCGCATCGAGCATGGTTCCGCTCGTCACGGTGCCCCGCGGAGGATCTACCGGAGGAAGATACTGGGGCGTTGTTTCCCGCTCGAGGTTGGCGATCTCAGTCTCGATCTGCGACTTGAATTCGTTGGAGGCCCGTTTGAACTCGTTCAGGGCCTTTCCAATCTGCCGGCCAATCTCAGGCAATTTCTTCGGCCCAAACAGAATAAGAGCCCCGATAAAAATGAAAATCATCTCTGGAAAACCAAGATTCATGCAGCCATCATACTGCGGGAGTTCGATTGGCAGCAACGCGGGGCCAATTTCGCCGTTTTCTTTGTAGCGGAAAAAGTCGGTCTGTATCCGGCGCGCCTGCGCAGCTCGTGAAAGGCCCGACGGGCAGCGGCCTGAGTGCGTCTGTTTTGCAACAGCAGAAGGTGGTTAGTGAGTGAGATGGCGATTTCTTGCCAGCTACTGGCAATCATGAGTCCGCGCTCTATTCGGGCTGTTGCTCGCGGAACTTGGCGGCAATGACTCCGATTGCGATCCGGCTCAAGGGAATCTTCAGGATTGAGGAAGCCAGTGCAGCGTCACCTTTCGTGACGTATCCGACAGGAAGGCCCGTTAGGGTTGAAATGATTGCAATGACCGCGACGATGCTGCGGAAAATGCGGAAAGAGATTTTCCTTTCCCAGCAGGGCCTAGGAGGCAAACAAGCCAGTTGGAACTCCGAAAAGAGCACCTGTCAATGCTCCTTCGTTTGGCAGAACCATGCGGATGTCACCACGTTTCTGCCCGGGTACTGAGCTCTCCTTGAAAAAAGATGCCGATCCCTACGATTAAGCACACAGGGCAAAAACCGAGGCGAACTCCCACAAAGCCGCGGGCTAGCTTTCTCCAATCCATAGCCTCTATTGGACTCCCGCCACATGCGGCGATCAAGTGATGAGTGACTTGAGTCCGGAACCAAGGAAGACACTCAAATGGCATCCTCAATTTGAGGAAATCAAGGATTTTCACTCATCGACCATCCACGATCGATCCCAAAGCGCTGGCGTAATCACCCATGTTCAATGCCATATCTGCCATCTCGTTCCAAACCTCCCTGACTACCACGACAAGTCGATGGCAGCCGCCCGCGAATCCGCCAAACGCGCCGGAGTCGCCGACCGCGTGACTTTCGAAGTGTCCAAGGCAAAAAACTTTCCGGGCAAAGACTACGATTTTGTGGCCGTCTTCGATTGCTTGCATGACAGGGGCGAGCCGGTCGGTGCTGCCGCGCATGTCCGGCAGTGGTTGGCCATGGACGGCACGTGGATGATCGTTGAGCCTTTTGCGAACGACCAGTTGAAGGACAATCCGAATCCTGTCGGTCGAGTCTATTACTCCTTTTCAACCCTGCTTCGTACGCCGTGCTCGCGTTCGCAAGAAGTCGGGCTGTGCCTGGGTGCCCAGGCGGGCGAAACACGAATTCGGGAGGTGTAACCTCGGCCGGATTCAACCGCTTCCGGCATGCCACGGAAACACCCTTCAACATCGTCTACGAGGCGCGGCTATAGATTTGCCTGGTCGTATCGCGCAGGCATGGCGGCTGGTGATGTCAATGAAATCACCCCGCCGTGCTTGCCGACATCTGCGGTCCATTACGCGGGTACGTGTCCCCTTGCCACGAAATACGAACTAACGTCCTCTTTCCGCCGCCGTGCCCCTGCGAAAAAATAGAAGGTCATGTTGCCCCCATCATGCTCTCCCTGGAAGTTGCTCACCTTTGCTTGCATCCTGGCGTACTCTCTCCTGCTCACCGCGTGTAGTACCGGAAACACGGCTAACTCCGCTGGCGGCTCGGGCAACGGCTCGAACTCCGGTGGTTCAGGGTCCGGCGGCTCGGGTGGTTTGGGCGGATCCGGTGACGGCGGCACTGGAAGCTCCAGCACCTCCTGTCAGCAAATGACGCTGGGCCAAAATGCTGGCCTGGGTGGATTCCTGCCGTTCAACAGCAGCAGCCTTTGGAATACCGATATCTCCACCTCGCCCGTCGATGCGAATTCCGATTCCATCATCAGCACCTACATCGGCACCGGCACTCACATGCATCCGGATTTCGGGACCGATCCCACGTACGGAATTCCCTACATGGTGGTGGATGGCCATCAGAAGCTGGTGGGAGTCAACCTGGGAGCCTATGGCGGCGAGAGCGATCCCGGCCCCATGCCCGTTCCGGCCAACGCCCTGGTAGAAGGCGGCTCCCAGAGCACCGGCGACCGTCACGTCCTCGTCCTTGATAACGCGAATTGCTTTCTGTACGAACTCTACAACGCGTCACTCAACAGTGATGGCAGCTGGAACGCCGACTCCACCGCCGTCTGGGATCTCCTTGGCAACCAGCAGCGGCCCTACACCTGGACCTCGGCCGATGCCGCCGGCCTCCCAATTTTCCCCGGCCTGGTTCGCTACGATGAAGCTGCCGCCGGCAACATTCAACACGCGTTCCGCTTCACGGTCCCGCACACGCGCGCGGCCTTCACTCCTCCGGCTTCACACTACGCAGGAAATACCAGTGCCGGGACCGCGCCGCCGATGGGCATGCGTCTGCGTCTGAAAGCCAGCTACGACATTTCGGGATTCTCGGCGCCCATGCGGGCCATCCTCACGGCCATGAAGAAGTACGGCCTAATCCTGGCTGACAATGGCAGCGCGCTCTACGTAACCGGCGCTTCCGACAGTCGCTGGAGCAGCGATCTGGACTCGTTGAAGACCGTGCCTGCGACCGCCTTCGAAGTCATCCAGATAAGTCCCATCTACACGTCCTCCAATATTCCATCCGGCGCCGCCCCAATCATCGCGAGTCTCAAGGCGTCTCCGGGAAACGTATCAGCGGGGGGCAGCGTGACCCTGGCGTGGACCGTCAGCAACGCGTCGTACTTGATCGTATCTCCCGCAGTCGGCGCCGTTCGAGGAAGCAGCGTAACGGTGAAACCGTCCGCCACCACCAGCTACACGCTCCACGCCACCAACCAATACGATCGCAGCACCGCCACGGTCACGGTCACCGTTCCGTAAGAGTCCGTTCCACAACTCGAGTGCGCGCAGTCCACCGACGCCCCCCCACGGATGAACACGAGGAGGACCGGCTACGCGTTCGGCCGTTAATTTCCTCCGTCTTCGACCGACGCAGGAAATATCGCACAGTGCAGGAATTCTCAGGAACTATGAGGAGGGCCGATTGACCATCAGCCCCGGAGGGGCGACCCACGCCATAAGCGCGGCTTCCAGCCGCGCCGCAAACCAACAAAATCAATCCACCTTCAGTCGCGAATTGCGCGCCACCGAATCACACGAGTGTTAACAAAGCCGTTACCTCGCCTTGAAGGGCCCGGCTTCAGCCGGGCCCTAACGCTCCCACCCTTAGGAGCGGCTTCAGCCGCTTGAGGTTCACTGCACAGGGATCAAACCAATTTTCCACAAACTGCCTCGGTTACCGACGCACGCAATTACGTCCCTCTCCCTAAGCCCTTCTTAACAATGCTCAAATGCCGTCATCCACAAAATGTAAATTTATCTTGACGTCGTTAGAAAGCAGTTGGACGGCCGCCAAAATTCCATACAATCTCGAATAGGAATTATCGGTTTCGCGCTGCTTAGTCATTTCGTCCGGCGCGCGCTGTCCCTGCGGAGAGTGTTCGACGGACCCGAGTTTCATCTCTGCAGCGCGAGCGTGGGGCGTCCGCAATGTCTAAACTTCAGTTGGTGGGAATCGGCGTACTGGCCTGCGGTGCGATCACGGGCTTTGCTACAGGGGGTCCCTTCGGACTCGTCTGCGCGAGCATCTGCCTGATCGTCGGCCTGGTCATGGTGGTAGCTTCGGAAGCGCGTGGAACCAGGCCCGAGCGCGGAGATGCATCGTCCTCGCGCTTGAAAACCCGTGTGATGGTTGCCATCAAAGACGTCCATGCTCGCCCCCACCAGGGCGGGAAATTCCGTGCCATCCACGACCCCGACCAATCTGACCTGGAGTTGGAAGTCTTCCTCAAATGCTGGCTGGTAAACGAAACTGATGTCCCACTCAGGATAGAGTCTCTCCGACTCGAACTGAAATCGCCCGATGGTTCCTCTCGTGTGGCGGAACAGATCAGCGGCGATTTTCGTAACTGGCAACTGGGCGCCCTGCAGGAAGAATGGAAAGACTGGGACATGCGCCTGCGGGTAGCCATGGAAAGCGTCGTGGAACTGGATACTGCCTTACCCCTGGAATGCGGTTTGGCTCGCGAAGGCTGGCTGCACTTTCGTCTTCGCAATGTGACTCCCGCTCAGTTTCGCTCGGAAGCGATGGAAATCTCCATCACAGATTCCCTCTCTCAAGTTCATGTGGGAACAGCCACCGGTGTGCGTCACTTGCCGGGAAGGATCTGGCCAGTCCTGGCCACCAGCGCGGCTGCCGGAAGCGCCTCCGCGGAACTAGCCGCCGGCTGAAGAGTTCGCGGAAACATTCAGATCGAGCCTGCTGAATAAACTCACTTCTCGCCAGGGCTTGGGGAATAAACCAAATCCTGAGCTAGAGGCTGCGAACAAACTCACACCTGAACCAGGGTTGGCGAATCACCCACTCCCGAAGCAAGGCTGGATGGCTAAGGGCACTCCTGGGGCTAGCTTAGCGATTGAACCCCGCTCCTGAAAACTCACTCCTCGACTTTGGCTGAATAAACCCACTCGACCAGCCCCCGGGGAAGGGCGACCCAACCTAGCCCAGCGCTTCAACGCTGGGAAGCCCGCAATAATCGACCAAGTCCCGAAGGGATGGCCGACCTCCGAGCGGCTTTCAAGCCGCGCCCTCTCACATCAATCGGGTTGACCGCCCGTAAGCTAGCAAGTGCCGCTCGCACCAGGTCCAACGATCCTTAACCCCCGTCGCTCCCCCCAAACGCCGTGATCGCGCACCGAACTCCGCGTCAGCGCCACCGGTCACAGCTTCTCGGGGCGCCGTATGAAATACGAGATCGTTAGAGCCTCGCTCGTAAGGGCCTCGGTTCCCTTGTTCTTTGACAAGCTAACTGCTGCGTTTACAAGATTTTCCGTGTAACCCCTGCTTACTCAAAGATTTCGAAGCTCTTCACCGTCTAAGCCGCCGATTCCAATAGACCGAGGGGGAGGGGGTAGGGCACCTCTTCGAATTCCTCCAATTCGATGCACGCCGAAACAAATGTCGTGCTTCGGTTTCACTTCACAACCGGAACGAACAGTTCATTTTCCCCGCATCGCGGCCCTCGAATTCATCATCTGACAATTGTGGGGCCGGATAGTCGCTTTGGTAACCTCCCGGACTAGAATCCGTCTCATAACGACACGCTTTTGCATGCTATACTGCGCCAATTGTGCGGTATTCAGGGGCCGGGTTCGCCCCAAACTTAAGGAAACTGAAGATGGCTGGTAGTTCTCGTCGCTCTCTCTTCCTCGTCATTGTCATCCTTGTCACCTGTGGTTGTCTGGGCATGCTGTTTGCGCAGAAAAGCGCCTACACTCCGCCCGGCAGCGACACCGATGTCAAGGATAGCCTGAAGCAGTTTACGCAGGTCTATCAGGTCATCGAGGATAACTACGCCGAGCCGGTCAACGCCGACAAGGCCATCTATAACGGCGCGATTCCCGGCATGTTGCACGCGCTCGATCCGCACTCCAACTTCTTCGATCCCAAGTCCTATTCGCTGCTGCGCGAAGAGCAGCGCGGCAAATACTACGGCGTCGGCATGACGGTTGGTCCGCGCAATAACAAGGTCATCGTGATCTTCCCGTTCGTTGGAACGCCTGCCTACAAAGCCGGCATTCATCCCGGTGACGTGATCATCGCGGTTGACGGCAAGGCCACCGACAACATGAGCACCTCGGATGTCGCGGACTTGCTCAAGGGCCCCAAAGGCACGACCGTCCACATCACGATCCTGCGCGAAGGCGTCGACAAGCCGATGGAGTTCAGCCTGGTGCGTGACGAGATTCCCCGCAACAGCGTCGATCTGGCCTTCCTGATCAAGCCCGGCATCGGTTATATCCACATCACCGGTTTCCAGGAAACCACCGAGCATGAAGTGACAGACGCACTCGACAAGTTCGGCGATATGAAAGGCCTGGTACTCGACCTGCGCCAGAATCCAGGTGGATTGCTGAGCGAAGGTGTCGGGGTCGCGGACAAGTTCCTGAAGAAGGGTCAGCTGATCGTCTCGCACCACGGACGTTCCTCACCCGAGAAGCGCTACACGGCGACTCACGGCAATGGTGGACGCGAATATCCAATGGTTGTGCTGGTGAACAAAGGCACGGCTTCTGCTGCTGAGATCGTGGCCGGAGCGATTCAGGATCACGATCGCGGCTTGATTGTCGGCGAAATCACATTCGGAAAGGGTCTGGTGCAAACTGTTTATCCGCTGGCCGAAAACACCGGCCTGGCACTTACGACAGCGCGGTATTACACACCCAGTGGTCGCCTCATCCAGCGCGACTACTCGAACGTTTCGCTCTACGACTACTATTACAACCGCGACACCGACGCGAACAACTCCAATCATGAAGTGAAGCTCACTGATGGCGGACGCACGGTTTACGGTGGTGGCGGAATTACTCCAGACGTCAACGTGCCTCCTGTGAAGAGCAATCACTTTCAGGACACGCTGCTTCAGCATTATGCCTTCTTCAACTTCGCCAAGCGCTACGTCGTGAAGAACACCGTCAACAAGAATTTCACGGTGGACGATGTGCTCATGCAGGAGTTCCGCAAATTCCTCGATGACGAGAAAATTCCCTACACCGAGGCGGACATGGTGCAGAACAACGACTGGGTTCGCTACAGCATCAAGAGCGAAGTCTTCGTCGATCAGTTCGGCCAGGATGAAGGGCTGAAAGTTCGGGCGGAGAACGATCCTCAGATCATTAAAGCTCTGGACCTGCTACCGCAGGCGCGCGCGTTGGAAGATCACGCCAAGCAGGTAATCGCGGAGCACAACGCAGCGCACACCTTGAACCAGTAAAGAGATTTTCGATTGTCGATTGGCGATTGAGAAACCAAGATTTTGAAAAACCAAGATTTGAGGACAAGCGGCCCGGTTATTCAGGGCCTTTTGTTTCTTCTATTTGCCCCATCCATCATACGACCCCGACAAATTGGCAGTCGGAAATCGGCAATTGAAAATACCCGGTAACCTGTCCTTTCCCCACATTGACTTGCCCCCCTAAACATGTGAGAATCCGCGCATTAGCGGGCTTTTTTGCCGGTGTCGCGGGTTTCACCTTTGCGGATAAATCGCGATTCGGCGCTCATGAGTCTTCCCTCGAAAGCTCGACGGTACACAGGCCTGTGGGCATGATCCAGCAGAGCCCCTGGATTATCGCGGTATTCGTGGCAGTTTGGGCTGGCGGAATGGACTGGCGTTACCGCCGCATCCCCAACTGGCTCACGGTGCCAGGATTGGTTGTGGGCGTGGCCGTCAACACGGCCGTTCACGGTTGGCCTGGAATGAAGGCCTCCCTGCTGGGCGCGGGACTGGGTCTGCTGGTGTTGCTGCCGTTTGTGTTGATCCGGGCGTTGGGCGCCGGCGACTGGAAGTTGACAGGCGCTCTGGGCGCGTTTCTCGGTCCGAGCTTGCTGGTCACGGTGTTGATCGGTTCCATGCTTGTGGCTGGCTTGATGGCGTTGGCGCTGGTGGTCTACAAGGGTCGTTTGCGGCAGACGCTGCGGAACATCGGGCACATGCTGGGAGCGTTTGTGAGATTACACATGCCCGGGCCGGAAGTGTCGCTCGACAATCCGGAGTCAGTGAAGGTTCCGTTTGGCGTCGCGATGGCCCTGACGGTCGTGCTGTGCGGCGTGGGACGCGCGCTGGGCGCGGTCTGAGGCGGAGATGCGAATCCTGAGAAGAATTTTTCATGACACCGGCGGCGCGGAGATCGCCGAAACTGCAGCTGTGCTTCCGGTGTTGTTCACTGTCCTGCTGGCGATCTTCTACTTCGGACGCGCTTATAACATCTACGGCACGATCAATCAGGCAGCAATGCAAGGTGCGCGCGCGGCGGTCGCCCCTCCCTGCGCGACCTGCCCGGGCCCGCCTTTGACCGCGGCTCAGATTGCCGCTAACTTTGTTACGCCCACGTTGCAGGCGTCGCACCTCAACCCCGCGCAGTTGCAATGGCCCTCTCCGCAGCCAGCCGCGTGCGCGTGTGGATCGGTGGGGGCATGCGGTACTCCCGTGAGTTGCGATGCGGGTGAGCTTTCGGTGTGCGTACAGCAGAACATCATCCTCAATACAACTGCGGGCGCGCACCAGGAGTGCGGGACGCGAGTATCGTTCCAGTATCCTTACAACTTCAACTTGCCCTTCAATGCTTTCAGCCTTCGGATGAAGGCGGCCGCGCAGATGCGTACCGAGGATCAGACACAGTGAGCACCGGCAATCCGTTACCCATCGCAGACCGAGAGATTTGCTTTGTTGGCGACGATCGTAGAAACAGCAAGTTCCTCCTCGCTTCGCTCCTCGGAATGACAGGGCGAGAGAGGCCACGCTTGTGTTTGTTGCGGTCGGAGTCGACCGGATCGCAGATCGTTGAATTCGCGGTGGCTCTACCGCTGCTCCTGGTGATGGTGGTGGGCATCCTTGATTTTGGCAACGCCTTCAACCTGAAACAGAAGCTCACGAATGTAACGCGTGATGCCGCGCGAGTGGGTGCGGGTCAAGCAACCAGCGATCTTACCGGTGGCCCCCCCCCCTCGGTCCTGGCGCTGCGCGATGTAGTTGCCAACTACCTACAGAATGCCAAGGTGGACAATTGCAGCTTGAACACAGCGGCAGCGGCGCCTGCAGGCGCGCCGTGGAAATGGAGTTTCACCAGTGCGTGTCCGCTGGGCGGAAATCTGGTACTCACGGTGAATCGGGGGAATGTGTTTCTTAGCACCGTCACGAGTGGGGGATTTCCGGTGAAAGTCATTTCAACCGAGGTCACCATCAGCTATCCCTATACTTGGCAGTTCAATCGGGTGATCAAGTTATTGGTGCCGACCGCAAGCTATCCGGGGACTAGTTTCATTAATACAGACGCGGTGGTTGAGAACGAGAGTTGAGTCCATGACTATGGTCAGAAATCGGCGGACAAGACGCCCTCGTCAGGGTGAGCGTGGCGTGACCTTGATCCTGGTAGCCATCGCCATGTTGAGCATGCTGGCCATGGTGGCCTTGGCGATTGATGTCATAACGCTCTACGCGGCGCGCAGCGAAGCCCAGAGTGCGGCCGATGCAGCTGCACTGGCCGCCGCCAAAATGCTGGTGGCTGCTGGGGTGACCGCTGATCCGCAACAAGTCAGTGACCCGAGTTTGCAGGCAACAGCGCAAACTCTGGCGACCAAAGTGGCTCAGGACGTCGCTGGAAAGGCCACCATCGCGGGGCAGGTGGTGCAGGCGACTGACGTAACCGTGACCTTTCCTAACACCGGTCAGCCGAGTTTTGGTATCAATCCAACAGTGAACGTGACCGTGCAGAATGTAAACTTGCCTACGTTCTTCTCACGGATATGGAGCCGAAACGCCCTTACCGTACGCGTATCCGCCAAGGCGGAAGCCTTCAACCCGTCGAACTCATCCAGTTTGGGCACGGGGGTACCTACGGTGGCACGCTGCGTGAAGCCATTTCTCCTTCCGAATTGTGATCCGGTCAATCCCAACAATCCGGGCTCGAACTGCGGAGGCGGAATCGCAAGGTTCTTCGACCCCACAACCGGCGCCATTATTAACCCTGGACAATATCCAACCGGCGTAATCGGCGAGAAATTCCACATGGTTTCCAATTGTGGCTCAGGCCCGCTTTGTGTGTTTGGCCCACCCACCGCCACCCCAGCTCCACCTCTCCTCATGTATTACCCGGCACCAATCCCAACTCCGGTGGGAGGCAGCAGCTGTCCTTCTTGCACCGCTGGGGCGAGCGACTATCAGAGTGACATCGAGTGCTGCAATCCGACGCCCCTCTCGTGCGGTGCTTCGTCCAACACAGTGACGGTGGACTCAAGCGTCTATCCGGAAGGTGGAAGCATCCCAGCGCGAGACGGCATCGAATGCCTGATTCACCAAAACGGCGGGAGCGGCCAGGACATCCTGAATGACAACATTCTGCCGGGACCGTTAACCTATCCACTCCAGCTTCAGCCCGGCAACCGCCATCCCCTCTCGTCAAGCTTCGCGCCGAATGAAGCTGTAACCACCAGCGATTCTCTAATAACGGTACCGGTGTATGAGCCCACGCCCGGCCCGTCACCAACACCGGGCACACCGGTACCGGTCATCGGATTCCTGCAGCTCTTTGTCGTTCAGGTATTCCCTGGGGGCGGCGGCAAAAAGGCGGGCGAAATCGAAGCCACCGTGGTGAACGTCTCGGGCTGCGGCGCGAACGCCACCGGGACCCAGGTCTACGGCGCGGGTGTGTCCGCTGTTCCCGTGCGTCTGATCCAATAAGCCGTTCACGGCCTGGTCGCAGAAATCCTTCGAGAATATCGGCCCTCAAGCCGTTGGCGCGACGCAGCCCTAGTCGTCGTCCCCGTCGGTGCCTTCCGCAGGCCCAGAAATCACCGTGTGTACGGCGGCCGGCATCAAAGCATCTCCCTTGCGGTCGCGCCACAGGATCCCGTTCAACACTCCTGTGTCGGCCGCATCCGGACGCGAGAAGTCGAGCTGCGACGATTGCTTTGCACCCGGCGCGGTCGAGGGGTTCACTTTGTAGATCAGGCCATTCTTCAGGTTTCGGTTGTCGGCTGTGAAGGGTGGCTGGTCTCCGGGACCGGAGAACTCGGATGCGATCACCGGCGCGTACGCATCGTTCAAATTCATTGGTGGCAAGCCGAGCAGAGCCTCGATGGTGTGCACTACGCTGACCGTCGTGAACACGTTGTGTTCGACGAAGGGATGCTCGACCGACCCGGGCGCATACTTGCTGATGATCAGAGCCACCGATCGGTGGGCGTCGACGTGGTCCGCTCCATCCTGTGCGTCATCTTCGAGGACGAAAATCGCAGTGTCATCCCAGTAGGGACTGTGCGAGACGGCTTCGACAATCCGTCCCAACGCAAGGTCGTTATCAGCCACCGATGCCGACGGCGTGGGCTTTCCCGGGCGCGTGCCGCCTGTGTGGTCGTCGGGCAGATGCATGATCACCAGCCCAGCAAGCTCTTGGCCCTTCCCTTCCTTTCGCGCCTGGACAAAACCCTGGAATTCGTTGAGGAACTCGTCGGCGCGCAGCTGATCGGGATAGTCGACGTTGAACGACGCGTATTGCAGGTCGGTGTGGTCCTTCAACTCCAGCATGGTCGGAATGACTCGTTTGATCAGCGGTACGGCCCATGGATAGGGGCTGGGGCCGCCCTTCGGCTGTCCGACGTTGGGCGGGAGCGGATCGCCCTTCTTGACCGACTCGCGCTTGCAGCCTGCGCCGGCAGGTTGTGGATTGCCCTCCCTGGGCGAAGGCTGTTCGGGCGGATGGTCGTTGCAAAACTCCGTGTCGATGAATTCCGCGTAGTCGCGATAGGAGAGGCCACGCGAAGCGGCATTCGCCCACAGATAGCCGGTCTGCGGTGAATCGACGTTGGGGATGCCGCGCTCCACAGGATACTCGTCGGCAACGGCGCCGCCGAAATCGTAGGTGCGTTCGCGGCTTCGATAGGCGATCTGCCAGTTTGCCTCGTTGTAATCGCTGGTGATGGCGGCGGTCGACCAGACGTGCCCATCTCCGGAAACTTCTCCGCTATCATAGAAGTTGTCGAGAATGCCGAACTGGCGCGCGAGTTTGTGGGCATTCGGCGTGATGGCTTCGCCGTACATAGTCAGAGAAGGCTCGCCATTCCCGGGTTTGAGATCACCGAGAATCTGATCGTAGGTACGATTCTCGCGGATGATGTAGATCACATGTTTGATCGGATTTCCGCCGCGACGGAATTGCAATTTGCCGGGATCGGAGCGGAGCAAGTTGCTGTCTTCGACCTGGCGAGTCAATTCGGGCAGATGCTTTGCAGCTTCCGCGTAGTTTACTCGAGCCAGCGACCCGTATACGAGCGTTGGAATGTAGGGATGCTCGCGATGGCGGCGAACAGCGGGGATCAGAGAGTCGCCATTGTTAGGACCGGTTCCCTGGCCCTTGGCGGTGGCGATCCAGAGGTCGCTCCCACGCGTAGCCAACGCCGTGGGATACCACTCGGTGGGAACGAAACCTGCAGCTCGCTCCGGTGTATCGGGTGTATTGGTTTTCGTGAGATTCGCGGTGTCAAAAATCGCCACCGCATCGAGATTGGCGGCGGCAACGAATAGCTGTTTGCCCTCCGCCGAGAGTGCCAGCGCCACTGGAGACGTGCCTCCGTACTCCAGCCCCGAAAGCCTCGTAGAGAACCAGTGAGTTGGGTTTCCCTCCTCAGTGGATATCGCCGCTACGTAATCGGTGTTGGCGAGCGCCACGTACAGCGTCTTCTCGTCCGGACTAAGCAGAAGCGCGGAAGGGTGTGAGCCAGGTGCGATGGGGGATTCGGGTTTCAGCAGCGAGATCCAGCGCGTGACTTTGCTCGTCTCGATATTCAATTCCGCGACCTGAGAAGCATTCCACAAGCTGCACCATGCTTTTCGGCCGTCGCGAGAAACGACCACGCGATACGGGTACGAGGCGGGAACCAGAGCGTTGGTGCTGAGATCAAATCGTTGAAGAATCTTCCCGCTGGAAGCCGCGAGAAGAATTACATCATCCGAAAGATTGTTTGCGATCAGAAGTCTTTCACCACCCGAACCCGGCACTAGCGCGACACCTGCGGGATAGGGCGTAGCCGTGCCTTCGGAAGTCTTGAAAACCCCTTTGGCAACCCACTTGTGGCTGGCGAGCTGCGAAGGCGGAATCTTGATTGAACGCTCCGAAGTCACCTTCCCATCCCGAAAGCCGTAAACCGCGATGGCATTGCCGGTGTCTCCGGGCGTTTCGCCAGTCGGGTCGGTGATCGAGCCGAGCGAGGCATAGAGATGGTTCCCATCGCCGCTGAAAGCAAGACCGACGAAGTAACTCTGGTGAGCTTCTTCAGGCAAGCGTTTTTCGGGAAAATCGGCGACCTGGCTGGTCTCCAGATTCACCACCGAGATCGATTGATGTCCACGATCCTCCTGCGTGCCATACCCCGCATGCAGCATGGCGGCGTAGCGCCCATCGGGACTGACGGCAATCGTCGCCGGAAAGCTGTTGAGCCTGCCGAGGCGGCCGGGGCCCGGGGTAAGGGTCTTGCTGGTCGGCAAGGTCATTCCGGACCGAGGGGCGGGTTGCTGGGAGAGGAGAAACCCAGCAACGAGGATAAGAGCAAGAACAGCAATCATGGAAAGCTTCACGACTCGTTCCTCGGAATTAGGGTGGTTGGACGTGCGCGCTGCAAAACAGAAAGCCGGTCAAAAACTCTGACCGGCTCCCCCTGCGTTGCGACTTTGTGTCGAGTGCTTTGGCTAACGGGTGTCGGTGGCGGCTCGCTGTACCGGTTGTGGACCATTTTCTTCCTGCGGCACGTTGTGCCGTACGTCGGCACCGCGCACCCAGAAGATAACATCCTCGGCGATGTTGGTGGCATGGTCGGCAACGCGTTCCAAATTGCGCGCGACCAGCAGGGCGTCCAGAGCCTGGCGCGTGATCTCGGGCTGCTCGTTCATCGCTTTGACCAGCATGATGAAAGCTTCGTCTCTCATGCGATCAACCACGTTGTCCATTTCGAGCACGGCCTGGGCAAGCTCGGCCTTCGCCTCGATAAAGGACTCCAGCGACCGGCGGACCATGGCGCTGACGGCGGCCGAGATGCGCGCGATGTCCACGGGCAGTTCCACCGCGGGCAGACTGACCATATCGATCACGCGCTCGGCGATGTTGACGGCCTGGTCCCCGACGCGCTCAAGGTCCGCATTGATCTTGGTGACGGCCAGAATGAAACGCAGGTCGACTGCCATGGGCTGCTGCATCGCGAGCAGGTCGAATGCGAGTTCGTCGATCTCCCGTTCGGAAACGTTGATCTGGGTTTCGCCCTCCAGAACCATCTGGCAGCGATTCAGGTCGCGGTCGAGATATGCCTGACAGGCACGGTCCACTGCCTGCTCAGCCAGTCCGCCCATGCGGAGCAGTTTCTGACGCAACTCATCGAGGCCCTGCTGAAAACGCGTGCGCATTATCCAAACCTGCCTGTAATGTAGTCTTCGGTGCGCTTGTCCGACGGGTTAGTGAAAATCTTCTCCGTCTTGTCGTATTCGATCATCCGGCCCAGCAAGAAAAACCCGGTAAACTCCGCGACCCGAGCCGCTTGTTGCATGTTGTGCGTCACAATCACGATAGTGTACTGCTCTTTGAGCTGGAAAATCAGTTCTTCGATCTTACCGGTCGAAATTGGATCGAGAGCGGAGCATGGCTCGTCCATGAGCAGTACTTCCGGTTCAACCGCCAGGGCGCGGGCGATACACAGACGCTGCTGCTGGCCGCCCGACAGGCTTGCGCCCGATTTCTTGTGCACCGAGTCTTTTACTTCCTCCCACAGGGCCGAGGACTGCAGGGAGCGCTCAACGATATCGTCCAGGTGTTTCCTATTATTGTATCCATTCAGCTTCAGGCCGGCGGCGACGTTCTCGTAGATCGACATGGTGGGAAACGGGTTGGGCTTCTGGAAGACCATGCCGATCCGACGGCGGAGCTGCGTGGGCGATGTGCCGTTATACGCATCCAGCTCGCCGATCTTCACCTTGCCCTTGACGGTGGCCTCCGGGCTGGTCTCGTGCATGCGATTCAGGCAGCGGATGAACGTCGACTTTCCGCAGCCTGACGGCCCGATCAACGCGGTGGCATGATTAGCCTCAACCTTGAGGTTGATGTCATGCAAGGCCTGGCTCTTGCCGTACCAGGCATTGAGATTCTCGACCTGGATTCCGACACCCATATTAGGCAGTTCCTCCCAGACTTCCGCGACGCACGACGTAGCGCATGGCTGCAACCGAACTGACGATAAGGATGATCAACACCAGCGCTCCCGCCCAAGCCTGCCGGTGCCAGTCGTCGTAGGGTGAAATGGCATACGTGAAGATCTGCAGAGGCAGAGCAGCCGTCGGCTGGTCGAGCCGCCAGTTCCAGTACTGGTTTCCGAAAGCCGTGAAGAGCAATGGGGCGGTTTCG
>Ga0137418_10002769_pt1 | contig 16039 bp, 17 predicted proteins | sample CZODoug3_1_2_16f_FD_122242 | JGI IMG/M metagenome (GOLD analysis project Ga0137418, IMG submission 122242) | Vadose zone soil fungal communities from Angelo Coast Range Reserve, California, USA - CZODoug3_1_2_16fungal (Hybrid Assembly) | ecosystem: Environmental > Terrestrial > Soil > Vadose... | reverse complement strand
GCTTCGGCGCAACGCGCGGCGGCGCCTCGCTCTCCGTCGAGATCTGCTTGAGAACCGGGCTGGACACATCCATGACTGCTCTCCTTCGTAGCTCAGCGAGCGATTCTACCGCTACAGGTTTGCGACTATCCAGTCGGCGATGCAATCGATTCCGACTTGCCGGTTGTCGGCTTGCGCATGATACGTGCTCCCGTCCTCGGCGGTCAGAATCTTCAGGCTCTTGCGACTGGCGCCGATCGCATCGAAGAGCTTGTGGGCGGAGGCGACGGGCACCACCTTGTCGTCCTCGGCGTGCACGACGAGAAACGGGCAGGCGATCTTGTGCGCGACTCCCGCGAGCGAGAAGCGCTCGGCCCGCTCGATCGCCGCGTCGATGTCCTCGGCCCCCATGATCCAGCGGAAGTGAAAGCTCGATTGCGGGGTCGTCTTCGGGTCGGTCTCGTGCCTGCGCTTGACTTCGCGTTGCCATGCTGCAAGGTCCCAGTGCAGCGCGCTCATCGCCACGCCCGCGCAATAGCGCTTCTCGAATGCGGCGATGCGGGCAGCGTAGTAGCCGCCGAAGCTGTAGCCCATGATCACCACTTTCTGCGGATCGACCTCGCGCCGTCCGGCGAGGTATTCGTAGGCCGCCGTGCCGGGAACTTCGTAGTCGTGGCGTGCATGGAGCCCGCGAAGACGCAGCGACTCGCCTTGTCCGGGCCCGTCGATGGCGAGCGTATTCCAGCCGCGCGTTGCGAACTCTAGTCCCGCGAACAGCACGCTCATCTCCTTGCAGTTGTCCATGCCGTCGAATACGACCACCGTCGGCACGGGTGCGGACGCGCCCGGGGCTTTCATGAAGAGCGCGGGCAGCGTGGTATTTTCGTACGGCACTTCGACGCGCTCGATGTTCGGGTAGCGCCGCTCGAGCCCGGCGTGCTGGCATTGAAGGGCCTTGCGGCCGATCTCGCGTTTTTGCTCGCCCGGGACGACGAAGCGCTCCCCGGTGAAGTAATACATTCCGGCGCGCAGGTAGCAGTTGCCCGCAGTGAGCTGGCGGCCCTCGGCGGCGGCCGTGTCGGCCGTGCGCTCGAGCCGTCTCGCCATCGCGCACCACTCTTCCCGCCAGGCGTCGGCCTCGCCTTGGCGAGCTTTCAGCTTTTCGCAGACTTCGTCGATCTCTCCGAGCGCGACCGCGCCGTAAGGCGCCATCCCCTTCGTGACGAGAGCCGCGTTCGACCAGGTGAGATTGCCCGGGAACTGCTCGATCCAGCCGCCCGCTGACACGATCCGATCCCGGCTAATCAATCTTGATGCCCGTCGCTTTGATCACTTTCGACCACGTGGCCAGTTCCTTCTTGAGGTAGTCGCCAAATTCCGCCGGCGTGCTCCCCACCGCATGCGCGCCCACGCCTGCAAGGCGTTCGTTGAACTCGGGCGCCTTTACAGACTGGACGATGGCACGGTTGAGCCGGTCGATGACGGGGCCGGGCGTGCCCGAAGGCACGACGATCCCTTGCCATTCGACGGCCTCGTAACCCGGTACGCCGGCCTCCGCAACGGTCGGTATTCCAGGAAGCGCGGGATCGGGCTTTGAGCTCGTCACGGCGAGGGCCACCAGTCTGCCGGATTTTATGTGCGCCAGCTGCGAGGGAATGCTGCCGGTGTAGATCGGGACCTGCCCCCCGACAACGGCCGCGACCGCGGGGCCGCCGCCGCTGTAGGGAACGTGCACGATGTCGGTCCCGGTCAGGGTCTTGAACATCTCGGTCGCCATGTGGGTCGCGCTGCCGTTGCCCGACGACGCGTAATTCAGGCTGCCGGGCTTCGCTTTCGCGAGCGCGATCAATTCCTTTACCGACCTTGCCGGCACCGACGGGTGCACCGAAATCCCCAGCGGCACGATCGTGACCAGGCTGACCGGCGCGAAGTCTCGCTCGGTGTCGTAGGGCAGCTTCGCGAGCAGGCTGGGATTCACGGCGAAGGAGAGATTGGCGACGCCGAGCGTATAGCCATCCGGCGCGGACTTGGCGACGATGTCCATGCCGATGGTCGAGCCGCCGCCGGGGCGGTTGTCGACGAGCGCTTGCTGGCCCAGGTTCTCCGACAATTTCGGAGCGAGCAGGCGAAACACCACGTCGGTCGCCCCTCCGGGCGCGAACGGCACGATTACCCGCACCGGTTTGGCGGGAAAGCTCTGCGCGGCGGCGGACGCGACGTGAAAGCACGGCACGGACAGCAACGCCAAAAGAAAACAATGCGATCGAGAGCTCACTATCTTCTCCTGAAATCGAGCGCGGGTCGTATCCTAACAGGGAACGCACGGGCCGGATTCGAAAGCAAGAGCCGGAGTGCTTGCTTTCCTGCCTTCCCCGAACATGGCGCCATGGCGGGCCCGACGGCGCGCCGCAACCGAAAAGGAGCGTTATCATGGATCTCGTAATGGCGCGGAAAGAGACCGACTCACCGCATTTCGCGAGCGACGCCGAACGCTGGGCGGCCGTGCAGCGCAGAGACGCGGGAGCGGACGGCGTGTTCTTCTACTCGGTGCGCACCACCGGCGTCTATTGCCGCCCCTCGTGCGCTTCGCGGCTCGCGCGGCGCGAAAATGTGCGCTTCCACGCGAGCTGCGAGGAGGCGGAAAGCGCCGGGTTCCGGCCGTGCAAGCGCTGCCGGCCGAACGAGGCGGCGCTCGCCGTGCGCCGCGCCGCCGCCGTGGCGAAAGCCTGCCGCCTGATCGAGACCGCCGAAGAGGTGCCGAATCTCGCGGCGCTCGCCGCATCCGCGGGCATGAGCCGCTTCCACTTCCACCGCGTGTTCAGGACGGTGACGGGCCTCACCCCCAAAGCCTACGCCGCGGCTCACCGCGCGCGGCGCGTGCGCGAGGCGCTGCCGCAAAGCTCCACGGTGACCGAGGCGATCTACGGCGCCGGCTTCAATTCGAGCGGGCGTTTCTACGCGGAGTCCGGACAGGTGCTGGGAATGACGCCCACGCGCTTCCGCTCCGGAGGAAGCGGCGCGGCGATCCGCTTCGCCGTCGGCGAATGCTCGCTCGGCTCGATCCTCGTCGCCGCGACCGACAAGGGCGTCTGCTCCATCATGCTCGGCGACAAGCCCGAGGAACTGGTGAGCGAGCTCGAGGACCGCTTTCCCAAGGCCACATTGATCGGCGGCGACCCGGGCTTCGAGCGCTGGGTGGCGAAGGTGGTCGGCTTCGTCGAGGCGCCGGCCCTGGGTCTCGATCTGCCGCTCGACGTGCGCGGAACCGCCTTTCAGCAGCGTGTCTGGCAGGCGCTGCGAAGGATCCCCGCCGGCTCGACCGCGACCTACTCGCAGATCGCGAAGCGCATCGGCGTGCCGAAAGCCGTGCGCGCGGTGGCGCACGCCTGCGCCACCAACGCGATCGCCGTCGCCATTCCCTGCCACCGCGTCGTGCGCAACGACGGCTCGCTTGCGGGCTACCGCTGGGGCGTCGAGCGCAAGCGCGCGCTGCTCGAGCGTGAAGCGCGGTCCTGAGGGAGAAGGACGACTGGAGTGGCGGATAGCGTCCTTTACAAGTAGTCTAGCCGCTACCGCCGACCGAAAGGGAGATCGAAAATGAGCACGCTCAAGCGCAGGGACATCCTCAAAATCGGAGCGCTCGCGGCCGCGGCCTCGGGTTTTCCCGCGATCCTGCGCGCGCAGTCGAAGGAGATCGTGATCCTCGGCCTGTGGGATCAGACCGGCGCCTTTGCAGACGTCGGCCCCTTGAACGATCGCGGCATGAGGATGGCGCTCGAGGAGCGCGGCATGAAGGTCCTCGGCCGGCCGATCAAGTACATCACGCGCGACGGCGGCACCCAAGCCGGCACCTCGACCCGCCGCACCGAAGAGGCGGTCGACGCCGAGGGCGCGAAGTTCGTCATCGGACCCTGGTCATCGGGGGTCGCGCTCGCGGTGTCGGAGGTCGCCAAGCGCAAGAAGGTCGTGCATCTTTTCTCCGGCGGCACCGAGGACATCTCGGGCAGCCGCTGCCACCGCTACTCGTTCCAGTGGGCGGCGAGCCCCTATACCGCGGCGAAGACGGTGGTCGACAACTTCATGAAGGCGAACCCCCAGGCGAAGCGCTGGCACCTGCTCGTAGCCGACTACGCCTTCGGCTGGTCGGTGGAAAAGTATGTGAAGGAAGTCGGCAAGACCCACGGCATCGAGTTCGTCGGCGCCGACCGGCACCCGCTGGGCGAGCGCGAGTTCTCCAACTACGTGCAGAAGGCGGCGGCTAACAAGCCCGACGTGGTCGCCATGGTCAACTTCGGCGGCGATGCCGTCGCCGGCGCGCGCGAGATCTTCAACTTCGGCCTGACGCCCAAGGTGCCGCTCATCATGACCTGGTCCTCGGGCGTCGAGGAGCTGGTGCAGCTCGCCCCCGAGATCCGCGAGAACCTGTGGGTCGGGACGAATTTCTACTACACCGCCGACACGCCGGCGGCCAACGCCTTCGTCAAGGAGTACCAGGGGAAGTTCAAGCTGCCGCCGGGCTACGCGCCCTCGGCCGCCTACTCGATGACGCGCATGCTGCTCGCGGGCTTTGACAAGGCGAAATCCGACGACGTGCAAGCCGTGGTGAAGGCGCTCGAAGGCCTCGAGATGAACGACATCGTCGGCCCGATGCGCGTCGACGGCGCCACGCACCAGACGCTGCGCCCCTACTTCCTCCTGCGCTGCAAGGCGAAAGGCGCGATGAAGCACGAGCTGGACTTCGCGGACGTCGTCGCCACCGGGGACGCGCCGCTGCCGAAGGAATACGCCGCCTGCAAGGACATCGGAAGCTTCTGAGCCTTCCGCTTTGAGCCTGCTCGCCGGCCAGATCCTTAACGGGATCGCGACGGGCATGCTGTATGCCCTGATGGGGCTCGGCCTGTCGCTGATCACGGGGATCCTCAACATTCCGAACTTCGCCCACGGCGCGCTCTTCGCCGTGGGCGCCTATCTCCTCGCCACGGCGGTCAACGTTCTCGGCAACTTCTGGATCGGCCTCGTCGTGGCCCCGCTCGGTGTGGCGCTCCTCGGCCTCGCCATCGAATACGCCGGCATCCGCCGCCTTTACGCCGCCGGGCACGACTACCAGCTCCTCTTCACCTTCGGCCTTTCGCTGATCCTGGCCGAGGGCATCATCCTGGTCTGGGGGCCGGTCGGCATCAGCCACCTGCCGCCCGAGATCCTGCGCGGCGGCGTGGACCTCGGCTTCACCTTCTATCCGAAGTACCGCCTGTTCGTGATGGTCGCGGCGGGGCTGCTGGTCTTCCTCACCTGGCTCTTCCTCGAGAAGACGCGCTACGGCGCGATCATGCGCGCGGGCATCGAGAACAAGGAGATGGTGTCGCTGCTCGGCATCGACATCCACCTGCTCTTCACGGTCGCCTTCGCGCTGGGAGCCTACCTCGCCGGTATCGCGGGCGCGCTGACGGCGCCGATCCGGGGCCTGTCGCCCGGCATGGGCGTGGATATGCTCGGCATCGCCTTCGTCGTGGTCGCGCTCGGCGGCCTTGGAAACCTGCTCGGCGCGATCGCCGCGGGCCTCTTGATCGGCGTCGCGCAGGCGATCGTCGCGGCGTACTGGACGGAAGCCTCCACCGTGGTGATCTATGCGGTGATGGCCGGCGTTCTCCTCGTGCGGCCGCAAGGCTTGTTCGGCATCAGGTGAAAAAGCAAACTGTCCTGCTGCTGGCGGCCGTGGTCGTGCTGCCGCTCGTCCTCCGCCCGGCCATCGCGTCGGAGATCTGGATCTTCGCGATCCTCGGGCTGGGGCTGAACCTGCTGCTCGGCTACACCGGGCTCCTTTCCTTCGGCCAGGCGACCTTCTTCGGCTCGGCGGCCTACGTGGCGGGCTGGCTCCTCAAGCACTACGGCATCGACGTCTTCCTCGCGCTCGGCACCGGCGTCTTCGTGGGCGCAGCCTCCGCGGCGCTCGTCGGCACTCTCTGCGTGCAGCGCTCGGGGCTCTACTTCATCATGCTGACCTTTGCGCTGAACCAGCTCTTCTACTTCGTCGCCTATCAGTGGACTACCGTCACCGGCGGCGAGGACGGGATGCCCGGAATCCCGAGGCCGGCCTTCCTCGGGATCGACTTCAGCGAGCCCCTCCCCTACTACGTTTTCGTATCGGCGCTGTTCCTCCTTTCGCTGTGGATCATGAGGCGCATCGTCGAGTCGCCGCTGGGCAGGATCCTGCAGGCGATCCGCGAGAACGAAGTGCGCGCCGAGGCCGTGGGCTACGACGTGGCGCGCTTCAAGCTCGCCGCCTTCGTCATCGGCGGCGCCTTCTCCGGCGCGGCCGGAGTGCTCTACGCGATGCTCTTCGGCATCGTGCCGCTGGAGGCGATCGGCTTCGTCACCTCGGGCAACGTCGTCTTCGCCACGCTGATCGGCGGCTCGGGCTCGCTCTACGGGCCGATCATCGGCTCTTTCGTCTTTATCTGGCTCTCGGAGTCGGTGAGCACGCTGTGGGCGCGCTGGCCGCTCCTGCTCGGCGTGGCGTTCGTGATCGTGGTGCTCTTCTTCCGCGGCGGCGTCGTGGAAGCCTGGTCCCGGTTCTGGTCATGGCGATCCTCGAAACCCAAAACCTGAGCAAGGCATTCGGCGCCCTGACCGCCGTCGATGGCGTGAGCCTCGGCATCGAGGCGGGCACGCTGCATTCCATCATCGGACCGAACGGCGCGGGGAAGACCACGCTCTTCAATCTTCTCACCGGGACTTACCGCCCGAGCGCAGGGCGCATCCTCTTCGACGGACGCGACATCACCGGCACGCCCGCGCACCGCGTCGCCCACCTCGGCCTCGCGCGCTCGTTCCAGCGCACCAACGTCTTCCCCGCGTTCTCGCTCCTTGACAACGTCTGGGTCGCGGCCTTCGCCTGCGGCCCGTCGTGGAAGGGGCTCCTGTGGCGGCGCGCCGACCGCTACCCCGAGGTCAGGGCGCGGGCGCTCGCGGCGCTCGCCGACGTCGGCCTCGCGGACAAGGCCGAGCAACCCGTGCGCGAGATCTCGCACGGCGAGCAGCGCCAGCTCGAGCTCGCGATCGCGCTCGCCGCGGCGCCGCGCGTGCTGCTGCTCGACGAGCCGGCGGCCGGGCTCTCGCCCGAGGAGACGAAGAGGCTCGTTGCGCTGGTGCGCGCGCTGAAAGGGCGCTACACGATCGTGCTGATAGAGCACAAGATGGACATCATCATGGACGTCTCCGACCGCATCTCGGTGATGCACTTCGGCAGCTTGATCGCGGAAGGAACGCCCGCCGAGATCCAGCGCAATCGCGAGGTGCGCCGCGCCTATCTGGGAGGCGTCGCGGCATGATCCTCGAGATCAGGGACATCGAGACCTATTACGGCCTCGGCCATATCCTCCACGGCCTGTCGCTCGCCGTCGCCGAAGGCGAAGTGGTCGCGCTGCTCGGAAGGAACGGAGCAGGAAAGACGACGACGCTGCGCAGCGTCACCGGCCTGACCCCTCCCCGCTCGGGCGAGATCCGCTACAAGGGCCGCAGCATTGCCGGGCTGGCCCCCCACAGGGTCTCGCGGATGGGCATCGCCCTCGTCCCGGAAACGCGCGGTATCTTCTCCTACCTAAGCACGCGCGAAAACCTGCTTATTGCACAGCGCAAAGGCTCGCGCTGGAGCATGGACGCGGTGCTGGGGCGCTTCCCCGCCCTGCGCGGGCGCCTGGAGAGCAAGGGGCGGCTGCTCTCCGGCGGCGAGCAGGAAATGCTCGCCATCGCCCGCGCCCTGATGACCGGCCCGGAACTGCTGCTGCTCGACGAGCCTTCGCAGGGCCTCGCCCCGCTGGTCGTGAACGCGGTGATGGAGACCATACGGGAGCTGAAGAAGCAGGGCGTCAGCATGCTGCTGGTCGAGCAGAACGTCGAGATGGCCCTGCAGCTCGCCGATCGCGTCTACGTCATCGACCACGGCACGGTGGTGTTCGAAGGCCCACCGGGAGTACTCCGCGCGGACCATAAGGTCACCGCGACTTACCTGGGGGTCGGGGGCTAGCGCCGGAAACAGTGGATTCCCGGCGCGACATTTCGCTACGATACGAAGATGCGACCCATCGTTCATCCCAAGGAGGTTCCGTGATCGGTATCGCCCGCAGGCTTGTGCTCGTTCTCCTGGTCTCCGTCGCCGGCGCCGCGACCGCGCTCGACTACCCGACGCGTGCGGTGAAATGGATCGTGCCCTATCCGCCCGGCGGGACGACCGACGTTCTCGCCCGCATGATGTCCCAATGGCTCTCGGACAAGATGGGGCAGTCGTTCGTCATCGAGAACAAGGCGGGCGGCGGCAACAATATCGGAGTCGAGGTCGTGGTGAAGTCGCCGCCCGACGGCTACACCATGCTCCTCGTCAATCCCGCGAACGGGATCAACACGACTCTGTACAAAAACCTGCCCTTCGACTTCATCCGCGACATCGCGCCGGTCGCGGGGCTGGTGAGGGCGCCGAACGTGATGGAGGTCACCAATTCCTTTCCGGCGAAGAACGTCGCCGAGTTCATCGCCTACTGCAAGGCGAACCCCGGGAAGATCAACATGGCGTCCTCCGGCAGCGGCACCTCGGTGCACCTGTCGGGCGAGCTCTTCAAGTTCATGACCGGCTGCGACATGCTCCACGTGCCGTTCAAAGGCGCCGGTCCCGCCCTGGTCGAGCTCATGTCGGGCCAGGTCCATGTGATCTTCGACAACCTGCCGTCCTCCGCCCCCCATCTCAAGGGCGGGCGCATTCGCGCGCTCGCGGTCACGTCGGCGGAGCGCGAGCCGTCCCTGCCGGGCGTGCCGACCATCGCAGAGACCGTTCCCGGCTACGAGGCCACCGCGTGGTTCGGCATCGGCATGCCCAGGGGCACGCCGGCAGAGATCATCGAGAAGGTCAATGCCGAAACGAACCGGGCGCTCGCCGATCCCCAGATGCAGGCTCGCCTCGCTCAGCTCGGAGGCAAGCCGATCCCGGGCACGCCGCAGGACTTCGGCAAGGTCATCGCCGCCGAGACGGCGAAGTGGGCGAAGGTCGTCATCTCCTCGGGCGCCAAGGTGGAGTGATTCACGTGCGCCTCCGCACAGACAGGCCACAGGTGCCGGGGGGAAAATTGGTCGTTGCTCGTGAGTACGCCTCAAACTCGCACGCTCAAGCGCGCCTTAGAAAGGTGCGGTGGTGAGATCGCATTGGCCAAAGCGCTCGGAGTTACCATCGAAGTCCTCGCCGGCTGGCTTACCGGGGATGATGTCCCGCTTAAGAGCTACTTCTCGGCCCTGGACATCGTCGCCATCGGAACGCTTGGCTCGGCGAATCTCAACAGCTAGCTGAATTCGCAAGGCGTTGCGCTTGCGTTAGCATGGCGGCACCATGCCGCGAATTCTCCTCCTTGCATTGTGTGCCGCGCTGCTCGCCGCGCCGGCGGCCTTTGCGCAAAGCTATCCCCAGAAGCCGATCCGCTACATCGTGCCCTTCCCCGCCGGCGGAATCGCCGACGTGTTCGCGCGCATCATCGGCGGCCGGATGAGCGAAAGCTGGGGCCAGCCGGTGGTGGTGGAAAACCGCGCCGGCGCGGGCGGCAATATCGGCGCGGACTTCGTCGCGAAAGCGCCTCCCGACGGGTACACGGTCCTGATGGGAAGCATCGGCACGCAGGCGCTGAACGCGAGCCTGTACCGCAATATGCCCTACGATTCCGCGAAAGACTTCACTCCGGTCGCGCTCGTGATCGAGGCGGAGAGCCTGCTCGCGCTGCATCCTTCGGTCGGCGCGAACACGCCACCTGAGCTGATCGCGCTCGCGCGCGCGCAAGGAGGCAAGCTCACCTGCGCCTCCGCGGGCGTGGGAACGACCAGCCACCTCGCCTGCGAACTATTCAAGTCGATGGCGCGCGTCGACGTGACGCACGTGCCCTACAAGGGCAACGTGCCCGCGATCACCGATCTCCTCGGCGGCCAGACCTCGATGTTGTTCGCCACCATGCCCACCGTCCTTCCGCACGTGAAGGCGGGGAAGCTGAAAGGGATCGCGGTCCTCGGCGCCGGCCGATCGCCCGCCGCGCCCGAATTCCCGGCGCTCGCCGAAACGCTGCCGGGGTTCGAGGTCAACAACTGGGTCGGCACCTTCGGCCCCGCGGGATTGCCTTCCGCGATCACCGCGAAACTGAATTCGGAGATCCTCGCGGTCATGCGTACGCCCGAAGTGCAGCAGCGCCTCCTGGCCGAAGGCGCGAGGTTTACTCCGACGACGCCGGCGCAGTTCTCGGCTTTCGTCGCCGCCGAGACGGCGAAGTGGGGAAAGCTGATCCGCGAAGTCGGCATCCGCGCCGACTAGTCGCGCCCGCCGCGCTACATCGGCGGCACCTGGCCGTAGAGGCCGACGTTGACGCGCGCTGCGGTCAGGCTGCCGTCGGGCTGGCGCTGCGCATTGAAGAAGACTTTGGCACCGGGCTTGAGCTCGCCGCGATCGGTTGGCGTGAAGGACACGATCACCGCCTTTTCGGGAACCAGCACCTTCTTCTCGCCGCCCTTGTACTGCACCGTGAGGACGCGGTCCTTGCCCATGCTGGTGACGCTGGCCACGTTCGCATTGGTCATCTTGCTATCGGGCCTCAGGTCCCAGTCGTAGTGTCCTTCGCCCGTGCCGCGCATGTTTTCCGGGAAAATATGCACCTCGAGCGCGACCAGCGCGCCGTCGCGCTCGCCGACCGTCGTGGTGCCGATGAACTTGCCGCTCGCGACATCTGCGAGGCTCGCCTTCGCGATCCCCATCACCACGAAATTGTCCGCGAGCTTGACGTTCATGCTCTGGCCGTCGTTGGCCTTGACGGTCAGGTTCGTGCGGTCGATTCGTTCCACCGTGCCGCGGATCCTCACTGGCGGATTGGCGGGTGCCTGCGCGATGGCGGCGGCGGATACGGCGGCGATCAGGAATGCGGAAACGATGCGAAACATGGGATCTCCTTCGGGATGAACGACACAGCGCAAACGCGGGAAGCGCGGGACTTATTCCGTCTATACTAACCTAACGCAATTCTACGAGAGTTCCGAAATGATACGCCGTCTCGCGCTCTTGCTGATGTTCCTGTCCCTGGGGGCTCCAGGCTGCGCGGGTTCCCGCTACGTGACGGTCCGCGTTCCCCCCGAGGTGGACCTTAGGAACTATCAAGCCATCGGCGTCATCGAGTTCGGGTCCAATGCCGACACGACGATCAACCGCTACGCGACGCAGCGGTTCCAGTCCTCCGTCCAATCCGCCCAACCCGGAACCCGCCTGGTCGAGCTGGGAACCGCGGAGTCTGTCCTGGCGGCGGTCGGCGCCCGCCAGCTCGACGCGGATGCCATCAAGAAGATAGGGACAAGGTTCGGCGTCGCGGCCGTCTTCGACGGAAATATCAAGTTCTCCGAGCCGAAGGTGAACGTGAGAGGGATAACGGACCTCGCGATGGCGCAAGGCGGCGCTCGCGCGGAAATGAGAGGGGACATGTTTGCCAGGCTGGTGGAGACCAGGACGGCGGCCAGCGTCTGGAGCAATTCGTCCTGGGCCACGAAGCAGCTCGGCGGCGTCCACGTGTCCAGCGACGGCGGCATCGCCGGGTCGGTGCGGACCTCGAACCCGCGCGAGGACATGGTTCCCGATCTGGTCCGCGAAGTGTTGACGGGCCTGCGCGAATCCACCGTCCGGCGGAGGGTCGAGTAGCTGCCTATCAAGAAGGAGTCGAGCCCCTATCTTCCCGCAGTTTTTCTCCGCCGTCGGTCCGCTGCCAGTCCGCGCGGCGGAAGCGCGTGCGGCGCGCGGCGCCTTCGGCGCTCTGCAGGGCGTACTCGCGCAGGCGCGTCTCCAGCGCCAGGCGCAGCGCATCGGGCAGTCCGCCCGCGGCGCGCTCGAAGCGCGCGATGATCGGATCGGACTCGAGCGCGTCGCCGGGGGTGAGCCGCGCCCCGATGAAGTCTTCCGAGCCGGAGATCCCGCCGTCATGGAAGTAACCCCGGCCGCGGATCCACGCCAGTGCCCGCTCGTCGGAGCCGATGCCGTAGCACAGCTCGAACGCGGTCAGCTCGCCGCCCGTCTCGCGCACGAACAGATCGAAATAATCCTCGTGGAACCAGCGCCGCCGGCTCGAGGGGTCGTCCTGCAACACGCCGAGAATCTCTTTCAACATCGCAATGCTCCGTTCATAGTCCCCATTACCGTAACATAGGGCACAGGGCGCAGGCAAAGGTTCCCGTTTTTCGTCACTTCGCCGCCGTTTTCTCCCGCAAGGTCATGAACTCCTCCGCCGCCGTCGGATGGATGCCCACGGTGGCGTCGAACTGCGCCTTGGTGAGCCCCGCCTTCACCGCGATGGCGACGCCCTGGATGATTTCCGGAGCATCCGTGCCGACCATGTGCGCGCCGACGACGCGCTGGGTGGCGGCATCCACCACGAGTTTCATGAACGTGCGATCGTCGCGGCCGGAAAGGGTGTGACGTAAAGGCCGGAAGTTCGCCTTGTAGATGTCCACCTGTCCGAGTTTCTCCGCGGCCTTGGCTGCGGAGAGGCCGACGGTGCCTACGGGCGGCTGGCTGAACACGGCGCTCGGCACGTCGTCGAGGTCCACCGGCGTTTCCACTCCGCCGAACAAAGTCATGGCCACGGCCGCGCCTTCGCGGATCGCCACCGGCGTGAGCGCGATGCGGTTGGTCACGTCGCCCGCCGCATAGATGTTCGGGACGCTGCTGCGGCAGAAGCGGTCGACGACCACGCCGCCCTCCTCGTCCAGCTCGACCCCCAACTGCGCCAGGCCGAGACTCGCGGTGCTGGGCGTGCGGCCGATGGCGACCATCACGGCGTCGCATTCGATCTTGCCTCCGTTCACGCCCGCCTCGAGCGTTCCGTTGGATCTGCGGCCGATGCTCGACACCGTGCTCTTGAGCAGAATGTGCACGCCCTTCTTGCCCATTTCGTCATGCAGGTGGCGGCGCACGTCGTCGTCGAACCCGCGCAGGATCTGCTCGCCGCGGTAGGACATCGTCACCTCGGCGCCGAGCCCGTTGAAGATTCCCGCGAACTCCACCGCGACGTAGCCGCCGCCGACGATCAGCACGCGCTTCGGCAGCGCGGGGAGCTCGAAGGCCTCGCTCGAGGTGATCGCGTGCTCGACACCGGGGATCGAGGGCTTCGCGGGCCAGCCGCCGGTGGCGACGAGGATGTTCTGCGCCGTCACGCGCCGCTCGCCGATCGCCACGGTGTGCGCGTCCAGCACCTTCGCCGTGCCTTCGATCACGTCGATGCCGGTCTTGGCGAACCCGTCGGTATAGACCTTCGAGAGCCGCGCGATCTCGCGATTCTTGTTCGCGATCAGCGCAGGCCAGGAAAACAACGCGCCCTCGATACTCCAGCCGAAACCGCGCGCATCCTCCAGGTCTTCGGCGTAATGCGCGGCATAGGTGAGCAATTTCTTCGGGATGCAGCCGCGGATCACGCAGGTGCCGCCGATGCGGTAGTTCTCGGCGATCGCCACCCGCGCGCCGAGGTGGCGCGAGATGCGGCTCGCGCGAATGCCGCCCGAGCCGGCGCCGATGACGAAGAGGTCGTAGTCGAAACGTGTCACGGAGAAAAGACAGCTACTCCACCGGAATATCCAGCGACTTGATGATTTCTCTCCATCGAACGAACTGCGCCGTCTGGTAAGCGGCGAAGCGCTCCCCTGTCAGTTCCCCGGGGTCCACCACGATGGCGGCGAATTTCTCCCGCACCGACTCCTGTCTGAGCACCGCCCGGAATTCCTGGCCGAGCCGCTCGACGATGTCGCGCGGCGTGCCCGCCGGCACGTAAGCACCATAGTACATGGTGGTATCGAAGCCGGGATACCCCAGCTCCTCCATCGACGGCACGTCGGGCAGCACATCGAGGCGCTTCGACTTCGCGACCGCGAGCGCCCTCAATTTCCCCGAGCGGATATGCGGGAGCGATGTCCCGATAAAGTCGAACATCATCGTCAGCCTGTCGGCGAAGATGTCCTTCAAAGCATCCTGAGCTCCCTTGTACGGGACATGGACCATGTCCACACCCTCCACCTTTTTCAGGATCGAAGCGGAGATGTTCGCAGTCGACCCGTTCCCGAGCGACCCGTAGCTCACCGCGCCCGGACGGGACCTGGCGAGGGCCACGAGGTCCTTGAAGTTCATCAACGGCGACGAGCCGTTCACGACCAGCACCAGCGGCACGGATGCGACGAGAGCGACAGGCTCGAAATCCTTCTGCGAGTCGAAAGGCATCTTCGAATACACGAAGGTGTTGACGATCATCGTTCCGGAGGTAGAGAGGAGCAGGTTGTACCCGTCCGGCGCGGAATGCGCGCCGGCGGTCGCTCCGACAAGGCCGCTGCCACCCGGGCGATTCTCGACGACCACCGGTTGCTTCAGGCGGATCGCAAGCTCCTGACCGACCACGCGCGGAATGATGTCGCCCACCGTGCCGGGCGCCGCGACCGTGATGAAGCGTATCGGGCGAGTCGGGTAAGTTTGAGCGCTTGCTCCCGCGGCGAGAACAAGGCTCGCCGCCAGCATGCAAATCGAATCTCTCATCCGCGGCGCGATCGACTTCCGCTCTCCTCGTCTTGGGGCACTTCAGAGCGGATTGTCCGGATAGTTCAGCGTGCGCCACATGTGCGCGACCGGGCTGCCGTCGAATCCGAGGCCTTCCTTCGGCTGCCTGAAGTGGCGGCCGATGATGTCGAGGAAAGGCTCGATAGAGACTTTCACGCCGGGCTCGAACGCGTACAGGTCGTGCACGGTGATCATGCGCGCGTCCATGTACCACTTGTGCTTGCGCGCGGTCTCGTAGCTTGCCTTGATGTAGGGCGCGGGCACGTAATCTTTTCCGAAGATGCGCACGTAGAGCTCCGGGTACTCGTAGCCGACGGATGAGTCGGCATAGAAGCGCAGCGCCTGGTGATGGCGGATCGCCCAGCTCACCTTCTCCGAGACGTAAGGCTCCATCATCTGCGCGCCCCACCAGCCGTGGTCGGGCTTCATCAGGTTGAGCACGAAGTCGTGCAGGAGGCACGCGAGCACGGTCTCCTCGGGCTCGCCTTTCTTCAGCGCATCGCCCGCGCTCTGCAGGATGTGGTTGCCGATCCCCGGCGTGCCGCGCAGCCGGATGAAATCGACCAGCGTCGGCTGGTCCGGCATGGGCGCGAGCGCGGCGAGCGGAACACGCACACCGCTCGGGCTCGGGCCGCCGAACAGCGCCCCGGTGCCGCTGCGCACGTCCGAGGTCTTCGCCGCGGGCGCCTTGTCGAGCTGCGCGATCAGGTAGTGCTCGAGGGCGTCGGCGCGCGCCTCGGAAGACATCGACTCGACGACGGCCGCCGAACCGAGCGTGGCGAGGAATGCTCTGCGATCGATGTGCATGGTTCCTCCTCTTGAACGTGACGCGAGCACGTTATGCCTCCCCCGAGGGGGAGTCAACACATCAGCCGGCGGCGCGCATCTGCACTGAACAGGCAGCGGCTGAAACCTCGAAGACCTGTTTGGCATATCATTCCGGCTCGCAACGAAGGGTTCATCGAAAAGGATTCGCCATGTTCGTCCTGTCGGTCGATCTTCGCATCAAGCCCGAAAACCTCGAGAGCTTTATCGCCAAGGCGGTCGAAAACTCGGCCGACTCGCGCAAGGAGCCGGGTTGCCGGCAGTTCGACGTGCTCGTCGATCTGGAAGACCGGACGCAGGTGATGCTCTACGAGGTGTACGTGGACGAGAAGGCGTTCGATGCGCACCAGCAGACCGCGCATTTCAAGAAATACATCGCCGAGGCGGTGCCCCTGCTCGCCTCGCGCCGGCGCCACGTGTGGGAGCGCGCCGCGCCCTAGGCAGAATCCGTCACGAGGGCAGGAAATCTATGGGATAGGTCACCACCATTGCGTCCACGGCTTTCGCGCCAAAGTCGAACTGTTTGATGCGCAGGAGCACCTTGCGCTCGAGATCGGGCGAACGCAGCTCGCTCGAGACGAGCTGGCAATCCAATACCTGCCCCGAGGGCGCGATCGTGAGCTTCACCACGACCTTGCCCTGGAG
>Ga0137418_10002767_pt1 | contig 16045 bp, 18 predicted proteins | sample CZODoug3_1_2_16f_FD_122242 | JGI IMG/M metagenome (GOLD analysis project Ga0137418, IMG submission 122242) | Vadose zone soil fungal communities from Angelo Coast Range Reserve, California, USA - CZODoug3_1_2_16fungal (Hybrid Assembly) | ecosystem: Environmental > Terrestrial > Soil > Vadose... | reverse complement strand
CGGAAGCAGGCACGGATCCGTCGGTTGTCGGCTTGGTGTATATCGCGGCCCAGATGCCAGATGCCGGCGAGAAAGAGTCAGAGGACGGAAAGCGCTTTCCGAGCGACCTCGCCAAATCTGGCGCCATAAAGAAAACGCCGACGGCTTCACATATATCGACCCGGCGCAATTTTGTCCAAACGATGGGGGCCACCTCATCTGAGTCACTCTAACGGAGAACTCCACGCCAGCTAGCACCCTCTATTCCTTAAAACGGAGAGCCGTCCAGTTCACGCTGGACGATGCCGAGCGAGCGCATACCTGCAAGACTCTGAAGCAACGAAATGGGTAGTGGCAGGCTCCAGAGAAGCAGCGGTCCAGTTAGGAATCAAGCCATTCACGCTGTATTTCCGGATGCGAAATTGGGTATTTCGCGCTCGGCGCAGCAATGTGCTTGAGATCCGCCAAAAGGTTTATTCTTGACCAATCTCCTGGAGAACTGCTCGGTTGACATCTTCCTTTCCATGCCGATTACAGCTCAAGAGAGCAATCGGTGCGATGACGTGGTGCATTCCTGTGTTCGCGCTGTTTTGTGTCACGTCATTTGCGCTTAATCCGGATTGGCGGATTTATCAGTATGGGCACCGGGCATGGAAGATTGACGATGGGCTTCTACCCGGTAGTCTCAATGCGGTCGCACAAGACGGCGATGGCTACCTGTGGGTAGCAACGGATCAAGGGCTATTTCGCTTTGCTGGAGTTCGCTTTACGCCGTGGACTCCGCCGGATGGAAGCCAGTTGCCGAGCATGATTTTTAGCTTGCTAGCCGACCGGGACGGTGGCGTTTGGATCGGCACTATAGATGGACTCCTTCATTGGGATCGCCATAGGCTTACCCGGTTCAAGGAACATCAGCACGCTATGGTGGAAATCATCCTGCAAGATGCAGATGGCGTTGTTTGGTTCTCTCCCATTCAAGTAGGGAGCAATACTTATTCCCGACTCTGCAGCGTGTCCCAGTCCAAGGATGTTTGTTATGAGACTGGCAATGATATTGGTTCGATGCCGGTAAAGGCAGCCGCAAGCGACTCAGCGGGAAATATCTGGTTGGGCGGGCCTGATTCGATTGTGGAGTGGAAGAAGGGCTCTGCAAAAGTTTATAGGCCGTCTGTGCTGAAAGATAACCAGCACCAAGGGGGAGTGATGGCTTTGGCCGTCGATTCCGATGGGTCCCTCCTGGTCGGCATGACAAAAGACGGGCCGGGTCTCGGATTGCAACGCTTCAGAGACGGGCGATTCACGCCAGTGATGGCGCCCGGGTTTGACGGCAACCAACATCGGATTGAGGGATTGTTTGTAGATCATCATCAAGCCCTCTGGGTTGGTACTCGGGACGATGGACTTTATCGCCTATATGAAGGGGACGTGGAGCATTTCACAACTCAAGATGGACTCTCAGGGAACACTGTCGAGTCATTTTATGAGGACAGTGAAGGCTCAGTATGGGTTGAGACGACGGGCGGCCTCGACCAGTTTCGCGATCTGGCGATCCGAACCTTTTCTCGGACGGTTTACCCCAAGGCACTTGAATTTGACAATGTGGTGGCGCAGCCAGATGGCGACCTTTGGATCGGTGGCGACAGCACGTTGTATACGCTGAGAAACGGCACTAACACATTCACTGCACAAGGGATTGGTCTCAAGGGAAAGCAGGTTACGACGATCTTTAGAGATGACGCCGGGCATATTTGGATTGGTCTGGATAATACTCTCAACATTTTCAGCAACGGCAGATTTAGGCCGATTAAGCTGGCTGATGGCCATCCGACGGGATTCATTGTTTCCATGGCGCAAGATACCGAGGGTGTCTTATGGGCGGTAAGCTTAGGCCCTCCCAGAGCGATTCTTTCTATCGATGCAAAGGCTCTACGGGCATCGCTTGTGCAGCCGGTGAATGCCGCCAAGATAGCGAGAGATCCGCGCTCCGCTATCTTAACGGGCGAACGCTATCTCCATTCTCAGTTGAGGCAGGGCACCATCGTTTAAACTCGCACTAACGGCCGTCACCAACAAGCGCTCGCTGGGGATTCTGAAGCCGCGCTGTACTCAGGAAATATTCCTGACGCGTTCGACCGCGTGTTAAAAGCGGCCTAGAATGCACCAGCGAGTATGGCATCGGCATCCTTTGGCAAACCCGCAACGACTTTCTGCGAACGAGTAGCGAGCGTCGAGAGGCGATCCAACCCGGCGTTCTGCGTACTCGGCAGCCGCAGCAAGATCGTCTTGTCGCGCGTTCTCGCGAGTCAAATCACGGTAGGGGACGAGATCGCATTTCCCGTTCCTACCGGAGATACGGCAGGGCCGGAAATTTGTATCACGAAGGCTTGTTCCTCGGGGACAAACCGTTGCCTCTATCAGGCGCCGGTCGGATACGTCACCCAGCCCAAGTTGGACAAAAGCCAACACTACTTCGTTTCCGCCCAGATTCAGCACGGCAGCTTGGGCATTTCTGCCATCTTTCTCCCCTGCGAAGCCTTGCGCGAGTACTTCTATCGTCTGCCTCAGACTGATGCGCAAGGCAAGCATCCCAGCCTATACGAGATTTTGGGAGTTTCTTCCCGCGCTGCTCCCGCCGAAGTCCGGCTCGCTTTCAAGCTTCGGCACCTGGAACTCACAGCGGCAGGCGCGCCCCATCTCGAGCAAGTGGCAGTGGAACGAGCTTTTAACATTCTCGGGGAGCCGGAACTACGTGCTTGCTACGACACGCTGCTCGGCGATCCTGAGGCTCCGGCGGTGTTTCCCTACGGTGGCTTCGGCTCAATTCTCGTGAGTGGTGAACGTTCCCGCGACGGTCAAACCTTTTTCGCCCGTCGCATCCTGGCGTTTTCACCGGAACGCAGACGACGGCGATTCCACCTGCCAGTGCGCCGGTGCGATTTCTACAATGATCGGGCACTATGCCGCGACGTACGCCGCAGACTCGAGTTCTGGCTCGATCCCGCCGTCCTGCATACCACATGGGACGCAAGCTGGAACCGGTGGAAACACTTATTGGGTACCAAGTTGGAGGTGGACGGGACCTTTGTCCGCAGCGACAAATACCGCAAGCGCGGCGGTGAATGGGAGTTGGTCAGTTGGGAGACTGCCTTGCCGAGCCGGCTCGCAGTCAGGCTTCCCGCGGATTTTCCGGAGCAATTGGAGACAGCCCGAACCGCCTATCATCGCTTCGGACAGTACTCATGTGCTTTGGATCAGATCCGGTTCTGCCTGGAGCACCGAGCTATCGAAAGAGCAGCGCTGGAACGAATGTGTTCTGAGCTGCGCATTCCCGGGGATTTCGATATCGCTCAGATCAGTTGGCGTCCCGATTACGACCCGTTCTTCTATCGCCAGCTCTCGCGCCATGCCCGCCGCATCTACCTGTTTCGCGACGAATACGTCTTCGATATAGAAAAGGCAGTGGTCGTCGAGACTCCGCAATTGGGCCACGCCACTTACGTATTCGCAAGGCCAAGGAGCATGGAGAGCTTCCTTGCCCTGTACACCAAAACGACAAAACCCAACATTCGACAGAACCGCGACAACATCGCAGCGCAACTCGGATTCTTGGGACGCGTCATTCACGGCACAGACTCGAGAGCATGGCTGAAAGAGGTCCGACAACGCGTCGGGGAACAAGACTGATTCCACGACGAGAGCGGCAGGGAAGTGACTGGGGCAAATGCACAGGGCCAACTTGCGCCGATTCCTGTGCCGTCCTGAATCTTGCTCCGGCCCTCGGGGCTGTGCGGAGTTCGCCACCGTCCAGTCAAACTGCAATCGGTAAAACTGTATTGTCGTAGGGTGCCTATCAAGCAGATCGGCAGAACCCGAGTAGAAAGGCGTTCCAACTCTTCGCCACTGGCTTTCGGTTCGTCGGCCACTTCATGAGAGCGTTTTTGACTGAAAACGAAAAGCGAAGTAAAAAGCAGGCAAGAGGGCGGCAGGCCCCAATCTGCGGCCCGCTGGGAGGAAGTATGCGATGCTGTCCAGCCAAAATTCACAACTTGCCCTGGGAGGTTCCGCCCGTCCGCGCTTCGCAGCAGGTTTCTTCTTCCTTCTGACCTTAACCGTCGCCGCGTTTGCGGCTGGTCGATTGCATTTCGGCCTCGACTGGCCGACTTCTCTCCGTGACACGGCCCAAATGGCATTTGTGCCCAGCGGTTTGCTCCAGACTTGGGCCATGCTTGTGAATCCTTTCTATTCTCCGGCCGTCCGGCTTCCGACAGAGCGCGGCCATCATGTGATCGCTGAAGGCCCTTACCGATTCGTGCGGCACCCCGGCTATCTCCCCATGTTCGTGGCCGTCCCGGCCAGGGCGATTGCGCCGGGATCATGGATTGCCTTGATCCCCGCCGCTAGATTCCTAGCGACCATCGCGAAGCGAGCACGAATCCGAGCACGAATCCAAGATGAGTTCCTCCTGCAAAATCTGGCTGGCTACCAGCCCTCCGCAACTAAGATTCGAGGCGGCCTGTCCCCCAAGATTCCGGTGGAGAAAGACATGGCTATCGGATTTGAATTCGAAGTATTAGACTCTAGCGAGTTGGCGCAGCGGCTCAAGGTCAAGGAGTCTTGGGTCGTGGAGCAAAGCAAGTGTTCTCGCTCATCCGATCCTATTCCGGTCTTCCGGCTTGGGAAGCATAGGCGATACCGCTGGGGCTCTCCCGAACTGAGTGATTGGCTGGACCGCCGCGCTGGCCACACAACAACGCGCAAAGCTGGGTCCAAATAAATCCCAAAGGAGGATTTTGATGGCCCAGCAAGGAAGTTTGTACGCAGAGAATGGCAGTTGGTTCGTTCGCTATTGGGAGATCGTCCGACAGCCGGATGGCTCACTCAAGCGAAAGCACCCTGCGCACCGTTTAGCGAGTGTGAAAGATTATCCGAGAAAGTCGGAAGTCATTCCACTCAAGAACGGTTTCATGGAAAAGTTGAGGAAGATCGGGTTCACACCGGAAGCAGGGGTCTCCATCGTGGATTTTGTCGAGAACACTTTTTTCCCGGCCTGCGAGAGGAGACTCTCGGGAGGCGGGACGAAGTGTTACCGCGATTCCTGGAAGTGCCATATCCAGCAACACGTCATTGGCCTTCGCTTGCGAGATTTTCGACCGGTCGATGTCCAAAACCTCCTAAACAAGGAGGAGAAGACACACGACAAGAAACTCTCGCATGGATCGTACAAGTTGATGAAGATCACGCTCAGCGCGATCTTTACCGAAGCACGAAACCTCGGCTTGTACGAAGGCGTGAATCCGACAACGGGCGTCCGTATTCCGAAAGGCAAGAAGCACGGAAGAAAACGCCTGGCCTACAGCCTCGAAGAAATTCTCCAGCACCTTCAACTCTTCACGAGCGACCCCATAGTCATTGTCAATGACGATGGCCCCTACACTCCCGAGCTCGGGGCTGGCATGGTAAGGGCGGTCATTGGGGTGACAGCTTTCGCTGGGTTAAGAAGAGGCGAGGTTCGAGGTCTGTGGTGGGATGACGACGGCGGGGATGTGCTTTCGATCTGCCGCAGCATGTGGGGGTCGACGCTGAAGAACACCAAGACGGAGGAGGACGTTGATGAGCCGGGACTCGTGCCCATCATCAAACCGCTCCGGCTGTTGTTCGATGCGATCAAGCCGGTCCATGCTTCCGGGTTCATCTTTCCCAACACCATTGGCGGGGCACTCGACCTCGACAATTTAGCCGATCGAGTGATTCGTCCAACACTGAAGGCGCACAATTTGATGTGGAAGGGCTGGCAGGCATATCGTCGCGGTCTCGCCACCAACCTCAAAGAGCTTGGAGTTCCGGACACGACCATCCAATGCATTTTGAGACACGAGAACGTGAGCACAACGCAGCGTTTCTACATCAAAACCGCGTCCGCAGTTGCGGTGGATGCCATGAAAAAGTTGGAAGAAAAAATCAGTGGTACAGCAGTTGTACAGTAGGCACCGGTGGTTTGGTCCCTAAGCTTCTGAAAAGAATGGAGCCGACGACCAGAGTTGAACTGGTGACCTGCCGATTACGAATCGGCTGCTCTACCAACTGAGCTACGTCGGCCTGCCAGTGAAAATTGTAGCAGAGGATTCGTTGCGGGCCATCGCGGCGCTAGACCAACGATCTTCCCGTCTTCGGTCCGCGAGCAAACTAGTCAAGATCGGAGGCACGAATCTCTTGCCAAGCGCCGTGGCGAATGTGAAGCACTTCCACCCATTTCTGTTTCTCAACAACGCGAAAGATCACGCGATAGATGTGGGGTTGTGGCCGTACAGCAGGTGACGGAGTTCACCGTTTTCGGGCGTGACGGAGCATCGATTCGGGTGCTCCTCGAGGCCGAGAATAGACTCTCGGAGGCCTTGATACCAACGCAACGCCGCATCGACGTGTTCGGCACCGATTTTTTCGTACAGACTGGCGAGATTGCGTTCGGCGCGTGGAAAAATCCTAACGACGTATGCCATGCTTGGCTTCAAACTCTTTGAAAAACTCTCTCACGGGTCGTGATCTTCCGTGTTTCACGTCTTCCAGGCCCTGGCGATGCCTTCCGCGGCAGACGCTTGAGCGGCAATGTCGAGCAGGCGTTGATAGGCCTCGGCATCCTGCACAATCGCTGCGGCTTTACCCTTCACAGTCAGTACAACCGGGCGTTTGCTCTTCTTGAGCTGCTTCATGAAATTGCCAGAGCGGCGGCGGAAGGTCGCTAGCGATTGGATGTCTTTCGTAATGTCCAGCATGGGCCTACTCCTAAGCACCTTTTTTGGTGCCCTATGCCATCACGACCGTACCTCCAATCCTCCTTTGCACCATTTCCGCTGCATATGAATCAACCGGGTTCTCCACAGAAAACCGGGGTTTTCCCACTTGCCATTACGCCCGAAGATTCCTGATAATTAAGTCAGCAATACCCGGAGGACCCTAGTACATACGGTGAGCGCTTACACGCGAACGGATTTGTTGAGAATTTTGCGCATCACGCCACGGCAATTGTCGTCGTGGGAGCGTGCTGGTCTGGTTGCGTCCGCCGAGCAATATTCGTTTGCTGACCTGCTGCAAATCAAGAAAATCAGCGAGCTTTGCGCCAAGCGTGTACGCCCGGCCACCATTCGCCAATCGCTCGAGGCCATGCAGAAGCAGGTTTCCGGCATGTCGAACCCGCTGCTAGAAGCCACTGCGTTTTCTTCGGGATCGCGAGTCGCGTTCCGCCACAAGGGCAAGGTGGTTGAGCCGGTCTCCGGCCAGTTTGTAATGGACTTTGCGGCTGAAGCGGACGGCATGCAGCCCCCGGCGTCCATGCGGATTGAGGGCAATCTGGCAGCGTCGCCCAAGCGGCAAGCCATCGAGCGCATGAAGGAACAGCAAGTGGACGCCGCGATTTCCGACCTGTTCTCGCACGGCATCGCTCTCGAGGAAGACCCGGCCCGGCAGGCGGAAGCGATTCAGGCCTACGAGCGGGTGCTCGATCTTGAGCCGGATCACGCCCCTGCGCACATCAATCTGGGTACCCTGTTCTACAATCGGCAGGAATATACCGAGTCCGAATTCCATTATCGCCGCGCCGTCGAGATTGATCCGCGGTATGCGTTGGCATACTTCGACTTGGGCAATGTGCTCGATGAAACCGGGCGCGTGCAGGAAGCCATCGAAGCTTACCGTAACGCTCTGCATCTGGCCCCCACTTATGCCGACGCCAACTACAACCTCGCGCTGGCCTACGAGAAAGTTGGCGAGCCACGTCGGGCCCTGGCGCATTGGAAAGCTTACGTCAAGCTTGACCGGACCGGCCCGTGGTCGACGCATGCCCGGCACCAAATCCGCAAGATTCTCGCCGCGGATACGCTCAAGCTGGTCTACCGCAAGCGCGGATAAGGCCTTTCCGGAATCCTCCCCTATTTTCCGGTGCTAAACTGAGAGGCTCGTCACTTTAATTTAGGTGCTTCTATGCCCGAATCCCTGCTTCATCATCCCTCAGCTCCCGTCACCACACTTTCCGAAGACGAAACGCTCTTTCGTGATACCGTGCGCCAATTCGCCGAAGATAAGATTCGTCCACACGTGAAGGAGATGGACGAGAAGGGCGTTTTCGAGCGCAGCCTACTCGACGAGTCGTTCCAACTGGGCCTGATGGGTATTGAAATCCCGGAGTCTTACGGCGGCAGCGGGGGCACATTTTTTGAGGCCATTCTTGCGGTCGAAGAATTCTCGCGTGTCGATGCCTCGGCTGGCGTGATCGTCGACGTGCAGAACACGCTGGTGAACAACGCGCTCATCCGCTGGGGCAACGAGGCGCAGAAAAAGCATTACCTCCCGAAGATGGCTTCCAGCACCGTGGGTGCCTATGCCCTGAGCGAGGCGGCATCCGGCTCGGATGCCTTCGCACTCCAAACTCGCGCGGAACTCAAAGGCAGCGAGTACGTGCTCAACGGACGCAAGCTTTGGATTACGAACGCGAAGGAGGCGGGCCTCTTCATTCTCTTTGCCACGCTAGACCCAGCTAAGGGCTACAAAGGCATCACCGCTTTCCTGGTGGAAAACAACTTTCCCGGCTTTATGGTGGGCAAGAAGGAAGACAAGCTCGGCATTCGCGCTTCCTCCACCTGTGAACTGATTCTGGAAGACTGCCGCGTTCCCAAAGACAACGTCCTCGGCGAGCCCGGCAAGGGCTACAAGATCGCCATCGAGACTCTGAACGAAGGCCGCATCGGCATTGGCGCCCAGATGATCGGCGTCGCGCGCGGCGCCTGGGAATATGCCGTTAAGTACGCGAAGGAACGCAAGCAGTTCGGTAAGTCCATCTCCGAGTTCCAGGCCATTCAGTTCCAACTCGCGCAGATGGCCACCGAGATCGAAGCTGCCCGCCTGCTCGTCTACAACACCGCGCGCATGAAAGATGCCGGCATGAATTTCCTGAAAGAAGCGGCGATGACCAAGCTCTACACCTCGCAGGTGGCCGAACGCGTCACCTCGCTGGCGGTGGAGATCTACGGCGGAGCCGGCTTCACCAAAGACTATCCGGTGGAGAAATACTTCCGCGACGCCAAGATCGGCAAGATTTACGAGGGCACTTCCCACATGCAACTGGGGACGATTGCTAAGATTATTTTGGGGTCGTAAATGCACTGAAGCAGATGGGCCCGCCAGCTCTGTGTTCTATCCCTTAAGTGCGAAGTTTTGCGCCCTTCGGAGCTTGCCAAATCAGGGTCCGTTTCCCAATATGTGCAGCTTCTTGCACGCTGGAGCCTGCAACAAGTCGCGTGATTTACCCGTAACCTCCATCCCTCCAGCCGTTTACGTGAATTCGCCCCGGTGGTAAGCGATCTGCACCGTATGTCTGCGAAGCTCCCGCGAAAGTGGGGTCTGAGGAGGCAAGTGATGCACGTTGAGCTGGTCGTCCCGCCAACCACGAAGCCCAACTCGAAGCCGAATTCGAAGATGTTTCCGGTGCTCGTGTTTCTGCTCATGGCGTGCTACGGCATCATGACGCTGGTGGTGGTCGAACAGGGCCACGTCATCCAGTCGCAACGCAACTTGATTCAACAGCTCGTCCAAGACAGCAACCAACTGGCAGCGCTGAGAGGCCAGGCAGCCGCCCAGCAAGCCATTGAAAAGAAGCAGGCGAAGGCAAACGCCAAGGGCAAAACTGGCGCCTCCACTGTGGCTCCGATGCAGGCTCCGATGCAGAAGGAGCAGGCGCAAAAACTGCTCAGCCGGAAATCCAGGATAGAGAAACAACCGTTGCAAGCGGACGACAAAGTCGACCGGCGCCGCTACCCGGCGCAGATTTAAGGAAGTTGCTCTTCGGGAAACATTGCCGTGCAAATCAGGACTTGACCCAGACAAGTAAAGATCAAGCCAAAACCAACAAAACTATTTCCCAGGTGGTCAGCGAATGAAGACTCTAATCTTAGCCGCTCTGTTTTCTCTGCCGGTTGCCCCAATAGCTCCTCCGCAACCCGCTGCCGTTCGCGAACATCGCGCGCAAAAGCCTGCCCAACATGGCCGCTGGTACATGGCCGAAACTGGGCACGCCGTTTTCTGCGTTGGCCCTGTCGTTACCGTGCCCGACCATGATGGAAACCTGCTCCACGTCGCTACCGTTTGCGCTGGCGCCGATCCCGTAGTAGCGTTACACGACTAATGGAGTTCCAGAACGCGGTGCTCAGCGCGCGCCCTTGTAGAAGTAGTCTCCCAGCCCGATCGTAAACATCAGACATCCGTACAGTGCATGCTCCAGCGAAGACGTGAATAACGAACCCGTCTGCTGGTAGCGCCATGCAAACAGCAGTCCCCCGACTAGCGTGAAGGACACCGCGATCGGATTGCGGAAGATGATGTGCATGAAAGCGAACGCGACAGCGCTCGGCAGAACCATCCCCAGCCTGCCCTGAAATAGTTCGCGATAGCGGTGAAAGAAAAACGCTCGGTAGACAATGCCCTGGGGATATACCGAGAGCGCGGGATATAGCAACATCACCAGACCCCAAAACCAAGGCGCTCGCCGCACGAAGCCGAACAGCATTTGCGGCCGCAGGAGGTATACGCCCAACCCCATCCCAAGCGCAGTCACGAGGAAGACGAGAAGAATCTGGCCAGCCCGAGGCGGGAATGCCGCGGGATTCCACAGCAGCCGCCGGTCAAACGACGCGTCGCTCCACAAACGGAACAAACAATAGGCGGCGATCAGCCATAAAGCGGGAATCGGAGGGAAAGGGAAGGGCTTAAAGCGAAACGCCAGCGGCAGGGCAAGGAACAGGATGAGAAATTCGACGAGCAGCGCCAGGCGTCCCGGAACCGGAGATTGTGCAGAGGTGGCGGTCATTTGTGCCATGGTCACCACTTACAATGATCTCACTTCCCGGTCTCGCCGCTACCTGCTCGTTAGCACTATTGGTCGTTGTTTACCGAATCAATCCTCGCTGAATCAGTATCGGAAATCGACAGCCGAGTGGGCCGGTTTCTACGGAAAGCCCGACGGACAGGTTGATAACACAGGTAGACGAACAGCGCGTAAAAGAAACTGCTGCCCACCAGAACCCCGCACAAGTCGAAGAAACTGTTCGCAGGCGTGAGCTGGAAGTTGCGGTCGATCAGCGAAAGCGGGAAGGAAAGAAAGTCGATGTGTTGCCGCCACTCCTCCGGGGAACCGCCGAGGAGGATTCGCACGATGCCAAATCCCACGAATTGGAACACAAGCCCACCGATGGCGGCAGACACCCACAGGCCTAGAAAGAGGAATTGAGGCCGATTGCGGCCCTGTTGCAACCACGGCGGAATCACCGCTTGGAAGAAAAACCAAAACACGATCGTTATCAGAATGACACCCAAGAGCCAGCCGCCGCTGGAAGCCGGTTGGTGAGTGGCGGCGCCGAGGATACTGCCCGACGCCAAAGCCAGCAGTCCGACGCAGCGCCGATACGATCGCGCAATCCCTAACTCCACGTGACAGGAGGGACACGCGAAGTCTCGTACCTGCCCGGGATAGATACGCCCCTGGCATTGCGGGCAGATCAGTGGACGGAGCGAAGGCAATGGCTTCCAATTCTCACAGCGCGCCTGATCTCTGGTAGGGACGGCAGGGATCGAACCTGCAACCGCCGGATTAGAAATCCGATGCTCTATCCAATTGAGCTACGCCCCCACTGTAGGGATTCTACAATTTCCGTGCTCAATGGGCGATTACGCTGGGTTCTTAGAATGGCTCGAAGACGAGAGGCCTATCGTTCCTTGCGAGTGCGTGCGGTTGGAGGCAACTGACCCCAATTCCCGACCAGCGCCTGGGAACGGTTCATCAACTGGTTCTCCGACGCCCTGCTTTCCGCCAGGACTCGATCCACCAGGTGCATTGTTGATTGGATAAACTCCTCAAACGTCATAGTTGAGTGGTCGTTCGCCATACTTTCCTCTCCATAGTCCGTTTACGATCAGTCCGTACATTGATCGGTTTCTCGGCTTCAGTGCGCGGATTCGCTGTTCGGACAGGCTTTGCAACGAATCGGTCATCCGTGCCCTTGCATTCGTACGGCCACAGTCCACGCGACAGCGAGTAGCCGTAACGTATTTCAAATGAATAACTTGGAAAGGGAAGGTTTCGCGTGCAATGGTGAATCAGCTATCCAAACAGATAGCGCCGGACGAAGATGGTAGTGTGGAGAGCGCTCTTTCGAACCATGAACCTCCGCGACTAGCCAATAGAGCCTGAACCACGCCACCACACACTCAATCCCGACTTGCTTACATCGACTGGATGCGCGGTCTTGCCTGTGTCTTCATGTTCCAGACGCACTGCTACGACTCTTGGCTTTCGCCCGCAGCCCGGAAGGGGCGCTTGTTCTATTGGTCGCAGCTTGGCGGCACGGTGCCCGCTCCCACATTCCTTTTCTTGGCCGGATTTTCCCTTGCGCTCGTTACGCTACGCTTTCGGAGCAAGGGCCTCGACGCCAACCAGATCGCCCGCCAAACCATCCTGCGCGGGGCGGAGATTCTTGGTCTCGGTCTTCTTTTCCGGCTGATGGAATACACGCTCGCTTGGGGATGGGCCCCGTGGACAGATCTCCTGCGCGTCGATGTGCTGAATATGATCGGCCTCTCCATGATGCTGATTGGCGGCGTGATTCGTCTGACGGCGATGTTTGTGCCTGCCGGTGAGAGCTCAGTCGCGGCGATGGAAAAGCGCAACGCTTGGGCCGGAGCGGCTGTGAGTTTGGTAATCGCACTCCTGACTCCGCTCTTGTGGACGACCTGGCAACCGCGATGGCTGCCCTGGCCCCTCGAGTCTTACATCAACGGAGTGCATACCTACGGCACGCCTCAAGCATGGCTATTTCCGATTTTTCCCTGGGCGGGGTTCGCCTTTCTCGGCATGGCCGCTGGATTTGTGCTCTTGAGTGACTGGGCACGTACCCGCGAGGGCTTAGTTCGTTGGGGCGCCGGCATTGGAGGGGCAGGGCTGATGCTCGCCGCGGTTGCCTGGGAACACTCACGCTTCCAGCTGCCCGCACGGCTTGATCCAGTGCATGATTTCTGGCACACCAGTCTCGCCTTCTTCCTGGTACGCGTGGGCATGTTGCTGGTAATTCTGTGGATGAGTTCTCTCTGGTGCGCACGCGGGTGGGGACAGCGCGGCTTCAGCCCGCTAGTCCAACTCGGCCAGACTTCACTGCTGGTGTATTGGGTGCACATTGAGTTCGTCTACGGAAAGTTCTCGATTGTTCCGAAACGGGTGTCGAGCGCCGCGACCGCGACACTCGGACTTTGCGCAATCTTCGCCGCGATGCTGCTGTTGTCCATAGGCCGAACAGCATGGAAATCTCGCCGCCAGCCCGCACTCATGTAGGGGCAGGCGCCCTCGCCTGCCCAGGAAGGGGCTTGGCAAAGCAACTCCTGCCGCCCAGACGAGGCGCCTGGGCCTACACGTTCCTTCCCTCCGCCGAAATCTGCAGGAGCGCGCTTCCTACCAGACGCAAGGCGATTCCCCAATGTTTACGCGCCTCGTCCTCGTGGTCGGAGTATCCGAAGACATAGCAGGTCATATAGAAGCCGTCGAACTCGCGGTTGTCGTCGAAAAAACAGCGCCGCACTAGGAACTCGGCTGATGCCGGCATCTCAGGTGCGAGCTGTAATAGACGGAGCAGCGTGCGGGCACACTCCTCGTTCTGCTCGAAGGAACTCCGCAACTTGGGAGAAGCGAAAAGAACGTCTGCGTAAGATCCGAACTTCCCCGACGTTCCGAAGGGCTCGTCCTCGATCGTCATTTCAGAAGTAAACCCGGCGTCGCACTTCGCCGTTTGAAAGGCACTGCGGGAAGAATTCGCGATCCGCAAAAAGTCGGCGATCTCCGGAAATTGCCGAGCTTCGTCCAGGTCTGCAATCAGAGCGGGATTTTCCTTGAGGTTGACGTATCTCAACGCGCCATCTTCCGAAGCCCACGGTATTTCCAGGCACTCGTCGTCCGCCCCACATTCGATGGAAAAGTCGGCCTGCACGGGCCTAGTGTACGGGACTCCGAACTGGCCAGAAAGAAAGGGCTTGACCCTGGAATCGGTTCCAGGGTGTAACCTCAGCTTTGAGAAGGAGCAAATGTTGAGATCGGGAGAGCTGGCACAACAGGCCGGGGTGAGCAGCGATACGCTTCGCCACTACGAGAGGTTGGGGCTTCTCGCCAGGCCTCCGCGTTCCGACGGCGGCTATCGCGACTATCCCGGAAACACCTTGGATCGCGTTCGCTTGATTCGGAGGGCGCTGTCGGTCGGATTCTCTTTGCCGGAACTCTGTTCGATTTTGAAGATCCGTGATGACGGGGGAGTTCCTTGCCACCGAGTCCGCGCTCTGGCCGAAGCGAAGCTCGCTGAAGTCGACGAGAAGATCCGGGAGCTGGTTGCTATGCGCCAGCAACTGGAGCAGACGTTGAAGAGTTGGGACGCTAAGCTGGCCGGCACGCGCGCGGGCGAACAAGCACGCTTGCTGGAAATGCTGCCGGCGGAGACGACGCTATTGCGGGAGTTGGCGTTGAGTTCAAACAAGAACAAAAAGGGAGGTCGCAAATGAGAGCTGCGATTGTCGGTTTATTTCTGACGTCTGTTGCGATGGCGTACGGCCAGAGTCCCACCGAGCATCACTGCTCGATGATGAGGCAGGACGAATCGAAGATGAAACACGACGAAATGATGAAGCCAGGTGAACTGGCGATGGGCTTTAGCCAGGCCAAGACGACCCATCATTTCCATCTCAGCGCTTCGGGCGGCTACATTGAGGTCCAGACGAATGATTCTACAGATGCGGCCAGCCGCGACCATGTTCGCCATCACTTGCGGGAGATTGCGAAGTCTTTTGGCGAGGGAGATTTCTCCTCGCCCATGCTGACCCATGGAACTGTGCCACCGGGTGTGCCCGATCTGCAGCGGCTGAGGAGCAGCCTGACGTTCGCTTACGTCGAGACCGATCATGGGGCAAAGGTACTCATTAGCACGACTAACGCCGAGGCGCTCAAAGCGGTTCACGATTTCCTGCGTTTTCAGATTCAAGAGCACAAAACCGGGGATTCGGAGGTGGTAGAGAAGTAAGAAACGCCGCGCTGCGCCTAATTCCTCTCGTCCCGTGAAATCCGGCTCGCCACTCTTACGCCGCTAAGGCCGTTCACATATCGCGCTACACCACGGTAGAGGGATTCCGCAATCTGCTGCCGGTGTTCCGGAGTTTGCAGCCGTTTGGCGTCCACAGGATTGCTAACGAACGAAATCTCGGCCAGAATCGATGGCATGTTCGCGCCGATCAGCACGATGAACGGAGCTTTCTTGACGCCGCGATTGCGCAGGGAAGAGCTCTTCGACGCCAGGCTGCTGTATAGCGACGACTGAACGTCGCTGGCGAATTCGCGCGACTCGTCGATCTTTTCCTTCAGCGCGATCTTCTTGACCAAGTCCTGCAATTCGTAGATCGACTTCTGCGAAACCGCGTTTTCGCGCGCTGCCACTTCGAGAGCGTCTTTGGAGGAAGTGAAGTTTAAGTAGTAGGTTTCGACGCCCCGCGCATCGGGGTCATCGCTCGAGTTGGCGTGGACGGAAATGAACAAGTCCGCTCGTTCGCGGTTGGCAATGGCGGTGCGGGTTTCGAGGGGAATGAAGGTATCGTCCGAGCGCGTATAGATCACTTGCGCGCCCAGTTGTTGCCGCAACATTTTGCCGAGGCGGCGGCTCACGTCGAGCACAACGTCTTTTTCGCGCACGCCGTTCGGACCGATTGTTCCCGTGTCGTGCCCACCGTGTCCGGGGTCGATCACGATCTTGCCGATCTTCAGTCCGAGCGCGCGGATCAGCGAGCGGTCGCCGTTGGCGGCGGGACGGGCTTCGCGCGCTACCAAATCGTCGTCATTCTTCTTGCCCCGCTTGGACTTCGAGGAGGTCTTCTCGGGCGCAGCGGAATCGTCGGCCGCAGAATTGTCGGCCAACGAAGTGGCGGCCGACGTAGCACCGGAAGAGGAAGCGTCAGTTCGCGCTTCTTTCGTACCGCCATTAGAAACCTTCCTCACCGTATCTTT
>Ga0137418_10002766_pt1 | contig 16056 bp, 14 predicted proteins | sample CZODoug3_1_2_16f_FD_122242 | JGI IMG/M metagenome (GOLD analysis project Ga0137418, IMG submission 122242) | Vadose zone soil fungal communities from Angelo Coast Range Reserve, California, USA - CZODoug3_1_2_16fungal (Hybrid Assembly) | ecosystem: Environmental > Terrestrial > Soil > Vadose... | reverse complement strand
GCGCTTTGCCGGCCTGCACGCCTACCACGGGTCTGTTCAGCACGTTCGCGACCCCGGGGAACGCCGCGCGGCGATCGCCGCCGCGGCGGAAAAGGCGCGGCGCACGAAAACGCTGATCGAAAGCGCAGGCATCGCCTGCGAAACGATCACCGGCGGCGGCACGGGGACTTTCATCCTCGAGAGCGCGAGCCGCGTCTTCAACGAGATCCAGCCGGGCTCCTATGTGTTCATGGACGCCGACTACAACCGCAACCTCTGGGAGGAGGACTGGCCGCGCTTCGAGCAGAGCCTTTTCGTCCTCGCGACGGTGATGAGCGCGCCTTCCCCCGGCCACGCGGTGCTGGATGCCGGGCTCAAGGCCTCGAGCGTGGACTCGGGGATGCCGCAGGTGCACGGCCGGCCGGGAGTGGAATACGTCAAGGCGTCCGATGAGCACGGCGTGCTGAAGATCGCCGCGGGAGCCAAGGCGCCGACGCTCGGCGAGAAGCTGCTCCTCGTGCCGGGCCATTGCGACCCGACGGTGAATCTCTACGATTGCTTCGTCTGCGTGCGCAAGGGAAAAGTCGAGGCGCTGTGGCCGGTCAGCGCTCGCGGCGCGGTGTGGTAAACCGGGGACAGACCACGGTTTCTTGCTTTAACTGAAAAGCTCGCGCAGTGGCCGGGCGGTGGTCTGTCCCCGGTTTTCGGTTACCCCCAAACGCTTTTCGAGACTTCAAGGACGAGCCCCAGCTTGCGCCACTGATCGTCGGCGCTGAGCTTGTTGCCGTGGTGGGTGCTCGAGAACCCGCACTGCGGCGAGAGGCACAGGTTCTCGAGCGGCACGAACTTCGCCGCGGCGTCGATGCGGCGCTTGAGCTCGTCCTTCTTCTCCAGCTCCGGCACCTTGGAGCTGACGAGGCCCAGCACGACGGTCTTCCCCTTGGGCACGTAGCGCAGCGGTTCGAAGCCGCCGGCGCGCTCGGTGTCGTACTCGAGGAAGAAGGCGTCGACGTCGAGGCCGGTGAACACCCGCTCGGCGACGAAATCGGCGTACGCGCCGCTCGCGAGCCAGGTGCTCTTGAAGTTGCCGCGGCAGGTGTGGATCGCGACCGTCATGTCGTCCGGCACGTCGCGGATCGCGGCGTTCACCGCGTCGGCGTACATCGCCGCGTCCTTCTTCGGGTCGTCGCCGAGCTTCTTGAATTGCTCCTGGACCTTCGGGTCGCCCCACATGGCAATCGTCGTGTCGTCGATCTGGAGGTAGCGGCAACCCGCCTTGTACAGGTCGGCGATTTCCTCGCGGTACGCCTGGGTGAGGTCGGCCCAGAATTCGTCGAGGTCGGGATAGGTCTTCTTGAGCGAGGCGCGGTCTCCGCGCGCGTGCAGCATCGCGGGCGAAGGCATGGTGAACTTGGGCGTGCGCTTCGCGACCGACTTCAGGAACTTGAAGTGCTCGAGCATGGAGGGCTTCGTGCGCCGGATCCTGCTCTTCACCGTCATGAAGGGCGGCTGCTCCTCGGTGTTCTTGAACTTCGCGTCGCCGTAGGCGTCGCCCGCGGCGAGCTCCACGCCGTCGAAGCCGTGGATGAAATCGATGTGCCACCAGTCGCGGCGGAACTCGCCGTCGGTGACGAGCTGCATGCCGACCGATTCCTGCTTGGCCACGGCCTCGCGGATGTGCCTGTCCTGCACTGCGCGCAGCTGTTCGGCGCTTATCTCGCCGCGCTTCGCCTTCGCACGGGCCTCGTGCAGCTCGGCGGGGCGCAAGAGACTTCCGACGTGGTCGGCGCGAAAGGGCGGGGCGGTGCGTTGGGTCATGGGTGACTCCCGACGGGTGCTGCAGTGGCTGGGGAGAGGAATTTGAGGCGAAGCGCAGTGCGCTGTCAACCCTTTTTCGGCCCACGCGAAGGTGGGAGAGACGTGGGACGCGTGCCCGGCCGGGCCATGGCGCAATCACGCTACAATAGCGCGATGCACAGCGTCATTTTCCGAATCGGCCTTGCGGCTTGCGCCGCGCTCCCGGCGTCCGGCGCGCTCGCGCAGGCCTACCCGTCCCAGCCGATCAAGGTCATCGTTCCGTTTACACCGGGCACCGGCATGGACATGATCGCGCGCACCGTGGGACCGAAGCTCTCCGAGCGCCTGGGACAGCCCGTCGTCGTCGAGAACAGACCCGGAGCGAGCGGGAACATCGGTGCCGAGACGGTCGCGCGCTCCACGCCGGACGGGCACACGGTGATGATCACGGCGAACACCATGCTGATCGCGGCCAGCCTGTACCGCAACGTCCCTTACGACCCGCTCACCGATTTCTCGCCGATCTCGCTCGCGGCCTGGGGAACGCTGCTGCTCACGGCCAATCCCAAGGCGAACATCAATTCGGTCGCCGATCTGATCGCCCAGGCGAAGGCGAGCCCCGGCAAGCTCACTTACGCCTCTCCGGGCGTGGGCACGCCGCATCACATGTCGATGGAGCTGTTCAAGGACCTGACCGGAACGAACCTGCTGCACGTGCCCTACAAGGGCAGCGCCGGCGCGCTCACCGACCTCCTCTCCGGGGAGGTCAACGTCGGATTCGTGCCGATTCACGTCGCCATGGCTCACGTCAAGGCCGGCAGGCTGAAGGCGCTCGCAGTGGGCAGCGCGAAGCGCCACCCGAACGCGCCCGACGTACCGAGTCTGCAGGAGTTGGGGGTAAAAGGCGCAGACGTGGACATGTGGTACGCGTTCATGGCGCCCAAAGGCACACCCGCGCCGGTTGTCTCCAAGCTCGACTCCGAGCTGCGCGCCATCCTTTCTCTTCCGGAAATCAAGTCCAACTTCGAGAAGCAGGGCATGGACGCGGCGTCTTCCTCCCCCGAAGAGCTGAACGCCCTGATGCGGCGCGATCACGCGCGCTGGGCAGCCGTCATCAAGAAGAACAACATCACCGCCGAATAGCGCGGTTCCGGGATCGAACCCGAGGAACGGCGATGATACGCAGCACCGACAGGATCCTCATCACGCACGCGGGAGCGCTGCCGCGCTCCGACGAGTTGCGCCGGATGGTCCTCGCCCGCGCCGAGGGACAGCCGCACGACGCGGCGGCGCTGGCCGCGCACCTGAAGAGCGAAGTGGCGGAGGTCGTGCGCAAGCAGATCGCCTGCGGCATAGACAGCGTCAACGACGGCGAGCTCGGAAAGAGCAATTTCACCAACTACGTGCGCGAGCGCATCGCCGGGATCGAGATACGCGATTACCGGCCCGGGGTGGACTCTGCTCCGCTCGACATCACCGCTCGCGACCTGCGGCAGTTTCCTCGGTACTTCGGCGCGGGCAAAGGCACTCTCACCGGCGCTGCGATGCGAAAGCGGCTGAGCTGCTGTGTCTCCCCGCTGAACTACGTCGGCCACGAGGCGCTCAAGGAAGAGCTCGAGGGTTTCCGCGCGGCGCTGCAGGGCGTGAAGGTCGCCGAGGCCTTCCTGCCCGCGAACACGCCGGGGACGGTCGAGCATTGGCTCCGAAACGAGCACTATAGGAACGACGAGGAATTCGTCTACGCGATCGCCGAAGCGCTGCGGGACGAGTACCAGGCGATCGTCGATGCGGGGTTCCTGCTGCAGGTCGACGACCCGGATCTTCCGGACGGCTGGCAGATGTATCCCGACATGAGCGTGCGCGAGTACCGCAAGTACGCGACGCTGCGCGTGGACGCGATCAACCACGCGCTGCGCGGCATTCCTCGGGAGAAAGTGCGGCTGCACGTCTGCTGGGGGAGCTTCCACGGCCCGCACCGCAACGACATTCCGCTGAAAGACATCATCGACATCATCTTCCGCGTGCGCGCCTCGAGCTACTCGATCGAGGCCTCGAACCCGGTGCACGAGCACGAATGGCGGGTGTTCGAAGAGGTGAAGCCGCCCGAGGGCACGGTGCTCATTCCCGGCGTCGTCGGCCACTGCTGCGATTTCATCGAGCACCCCGAGCTCGTCGCCCAGCGGCTGCTCCGCTACGCGAAGCTCCTCGGCCGCGAGAACGTCATGGGCGGAACCGACTGCGGCCTCGGGCCGCGCGTCGGCAGCCCCGAGATCGCGTGGGCGAAGCTCGAAGCGCTCGCGCAGGGCGCGCGCCTGGCGAGCAGGCGATTGTGGATGCGGCCGGACCGACCGTCGAAGAAAAAGCGCGCGCCCGCGCGAAAGAAGAAGGCGAAACGCTAGTCGGCCTTGATGTTGGCGGTCTTCGCGACCTCCGTCCACTTGGCGATGTCCCTCGCGATGATCTGCCGGAATTCTTCCGGCGTATTGCCCGAGGGCACGATAGCCATCTGGTCGAGGCGTTCCCTGATCTCGGGGAGCCTGACCACCCGCGCCACTTCCTCCTGCAGCCGCTTCACGATGGCGGGCGGAGTCGCAGCCGGCGCGTGGAACCCGGTAAAGAGGCGGATCTCGATGTCCGGGCCGCCAGCCTCGGCAAGCGTCGGCAGTTCGGGCCAGGCCGGGTCGCGCTTCGCCGACGTCACCGCGAGCCCCTTGACCTTGCCGCCCTTCAGCGGGCCGATCGCCGGCGGCGGGTCCATGATGGTCATGGTCACCTGCCCCGCCATGACCGCTCCCACCGAGTCGCCGCTGCTCTTGTAGGGGATGTGCGCGAACTTCGTCCCGGTCTTCTGGTTGAAGAGCTCGGCTGCGAGCTGGAACGGCGCCGCGCTCGCGGAATAATTGACGTCGCCAGGCCTTGCCTTCGCGTAGTCGATCAGATCCTTCACGGAGTTCACCGGCAGCGAGGAGTTGACGACGAGGATCAGCGGGAAGTCTCCGATCATCGAGATCTGCGCGAAATCCTTGAGCGGCGAGTAGGGCAGTTTCGAGTAGATCGCCGGATTCATGGTCATCGCCCCGCTCGGGCCCATGAACAGCGTGTAGCCGTCGGGGGCGGACTTGGCGACATATTCGGCGGCGATGATGCTCTGCGCGCCGGGCTTGTTCTCGACGATGATCGGCTGGCCGAGGCCTTCCGACATCTTGGGCGCGAGGACGCGCACGATGATGTCGTTGCCGCCGCCGGCCGCGAAACCGACGACGATGCGAATCGGCTTGCTGGGGAAGCTGCCCTGTGCCTGCGCCGTGGCCGCGACCAATGCTTGCAGCACGAGGCAAGCGACACGTCCGACCTGTTTGAGTCTCATGAGCCCTCCTGTGAACGCGTAGAGTGCCACGCCGCAGCAGCCGCGATCAACTCCATTCGCGGCGGCGAGGATGCACAGGGATTTGCACAGGCCGGCCGCTGCGGCTAGAGTTGTCCGATGGGGAGGCTCATCAGCGTCCTGGCGGCCGTGCTCACCTGCGCCGCGATCGCGCTGTCCGCGGATCTCTTCCGCGTGGCGGGACTCTCCCTCTACACCGAGCAGGTTCTCGCCGGCCTGCTCGCGATCGCCACGCCTCTGGTGTTCCTGCACGTGTCGGCGGGCGGCGAACGCGGCCGCGCGGGCGCGGTGCCTTGGTACGATGCTGCGGCGGCGATCGCCGGCTTCGCCGCGTCGGCTTACCTCGCGATTCGTTATGCGAGCCTCTCCGAGCTCACCTCGAAGCAGCCCTGGGACGGACTCCTTGCCGCGGGCGTGCTGCTCGTCCTTTTCCTCGAAGGGCTGCGCCGCACGTCCGGTTCCGCGCTCTTCTACACCACCCTCGCTTTCATCGCGCTCGCGATGTTCGGGGGAGCCCTGCCCGGGGAGTTCGCCGCGCGCTCGATACCGCTGCCGCGCCTGGCGTACTACCTGGTCTGGGATTCGAGCGCGATTCTCGGCATCGCGATCAAGATCATCGCGACCGTCGTCGTGGTATACGTTTTTTTCGGCCAGGTGCTGCTCAAGGCGGGCGGCTCCGCCTTCTTCACCGACATCGCCATGGCGCTGATGGGGAAGTACCGCGGCGGTCCGGCCAAGATCGCGATCGTGGGATCGTCGCTCTTCGGGTCGATCTCGGGCAACATCGTCTCGAACGTCATGACGGTGGGCACTGTGACGATCCCGCTGATGAAGCGCGCGGGGTTCCGGCCCCATCTCGCGGCGGCGATCGAGGCCTGCGCCTCGACGGGGGGCCAGATCACGCCGCCCGTCATGGGGATCGCGGCCTTCATCATGGCGGAGTTCCTACAGGTGCCTTTTTACGAGGTCGCCCTGGCCGCAGTCATACCCGCGCTCCTCTTCTACGTCGCGCTCTTCATCCAGGTGGACCTCGAGGCGGCGAAGAGCAAGATCCTGCCGATGCCCAGGGACGAAATCCCGCGGCTCGGCCGGGTCCTCGGGGAGGGCTGGTATTTCCTGCTGCCCCTGGCGGCGCTCGTTTACTCGCTTTTCGGCCTGAACTACGAACCGGAGATGGCGGGGCTGGTCGCGACCGCGATCGTGCTCGCTCTCGGCGTCCTCGTTCCCTTCCGCGGCAGGCGCATCGGCTTTCGCGAGCTCGGCGTGATGCTGCGCGACGCGGGAATCGCGGTGCTCGATCTCTTCATGCTCGGCGCGGCGGCCGGGATCATGATCGGCGCGCTCAACTACTCGGGCGTGGGGTTCACGCTGACGCTCGTGCTGATCCTTCTCGCAGGCGGAAGCCTGGTCGCGCTGCTCGCGCTCTCGGCCGTCGCGAACATCATCCTGGGACTCGGCCTGCCGACCGTGGGCGTCTACATCGTGCTCGCGACGCTGGTGGCTCCGGCGCTCGTCAAGATGGGGATAGCACCGATGGCCGCGCACATGTTCATCATGTACTACGGGTGCCTCTCCATGATCTCGCCGCCGGTGGCGATCGCCGCCTTCGTCGCGGCGAATCTCGCGGGCGCCGATCCCAACCGCACGGGCTGGACGGCCATGGCCTTCGGCTGGACGCTGTTCGTTATTCCCTTCCTCTTCGTGTTCTCGGGCACGCTGCTGCTGAAAGGCGATCCGCTGTCGATTGCCGTCGATTTGTCCCTCGCGGTCGCGGGGGTCTGGTTCATCTCCGCGGCGATGATGGGCTACGCGGTGCGTCCCTTGGGATTGGCGGCGCGTGTCTGCCACGGCGTCACGGGCCTGTGCCTGTTCATGCCGGCGAACGCCTTCGGCGCCGAGCGCTGGATCAACGCGGCGGGAGTCGCCCTGGCCGTCGCGCTGTTCGTCCGCGAGAAGGCCGTCCGCCGGCGCGCCGTCACCGCCGGGGATGAAGAGCCGGGATCGAGTCGTGCATAAGGCCGTGGGGGTCAAGATCATCCGCCTGGTCAAGCGGAGGGCGGACCTGACGCTCGCCCAGTTCAAGGACTACTGGCTTACCCGGCACGCCTTGCACGAGCAGCGCGCGATCGCAACGACTCCGCTGCAAAAGATCGTGGCGAGCATCGCCACCGGCGAGGTCGCCCTGGGCGGGACAGAACCGCCGTTCGACGGCATGGTGGCGCTTTATTTCGGGAGCCTCGAGGACGCCCGCGCGGCGTTGTCGGGGCCGGGGACCGCGGCGATGCGCGAGGACGCGAAGAACTTCGTCGATCCAAGGTCTTCGCCGCAGATCTTCGCCGATGAGTATCTCGTGTCCGAAAAGGAGGGCGCCCCAGGGGCGATGCGGAGATCGGGGCAGCTGAAAACCATCCGGACCGTCAGCAGGCGCCGCGACTTGACGCACGCGCAGTTCAAGGATTACTGGCTGGACCAGCACTCGACGCTCGAGCGCCAGGTGATCGAGACCACGTGCATGCAGCGCATCATCGCGAGCTTCGCGCTGCCCGAGAACTCAGTGGTTCCGGAATTCGACGGTCTTGCGGAGCTCTATTTCGCGAAGGTCGAGGACATCCGCGCGATGTTCGCGGGGCCCGTTCCGGCGATGATGCGCAAGGACGAAGAGAACTTCGTGCAGATGAACGCCCCCGCGGTGCGGCTTGTGGCGGAGGAATACGTGATCGGCGACAAGACAGGAACCGAAAAATGATCCAACGCAAACTGAGCTACTTGCTCATCCCCATTTCCTTGTAGAACTTCATCGCCCCGGGATGCAGCGGAACACCCTCCAGAGGCTTCGCCATGTTCTGGGGCTGAAAGAGCGCGAACGGAGGGAAGGTCGCGACGAGGTCCTCTTTGCCGCCGTGCAGGGCTTTAGCCACCGCGTACACGACTTCATCGGACACCTTGGCGTTGGTGATCAACACCATGTCGAACGCGATCAGGTTGGTCGGCTTGGTGATCCCGTCGAGCGCGGGATTCGGGGCGACCTGCATTACGTAGGCGCCCGGCAGCAGCGCCCGTGTGCGCTTTAGAGCTTCGGGCGAAGTGCCCACTTCGAGGACGCGCAGTCCTCCGACGCTCGCGTTCGCCTGCTTGATCGCCGCCGAGCCCAGGGCAAAGAACAGCACGTCGACTTTGCCGCTCATGAAGTCCTCCGCCTGCCGGATCACGTTCGGGGCGGGAACCTTCACGACGTCTGCGTAGCCCAGCCCCATGTTCGCGAGGTGCGCCTCGATGATCCGCGCGATGGTCTTTTGCGCGTTGAACTCGCTCGAGACGCGCTTGCCTTTGAGATCGGTGATCGAATTGATCCTGGAGTCGGCGCGCACGTGCATGGCGACCCGGTACGGAATGAGCGAGCCGACGTAGCGCATCGCCGGTTGTTTTCCCCGGCCCTCGTATTCCCCGGTGCCGGTCGAATAGAAAGTCGCATCGAACGAGTTCGACACGTTGAAATCCGCCGAGCCGCTTTCCACTTCCTCGAACCCGGTGCTCGCCTGTGCCTGGACGATGGCACGCAGCTTCGCCCTCTCGACGAGAACTTTGGCGATAGCCTGCCCCGCAGAGTTGGAGAAGGACCCCGCCGGTGTGGTGACGATTCCGATCGTCTGGGCGGCTGCTGCGCCCGTCAGCAAGGGCGCGCACAGGGCAACGGCGCGCAGCGATTTCATGGTCGACCCTCCTCGTATGTTGGCGGGCTAGGCCGCCATTTGTTTTGCGGCGGCTTTCTCTTCCTCGGCGGGGAACAGCAATGCTGCGATAAAAGTGACGAACGCCAGCGTTCCCAGCACGTAGAACAGGAGCTTGAAGTCCCCGCTCGATTTGTAGACCCAGGCGACGAGCGGCACGGCGAGCGCGCTCGCCCCGAACGAGACCACATAGCGCACCGCATAAGCGCGCGCGCGCCATTCTTCTGCGGTGTAGCGCGCGATCATGGCGTCGTTGATCGGGATCTGCCCGAACACGAAGAACATCATCGCAACGGCGGTCGCGAGCATCAGGTAGCTTTCGGTCGTGCCGGCGAGAGCAAGCAGCGGTACCTGCAGCGCGACCACCGGGACAAACACCGATTTGAGCGAGCGGCGGTCGAGCCACCAGCCGACGCAGAGCTGCGCCACCGCTGCGATCAGATAGACGCCGCACACGAGCAGGCCGATGCCGAAGGTCGAGTGGGTGAGGGCCGAGAGGCGCTCGTCGAACACCTTGGGCATGGAAATGGTCGTGGCGTTGAAGATCACGCCGCCGCAGGCGGTGGCGACGGTGAGGACCGCGAACACGCGGGCGAGGTCTGCGCGCGAGGCCCTGTAGAACCCGCTCCGTCGCACCGGGGTCTCAGCTTGCCCTTCGTGCGCGAACAGCACGAATGCCGCGCCCACGCCAAGAGCGATTAGGCCCGGAACGATGAACGCCGCCCGCCAGCCGACGGTGTCGGCGAGGGCGCCCGCGATCAGCGCGGAGAACGCGACGCCGACGTTGCCGAAAACTCCGTTCACCCCGAGGACCCGGCCTACGTTCTCCCGGTTCGCGACGAGCATCGCGATTCCGACCGGGTGGTAGATCGCGGCGAACACGCCGACGAGCGTGAGGCCCAAGGCGATGTGCAGCGGGCCGGTGGCGAAGCCCGTGAGGATGCTCGCGGTGCCGATGCCGAAGAAGAACAGCACCATCATCCCTCGCCGGCTCCAGCGGTCGGCGAGCCAGCCCGCGGGGATCGAAAAAGCGCCAAAGGCGACGAAGCCGCCGAGCGAGAGCGGCAGGAGTTCCGCGTAACCGCGGCCGAGCTCGGCGCCCATCGCGAGCACCACGGTGGGGAAAATGAGCATGAGGAGATGATCGAGCGTGTGCCCGAGATTGAGGAAGAAGCTCATGCTGCGCGAGGCGCCCATGGTGGAAATGATAACCGGGCCGGCCGGACGCCGCTCGGCGGGACAGTAGAAATCGTCGCCGTTTAGTAAGACAATTCCGGACATCAGAGGGAGCGACGATGATCGAACATCGAATTCTGGCGGTGTCGGCGGCCTTGCTGCTGGGATGGGGCGGCGCCTTGGCTCAGGAGCCGAAGGAAAGGCCTGACGCCCAGAAATCCCAGCAGACCCAGGCGGAGCTCGAAAGAGAAGCGGAGGAAATGCTTGGCGCCGTGGTGCGGGTCAGGATGAAGGCCATCCCCAATGCCCGCAGCAACACGACCCTGGGTCCGAGCCGCGAGGGGACCGGCGTCGTGATCGACGAGCGCGGACACATCGTCACGATCGGTTATATCGTGATCGAGGCCGATTCGATCGAGATCACCACGCGGGACGAGAGGACCGTTCCCGCAACGTTGATCGGCTACGACCACGCGAGCGGCCTCGGACTGCTGCGCTCGGGCGCGCCGCTGGGGGTGAAGCCCATGCCCATGGGGCAGGCTGCCGACCTCGCCACGCGCGAGCCGGTCATGATCCTCCCGGCGGGCGGACGCGAGGCGGCGAATCTCGCTTACGTGGTCTCCAAGCGCAAATTCGCGGCGAGCTGGGAATACCTGCTCGACACCGCGATCTTCACGGCGCCGCCGACCTTGCAGTGGGCTGGCGCGGCGCTGGTGAGCCGCGAGGGGAAACTGGTCGGCATCGGCTCGCTTTACGTGCGCGAAACGCAAGAGCGCGGATCGGAGATCCCGGGAAACATGTTCGTGCCGATCGACCTGCTGAAGCCGATCCTCGCCGACCTCATCGAAAAAGGACGCAGGAGCGGTCCTGCGCGTCCGTGGCTGGGTCTCGCCACCGAGGAGCTGCACGGGCACCTTTTGGTGACGCGGGTCTCGCCGGAGGGCCCCGCGGACAAGGCCGGGGTCAGGAACGGAGATATCGTCGTGGGCGTCGGCGCGGACGCAGTCAAGAGCCACGAGGAGCTCTACCGCAGGGTGTGGGGCCTGGGCGCGGCCGGGGTCGAAGTTCCGCTGAAGATCCTGCAGGGCGTGGACCTGCGCGAGTTGAGGGTGCGCTCGATCGACCGCTTCCAGTACTTCAGGGAAAAGCCGATTTACTGAATCAGGAGGAGCGGTCCAAAAAAATCGGCGTAGCCGCAACGCGGGTACGCCGAAAGGTGCTACGGAGGAGATCGTTCTACCGGCGGCGGTTGCGCACGAGGCGGCGAAAGCCGGTTTCGAAATCGTTGGCGACGGCGTACCTGAAATGGTCGGTAACCTTGTCGCGTTGCATCAGCTGGTACAGGGACAGCGCGGTCCCCAGAGCAAGACCTGCAAAACACAGGGTCTGAAGCGCGACGATTGCGATTTCCATGGTCTGTCTCCTACTTCCGGCGAGCAGTTCGTATCCTTGCCCTACTTGGAGCAGGAAGCGGGCCAGGCTGATTCGCAGACCTTAAGGCTGGAGAATTAATGCGTAAGTTAATGATTTATATTTATTATTAGTAGATACTACGATTATGACACACGAATGTGAGCGCACACTCATGGTGGTGCTCCGCCGACAACGACGTCACGGCTGTCCGAGGGGAAAGGGCCCCTTCGCTTGAGCGGGGAGTTCAGCGGCACGATGCCGATCCAGGAGCACCAGCGTTTCGACGTGGGAGCGCTGGAGGCTTATCTCCGTAACCACGGTTTTTCCGGGCCGCTGGCCGTGCGGCAGTTCAAGGGCGGCCAGTCGAACCCTACGTATTTGATCGACGACGCGGGAAAACATCACGTGCTCCGCGCCAAGCCCGGCCCGGCGGCAAAGCTCCTCCCTTCCGCGCACGCAGTGGAGCGCGAGTTCCGCGTGATCACGGCGCTCGGGCAAGCGGGCATCCCCGTGCCGCGCACTTATTGCCTGTGCGAGGACGAGAGCGTCATCGGGCGCGCGTTCTACGTCATGGAGTACGTCGAGGGCCGCGTCCTCTGGGACCAATCGCTCCCGGGCATGACGCCTCCGGAGCGCGCAGCGATCTACGACGAGATGAACCGCGTGATCGCGGCGCTGCACCGGGTCGATTACGCGGCCGCCGGGCTCTCGGACTACGGAAAACCGGGCAACTATTTCGCGCGGCAGATAGGGCGCTGGAGCAAGCAGTACCGGGCTTCCGAGACCGAACGAATCGAGCCCATGGACGCTCTGATCGCGTGGTTGCCGGAAAACATTCCGGCAGGGGACGAAACGACGGTGGTGCACGGTGATTACCGCATGGACAACCTGATTTTCCATCCGCGCGAACCGAAAATTCTCGCCGTCCTGGACTGGGAGCTTTCGACGCTCGGCCACCCGCTCGCGGATTTTTCCTATCACTGCATGAGCTGGCATATTCCGCCCGGACAGTTTCGCGGTATCGCCGGGCTCGACCTCGCCGCGCTCGGCATTCCGGGCGAATCGCAATACATTGCGTCATACTGCGAGCGCACCGGCCGCGGGGAGATGGCGCACTGGGATTTCTATCTCGCCTACAATCTCTTCCGGATCGCCGCGATCCTGCAGGGCGTGATGAAACGCGCGCTCGAGGGCACGGCGGCGAGCGCGCAGGCGCTGGAAGCGGGCCGGCGCGCCCGGCCGCTCGCCGACCTCGGCTGGGAATACGCGCAAAAGGCGATGCGGACTACGTAGCAAGGGCCGAATGGATTTTGCCTACTCCGACAAGGTGAAGGCGCTGCAGGGCAAGCTTGCGCGCTTCATGGACGCGCACGTCTATCCGAACGAGCGCCGCTTCCGGGACGAGGTCGAGGCGAACCGCGCGAAGGGCAATCCCTGGGTGCCCACGAAACTCATCGAGGAGCTGAAGCCGAAGGCGCGCGCCGAAGGACTCTGGAATCTCTTCCTGCCGCGCTCGCCGCGGGCGCCCGAAGGGCTCTCCAATCTCGAATACGCACCCCTGTGCGAAGTCATGGGGCGCGTGCACTGGGCGCCGGAAGTGTTCAACTGCTCGGCGCCGGATACCGGGAACATGGAGACGCTGGAGCGCTATGGTTCCGAGGAGCAGAAGAGACAATGGCTCGATCCCCTGCTTCGCGGGGAGATCCGCTCGGCTTTCCTTATGACCGAGCCCGAAGTAGCGTCCTCCGATGCGGCCAACATTCAATGCCGCATCGAGCGGAACGGAAACGACTACCTCGTCAACGGCCGCAAATGGTGGTCATCGGGCGCGGGCGATCCGCGCTGCAAGCTCTTCATCGTGATGGGCAAGACCGATCCCGGCGCGGCGAAGTACGCGCAGCAGTCGATGATCCTCGTGCCGCGCGAGGCGCCCGGCGTCAGGATCCTGCGCCCCTTGAGCATCTTCGGCTACGACGACGCGCCCCACGGCCACATGGACATCGAGCTCGAGAACGTGAGGGTGCCGGCTTCCAACGTTCTCCTCGGGGAAGGCCGCGGCTTCGAGATCGCGCAGGGGCGGCTCGGACCCGGGCGCATCCACCACTGCATGCGCCTGGTCGGCGTCGCGGAGCGTGCGCTCGAGCTCATGTGCAAGCGGAGCCTGGAGCGCGTCACCTTCGGCAAGCCCGTCGCCGAGCGCACGGTGACGCAGGAGCGCATCGCGGAAGCCCGCATCATGATCGAATCGGCGCGCCTCTTGGTGCTCAAGGCCGCTCACATGATGGACACCGCCGGGAACAAGGCCGCGCGCGCCGAGATCGCGATGATCAAGGTGCTCGCGCCCAACGTCGCGTGCAAGGTGCTCGACTGGGCGATCCAGGCGCACGGCGGCGGCGGCATGTCCGAGGATTTCCCGCTCGCCTATATGTACGCGCATTCGCGCACGCTTCGCTTCGCCGACGGGCCCGACGAGGTGCACCGCAACGCGATCGCGAAACTCGAGCTCTCGAAGCACCTGCCGGCGCCCAAGCGCTGAGCCTCGCGTCATTCCCGGTCGCTCCGTTATCGCGTCCGGTCGGGCAGCGGCGGGACGGGGCGCGGCCTGCGATCCGGGCCGGTGGCGACGTAAGTGAGTATCGCCTCGGTGACCTTGACGGTCTCGACGTCGGTGGGATTGCGCTGCGCGTACACCTCGACGTTGACCGTGATCGAGGTGTTGCCCACACGCACGATTTCGCCGTAGAAGGAAAGCACGTCGCCGATGAATACGGCCTGCTTGAACTGGAACGAATTGACCGCGACGGTGGCGACGCGGCCGCGCGCGTGGCGCGCGGCGAGCACGCCTCCGGCGATATCGACCTGCGCCATGATCCAGCCGCCGAAGATATCGCCGTGCTGGTTGGCGTCGGCCGGCATCGGCACCATGCGCAGCACGGGCTCCTTGTTTTCGGGCAGCTTGGTCACCGTGCAATGTTACCGTGAAGGCAACAGCGCCGCCTCGATGCGCGCGATCATGGTGGCGAGCGCGGCGCCGCGCTCGTGGCGTGCATAGCGCTCGGCGAATTCGCGCGCCTTCGCGGCGTATCCCGCCTTTTCTGTAAGGGCCCCGAGCGCCGATGCGTAATCGGCGTTCGGTGCTTCCGGTGCAATGCCCAGGCCCGCGCCGAAGCGCACCACGCGTCTCATGATGAGGAACTGCTCGAGCTGGGTCGGCAGGAGCAGCACCGGCTTTGCGGCAAGCAGCGCCTGCGCGGTCATCTGGTGGCTTCCGTGGCACACGACGGCGTGCGCCTGCGGCAACACCTTCGACACCGACATCGCCACGGCGGAGAATCGGATCGAGCCTCGGTCGTATTTCTCCCTGAGTTTCGGGTCGATGCCGCGGCAGAAAACGAGCGTCCGGGCCTTCAACGCCACGATCGCCGCGAGCAGGGGATCGAGTCCCTTGAAATACGAATAGAGGTAGGCGAAGACGCGCGGGCCGTCGCCCGCCGGCCAGTCCGGCACGGCCTTGCCCTCGCCGGAATCGGTGATGCCGTAGTAATCGCAGGGCCCGCGCTCGGGGTAGATATCGAGCTCCGGATAGGTGAGCAACATGGCCCGGCCGGCAAACAGGTCGCCGATGGTCGCGAGCGGCCGTACGCCGTGACTCGAGAGCACCGTGTTGATCGCGTGCAGTGCCCGGCGGTCTGCCGCCTCCAGGCGCGCGCGCGGCGCGGGCTCCCAGTGGCGAAGCGGCGGCGAGGGCATCGCGGGCGGAGGGACGTGAAAGCCCTGCGAAATCTCGAAGCTCGGTATGCCGAGCGTCAACGCCGCGAGGTGCGCGGCGGGCGCGACGTTGGCGACCACCGCGTGCGAGCCCTTGAGACGCTCCCGCCAGGCATCGATCAGGGCCTTGTGCTGGGGCGGATCGTGATAGCCGAAGTTGAGCAGGATCTCGCCGAGGCTGAGAGGAGCCTCGCAGGTGGGCGGCCCGGACCAGATGGGCGCGCCTTCGCGCGGAATTTCCCCCGCGCCGTCGAGGTCGGAGCCCGCGGAAAGGTCCCGGAGAAGGAAGCGCGCGTCGTGCCCGCGCGCTTTCATCGCTGCCGCGATCGGCAGCAGGGTTGCGACGTGCCCGGTGCCCGCGCCCAATTCCCAGGCGAATTCGATTTTCGCCATTGCGATGCGAGTCCCCGAAATGAAGAAGCCCGCCGAGGCGGGCCCCCAGTGTAGCGGTTCAAGGCCTTACTGGACCACGCACTCCATGTTCGAGCCGGCGTTGATGCTGCTCGTCTTCAGAGTTTGCCCGAAGGTGGGCGGCGGGGTGACCTGCGGAAGGTTCGGAGGCGGGGGGACCAGCCTTGGAGGCAGATTGACGTTGCTGGAGAAGCCCACCTGTCCGACGCCGACCAGCTGCTCCACGCCCCCCGAGACGAGCGCGATCTGCCCGTCGGCCACCGTGACGTACACCCCGGGCGGGGGCAGGTTCGGGGGCGCGCTCTGGCCGGGCGCGGGCGCTGGGATGTCGATCGCCGAATAGTCGGTGCCGCGGATGCCGATGGTGGCGGTCGAGGTCACCATCCTGTAGGCGCTGCG
>Ga0137418_10002765_pt1 | contig 16057 bp, 14 predicted proteins | sample CZODoug3_1_2_16f_FD_122242 | JGI IMG/M metagenome (GOLD analysis project Ga0137418, IMG submission 122242) | Vadose zone soil fungal communities from Angelo Coast Range Reserve, California, USA - CZODoug3_1_2_16fungal (Hybrid Assembly) | ecosystem: Environmental > Terrestrial > Soil > Vadose... | reverse complement strand
GACCCTCCAGACCGGTGCTGCGGAAGACAGTCGCGTGTACCTGCCGATGTCGGAATTCCTGGCGTGGAGTGGCGTGCGACCTTCGACCGTTGAGATTGCGGCCAATGGTTCGCAGGAAGACGTGAATGCCGTCATGCAACAGCTGACGGGGGTGCTTCCGGCGGCCGATGTCCGACCGGTGCGGCAGATCATCGAGGGCGAGGCCCGGGTGCTCGGCAAGACGCGCGCTACACTCTATGCGGCGGCGGTTCTGATTATCCTGACCGCGGCCTTGTGCGTGCTGGCTACCCTGACCGGATGGGTCTTTGATCGGCGGCGCGATTTTGCGATCATGAAGGCGCTGGGAGCGTCCGAGCGAATGATAAGCGGATTCTTTGCCGCCGAGGCAGTGGCGTTGGGCGCGGTAGGGGCGGTGCTCGGATTCGTGATTGGGATCGGCATCGCGGCGTGGATTGGCCGGGTCAACTTCAACGCTCCGGTTGTGCCGCGCTTGAGCGTGCTACCGTTTGTGATGGCGGGGAGCATGGCGGTGGCGCTGCTGTCGGCGATGGTGCCCATGTCGCTGCTGCGCCGCATCCAGCCGGCCGTGATTTTGAAGGGAGAGTAAGGTGATCAAGCTCCAAGGCGTCAGCCGGCTGTATCCGGCGAGGGCGGAGGCACCCGGAGGCGTGATTCACGCCCTGGATGACTTCTCGCTGTCGGTTGCGCCGGGCGAGTGGGTCTCTATCATGGGGCCGTCGGGCTCGGGGAAATCGACGCTGATCAATCTGATTGGCTGCCTGGATCGACCTTCCAGCGGTGAGATCTGGCTCGATGGCGGGGACGTGGCGAATATTTCTGGCGTTGAGTTGAACCGGGTGCGCGCCGAAAAGATCGGATTCGTCTTCCAACAATTTCACCTGATTCCCTACCTCACTGCAGTCGAAAACGTCATGCTGGCGCAGTACTTTCACAGCATGACCGACGAAAAAGAAGCGCTCGATGCGCTGGAGCGCGTGGGATTGAAAGACCGCGCGCACCACGTGCCCTCCCAACTCTCGGGCGGCGAGCAGCAGCGCGTGTGCATCGCGCGGGCCTTGATTAACGATCCCAAGATCATTCTGGCGGATGAGCCTACTGGGAATCTCGACGCGCTGAACGAAGAGATCGTGCTGCGGCTGTTGCGCGAGTTTCATCAGCAGGGGCGCACGATCGTGATGGTCACGCATGATCCGGTGGTGGCACGCCTGGCCGACCGTCGCATCGAATTGCACCACGGCAAGATTGCGGCGCAGGAAGTCTTCGCCATGGCGGATGAGGAACAGTTCGACGAAGTCCTCGAAGAGCTGTGGGTGCTGGAGGAGAACGGCGAAATCGCAGAACTCGGGCGCATGGACGTGCACGGCGCTCTGCCGGTCAGCATAGCGGTGGAGAAGATGACGGCGTTGGGCCTGGTTACAACTACTCCGCATCCGCCCGAGGCACACGATCACAAGCCGTTCGTCAATCCCTGCCACGAAGCGCTGCGGCCGGACGGCATGTTTGCAGGCGACGGAAGCGCGATCGTGGCGCTGACACCGCGGGGACGCACACGCGCGGGCAGCATCATTCGACGGCACCGGCTGGCGGAGCGTCTTTTCACCGACAGTCTGGCGATGGATAGTGAATCGGAAATTGAAGAGCAGGCCTGCAAGTTTGAGCACATTCTTTCACCCGAAGCGACCGACAAGATCTGCTCGTTTCTGGGGCATCCGCGTACGTGTCCGCATGGAGCGCCGATTCCGCCGGGGCCGTGCTGCCAGACGAAGATCAGTGTGGAGACGATTGTTGGCGCGGAGCGGTCAGGTATGAAAGCGCGTTAGGACGAGACGACGGACAATCAGCCCAATTCACAGCTTTAATCCAAGCTCAACGCCTTGGTTGCGAATGGACTCTACTCGAGGGGACGGTGTTTCGCTACGTCACACTTCTGGCTGCTTCCCTGATAGTCGCCACGGTGGTTCTCTCTGACGAGGGTCATCGTCACGTTGACGAACTTAGCAAGCAGCAACTGGGAACCCAGGACGATGAAGCTCTCAGCCTGCTGCGTGGGATCGCAGAGAAGCAGAAGGCGGGAGTGTTTGGGGTTATGGGCGATCTCCCTGCTCGGGAGATGCTGGCTGACATGCTGCTGGATATGAAAAGATCGGTGCAGGCGCTGGTGGAATACGAAGTCGCCTAAGGATCAACCCGGGACGCTTTGATTCATTGTATGGAGCCGGGCGTGCTGCTGAAATGACTCAGGACTCCGGTAAGGCAGCCAACTATTACCAGCAACTTCTGAAGATGCGTGCGGGCGCACACTCCGAACGTTCTGAGATTGCTCATGCCCCTGAGTTTGTTTCCACGGTAGCCAAACGAGACTCGATCGACTGACCGATCGTTGCTCGCCACCGAACCAACGCCGCTACAGGTCTTGGTACCGATTTCCTTTATGATGAAGCTCAACGATGAACTCCCTTGCAGGCAGACCTTCGATCGGCGTCTTTGATTCGGGCTTTGGCGGATTGACGGTCCTGAAAGAACTAGTCGCGCTGAACCCCGACGCGGACTACCTCTACTTTGGAGATACAGCACGCCTGCCTTACGGATCGAAGTCGGTTGAGACCGTGGCTCGCTACGCGGTCGAGGCGACGCGCTTCCTCGAAGGGCAAGGGGCGAACCTGCTGGTGATCGCCTGCAACACGGCTACCGCGCTGGCGCTTGATCGAATTATAGGTGCAGCGCAGGTACCGGTGGTCGGCGTGGTCGAGCCGGGAGCGGAGCAGGCTTCAGCGGCTAGCAAGAATCGCCGGGTGGTCGTGATCGGGACTGAGGCAACAGTCAGCAGCCATGCCTATTTGAAGGCGCTTGAGGCCCGCAGCGTCGCGGCGCGCGAGAAGGCCTGCCCGTTATTTGTTCCGCTGGTCGAGGAAGGGTGGGTGGAGCATGCGGTGACCGAGCAGGTGGCGCGGATTTACCTGGGGGAAGCGTTCGCCGACGGATTTCACGATGCGGACGTGCTGGTGCTGGGGTGCACGCACTATCCCTTGATCCAGTCGCTGCTGCGGCGGGTGGCGCCGGCGCATGTGAGTATTGTCGACTCGGCGCATTCTACGGCTAGGGTGGTGGCGAGACAGATTGAAGACCTCGCAGGCAATTCCAGCACACAGCAGAGCGCCCCCACGGGTCTGCGCTTTTTTGCTACCGATTCGGTGGAGAAGTTCCGGCGTCTCGGGCCGCGGTTTTTGGGACACCCGGTGGAGTTTGTGGAGCATGTCGACCTTAAGGAGTAAGCCGCGCGACAGAAGGCGTCAACCACAAGGACACTAAGGTACTCGAGGGGTTTCGTGCAAATGAAAACGGCCGCGCTGGGCGGCCGCTTCACCAATCTTGAAATCAACTCTAGTACAGCCGGAAATCGACTTCGACGCTGATTGCTACAGCGACCGGCTTGCTATCTTTCACGGCGGGATCGAAACGCCAGTTCTTCACGGCTTCAATAGCTTTCTCGTCAAGACCAAGGCCCAGGCTGCGGACCACGTGAATGTCGCGTGGACGGCCATCCGGACCAACCACCAGGCCCAGCACACAGGTTCCCTGAAACTTCGCTTTGCGCGCTTCCTCGGAGTATTCCGGATCGGGCTGGAATAGCACCTTGGGGGCTGAGACACCACCACCCACTCGGAAGACGCCTCCGCCGATACCGCCGCCCCGGCCCGGACCGACGCCAGGACCTTCACCCGAGCCAACACCACCACCAGATCCGGAACCAATACCACCACCCGAGCCGGTGCCGTTCGACAGCGGGCCGTTCGGGATCGCGGCCATCGGGTCGCCCAGGTTCGGCATGTTATTCATCGCCAACTTGATCTGCGGTGGAATAACCACCGTCGGCTCCATGGGAAGCTTGGGGTTCTCGTTACGCACTACGACCATGGGCGGAGTGAACTGTTCCATGGACTGCTTCGGAAGTCGGCCCTTGGTGGCTGCCAGCTTGTCGTTGTCACCACCACCGCCGCCACCTCCCGCTAGTGTTTTGGAAGGAGGCAAGGCCGGGATGTCAGCGTCGGAGAGCAAGGGCATCACGGGCCCGGTCGGTTTCGCCGTCGCCACCTGATTTCGCACCAGCATGGTGCCGCCGATCAAGAGGGCAACGCCGACGACGTGCACTGCGGTCGAAACTAGCGCTCCGTCTTTCTTGTGATCGTAAAAGCCCCAGATTTCTTTGACCGCTACCGGTTTCGACGTGAGCTCGAGCGGAGGCAGTTTCTTTGGGAAGAGGGCATCCTGAACATTCGAGTAAAGCGACCGGTACCACGGCAGCGCCAGGTCGTCATCGAGTTCGTTCTGTCCCTCGATGGGTCTTGACGTGAGCTGCAGGGGCGGCAGCCTTTTGGGAAAGAAAACGTCGCCCAAATTCTCGAACACCGAGCGCCACCAGGGCCGCGTCAGATGTTCGCCCCAGAGCGCTCCGGCCGCGATTGGCTTCGAGGTCAGAACTAAGGGCGGCAATTTTTTCGGGAAAAGTGCAGAGTCAATCGCGGCGAACAGTGACTTCCAGAGCGGCACTTCGAGCGTGCCCTTAGGCAGTAGCAGGTTGAGTTCGGGCTCGCGACTTTCGGGACTCTGTTTTGTTTCCAACGGTACCATAACTGAAATCGGCCTTGGCCCGCTTTCCCGCGGTCGGGCTATGAATAAACGTATACCAATTACGAGATGAGCACCAACTTCAGCAAGTTGCCTGCCACCACTGATATGTTATGGGAGGACTCTTTGCCAAGACGCCGAACCAAAGTTCCCCCGTGATTTGAGACGATTAGATGCGGCAAAAGTACCATTCGACAAAAATTGTACACTCTTTTTCTCATTTTTCGACAGTACATTTCAAAGCTCTGCCGATACAGGACTTCCGGGTCTCGATGGACGTCCCTTCCGCTGCTCCCTATAATGAAAAATCAACCATTTAGGAGACCACCCCCGAGTGCCGCTCGAATTGAAGAATACCGTAAACCTGCCCAAAACTGGTTTTCCCATGAAGGCCAACCTGCCGCAGAACGAGCCAAAAATACTCGCTCGCTGGGAAGAAATGGGCATTTACGAGCGCATTCAGGAGGCCCGCAAAGGGCTGCCTCCTTATGTTCTGCACGACGGTCCTCCCTACGCCAATGGCGCCTTGCACATGGGGCACGCGCTGAACAAGTGCTTAAAGGATTTCATCGTCAAGTCCAAGAGCATGGCCGGACACGACGCACCCTACGTTCCGGGCTGGGATTGTCACGGGCTGCCGATCGAGATCAAGGTGGACCAGCAGCTCGGGAAAAGGAAGCTGCAGATGAATCCTTCGGACGTGCGCCTGGAATGCCGGAAGTACGCCGAGAAATTCCTCGACCTGCAGCGCTCGCAGTTCAAGCGGATCGGCGTGTTCGGACGCTGGGATCGACCGTACTCGACCATGACGCCGGAGTACGAGTCGGTGGTGCTGGGGACGTTTTACGCGTTTCTGGAGAAGGGTTTCGTCTACAAGGGGCTGCGCTCGGTCTACTGGTGCATTCACGACCGGACCGCGCTGGCCGAGGCTGAGGTGGAATACGAGAACCACACCAGCACCACTGTGTGGGTGAAGTACGCGATGAAGGAGGATGAGTCGGCTTCTCTGGGCGAGTCCATTATTGGCAAGAAGGTTTACACCATCATCTGGACGACCACTCCCTGGACGCTGCCCGCCTCCATGGCTGTCGCTTTTCATCCCGACGAAGAATACGTCGCGCTCGAATCGGGTGGTGAGGTTTACATCGTTGCCGGGAAGCTCGCTAGTGCGGTTATCGAGAAGTGCAACCTCCTTGGGGCGAAAGAACTGGCTCGCTTCCCAGGACGCACGTTCGAGGGTTTCGAGTTCCGACATCCCTTTCTTGATCGCACCATTCTCGGCGTGCTGGCCGATTACGTCACTATGGATCAGGGTACGGGCGTGGTGCACACCGCACCTTCCCATGGCGCCGACGACTTTCTCACCGGGTTGAAATACAACCTTGATGCCACGACGCGCGTGGATGCAGCCGGTTTCATCCGCGAAGGCTTGCCCGAGTACGACGGTAAGAAAGTCTGGGAGGCGAACGCGCCCATCGTCGATCTGCTTCAGGATCGCGGAGTGCTGTTGCATACCGAACCGCTGGAACATTCCTATCCGCACTGCTGGCGTTGCCACAACCCGATCATCTTCCGGGCAACCGAGCAATGGTTCATCTCGATGGAAACGCCCATGGAGGGTGGGACGCTGCGCACGCGGGCGTTGGCGGAGATCAGCAAGGTGAAGTGGGATCCGGCATGGGGTGAAGGGCGTATCTCGAACATGATTGCTACCCGGCCCGACTGGTGCATCTCGCGGCAGCGCATCTGGGGCGTTCCGATTGCGGTGTTCCTGTGCGAGAAGTGCGGCAAGCCAGTGCTCGACCCGACGGTGAATCGTGCGGTCGAAAAGCTATTCGCGCGCGCCGGTGCCGACTCTTGGTACACGCCCAAAGCCGACGCTTTACTTCCTTCAGGCAAGAAGTGCGCTCACTGCAGCGGGACGTCGTTCAAGAAGGAAATGGACATCCTGGACGTGTGGTTCGAGTCGGGGTCGAGCTATCTCGCGTTGCGCGCGGCGGAACCGGAATACGGGCCGACTTCCGATCTTTATCTCGAAGGCGGAGATCAGCATCGCGGATGGTTTCACTCTTCCCTGCTCTGCACCATCGGCGTGCAGGGAAATGCTCCCTACCGCCACGTGGCCACAGTGGGATGGACGCTCGACGAGAACGGGCAGGCGATGTCGAAGTCGCGCGGCAATGACGTGGATCCGGTCGACATTTCGGACCGCATGGGTGCTGAGATCGTGCGGCTGTGGGTGGCGTCGGTCGATTTCCGCGAAGACGTCGTAGGCTCGGAACGATTGATGAAGACGATCGCGGAGACCTATCGGACGATTCGGAATAACCTGTTTCGCTATGCGCTCGGGAACTTGTACGACTTTGATCCTGGCAAAGACGCCTTGCCGTTTGAGAAACTCGAGCCCCTCGATCAATACATGTTGCGTCAGACGGCAGCCATGGCAGACGACGTCACGCGGTGGTATGACGAGTTTGCCTTTCACAAGATCTACCAGCGTGTGCTGAATTTCTGCGTGGTGGATCTGAGCGCGTTTTATTTCGACGTCCTAAAGGATCGCTTATACATCGATGCACCCAATTCACCTGGCCGGCGTGCAGCGCAGACGGCAATCTGGCGGATTCTAGAAGCGCTGGTGCGCTTGCTGGCGCCGATTATGAGCTTCACGTCCGAAGAGGTATGGGGCTACCTGCCTGCGGTTCCGGGACGGGCGGCTAGCGTACACGTGGCTTTGTTTCCGAAGCGCGAGGAGATCTTCGGCAGCGCGCAGGTAGCGGAGGACCCCAAGCAACTCGATGATTGGACTACGCTCCTGGGGGTGCGCGAGCAGGTGCTGAAGGCGCTGGAAGAAGCGCGGAACGCCAAGCAGATCGGGAAATCCTTGGAAGCGCAGGTGAAGGTGTCGGCGGCCGATCCTGTGTATTCGGTGTTGGCGAGGTATCGGGAACGGCTACGTTACGTGTTCATCGTTTCCGCTGTCACACTGGAACAGAAGGCACCAGGGAACGGGACGGGATCGGTCACGGTTCAGGTCGGCAAGGCGGACGGGACGAAGTGCAGCCGCTGCTGGAACTACTCAATTCAGGTGGGCGAAGATAAAGACTATCCGACGGTGTGTGAGCGCTGCAGCGCGGTCCTGAAGGAAATCGACAACAGGGGATGAAACGTCGACCAACCATGCGCAAGTTCCATTTCCTGATCGCTTTCATTGTAGCGCTGCTGGACCGGCTGTCGAAGCTTGCCGTGGAGCACACGATTCCGCTTCACGATGGCATTCAGATCATTCCGGGCTTCTTTCGACTGACCCACCTTGAAAATCGGGGCGCGGCGTTTGGGCTGTTCGCCGATTCGCCTTCGGAATGGAAGGTGGCGATCCTCGTTTTATTTTCGGTGGTCGCGTTGGTGGTCGTTTCTGTTCTGCTTTGGAAGAGCGGCCATGCGATGTCGACCACTGGCGTCGGACTGGCGTTGATTCTCGGCGGAGCGATCGGGAATCTTTGGGATCGGCTGGCAGCGGGACACGTCACCGACTTTTTGCTTTTTTACGTCCGTGACTACCAGTGGCCCGCGTTTAACGTGGCGGACAGCGCGATTGTGATCGGAGCAGGGTTGCTGGTGTTTGAGATTCTGTTCAGTAAGACTCCAGCGCATGAGAAGGGTCTTGGGTCTTAGGCGTTAGGTCTTGGGGTCCGAAGTTTTTCAGATTTGGCTTCGACACTCAACGCTGTACTGAAAATGCCTGATCAGGTTCCAGGTAATTTCGGCGGCCACGGGGTTCTTCGACTGCGTTCGGCTGACGCCTCACTTCGCTAAGGATGACAGGATTGCTTCTGCCGGCCTCACCTTTGCAAGATCGAAGCTCGAAGTCCAGCCCAAAAGTTGAGACCTGAGACCTAAGACCTCACACCTGGTTTTCTACGGCGTGCCGTACAGCTGTTTGTAGACACTCGCATTGCGCAGGATGGCCTGCACGTATTCGCGGGTCTCAGTGAAGGGGATCGACTCGACGAATTCCTGCGGATCGCGGTACTTCCCTTGCGAGAGCCAATCTTCCACGCGGTCGGAACCGGCATTGTAGGCGGCTAGCGCGTACTCGAACGATCCGAACTTGTCGACCATGGTCTTGAAATAGCGCGTGCCGAGCTGCAGATTGACGGCAGGCGTGTACAGTTGGCTGGCGTTGAAGTGGTGCATTTTCACGTCTTTTGCAACTTTCTTGCCCGTAACTGGCAGCAACTGCATCAGTCCCACGGCGTTCGCGTGCGAGATCGCATTGGGATTGAACTCCGACTCTTGCCGGATCAGTGAAGCTACCAGGTACGGGTCCAGTTCATTCTGCGTGGAAAAGCGCTTGAGATCGTCCCAGTAGGCCTTTGGGAAGAGCGCTTCCCAGTAGACGCGCGGCAACTCGGGAACGTCGACCGCAAAGTAGTTGGGGACGCCGCGCTTCATCACTTCGATGGCGCGGTCGTAGCGACCGCCGTCTTGGTACAGGCGCGCGGTCTCAGCCAGAGCCCACGTGCCGTCCTGCACATCGGCCGTGGCCTGGATTTCGCGAACGGCGAAGTCGACCAGGGCGCCATTTTCCAGCAACTGCGCTTTTTGCACGTGCAGATCGTCAGTTGGTGGATCGCTGCTCACGACTTTGCTGCCAAGATTGAGGGGCGGGACTCGATCAAGCAGTGCGTATTGCACCGGGTCGGTGGGCTTCAGAACTTTCAGCCGCTGGCGCGCCAGCTCGGCATAGTAGAAGTTGCGAAATCGATCGGAGAGCTTGAGGTAATACGCGCGCGCCTTGGCCAGTTCGTTGTCTTCCTCGGCGTAACGAGCCCGCCAATAGAGTGCTGCGGGTACTTCTGCAGAGGCGGGATACAGCGCAATCTGCTCATCGAAACCTTGTTTCGCGTCCTGCGCGCGTCCCTGCCGGGAACTGAGCCACGCGACCTTCCAATGCGCGTAGGAAGCACGGCTGCCATTCGGGAAGCGCTGCTGCAACTCGCGATAGGCGTCGATGGCGTGATCGTAGTCACGCTTCAACAGATACATATTGCCGGTGGCAAGCAGCGACTGCTCCAACCATGGACTGTTGGGCGAAGTCTGGCGCAGCTGGGCTTGCAGGCTTAGAAATCCATCCTGGTCATCGGTGGCGCGCGCGACCTCCCCGAGCAGGAATAGGCGGTGGGCTGCGACGTCGGGTGTGCTGTCGGGGACGGAGCCGAGGATCTGTTTGGCGTCCTTGTTGCGCCCGCTCTTCTGCAGTGCTGTGGCGAGGGCCAGTTGCACCGATGGACGGTCGGCCGGGCTCACTTCGTCGAGTAGATCGCGATACTCGTTGGCGGCATCGCTGTAGCGTCTGCCTTTGGCAAGTAGGTCAGCACGGGTTCGACGGTCGGCGAGCGGCACGGGAGGGCTGCCGGCAACTTTCTTCAGTTCGAGGTTGGCAGTGTCGGCCTCCGGACTAACCGGCATGTTGTAGTAGACATTGCGGAGGGCGCCCACCGCTTTGGCAGTTTGGCCCGTCGCAGCGTAGGCACGGCCCAGGCCGAGTTCTACATCGGCGCGCACGGGCTCGCGATCCTTCTCGAGCAGCGTAGTGGCCTCCAGACCACGGCCTTCGGCAATCAGCGCACCGGCGTAGACCACGTGCGCATCCTTGATCACCAGCGAGTCGGGATAGGTCTTGTTGAAGTCGGCCAGGGTGGCAACGGCTTCCGCGCTTCTGCCCGTCTGCAGGTAGGAACTGGCCAGGTAGTAGGAAACGTAGTCGCCTAAGTCACCAGCCTTGGGCCGGGCGCGACTCAGCGGATCGATCGCCTTGGCATAGTCGCGATCGAGCACGTGCGCGTAACCGAGGACGAGCCAGGCCAAAGCTCCGGCATCTTCTTTTGCGTGACGGCGGGCGTACCCTTCGACGCCGGCATATCCTGCGGGTGTGCGTTCCTGGAGCAACTGCCGCGCCATGGGCTTCAGGCTGGCGGAGGCCACGAAAGCCTGGTGCATCCGCTGCACACGCGGCGAGCGGCGTCGTTTCTTTTTGTTGGTCGATGCCTGGTGCGTACTCTTCGACGAAGAAGTCCGGGACTGCGCAGTTTTGGACTTTGAGGTCGAGGCGCGCGCAGCCGATGAAGCGCTGCCTTGAGTGGACTGGCGCGCGATGGGAACAGGCCACGCGGCCGAAGAGCCACTGGCGATCAGCAAAGCGACGGACCGGACCAGGAATCGGGAGAACAAAACCACTCGCAACCTATCGCCGGAAGTTGGCACCCATGATTGAAATATCGTCTTCGGCCAGACTGCGCACCAGTTCGACCTGAAAGTAATCGGTGTCGGCAGCCGCCGTGTTTCCGTAACGCTTTCTGTAGGTGGACCGGCTCTTTTCGATGTCTTCTTTCAGGCGGTCGTAAAGGTCTTTATTCTTACGTCCCTCAGCAACCTTCGCCTGATTGTAGAGCTTAATCTCGTCCACTAGAAGCCGGGCAAAGCGTTGGGCTTTGCGATGCGTGTCCGCATCTTCTTCACTCATCGCGGTCGCGCTGGATGCAGCCTCGGCATGCGAAGCGGCAGGAGCAGAAACCATTTCCGCAGGAGCCGTCTCGAAGGCCGGGGCCGCGGCTGCAGCCGCGCTGTGCCGCGGAGTACGTCCTGCGAAGGGATCGCTGAAACTGGGAGCAGACTGCACCGGTGGGCGTGGAGCGCTTTCCGTGTAGGGCGCGCCCTCGCGAGGCGCCTGCTTGCGGACCGACGTCAACTCAAGCCACGCACTCGATGACACTACCAGCAACTCGATGGCAGCCGAATCAAGCTTGCGGCCCGATTCGAGTCCGCTGTCCGCATAGACCAACGCGGCAACTTTGTCTTTCAGGACGAGCGGAAGCATCAGGATGTTTTCATCCGCCGGGCTTCCGAAGCGGTCCACGAAGCGTGGATCCATGTCGATAATTTGACCGCTGAAAGCGGCGCGTTCCTGCAGCACGCGATGGGGCAGGCCGCGCAACGTATTCAACGCGAATTCCTTCACAGCATCGTTGTCTTCGAAGCCGCGTCCCTGCCAGCCGGTGGACGTCCCACCCTTCAGCACAAACAAAGCCGTTCGACCGCAATGATGCGAGACGTTATCGAGCAAGGCGCGCAGGATTTCTTTTTGGGTAGAGCCCGCGTGAATGGCGGTGATTCCGCGCAGCAACTCGGCTGGAGCTGCTTCCGTTGATTCGCTTGCCGTCGCCGCGCCTAAGTCTTTCGGCAACTCCTCGAGAACACGGCGCACCAACTCCTCGCGGATTTGCGAGAAATGTCCCTGCAATACCTGGGATACGACACGCTCGACAACGTGCTCGATTTCGTTCTTGTCTGCCATGTGTCTTGCGGCGACCCTCGGAGAATCCGACAGCCCGGCTAAGTCTTGATTATACGGTACTTGCGCGTCGATCCACGGAGTACCTAAGGACGTGTTCCCCGGTGCACGCGATCCACCCCAAAATTTATCGTACAGCAGCTTCCACAGGAAACGTCAAAAGCACTCGTCAGAAGCGCGGGTTACCAAGTAAAATAACACTTCCGAGCCATCCGGAGTTCTGAAAATACTGCATCGGACAGAGAATGAGCGCCATCCAACCCAATGTAGGCGAGCCTGTTAGCGAAGAGCTGGCGCTCGTCCAGGCGGCCAAGAACGGCAATGTTTCCGCCTTCGAGGATCTGGTCAAGCGGTACGACCGGAACGTCTTTCGCATTGCGCAGCACATCACGCAGAACCGCGAGGATGCGGAAGATGTGGTGCAGGACGCGTTCCTGAAGGCGTATAGCAACCTGGAACAGTTCCAGGGCCAGTCGAAGTTTTATACGTGGTTAGTGCGCATTGCCGTGAACGAGGCGCTCATGAAGTTGCGCCGCCGTCGGCCGGAGCGCATGGTTTCGCTGGATGAGGACGTCAAGACAGAGGAAGATTCGGTTCCGCGCGAGATCGCGGATTGGAGTCCGAATCCCGAGCAACTCTACAAGCAAGCGGAGTTGAAGGAAATCCTGTCGAAGACGATCCAGGGGCTGCCCCCAAGTTTTCGGACGGTGTTCGTCCTGAGAGATGTGGAAGGTCTTTCCACCGAGGAAACTGCTGACGCTTTGGATCTCAGCATTCCGGCGGTGAAATCGCGGTTGCTGCGTGCGCGCCTGCAACTGCGTGAGCGGCTCAGTCGCTACTTCCAGAAACGTGAGAGCGGAGATGGCAAAAAGTGAAATGCTCTGAGTTCCTGCAAGAGCTGACCAACTATCTGGATGGCGCCCTGGATGATCGCACCAAGGCGGAACTGGAAGACCACTTGGCTTGGTGCCACAACTGCTACGTGGTGTGCGACACCACCAAGAAGACCATCGAGATTTACCGAGACTCCGAACTCTACGAACTGCCCGACGACCTGCGCGGGCGACTTCGTTCTGCCATCATGAGCAAGTGCCAACAACACAAGAAGAAGACCCAGGAGAGCCTCTAGCTTCGTTAGTTCCCTTCAACCAGTCTCCGCAAAAAGCAGCCCAGCATATGCAAATGTTTTCAACCACTCTGTGGTGAGAATATGCACGGGCGCGCGTAAGTCGAACCTTTTCCGCCCCATCGGAATCTAAGTGCTTAAGGTAGAAACGGTACTAGTCTTGCTGTTGCATTGGTAAGGTTTTGCGGAGGATCTGATGGTCGCGAAGCTGTTGGACGCGTTTTTCGGTTGCTGGCATACCCGTTACAGTTTTCCGCTGACGGTACGTCCGGGCGTGCGGCGTAATCGCGCTGCATCGGTGACGGGAACGTACGTTGTCTGTCTCGATTGCGGCAAGGAACTGCCTTATGACTGGCAGGAGATGCGGGTGGTTACAGACGCCACGAATAATTCTCGGCGAGTTCCTGCTTTGGCGACGAAGGAAGCGGCTTAAGAATTCTTAGCCGCTGCTGAGTTGGGAGAATTGCGTTCAGGTTTGTTGGCTCCCCCGCCTTGACTCTGTTTTGCCGCACCGTGGCTTGATTCATTTTCGGCCTTCACCCATCAGCTACTATTCCCGCAAAAGTTTAGAGTCGGGTCGCTGTTTGAAAGCGTCCGACACTAGGTTGGATGCCGGGTGTAATGTCGCCGTTCAGGCTGTAAAGGTCAACCTGGGCAAGGTCGGGATGACAATGCCGACAGCAGGGCGGGAGCACATTCTACGCGGTCTCGTCCCCATCGAGCCAGAAGTGCGCATCCAGGTGTACGAGAAGCGAACCGCAATCCAGGGCAGAAACGCTGCTTGCGACCCGTCGCACTCAGGCTCTCAAAAAAGACCTTCAACGATTCGCCCATTTGTTCACCTGATTCGGTGCCGGGAAGCAGGGGTATGACTTTCCTCTGTCGAGGACGAATTGGTATCTGAAGGGTAGAGGTGAATGAGAAGAACGTCTGCCTGTTAGAGGACCAGAACTGGTGCGCCAGCAGACTAAGGTCTAAGCCGATTCCCTTCCCCAATTGTCGGTGTGCTTGCGGATGAGGTCATAGCATTCGCAAGCGGCATCTTCCAGCCGATCGCGATCTTCAATCTTGACTTCGCCACGGTTGTAGGTGATGAGCCCAGCCTTTTGCAGAAGGCCCGCGGCGACAGTGACGCTGGAACGCCGCGTGCCCAGCATGTGTCCCAGCAGTTCATGGGTAAGGGGGACAACGTCACTCTGAATGCGGTCCTGGCTCATCAACAGCCAGCGCGCCAGCCTCTCATCGACTTCATGCAATCGGTTACAAGCTGCCACCTGGGAGCCCTGCATGGCCAGAACCTGTCCGTATTGCTGCATCCGCCTCGATAACACGGGGCATTCGCGCAGAACCTTGACTAGCCCTGCACTGCTTGTCCGGAAGGCTGTACCCTCAATCTGAACAACGACCCGAGTGGCGCTGCTCTTGAGACCCACCGCGATCGGTGTTCCCGTGCAACCTTCTCGCCCAGATAGCCCCACTTCCACGCTTTTTCCGTCCTGCATAATGCTCAGGACAGAAACCAATCCGCTATCCACGAAATACGCGTATTTGATGAGCTCCCCGGTTTCCTGCAAAAGATCACGCAACCTGAGTTGCACGAAGGTCAGCTGGGAGAACACGGAATCGCATTCCCGCGGCGGGAGGTCGAGCAAAAGCAAATTTCTGATCGGATTTCCCTCAATTTCAGGAGGAGCTTTCTTGGTTGGATTGGCAGAACGTGCCTTGTTGTTGGCCATCGAGGCTCCTTGCGCAGCGTAAAACGCTGTCTGTTTGTCGCAAGGAACCGTCGCCCAATGGGCGCGGCGGAAAGATGCTAGAAAAGACTCTTCAATACTACTCTTGTTGAAGAACAGATTGTGCGCAAGCGTACCGACAAGAGCCAGTACATCGGCGCACAATTTATGCAACCTCTCCTAAAAAGGCACTGCCATGAATGCTGACGCGGCTCCCCGGCCTCTCAACTGGAAACTCCTCTATCAGCAAGCGATGCTGGAGACCGATCCTGCAAAACTACGTCCCTTGATCACCGAGGCCAATGATGCAATCCTCGACCGGATTGAACGAGGTGACGCAACTGCCCTTCCGGCAGAACTACAGTTCACCAGCCACCTTTCACATTCGGACGACAGGTAATCCGGCCAATCTCGTTTCGTGGTGCTCATTATTCAACCTTCACAACTGAATTACCTGACATCTATGCGGCGGAGCCTGTGTGAGTGTCCGCCTATGCTGATGGAGTCCTGGGAGCGTTCGAATTGACGGCCGGCTTGAGAGGGGTGCCGCCTGACGAATGGTCAGCGACGTAGTCCCTATTGAACTTGATTGCACTCGTATCGACCAGGGGCGGCTCGGTCGTAACTTCCACCGATTCCGCCGCTTTGGAGACCTTGAGTTTGAAATCGAGATTTACGGTCTGACCGACGTTGACTTCCACACCCTTCTGGGTTGTCGTCTGGAAACCACCGGCCTGAATGCCGATGTCATAGACGGCCGGCGGGAGCGCCGTGAAATGGTATTCACCTTCCGAGTCGGAAACGGCAACGCGCTTAGTGCCTTTGCCGGTATCGGTCGCCGTGACTGTCGCCTTCGACAGTACCGCGCCCGTGGGATCGGTGACCGTTCCTCTGATTTCACCCGAAGCGCCCGTGCCCTGCCCGAAGGCCATTCCGGCCATCATCAGCAGGCATACAACAAGACCCAGTAGTTTGGTTACCTTCATTCGATCCTCCTGATTTCTTTCAAGTGTGTAAAACGGCGCTGACAGACAGGGCCGCTGGAATCCGCAAGACTGCACTACAAAGCCTTTGTCTCAGCCGATGAATGGTAATTCATTCAACCTGAATCTGCTCGGAAAAAATCGCGATTGAAATTACGATCTGTCTACCGCTAAGCCTTTGAATGCGCGGAAATTATCCTTCGAAGAGGCAGGCCTT
>Ga0137418_10002764_pt1 | contig 16061 bp, 17 predicted proteins | sample CZODoug3_1_2_16f_FD_122242 | JGI IMG/M metagenome (GOLD analysis project Ga0137418, IMG submission 122242) | Vadose zone soil fungal communities from Angelo Coast Range Reserve, California, USA - CZODoug3_1_2_16fungal (Hybrid Assembly) | ecosystem: Environmental > Terrestrial > Soil > Vadose... | reverse complement strand
TCTCTACGGTTCATCCCCAACCCTAGCAGCCTCATTCCTGGATTCAGCGGAGAACTTCGCGCTTCTAACTGGCGGGGCGGTGACGTGTACCAACTCCGCTGTCACCGGAGATGTGGGCGCCGGCACCGTGGTCACTCAGACCATTTGCCCGGTGACGGGGACGGTCCACCAGGGCGACGCGGCCGCCGCGACGGCGTACGCTGACTTCCTCAGCGCATACGCGACACTCGCGTCCCCACCTTGCGACCAGACCCTGACGGGGACCCTCGCGGGCGTGACGCTCACGCCCGGCGTCTACTGTTTCGACGCGGCGGCGACCCTGACGGGCACGCTGACGCTCAAGGGCCCCGTGAACGGGGTCTGGCTGTTCAAGGTCGGGACCCTCGGCACCGGCGCTCTCACGGGCACCAACTTCTCGGTGGTCATGGCCGGCGGTGGGCAGGCGTGCAACGTGGACTGGTGGGTCGCCCAGGCCGCGACGCTGACGACGTCGAACTTTCAGGGAACGATTCTCGCGGGTGCGGACATCACGGTGACCGGTGGGACCTTCAACGGCGATGCGTTCGCGGGCGGGACGGGCACGACGATGGTGCCGACCGGGGCCGTGACGTTGACGGGCGCCACCGTCGCCGGCTGCGAGGCCACCGCCACCCAGCCCCCGGCCAAGACGCACTGCAACCAGGGCGTCGGCAACGGACCCGAGGGTTGCGATCCGGGCAACTCGAACCAGGGCAACCCGAGCCGCTCGAATGACGAGCGGGGCGGCACGCCCGGCAACCCGGGCCGCAAGGGCGGCAACAATAAGTAGCGACGTCGTCGCGAAAGAACGAGGCGGAGCGGCGCGGTCCGGCCGCTCCGTCCTCGTCCCTTCGCCGTTCATCATGCGCTGATCCACGCCGGCGTGTCGGTGCACAAGATCAAGGCTGACGCGCTGCCCTGCCCGCAGAGGGAATTGTCCGGCAACTGTTGACAGGCGCGTGAGCCTGTCAAATAATGGCGCGTCTTGATGGACCAGACGTTTCCTGTCGTGAAGAATCTGCACACCGAGTCGGCGTCACACGTCCGCACGTACTTCGACGAGGTCCGTCAGATTGCGAGCCGATTCGACTACGAGATGATCGACCGCATCGCGGACGGCCTCGTGGAGCTGAGGAGTCGCGGAGGGCGGCTGTTTCTTCTCGGTGCCGGCGGGAGCGCGGCGAACTGCAGCCATGCCGTCAATGATTTCAGGAAGCTCTGTCACATCGAGGCCTACAGCCCCGTCGACAACGTCGCCGAGCTCACCGCGCGCATCAACGACGAGGGCTGGGAGACGGTGTTCGTCGAGTGGCTCCGCGTCAGCCGGGCCGACCGGAACGACGCCGTGCTCATCCTGTCCGTCGGCGGCGGAGACGCCGAGCTGGGCGTGAGCGTGAACCTCGTGCGCGCGCTCGACGAAGCGCGCGCGCGGGGCCTGAGCATCTTCGGCATCGTCGGGCGGCACGGCGGGTACACCAAGCAGGTGGGGGACGCGGTCGTGGTCGTGCCGACGGTCTCCGAGACCCGCGTCACGCCCCACGCCGAGGCGTTTCAGGCGGTCGTGTGGCACTGCCTGGTGTCACATCCCAAGCTCCAGCTCGTGAAGACGACATGGGAACGCCTCGGTGACGGCGCGCCGCGCTGAATCGCGGGCCGTCTTCCTGGATCGCGATGGCGTCCTCAATGCGGTCGTGATGCGCGGCGGACGGCCGTCGGCCCCGCGCACGCTCGCCGAGTTCGAGATCCTGCCCGGCGTGTCGGAGTCGCTGGCCGCGCTGCGGGCGGCGGGCTTCCTCCTCGTCGTGGCCTCGAACCAGCCCGACGTCGCGCGCGGGCTGGTCACCCGCGAGACCGTCGAGGGCATGCACGACCGACTCCGTGCGGCGCTTCCACTCGACGACGTCAGGGTGTGCTGGGAGGTCGAGACCCCGACGTCCACCTGCTACAAGCCGAAGCCGGGTATGCTGATCGCCGCCGCGGACGAGCGCGGCATCGACCTCCGCCGGAGCTACATGGTCGGCGACCGGTGGCGAGACGTCGGCGCCGGAAAGGCCGCGGGGTGCTTCACCGTCTTCGTCGACCGCGGCTATGGCGAAGTCCTGCGCGACCGCCCCGACGCCGTGTGCAAGGGGCTCGCGGAAGCTGCCGAGATCATACTCAGTCGCGACCGGCAGGCGCTGGCCGGAGGAGTCCGGTGATGATCGAAGACCTGAAGGTGAAGATCTTTGCCGACGGCGCCGACGTGGCCGGCATTCGCGCGATGGCCGCCCGCCCGTGGATCCGCGGCTTCACGACCAACCCCAGCCTGATGCGGAAGGCCGGCGTCTCCGACTATGCCGGCTTCGCGCGCGCCGTGCTCGCCGCCGTGCCCGATCGGCCGGTCTCCTTCGAGGTCTTCGCCGACGAGTTCGACGAGATGGAGCGACAGGCGCTCGAGATCGCATCGTGGGGCCCCAACGTCAACGTGAAGATCCCGGTGATGAACACGCGCGCGGAGTTTGCCGGCCCGCTGGTGGGCCGCCTCAGCCGCGCCGGCGTCCAGGTGAACGTGACGGCGGTGTTCACGCCCGATCAGGTGGCCGAGGTCGCCGCCCACCTGGATGCGGCCACGCCGGCCATCGTGTCCGTGTTCGCCGGGCGGATCGCCGACACGGGCGTCGACCCGGTGCCGATCATGCGGGAGTCGGCGTCCATCCTGCGCGCTCGCCCGCGAGCCGAGCTGCTCTGGGCCAGCTGCCGGGAAGTGCTCAACGTCGTGCAGGCCAACGACGCCGGCTGTCACATCGTCACCGTGCCGAACGACCTGCTCGCCAAGGTGTCCCTCCTCGGCAAGGACTACCGCGACTACTCGCTGGAAACGGTCGAAATGTTCTACAAGGACGCCTGGGCCGCCGGCTACCACATTCCGCTCGCCCTGCGGCCGGCCGCGTCCTGAGTGCGTGAGGAGAAAAGCGTGGACAACGTTCTCATCACCGGCGGCGCAGGATACGTCGGGACCCGCCTGACGCCGCAGCTGCTCGCCGCGGGCCACCGCGTGACCGTCTACGACACCATGTACTACGGCTGTTATCTGGAGCCGGCGCCCGGTCTGCGCATCATCGAGGCCGACATCCGCGATACCGAGACATTTCGGGACGCCTGCCGCGGGGCCGACGCGGTCATCCATCTCGCCTGCATCTCGAACGACCCGAGCTTCGAGCTCGACGAGGATCTCAGCCGCTCCATCAACTACGACTGCTTCGAGCCGATGGTCGTGGCCGCCAAGAAGGAAGGCGTGCGGCGATTCATCTACGCCTCGAGCAGCTCCGTCTACGGCGTCTCGGACGCGCCGAGCGTGACCGAGGAGCATCCGCTGGTGCCGCTGACGCTCTACAACAAGTACAAGGGGCTGTGCGAGCCGCTGCTGTTTCGGCACCAGTCGCAGGAGTTCGTCTGCGTGACGATCCGGCCGGCGACCATCTGCGGCTATAGCCCGCGGATGCGCCTGGACCTGTCGGTCAACATCCTGACGAACCACGCGGTGAACAAGGGCGCCATCACGGTCTTCGGCGGTGAGCAGCTGCGCCCGAACCTCCACATCCAGGACATGGTGGACCTCTACGCGCTCCTCCTCACGCTGCCGGACGAGCTGATCGCCGGGGAGACCTTCAACGCGGGTTACCAGAACCACTCGATCATGGAGATCGCCAGGATCGTGCGCCGGGTGGTCCAGGAGGAATTCCCGGACAAGTCCGCGCTCGACATCGTGACGACGCCGACGAACGACATCCGCTCGTATCACATCAACTCGGACAAGATCGCGGCGCGCCTGGGATTCCGCGCCAAGCACGGCATCGAGGACGCGGTCCACGAGCTGTGCCAGGCGTTCAAGGCCGGCAAGCTGCCGGAGAGCCTGACGAACCAGCGCTACGTCAACGTCGCGACCCTCAAGGCCACGCGCGCAGCGTGACGGCGCGGGCGGTCGCGGTCGTGACCGGTGGCGCCGGGTTCATCGGCAGCCATATGGTCGATCTGCTCGCCGATCAGGGGTTCCGCGTCCACGTCATCGACAACCTCGTAGGCGGTCGCGCCGCCAACCTGGCCCAGCACGCGCGGAATCCCGACGTCCACCTGGACGAGCGCGACGTCCGCACGCTGGCCGCGGACGATCGCGCGTTCCGCGGCGCCCGCTACGCCTTCCACTTCGCCGGCATCGGCGACATCGTTCCGTCCATCGAGCGGCCGTCGGACTACGTGTCCGTCAACGTCCACGGCACCGTCCAGGTGCTGGAGGCCGCCCGCCACGCCGGCGTCCACAAGCTCGTGTACGCCGCCTCGTCGTCATGCTATGGCCTCGCCACCGTGCCGACGGCGGAAGACCATCCGATCGCGCCGCAGTACCCCTACGCGCTCAGCAAGTATCTCGGCGAGCTGGCGGCGTTCCACTGGCACCAGGTCTACCGGCTGCCGGTGAACGCGATCCGGATCTTCAACGCGTACGGCACGCGCGCGCGGACCTCCGGCGCCTACGGCGCCGTCTTCGGCGTCTTCCTCCGGCAGAAGCTGGCCGGCGCGCCGTTCACGGTCGTCGGCGACGGCACCCAGCGCCGCGATTTCGTGTACGCGACCGACGTCGCGGCCGCGTTTCTACGAGCGGCCGAGACCGAGCGCACGGGCGAAGCCTGGAACGTCGGCGCCGGCAATCCGCAGTCGGTCAATCGCCTCGTGGAGCTCCTCGGCGGCAAGGTCGTGCACCTGCCGAAGCGCCCGGGCGAGCCCGACTGCACGTGGGCGGACATCGGCAAGATCACCCGGGAGCTCGGGTGGAAGCCGATCGTGTCGTTCGAGGAGGGCGTGGCGAGGGTCCTGGCCGAGATCGACTACTGGCGCGACGCGCCCCTGTGGGACGCGGTCTCGATCGCGGCCGCCACCAAGCGCTGGTTCGAGGCGCTCGCGGAGAAGACCGGATGATGGATCCCGCGGCGATGTTCCAGTACGAGCGCAAGGTCAAGACGGTCGAGGAGCTGTGCAAGCTCATCGGGCCGCGCCCCCGCGCGCGCACGGTGATCATGTGTCACGGCGTGTTCGACATCGTCCACCCCGGGCACGTCCGCCATCTCATCTACGCCAAGTCCAAGGGGGACGTGCTGGTCGTCAGCGTCACGGCCGACGAGCACATCGCGAAAGGCAACGTGCGGCCCTACGTGCCGGAGACGCTGCGCGCGATCAACCTGGCCGCCTTCGAGATGGTGGACTACGTCATCATCGACCGCGATCCCACGCCGCTCGCCAATCTCCGCCAGATCCAGCCCGACTACTACGCCAAGGGCTACGAGTACGTGGCGGGCAGCCTGCACCCGAAGACGCAGGAGGAGCTGCGCGTCCTCGAGAGCTATGGCGGCGAGGTCCTGTTCACGCCGGGCGACATCGTCTACTCGTCGTCGCGGCTGATCGACCAGTCGCCCCCCGACATCGCGAGCGACAAGCTGCTGGTGCTGATGAAGGGCGAGGGGCTCACCTTCGACGACCTGCGCGACGCGGCCGTGAAGCTGTCCGGCATCCGCGTGCACGTCGTCGGCGACACGATCGTCGACAGCTACACCCAGTGCAGCATGATCGGCGGGGTGGCGAAGACGCCGACCATGAGCGTGCGGTTCGAGTCCAAGCAGGACTTCACCGGCGGCGCCGCCGTCGTGTCCAAGCACCTGCGCGCGGCCGGAGGCGACGTGGTCTTCTCGACCGTGCTCGGTGACGACGCGCTGAAGGACCAGGTGCTCGAGGATCTGACGGCGCACGGGATCCGCTGCCTGCCCATCGTGGACCCGACGCGGCCGACCACGAGCAAGAACGCCATCGTGGTCGCCGGCTACCGGCTGCTGAAGATCGACACGCTCGACAATCGCTCCGTCTCCGAGAAGGTCCTCAAGCAGCTCACGTTGCAGGTGAGCGGGACCGCCGCGGACGCCGTCGTGTACAGCGACTTCCGTCACGGCATCTTCGACCGCCACACGATCCCGGACCTCGTGGCCGCCATCCCGCGCAACGCGTTCCGCGCCGCCGACAGCCAGGTGGCGAGCCGCTGGGGCAACATCCTGGAGTTCAAGGGCTTCGACCTCATCACGCCCAACGAGCGCGAGGCGCGCTTCGCGCTGGGCGATCAGGACTCGGTCGTCCGCCCGCTCGGCGTCGAGCTGTTCACGCGCGCGCGCTGCAAGACGCTCATGCTGAAGCTCGGCGACCGCGGCATGATCACGTTCCGCGATCGCCCGCCCGCCGACGCCCGCAGCTTCTTCAGCCTCGACAGCTTCGCGGAGCGTGCGGTGGACCCCGTGGGGGCCGGCGACGCGCTCCTCGCCTACGCCACGCTGGCCATGGTGGCGACCGGCAACGAGGTCGTGGCGGCGATCCTCGGCTCCGTGGCGGCCGGCATCGAATGCGAGGTCGACGGCAACGTCCCGGTGACCCAGGCGGACGTGCTCGACAAGATCCGTCGGATGGAACGCTGCGTTCGCTACAGCTGAGCGGGCGGGCGGCTCATCGATGAAGGTCGTCGTGGTCGGGCTGGGCATCCAGGGCACGAAGCGTCTCGCCGTCGCCGGCCCCGACGTGGCGGCGACGGTCGATCCGATCCATCCCGGCGCCGGCTTCGGGTCGCTCGCCGAGGTGCCGCTCGACACGTTCGAGGCGGCGCTGGTCTGCACACCCGACGCCGCCAAGCTCGAGCTCCTCGGCTACCTGCTCGGCCACGGCAAGCACGTGCTCGTCGAGAAGCCGCTGGTGGCGTCCGACGAGAGCGCGCTGGAGACGCTGGCGGCCGTGGCCAAGCGCCAGGCCGTCGTCTGCTATACCGCCTATAACCACCGCTTCGAGCCGAGCTTCGTGCGGATGAAGGCGCTGCTCGACTCCGGGCGGCTGGGCCGGATCTACCGGTGCCGCATGTTCTACGGCAACGGCACCGCGCGCGACGTCCGCGGCTCGTGGCGCGATCGCGACGCCGGCGTGCTGCCGGATCTCGGCTCGCACCTGCTGGACACGGTGCTCTTCTGGTTCGGCGCACGCGATCATCATTTTCGTGTCATCTCGTGTCGCCGCTTCGAGAACGCGGCCTTCGATCACGTCGTGCTCGGCAGCGACGGCGAGCCGTCGCTCGAGCTCGAGATGACGCTGCTGAGCCCGCGCAACCACTTCACGTGCGACGTGCTCGCCGAGCAGGGCTCCGCCCACATCGAGTCGCTGTGCAAGTGGGGGCCGGCGACGTTCGTGCACCGGCGGCGCAAGCTTCCCAGCGGCCGCCCCGACGAGGAGGCGCTGACGCTCGTCCAGCCGGATCCGACGTGGCAGCTCGAGTACGAGCACTTCACGGCGCTGTGCGAGGGGGGCGAGGGGAACATCGCCAACGACCTGTGGATCAACCGCGAGCTGAATCGGCTGAGCGCCGAAGCGCTGCGGAGGCCGGCATGAGCGGGCTGCGCGTGGGATTCGCCGGCCTGACCCATCTCGGGCTCGTGTCCGCGGCCGCCGCCGCCGACCGCGGCTTCGACGTCGTCGGCTTCGATGCCGATGCCGCGCAGGTGGAGCGGCTGCAACGGCAGGAGCTGCCCGTCACGGAGCCCGGACTGCCCGAGCTGCTGGCGAAGCATCGCGCCGCGATCACGTTCACGGCCCGCGCGGAGGAGCTGGCCACCTGCGCGCTGGCGTACGTCGCCCCCGACGTCGCCACCGATGACCTCGGGCAGAGCGACCTCGTCCCGTTGCGCGCGCTCATTGCGACGGTCGCCGCCGTCCTGCCTGCCGACACGCCGCTCGTGGTGCTGAGCCAGATTCCGCCCGGCTTCACCCGCGCCCTCGAGGCCCCGGCGCGGCGATTCTGCCAGGTGGAGACGCTGGTCATCGGTGACGCCGTCCGCCGCGCGCTGTCCCCGGAGCGCTTCATCGTGGGATGCGCCGATCCCGCGGCGGCGCTGCCGGCGGCGCTCGGCGAGTACCTGACCTCCTTCGGCTGCCCCATACTGCGAATGGGCTACGAGAGCGCCGAGCTGGCGAAGATCGCGATCAACGTGTGTCTGGTCGCCTCCATCAGCGCCGCCAACACGCTGGCCGAGCTGTGCGAGCGGATCGGCGCCGACTGGGCGGAGATCGTGCCGGCGCTCAGGCTGGATCGGCGCATTGGAGCCCACGCGTACCTCGGCCCCGGCCTCGGGATCGCCGGCGGAAACCTGGAGCGCGACCTCGCCACCGTGTCCCGGCTCGCGGACACGCACGGAACGGACGCGGGCGTCGTGCGCGCGTGGCTGGCCAACAGCCGGCATCGTCGCGACTGGGCGCTCGCTCAGCTCCACGAGCGGGTGCTCGAAGGCCGCCCGGATGCCGTCGTTGCCCTGCTCGGTCTCTCCTACAAGGCCGACACGGCCTCGACGAAGAACTCGCCGGCGCTCGCGCTGCTCGCCGCCCTCACGCCGTTCGCCGTCCGCGCCTACGATCCCGTGGTGGCCACGCGGGCGATCGGCCATGAGCACCTCGTGCAGGCGGCGTCGGCGCTGGAGGCCTGCGCCGGCGCCGACGGGCTCGTCATCATGACGCCGTGGACGGAGTTCCGGACACTGGCTCCCGCGGCCATCGCGCAGCGGCTGCGCGGTCGGGTCGTCATCGATCCGTACGGCGTGCTGGCCACGGACGCCTGCCGCGCGGCCGGGCTCGAGCACGTGAGGCTGGGCTCGCCACTGCCGGCGCCAGGGCGATGACGGCGGAAGTCGGACTGATCCATTCGCGCGCGACGCCGGAGCCTCCGGGCCGGGTCGTGCTGCTCGGGGGCGGCGGCTTCATCGGCGGGCGCCTGCGCGCGGCGCTCGCGCGCGCGCGCATCCCGACCCTGGCGCCGCGCCGCAGCGAGCTGGATCTCGCCGACCGGGAGGCGGCGACCCACCTTCAAGGATTGCTCCGGCCCGGTGATGCGGTCGTCGTGCTGGCGGCGCTGACGCCGGACAAGGGACGCGGGCTCGTCCCGTTCATGGCCAACCTCGCGATGGCCGCCGGCGTGTGCATCGCACTCGAGAAGGTCGACCCGAGCCACGTCGTCTACTTCAGCTCCGATGCCGTCTACGGCGCCGCCACCGGCCGGCTCACGGAGGCGTCGTGCGCCGAGCCGAACGATCTCTACGGGACCATGCACCTCGCCCGCGAGGTGATGGTCCGGGCCTCCGCGCGCGGACCCGTCGCCGTGCTCCGGCCGACGCTGGTGTTCGGCGCGGACGACACCCATAACTCCTACGGTCCCAATCGCCTGCGTCGCATGGCGCAGAAGGACGGCCGGATCGTCCTCTTCGGCGAGGGCGAGGAGATGCGCGACCACGTCGACGTGGACGACGTGGCCGCCCTCACGCTCGAGGTGCTCCGCCACCGGAGCGCCGGCACGCTCAACGTCGCCTCCGGGCGCGCGATCAGCTATGCGGAGCTGGCGCGCAAGGTGGCGCGTCTGTTCGAGCGGCCGATCGCCATCACGGGGACGCCCCGGCAAACGCCGATCACCCATCGCCACTTCGACGTGACCGCGCTGCGCCGCGCGTTTCCGACGTTCGCGTTCACGACGCTCGACGACGGCCTCGCGCGGGCCCATCGCGAGATGCTCGAGCAGGGATGATGGCGGAGGTCGACCTCCTCCGGCACTATCCGCGCGATCGCCGCAAGCTCGCCGCCCCGCGCTCGACGGACCCGGCGAACCGCGCGGCCGCGCTCAAGTTCGGCGAGGAGTACTTCGATGGACGCCGCGAGCAGGGCTACGGTGGCTACCGGTACGACGGCCGCTGGGTGCCCATCGCGCGCGACATCGTCGCGCACTTCGGCCTGCGCGCGGGCCACCACGTGCTGGACGTCGGCTGCGCGAAGGGGTTTCTGGTGAAGGACCTGATGCTCGTCTGCCCGGGACTCCGCGTCTACGGCCTCGACATCTCCGATTACGCGCTCCGCAGCGCCGAGCCCGAGGCGCGCGGCCGGCTGGTCCGCGGCACCGCGGATCAGCTGCCCTTCCGGACGGGCGCCTTCGACGTCGTGCTGTGCATCAACGTCATCCACAACCTCGACCGGCCGCGGTGCCTCACGGCGCTGCGCGAGATCGAGCGCCTGGCCCCCGGCCGCGGCTACGTGCGCGTCGACGCGTACCGCAACGAGGCCGAGCGCGAGATCTTCCTCGAGTGGGTGCTGACCGCCGTGACCTTCCTGACGCCCGAGGCGTGGCGGGCGCTGCTCGTGGAAGCCGGCTATACGGGCGACTACTCCTGGACTATTCTTGAGCCCGATCCTGACGTCAACGACTTCGGGCGCAACGGCGAGCGGCCGGCTGTCGCCGGAGAGCAACGACCATGAGCAAGCGCTATGCAGTGCTCGGAGCCGGCGGATCGTTCGGCGTGCACACGTGCAAGTATCTCCTCGACCGTCCGGACACCGAGCGCGTGATCGCCATCGGCCGCAACACGCCGAAGCCCGAGCCCTTCAGCCTCGGCGTCGGCACGGGTGACCCGCGGTATTCCTACCACGCCTATCACGTGACCTACGAGCTGGACCTGATGCTGGAGCTGCTCGACCGCGAGCGGCCGCAGGTGATCGTGAACTACGCGGCGCAGGGCGAGGGCGCCGTCTCGTGGAAGCACTCGTGGCGGTTCTTCGAGACCAACTCGATGGGGCTCGCGCGGCTGGCCGAGGCGCTGATGGCGCGCGACTATCTCGAGCGCTTCATCCAGATCGGGACGTCCGAGCTCTATGGCTCCGTCGACACGCCGGCGCGGGAGGATGCGCCGATCCAGCCCTCGAGCCCGTACGCGGCGTCGAAGGCGGCCTTCGACATGTACCTGGTGTCGGTGCACCGGGCGCTCAAATTCCCCATGAACATCATCCGGCCGTCGAACGCCTATTGCCCGGGCCAGCTGCTGCATCGCGTGGTGCCCAAGGCGGTCGTCTGTGGTCTCGCCGGCCGCCGGCTGCCGCTGCACGGCGGCGGCCGCGCAGAAAAATCCTACATCCACGCGCGTGACCTCGCGCGCGCGATCCACCTGGTCGCGCAGAAGGCGCCGCCGGGAACGATCTACAACGCGGGGCCGCCGACGCCGATCTCGATCCGCGCGCTCGTGGAGACGGTGGCGAAGGTCATGGGCATTCCCTTCGAGAAGCTCTGCGAGGTGACCGGCGACCGCCTGGGACAGGACTCGCGCTACTGGCTGGATTCCAGCGCGATCCGGCGCGACGTCGGCTGGGAGCCCGAGATCGGCCTCGAGGCCGGCATCCTCGAGATGGTGGAGTGGGGCCGGACCTACATCGACCAGCTCCGCGACTGGCCGATGGACTACACGCTGCGCGCATGATGGCCACGCCCGTGCCGTCCGACACCGCCCGGGGCCTGCTGCGGGGGATGCTGCGCATCCGCATGATCGAGGAGCGCATCAAGGCGCTCTACGCCGAGCAGGAGATGCGCTGCCCCACGCACTTCAGCATCGGCCAGGAGGCCGCCGCCGTCGGCGTCTGCGCGCGGCTCACGCGCGAGGAGCTGATCACCTCCGCCCATCGCAGCCACGCGCACTACCTGGCCAAGGGCGGCGACCTGAGGGCGATGCTGGCGGAGCTCTACGGCAAGGTCACCGGCTGCGCGCGCGGCAAGGGTGGCTCGATGCATCTGATCGACCGCGCCGCCGGATTCCTGGGCGCGGTGCCGATCGTGGGCGCCACCATCCCCATCGGCGTCGGCGCCGCACTGGCCTCCGTCATGCGGGGGCGCCCGCGCCTCTCCGTGATCTTCTTCGGCGACGCCGCGACGGAGACCGGCGTGTTCCACGAGAGCCTCAACTTCGCCGCCATCCACAAGCTGCCCATCGTGATGGTGTGCGAGAACAATCTCTATTCCGTCCTCACGCCGCTGCGCTGGCGCCATCCGGAGGGCCGGGAGATCGCCCAGCTGGCCCGAGGTCATGGCGTGGCCACCCTGCAGGGCGACGGCAACGACGCCGACGTCGTGCATGCGCTGGCCGGCGAGGCGGTGGAGCATGCGCGAGACGGCCGGGGTCCGGTGTTCGTCGAGCTGGCGACCTATCGGTGGCTCGAGCACTGCGGCCCCAACGACGACCAGCACCTCGGCTATCGCCCGCCCGGGGAGTTCGCCGCATGGCAGGCGCGCGACCCACTGAGGCTCTATACCGAGCGGTTGCGGAGCCGGGGCCTCGTGAGCGACGCGGACCTGGCCGCCATGACGTCGGCGATCACCGCCGAGATCGACGACGCGGTCACCTTCGCGCGCTCGAGCCCGTTCCCCGCGCGCCAGGAGCTGGCGGAGCACGTCTATGCGCCCTGAGCCGGACGCGCGCGCCGGGGTGCGCACGCTGAAGTTCGTGCAGGCGCTCAACGAGGCGCTCGACCTCTGCATGGCCAACGACCCGCGCGTCTTCATCATGGGACTCGGCGCCCCCGACGCCGCCGGGATCTTCGGCTCCACGAAGGGGCTCGCGGAGAAGTACGGTCCGATGCGCGTGCTGGACACGCCGGTGGCCGAGCACGCGATGACGGGCGTGGCCCTGGGCACGGCGCTCGACGGCATGCGCCCCGTGATGACGCACATCCGCCTGGAGTTCGCCATGCTCGCCATCGATCAGATCGTGAACCAGGCCGCCAAGTGGCACTACATGTTCGGCGGCCAGGCGAAGGTGCCGCTGGTGATCCGCATGGTGGTCGGGCGCGGCTGGGGCCAGGGACCGCAGCACTCGCAGAGTCTCCAGTCCTGGTTCGCTCACGTGCCGGGCCTCAAGGTGGTCATGCCGGCGACGCCGCACGACGCGAAGGGGCTGCTGATCTCCGCGATCGAGGACGACAACCCGGTCGTCTTCATCGAGCACCGCTGGCTCTACAACGTCCACGGCCCCGTCCCCGAGGGCGTCTACCGTGTGCCGCTCGGCCAGGCACACGTCCTTCGCGCCGGCCGCGACGTGACGATCGCGGCGACCTCGCTCATGACGCTCGAGGCGGTGCGCGCCGCCGAGGATCTGGCCCAGGAGGGCATCGAGGTCGAGGTCGTCGACCTCCGCACCCTCAACCCGTTCGACGAGGCCCCGGTGCTGGCGTCGGTCCGCAAGACAGGCCGCCTGATCGTCGCCGACACCGGCTCGCGCTCCGTCGGCTTCGCCGCCGAAGTCATCGCGCGCGTCGCCGAGCAATGCCTGACCGACCTCACGCAGCCGCCGGTGCGCCTCACGCTGCCCGACGTCCCGACGCCGACCACGCGCGCGCTCTCGAACTATTACTATCCGCTGGTGCACGACCTCACCGCCGCCGCCCGCCGGCTGATGGGACGTCCGGTGCGCCCGGAGCCGGAGATCAAGCCCGAGGCGTTCCTCGACGTCCCCGATCCCGGCTTCAGCGGTCCGTTCTGAGCCGATGTCCGGTCGATTTCGTCCCGGACGGGCGCCCGGCCCGCTGCCCGAGGTCGCGACGCCGTCGCCGCGGATTGCCGCGCGCTCGCTGGTCCATCGAAATCCCTTCGCGACCGTGTCCGCCGTTCACGCCGACTTCGGCTCCTTCGCCAAGGATTATTACGTGGTCGACTTCGGGCCGCGGGCGGGGATCGTGGCCGTGAACGAGGGGCGGGTGCTGCTCACCGCGCAGTACCGGTTCCTGCTCGACCGCGTGGCCTGGGAGATTCCCGGGGGCCGCGTCGACGACGGCGAGTCGCCCGAGCAGACGGCCCGGCGCGAGTGCCTGGAGGAGACGGGATTCTCCTGCGACGACCTGCACCCGCTCGTGAGCTACCGGCCCGGCCTCGACAACGTCGAGAACCTCACGTCGGTCTTCTACAGCGAGCGCGTGAAGGAGCATCGCCCGTTCCAGCCGGACCCCGCCGAAGTCCTGTCGCTGGCCTGGGTGCAGCTGGACGACTGCGTGTCGCTGATCCTCGAGCAGCGCATCGTCGACGCGCTCACCATCTGCGCGGTGCTCGCGTATCGGTGCATCGTCGCGCGGCGAGGCAAGGACCATGGACGGCCAGCCCCGCGATCCTGACCGCTCGCTGCCCACGCTGTCCGTCATCGTCCCCAACTACAACCACGGACGCTACATCGAGGGCGCGCTCCGCGGCCACCTGAGCCAGACCGCGCCCCCGGTCGAGATCCTCGTCGTCGACGACGGATCGACGGATGACAGCTGCGCGGTGGTGGAACGTCTGGCCGCGGAAGCACCGACCCTGCGACTGATCCGCCTGGGGCGTAACACCGGCGTGAATGCGGCCATCAACCGCGGCCTGACCGAGGTGCGCGGCGACTTCGTCTGCTTCTCCGCCGCCGACGACGTCGTCGGCCCCGACTTCGCCCGCCACTCGCTCGAGCTGATCGCGCGACATCCCACCGCCGCGTTCTGCTTCTCCGATCCCGCGGAGATGGACGGTGAGGGGGGCGGCGTGCATCCGCTGCCGCTCCGGCTCGCCGACCGCCCCTGCCTCCTGCGCCCCCCCGACGTGGAAGCGCTCCTCACGCGCAACTTCTTCGCCTTCCCCGGCCACGCGACCATCTATCGCCGCAAGACCCTGAGCGACCTCGGCGGCTTCATCGAGGACCTCCGCTGGTACGCCGACTGGTTCACCAGCTGCGTCCTGGCCTTCCGCCACGGCGCCTGCTACGTCCCCGAGGTGATGGCGTACTATCGCCTCTCGCGCCAGTCCTACTACATGAGCGGGATCCGCCAGACGGCCGTCCAGCGGGAGCTGCTCTATCGGGTGCTGGATCTCCTGGCGTCTCCGCCATATCGCGACGTCGCGCCGGCCTTCCGGCGCAGCGCGCTCACACCGGAGTTCCGGCTGCGGGTGTTGCGCTGGCTCGCGACGTCGCCGCGCCACCGCGACTACCTGACGCCGCGGCTCTCGGCGCGTCTGGCCGTGCGGGGGGTGTGGTGGATGGTGAAGCCGTATATGCCGGGATGGGTGCGGCCGGCGCTGCGGCGTCTCGCCCGGGGGGCGGCGCCGCTGTCCGCCGTCGGAGCCCAGGTCCTACCGTGACGACCGGGCAGGGCATGGTCGGCATCTACGATTTTTCATACGCCCCGTATGCGCTCGGCGACGCGCTGAGGGGTTGCGGCTGCGAATGTCGAACGTAAGGCGCTCGCTGGGCATACGGCGTAGCCGCGGCACGCTGGTCTGGGCCGCGGCGCTCGCAGCACCTGCTTTCGTCGCAATCGCGGCCACGCTGTTCCTGCCCTGGACCAACAGCGCCGAAGTGCCGACTTCGCTGCCGGCACGGGCGATTGCGCATTTCTTCGGCGACAGTTTTGAGCGGCGCACCAACCAGCGGCTGCGGGCGGTGGCGGGCGACGCCCAGCTTGCAACCCTGGTCGCTCTGGATGCCGGGCGTCCGCATCTGTTGCTCGACGCCACGCCGTCGCGCACGCCGTGGCTGAACTTGACGAAGTTCGGCGAGAGCGGCGGCGTCGTGGTCTGGCGCACATCCGACACATCAGGCACGCCGCCGGCCGATATCGCCGAGCGATTTCCCGGCCTGGTGCCGGAGGTGCCGCGCGCCTTCAGCGCCCGGATCCGCTCCCGGCTGGCCGCGCTGAGCTGGCGCTTGCCGTCGCGCTGACCGCCTGCGGGAGCAAGCCTCCCATGCTGTTCGGCGAGCGAATGCCGGAGGGCTGCAAGGCCGAAGAGGTGGTCGACGAGATCAGGAAGCGCGTCGCCGGCTGAACCCGCGTACCTGCGGCGGTTATGGCGTTGAACTTAGTGAGGGCTTTTCGCGTGGCCGCGCGAAGAGCAGTCAAAGGAGGTTTCAGTTGGCGACAATCAGCACGCGCAAGCGAGACAGCATGTCCCCGCAGCGGTTCGCGTTTCCAAAGGAGCGGAAGGAACCGCTCAACGACGCAAGTCACGTCCGCAACGCGATCGCGCGGTTCAATCAGGTGGAAGGCGTGAGCGAGACCGAGCGCGCCGCCGCCTGGAGGCGTATCAAGGCAGCGGCCAAGAAATACGGTGTGGAGGTCGAAACCTCCAGGCCGGACCGCAAGCAGAAGTAGGCCTGGGCAGGCGCACGAAACGCGGCGCCCTGCCTCGG
>Ga0137418_10002763_pt1 | contig 16061 bp, 10 predicted proteins | sample CZODoug3_1_2_16f_FD_122242 | JGI IMG/M metagenome (GOLD analysis project Ga0137418, IMG submission 122242) | Vadose zone soil fungal communities from Angelo Coast Range Reserve, California, USA - CZODoug3_1_2_16fungal (Hybrid Assembly) | ecosystem: Environmental > Terrestrial > Soil > Vadose... | reverse complement strand
CGGCGCATCGATTGTCAAGGTTGAACCGCTCAACTAGAGTTCGTTCCGATTTGCGCGTTTGGTTTTGGATGCCTTCGACGAAATGAACTGATCTTCATCGGAATTCATTTCGGGAATTCTTTACGGGCGTCGGTCTCGGAGCCCCAGAATCCGACGCACATGGCTCGATCCATCGGGCGTTTCCCGATTGACTATAGATCTGCGGGGGGAAGCGGCCTCCGGGAACCAGTGGCGTGTCGAACACACGTATACAGATGTAGTAGTCGTGCCGTTGATTTCTGGATCTGAAATGAGCCTCCGCACACCATTGCGCACTTTCAAATTGAGGGCGTTGGGGGTTGTCAGTTTTTGGTTGCAGTCGTGAAGCCGCCTTGGTTAGGAAATCGAACGCGACGGAAGTTCCGGAGAATCTATGTTCAGGGCTAAAAGGGCATTTTTCCTGCTTGCCGCGGTGCTAGCGACGGCTGAAGTCGCGTATTCCCAGCAGTTTCACTTTCACCTTCAGGAAGGGACGATCGACGACGTCCATCGGGCCATTCGAGATGGCCAGATCACCTGCCGAGGATTAGTCCAACTCTACATCAATCGAGCAAAAGCTTATAACGGGGTCAGCAGCGTGTTGGTCACAAAAGACGGAGTGCCGATCCCTCCTGCGCCTGGTGTAGTTCGCGCAGGCTCGCCACTCAAGTTTCCTACCCAAACTGTAGCCATATCCTCTCTGCTGCCCAATTTCGATCAGTATGCCGGACTGCCGATTGAGTTTGGCAGGATGGAACCAACCGTGTCCGATACGACTGTGCAGCAACAGTACGGCATGACCATCGGCATTCCCAATGCCGGTCAGCTCAACGCACTCGGCACGATCAATATCCGCGGCGAGCGCTCTGTGACGTGCAAAGGCGATCGCGATCGGCCTCCGTCCGACGGGCCGCTGCCGCCTGGCTCGCCAGCGGTGTGCGAGGAATTCCGCAAGCAACCGGATGCGCTCGAACATGCGGCCGAGCTCGATGTCCGTTACGGCAGGAATCCTGATCTGGCGAAAATGCCCATATACTGTGTCGTATTCTCATTCAAGGACTCCTATGACGCCAAAGACATGCGCAGCACGGGCGGCGCGGATGCCAACTACGATATTGATTTCCCAGCTCGGGACCAAACGCTCGTGGCACAGCTTCGGGAAAAGGGCGCCATTATTTATGCCAAAACAGCGAACACGGAGTACAACGGGCGTCCGGTTCCCGCCATTCGTGGCGGCGCCGGCGCGGAGCGAGGCACAAACAGACCCATAAAGATATTTGTCTCGACCCAAGGTTACCAGCGCAGCAGCTGGGCGGGAAATCCGAGCGAAGTCTATGACACTACGCGCGCCGCCTCCTTGGGTTCAAGCTCAGGCTCGGGCGTCTCCGTGAGCGCAAACCTTGGCATGTGTAGCCTTTGTGAAGAGACCAGCATGTCCTGCCGCGGCCCCTCCAATCACAACGCGGTGGCATTGATCTTGCCTCACAAGTCGCTCATTTCATTTCTCGGCGGCTCCATCGGTGCGGACATCTACCTTGATCGCGCAGGCATTATGTGCCGCACGGTCAGAGACGCAGCAAAAGTATTGGATGCGCTCAAGGATCCGGCCAACGGATACTACGATCCACGCGACATCTTCAGCACGGTTCCGAGATCGAGTGTTTTGGATAAGCCCTACGCCGTCAGCGCGGTTTCGCCGGGTACACGCGGCTCGCTGCGCGGAATGCGCATCGGGATTATCCGTGAATCGATGCTGACTTTCCCGGGCATAAAGGCTGACGAGCCGATTTCTCAAACAGCGGCCAAAGAAATCAAGGCCATTCTGGGCGACTACCTGGGAGCTACTTTGGTCGAATCTGTCGATCCTCTCTGGCCGGTTGACGCTAGCATAGAAAAATTGAACCCGTCATATACCCAAGCTCTAGCACAACTTGTCCCGGTATTTTTCCCCGATATTCTTTATCGCCTCACGCGTGACGGCCAGCCTCAATTCCCCGAGTTCGCCGCGAAGATCAAACCAACAGAGTTTGCGCCGGGGAAGACGCTCGGATCCGGCACGATGAAACCTATTGATTACTTCCTCGATTTGGCAGAAGGACAGGTGCCCATCCCCAAAAACTTGAACATTCGTGCCATCGAGGAGGAGGTTGAATCCAACGCGTTCACGTTCCACTTCAATCAATACGCCCTGCGGCGGGCGGCCGATTGGAAAGAACGCGGATTCACCGAAACCTTGATCGATTTCCCCACACTCAATGCGCGGTCGAAGTTCTGGGGCGATGATCAGCGGGCGGCATTCAAGAATTGGGAAGAGATGGAAGACATGCGCAACGCGCTCGGGGAACGGCAGGGGATCGACGAGCACATTATGATGCGAGAGTTACTGCGGCGCGTGGAAATGAAAGTTATTTATGAGAACCACCTCGACGCCGTCGTGCGTCTCCACTATTCACTTCCGCCTGGGAAGATAGGCTTGGCGCCTCAGCCGGAGCCTCCCAATGACACCCGCGGTGAGCTTCGCATGGGACCTTTTGCCGGTCTCACCGAGGTCCTTATTCCTGCCGGGTATGTGCAAGTGGTCTACGATCCCGTCTTTGTATTGAGCGCCGATAAAAAGCGATATATTCCGACCAACAACAACAAGCCTACAACTCTTCCGCCGCCCGGTCTGCCCTTCTCCCTGGTCTTTCGGGCGGAGCCCGGAAAGGAAGACATCATTTTGAAGATAGCCTCGGCCTACGAAGCGGCTTCCAAACGCCGTATCTCCCCGCCTGAGTTTGGACCCCTGCCAGGCGAACCGTAATAGTTCGCCCATGAGGATCGCAAACAATATTGCGGCCGATTGCGGGAATCCGGTTCACCCTCAAGAGCCCAACTTTGGACAGCGGGATCTATGCATCCCATAGGATGATCGATGAGCTCTTTGCCGTGAGAGTTCTGGCGCGCGAGACTTGTGCTCAAAATCCTTGGCCAAGTCCCGATCCATGGACTCCCCTCTACATCATTGTTCCGTTCCAGCCGGCCAAGCAAGAAAAGCATAGAAGATGAAGAAAACTGCGATCTAGATAAACTTTCTTCATGACAGTCCGCTCTTCGCTCTGCTGGATGAAAAGAAAACGGCAGTTCTGGTCGGAGGCTGAAAGTCCAAATCAATTCCCACGGCGACTTGCCAAAAACGTATCGAGCGAATAGTAGTTGTATTCTTCCAGGGCCAGCAGTATGAAAACAAAAAGCAGATAAATCATTTGGTGAGATACGACCGTCCAATCTGATCGCAGTGCTGTACCGAAGAGCAGCACCGTTACCAGCAGGCCCTCCGCCGTAACAGTCCAGCGCGTCCAGAGCCCGAGAAGTAGAAGGACCCCGAGTAGGGCCTCAAAGTATGGAAGGACCGTCAAGAAATCATGCACCAGCCACATAGGGAGGAGGTTGCCAACGAACATTTTCTCCGTAACAGGAACGAAATCCTTGCTGATACCGAATTCTCTCACGATGTAATGCATGAGCATATCCACGCCCAGCGACAACCGCAGGAGGAAGTGCCCCAATCGGCGGCCAGTATGCAACGCACTCGACTTATCGGCGATTACATGGGTCCCCGCTTCGGATCCGAAAACCTTGTCGTGCTCATGTAAGCCAGCTCGATTCATATGATATCTCCGTGGGTTTCGGACGCAGCATCTAATCTATTGTATTCGCTGAACGGCCCGGTGAAAGATTCGAATTTGGCACCAATATATACTCCTCCTGGAGACCGGAGAAGGAGGAAATGTATCTGTCCGCGGAAATCGAATCGGCTGAACGACTTTTTGGGTTTCCTATGCACCTGCCGGGGCCATCCACCGGGAAAAGAAAAAATACAAAACGAACTCACGGATCTTGCGAAGTGCCTATGACTTATCATTTTTGGATGATGCTCAAGACCGAGGTTAGCTCGCGTTTTGCCTCTGATTACCACGGCAGGACGCGGAACTTGGGTGCAAAAAAATGGATGCAACACCCCGCTCTTGAACCAAAACTAAGGCATGGCTGGTGGGTAAGGGTAGCCGGATCCACGTGAATTTTGCGGATTTATGGAGCGGGCGATGGGAATCGAACCCACGTCCGAAGCTTGGGAAGCTTCTATACTGCCATTGTACGACGCCCGCTCTGCTGCTCTCAATTCTAAGCACACTGGAGCCATGGGAACAAGCTCTTCGTTTACAAAAACGAGGCTGCCAAATTGCTCGACAAGGCCACCTCCTAGTTGGAAAACAGATTAGGAGCGGAAACAGCCGGGGCGAGAAGCAGTACTTGGCAATTCTCCGTCGCCTGGGTCCCCTACCAACTGTGCATCGTGCCATCGAGTTTGCGATTGATTGGCAGGTAGGCCCGCCGATAAGGATACTTGGATGCCAGAGCTTCGTCGAGATCGACGCCAAGGCCTGGCGCATCGCCCGGGTGCATCATTCCGCCTGAAAAACTGTAGGAATGCGAAAAGACGCGGTCGGTCTCTTCTGTGTGGTGCATATATTCCTGAATCCCAAAATTGTGGACGCTCAAATCAAAATGCAACGCCGCAGCCATGCATACGGGACTCATGTCTGTGGCGCCGTGGCACCCGGTCCGGACGTGATAGAGTTCCGCCAAGCTGGCGATCTTTCGCAAGTGCGAAATTCCCCCGGAATGCACAACCGCCGTCCGGATGTAGTCAATGAGCTGCTCCTGGATGAGTTGCTGGCAATCGTAGATCGAATTGAAGACTTCGCCGATCGCTATAGGCGTAGTGGTGTGCCGGCGGATGAGGCGCAAACTTTCCTGCAGCTCAGCAGGAACAGGATCTTCGAGCCAGAACAAGTGATAAGGTTCGAGGCTTTTTCCGAGGCGTGCCGCTTCGATTGGCGTCAGCCGGTGATGCACGTCGTGCAGTAAGGGAAGATCCTCGCCAAATTCCTTCCGCAGCCGCTCGAATAATCGCGGAACAAAACTCATGTAGAGTTCTGAGCTCCAAACGTCTTCAACTGGGGCGTCTTTTTCCGCGGGCTCGTAATACATTTTGCCGCGCCCAACTCCGTAAGTGCTCTGCAATCCAGGTATGCCGCTCTGCGCGCGAATCGCTTTGTATCCAAGTTTGCGGTACTCGGCGACAGCTTTTACTGTGTCTTCGATGTCCTTCCCGCTGGCGTGGCCGTAGACCAGAACACCGTCGCGAGAAGCGCCTCCAAGCAGCTGATAAACCGGCACATTCAGCGATTTGCCCTTGATGTCCCACAGCGCCGTATCCACCGCGGCCACCGAGCACATGGTAACGGGACCGCGTCGCCAGTACGCTCCTTTATAGAGATATTGCCAGATGTCCTCGATTCGCCGCGCGTCGCGTCCGATCAAAAGCGGAATAACATGGTCAGAGAGATAACTTGCAACCGCGAGCTCGCGACCGTTTAATGTCGCATCCCCGAGACCGTAGACTCCGTCCTCTGTCGTAATCTTTAAGGTTACGAAGTTGCGCCCGGGGCTGCAGACAATCACTTTGGCATCGGTGATTTTCATTGTGACTTTTATCCTTTAAATGGGACCCCAAAAGCGTGATGGAAGATAATTTCGGTCGGCTTTCCAATGGGCCGACGAGCCTCTATGGTCAGCCTGAATCCGAGGAAGCAGCCGCTGCAGGAGCGCTGATCACCTTGGAAGTCGCCCCAAAACCAAGGCGCAGATATTGCTCGGCATTTCTGAAACAGACATTTTGTACCATTGCGCCCAGGAGTGCTTCATCGTCGGGAAGTTCCCCATTCTCAACCTCGCGTCCCAGCAGATTGCAAAAAACGCGCCGAAAGTATTCGTGCCGCGGAAACGACATGAACGATCGCGAATCCGTTAACATGCCGACGAATCGAGACAGCAGTCCGGTGTTCGAGAGGGCGTTGAGATGCCATTCGATGCCCTCCTTTTGATCGAGAAACCACCACGCGCTGCCGAACTGAACCTTCCCCGCCACCGGACCCTCTTGAAAACTGCCAATCGCCGTCGCAAAAGCATAGTTGTCCGCGGGATTGAGATTATAGATGATGGTCTTGGGAAGGGCGTGCTCCTGGTCAAGTTTGTCAAGAAACGAACAAAGTTCCTCTATTTGATTCCGGTCCCCGATGCCGTCAAACCCTTTGTCTGTCCCCAATTCGCGGGTACGCCGCGTGTTGACGCTTCGCACCGCACCCAAGTGCAATTGTTTGGTCCAGCCTTTTTCAGCATCCAACCTGCCCAAGAATAATAAGAGATAGGAAGCAAACTTTTGTGTGTCCTCTGTAGTTGCGGAGACACCAGCGCGTACTTTTGCAAATACGGCCGAGGCCTGTTGCTCAGTACAGGCCGCGTTCGGGCAGTACTTCAATCCATGATCGGAAAGCCTGCCGCCCTGCGAGTGAAAATACTCATGCCGCTGTTTCAACGCGCGCAGAAAATCATCGAGCGATGAAATATCAATATTGCTCGCAGCTTCCAATCGTGCGAGCCACGAATTGAACTCTTCTGCAGTATCGACAGCAAAGGCCCCGTCCGGACGAAACGTCGGGAATACACTGAAGGTCTTCTCCGCGGCAGCAATTACCTGATGATATTTAAGGTCGTCACACGGATCATCCACCGTACAAAGCGCCCGAACATTAAACTTTTTCAGAATCCCGCGCGCCGTCAGATCCGCGGATTGCAGCAGAATGTTTGCGCGATCCCAAACCGCATGCGCGCTGGATTCATCCAACAGCACTCCAATGTCGAAGTACCGTTTCAACTCCAGGTGTGTCCAGTGGTAGAGCGGGTTCCGCAGGGCGGACGGTACAGTTCGCGCCCAAGCCAGAAACTTTTCAAAGTGAGACGCATCGCCGGTGCAAAAGCGCTCGGGAATTCCATTGGCACGCATCGCCCGCCACTTGTAGTGATCGCCTTCAAGCCAGATCTCGAACAAATCATTGAAGCGCCGGTCGGCGGCAATATCGCTAGGCGAGAGGTGCGAATGATAGTCCAAGATCGGCTCGCCTGCGGCGTAGCCGTGGTATAAGCGGCGGGCCGTCTTCGTCCCCAGCAGGAAATCATCATGGATGAATTCCATTCCACCCTCGTTATCACTACTTCGAAAACGGCCGCCAAGCGGAGATGACTACTTCCCCACGCTCTGCCGCGGAAGCCTGCCGTGCGGCTTCTATTGATTCACGCCGCTGGCCAGGAAGCCGCCGTCCACAACCAATGTGTGCCCGGTAACAAAACTGGCCGCGTCGGACGCCAGAAAGACAGCCGCACCGACCAGTTCTTCCAATCGGCCGAACCGCCGCATGGGAGTTCGTATCGTGAACTCTCTCCCCCGTTCCGTGCCGTCCAACAGCGCGGCGTTCAGATCAGTACGAAATACTCCAGGGCACACTGCGTTCACGCAAACTCCGCGCTGGGCCCACTCGATAGCCAGCGATTTTGTGAGTGAGACTACCGCCGCCTTACTGGCGGAATACGCTGCAACCTCAAACAGTGCGACGAAAGAGGAGAGCGACGCAATATTAATGATGCGTCCGTAATTTCTTTCGACCATGTGCTTGCCGAATACCTGGCAGGCGCGCAGCGTTCCGTTGAGATTTGTTTCCAGAATTGCGTTCCACTCCGATTCCGGAAATTCCATCGTGGGCATGCGCTTGGTGCGTCCCGCGCAGTTCACCAGGATCTGAACACTCCCGAAATCGCCAAGTACGGCGCTCCGCAGCCGTTCGAGCTGTATCACGTCCGTCGCGTCACAGGGACATGCCAGCGAACGTCGGCCCAATGCCGTCACCTGTTGAACTGCCGCACGCACCAGATCTTCTCGGCGGCCCGTTGGCACCACGTTAGCACCTGCTTCGGCGAGGCCTTTGGTCAGTGCCAGCCCGATTCCGCTGGTACCTCCGATGACTACGGCAGTCTTATTCTTTAAGTCGAGTAGAGGGTGTCCCATCTGTGCCGGCGCATTTCTCCCGCAGAAAATCTATCTGGCGCGCTGATTATATACAACTAAGGATGTGAAGAGGAGGGCGTGCCGCGGATCATCACGGACTGGACCAAGTCACAATTCGGTCAGCTTGAATTTTTTCCAGGATGGAACCTGTCAAGCCATCATCAACAGTCCCTCAATTCAGTCCGTGAGCGCCTTGGTGTCCGAATTTGCGACAGGGGCATCCTGAAAACGAGCATCCCAAGCCAACACATCACGTACTAAGTGATTTACAATGTGGTGCTTAGCATTGGCACGTGTGGTGCTCTTTCCACACCTTAGAGAGGTCCAGAACATGTCATTCTTTCGCGATCTGAGGGTTGCGTTCTACTCGCTGATGCGGACGCAAGGGCTTGCGATTACCGTGATCCTGACGCTCGCGCTTGGCATCGGCGCCAACGCCGCGATCTTCACTCTGGTGCGCGGCGTGCTCCTCAAGCCTCTCGTCAACCGAGACGAGCATCGGCTGATCTACATCCGCCAGAGCGCTCCGGGCATCGGCGAAGACGACTCCGCGTTCTCGGTACCCGATATTCAGGATTTGCGCGCCAGCGTTAAAACCATGACTGCGCTGGGCGAGTTCTCGACCCTCGATTTCACCATGATCGGTCTGGGTGAGCCTCGCGTAGTCCAATCTGGCGTGATCAGCGGCAACTACTTCGAAGTTATGGGCCTGCACCCGGTCCTCGGCCGTCTCATCGGACCTCAAGACGACGGTCCCAAAGCTGCCGGCGTCGTCGTTCTCACGTATCGTTTCTGGGCAACCACTCTTGGAAAAGATCCTTCCGTTCTCGGCAGAACTGTGCGCCTCGGCTGGGGCCCCTTGGGTGACCGCTCCGCTACCATCATCGGAGTCCTCGAACCGTCCGTCCCCTATCCCCAAGATACCGAAATCATCGCCAACATCGTCACCAGCCCGCACCACCTCTCTGCCACCATGGTCACTAGTCGCCTCCATCGCATGACGGAGCTTTTTGGCCGTCTCGCTCCCGGTGCCACCCTCGATCAAGCTCGTGTCGAGCTGCGCACCGTCTACGGAGCGATGACCAAGGCACATGCCGAAGCCTATCCGCCCAAAGGGAACTACCAGATCAGCGCCAAGCTGCTTCGCGACCAGATCACCTCGGGAGCCCGGACCGTGCTGCTGGTGCTGCTCGCAGCGTCAGCGCTGGTCTTCATCATCGCGTGCTCGAATGTCGCCAACCTCATTCTCACGCGGACAGTTCGCCGCGAAGGCGAGCTGGCTACCCGCGCGGCGCTCGGCGCAAGCACTGGCGCGCTGCGCCGCATGCTGCTGGCCGAAAGCCTTCTGCTCTGCGGAGCTGGCGCCGCAGTCGGTATATGGAGCGCGCAGCCGCTCGTGACCATCCTGGCGCGCTACGCCTCGCGCTTCTCGGTCCGTGCGCTCGACCTGACGGTCGACTCCAGCCTGCTCTGGGTAGGTGCGGCCCTAGCCATCGTCGCCGCGGTCATTCTGGCGTATGTTCCCCGCCTGCCGTCGGCGGACACATCCAATGGCCACAGCCTGTCGAGCGCCACCCCGCGAATCACCGGCAGCACCAGCCGCCGCCAGCGCATCTTCGCAGTGACACAAATCGCTGCATCCTTCGTGCTCCTCGCCGGCGCGAGCGCGGTGATCACTACGCTGATCGCGCTGCAAACGGCGGAGACCGGTCTCGACATGCGCCACGTCCTCACCATCAATGTTCCCGCCACGTCCTACGGAAAAACGCCACTGCAAGTGGTTGATTTTTACCGGGAATCGATTCGCCGCATTGATGCGCTACCCGGCGTGAATAGGACCTCTTTCGGCATGGTTATTCCCTGGCGCGATACCGGCTTCGGCCTTCAATTTTCGGCCGACGGTCATATCCATACCCCAGGAGAGGACCCTCGCGCGGAGCTGCGCGTCATCTCTCCCGGATTTTTTGCCTCGCTCGGCGTTCCCATCCTCAGTGGCCGTGATTTCAACGCGGGGGACGGCAAAAAGGGCAGTGAGCCTGTCGTCATCGTCAGTGAGACTCTCGCAAAGCGTATGTTCCCTAATCAGGATGCCGTCGATCGGCACGTCTTTTGGACGGATCCAGTGCTCGAATTCGCCCCCGGGATTAGCGCCGCCCCGCATCGCGTCATCGGCGTCACCGCCGATATTGACGACCAACACATCGTTCCTCAGCCCGTCCTCACTGTCTATAACCCGTTTGAAGAGGGTCCACTCTTTGGCGGCCACCTTTTTATCCATACCGGCGCGGATCCTTATTCGCTGGTTACGCCGGTCACGCGCATTATTCGCGACATGTCCGCCGAACAGCCCATTGAGCACCCTGCCACTCTCGAAGACGTCCGCGCGGAGGTGCTCGCGCCGGACCGTTTGAACTCGCTGGTTTTCGGCGTGTTCGCGGCTGTCGCGTTGGCGATTGCCGTGGTTGGCGTTGCTGGCGTGCTGGCGTTTTCGGTCAGCGCGCGAACGCGCGAATTCGGCATCCGGCTGGCACTTGGATCGCAGCCGCGGCATCTCCTGAAAGGTGTCATCACCGAAGGTGCCCTGATGGCGGGGGCGGGCGTCCTTGCAGGTGCGGCATTTGGGTATGTAGCGGCGCGTTTGGCGGGCAGTTATTTCTTCGAGGTCAAGATGCCGGGCGCCTTGCCCGTGGTCCTCTCTGCGTTCGTCCTGCTCGCGGCCGCGGTCGTCGCCTCGTGGCTGCCAGCCGCTCGCGCCGCCCGCATCGATGTCATCCAAGCCCTGCGCTCCGAGTGACCTGGTTTATGTAGGGGCACGATATATCGTGCCTTCTTTTCGGCCCTTCCTCTCGCCCGGTGTAAATCGCAAATCGCGAACTTTCTCTTGACAAATTCGCAGACTGCGAATTCAATAGTGGCGAGGCCGATCTTGCACGTCATCAGCCGTAAGAAGCTGTTGCAAGCCGCAGGCGTGCACCCGGAACTCGCCGGCCCATTGGATGCCTGGTATCGCATCGCCAAGAAGGCGCGATGGAACAGCCTGATGGAGGTCCGGCAAGTGTTTCCCTCGGCGGATGCTGTCGGCAAATTTACTGTGTTCAACATCAAAGGGAATGCCTTCAGGCTCATCACCGAGATAAACTACGACACGAGCAAGATTTTCCTGCGGCATGTCTTGACCCACGCTGAGTACAGCAAACAAGGATGGAAGGAATGAGCACTCTCACAGCCAGCCCGGAATACATCGAGCTCCTCAAGAAATTCCCTCCCCGCGTCATTCGCACCGAGGAGGAAAACGAAGCTTGCACCGAGCTTCTTTATGAACTGGATCGCCGCAGCACCAAGCTCACTCCTGCCGAAAAGGAGCTTGCCGATCTCTTGACCCTCTTGATCGAGGATTTCGAAGATCGCAACTACCAGCTTCCCAAAGCTAAACCTCTCGAAGTCCTCCAATTCCTCATGGACCAGCACGGCCTCCTTCAAAAAGACCTCGCCAACGTGTTCGGCACGCCCAGCATCGTCTCTGAGGTTCTCAGCGGCAAGCGCGAACTCAACAAAGACCACATCAAGCGCCTCAGCCGCCGCTTCCACGTCTCCCCCGAACTCTTCTTCTAACCCGCCGCCCGCGCCGCCCGAATCGACCTTAATCCAAGCCCTCCGCTCCGAGTGACTGTTCCCTCATTGCTGGGGTCTGTCCCTGGGAGGGCACGACTTCAGTCGTGCCGTAAACTTCCAGAAAACATCAGGGCTTTAGCCCCTGAAGCCGCTGTCGCGGTTCCTCCTGCCGGAAGCGCAATTTACTTATCTCGAAGTTCGCGAGTTCTCCCCGCCACCCATATTGGCGCATTCATTTTCCGGCAAACGGCACGCAGTGCCTTCTCCTGTCTTCCCTCTCGCTCGAAGAACGAACAAAACCGCTGGGGGGCAACCATGCCAGGAAAAAGTACGGAAAGTACAAAATCTGTGACGAGCGATTTTGTTCCTGCTGGGTTCCTGGCATTGTCGAGCTGATTTCCCCGGATTGGTTTTGATCGTGAGCAGGCGGGTGGAGCACCCTTAACGCCTTACCTCCACTCGGAGTGGCCTACGTTTTCGCGTTTGACTTTTGAAAAGGTGGGTCCGCTCTTCCTCTTGCGAACGAATCTGTCGACGTGTTCGCTCGAAGGGCTGCCCGTTTCAAAGCCGAATATGGGACGCGATAGGAAGGACCGCCTTGGATGTTTCCGTAGGGACGATGGCGTGGAAATACGTACGGAAAACTACCTAAGAATAGTACGGCAGAGATAGTCAACTACTGTTACCGCTATAGTCAACCCGCCCACCCAAGACTCTGCGGTCTCACTCGGGGGGATTATGTCCATGACCGAAGGCCAGGTTTACCGTTGCCAAAATCGTGATTGTCGTTGTGAAATCGCAGTAACCAAAGCATCGCGCGAAGCCGGCGCAAACCCCACATGTTGCTGCGGCGCGGAAATGAAAAAGCCTTACCGCCCGCCCGTCTTGCGAACGCTCTGTGGCCAGTCGAAAGTAACTCCCTAGCCCGCTCGGAAAGCTAAACCCTATGCAACGTGACGTGTTCGGATTCATCTTCGGAACTGTCTTTCTCCTGGTCGGTGCAGGACTCCTCTGCGGCGGCGTTTCAACAAGAGACTCCTTGCAACTACAGACTATTAGTGGTGCTGCGCTTGTATCCCTCGGAGGGGTGACTTTGGGGAGTGTCCTGAGAGATCGGCTAAAGTGGAAAAGGGAGCTTAAGAAATGCAGAGAGGAATCGCGCGTTTCCGGTTGGCGCAAATGAGTAAGCCGGGTGGACGACCCTTAACACGCTGAGATGCTCCTGCGTGGCGCACCCTTTGGGGGTTGGTTTTCCAAAGGGCGCGGGGTTGACTCTCTCGGCCCTCCCAGTTTCCACTTTCACATTTCTAGTTTCTACCTTGCTCTCCTCTATCCCGTAGCATCTAAGCCACTTATAATTACGTATTGACAAATTACCTAGATATGTTATAATGATTTCGTTAAGTCAGTTGCTCCTCAGCCCACCGCCGTAGGAAGCAGCCTGCCCGCCGCAGGAGGGCGCCCCATCAATCATGTGCCCCCGCCACGCGGTCCTTCTAATTCCCGCAGCAGCAGAGGTGTGCCTCCCTTCCGTTTACCCTGAGCAGCGAAGGGTAACCCCTCCAGAATCAACACTTGCGGAAGTGTTCATTCTAAGCACCTTAAACCCTTTTAGAATGAACACTTGTCGCGCAAAGCGACACTTTGCACAATTTTGGTGCAATGTAAGTCTCTTTAGAATCAACACTTGCAAAAGTGTATCAAAACAAATGACTTTAACTCCCTTTAGAATGAACACTTATGAAAAAATAGGGGGGAGTGGGGGCCTTCCTAGGCTCTGAACGCTCCAACCTTCAACCTTTCAACGTTCCAACTTTGTTTCAGGCGGCTGACTTCATCTTGCTTTTCAATCGGTTCAGGAATACATGTAAGTCAGCCCAGCGCAAGGTGGATTTGGGGAAGGAGGTACAAGTGACAAAAAGAAATCAGATTATTTTGAGCGTCGCAATTCTCGGGCTAGGACGTGCTCTCGCCTCCCGCGGAGCGCCGCCCGCAAACGAAGTCAGCGAACTGAAGGTCACCATTCGCGAGTGGGACGTCCCCACGAAAGGCGCGCATCCGCATGATCCGGCTGTCGGCGCAGACGGTGCTCTGTGGTTCACCGAACAGATGGCCAACAAGCTCGGGCGTCTGGATCCCGTCACCGGAACCTTCAAGGAGTATCCGCTAAAGCTGGAGGACTCCGGCCCGCACGGATTGGTTGCCGATCGCGATGGAAATATCTGGTTCACGGGAAATTTCAAGGGCTACATCGGCAAACTCGACCCCAAGACCGGCGCCGTGACGGAATACAAGATTCCGGATCCGAAGGGCGAAGACCCCCACACGGCCGTCTTTGATAGCCATGGCTTGCTGTGGTTCACGCTGCAAACCTCCAATATGGTGGGAAGGCTTGATCCCGGCACCGGAAAAGTCGACTTGAAACATGTCCCCACGGCGGATTCGCATCCCTATGGGATCGCCATCAACAGCAAAGGCATCCCCATCTTCTGCGAGTTTGCGACCAATAAAATGGCGAAAATCGATCCAGCGACAATGGAGATCACGGAATACTCGCTTCCTGAAGGAGCCAGGCCAAGACGCATGGCTATCGATGCGAGCGACCGCGTCTATTTCACGGATTTCAGCGGAGGCCACCTGGGCAGGCTCGAATTGGGTTCCGGAGCCGTCAAGATGTGGCCTTCGCCGGGCGGTGCGAAAGCGGCTCCCTATGGAATTGCGATTACTCCCGACGGAATGGTTTGGTACAGCGAGTCCGGCGTGAAACCGAATACCATCATCCAATTCGATCCCCAGACGGAACAATTTGCGCGCGCGATCATTCCTTCCGGCGGCGGCACGGTGCGCAACATGGCCGCTACTTCCGACGGACGGGTGTATATTGCCTGTAGCGGCGTGAACAAAGTGGGCGTGGTGGAACGTGCCCGCTGAGTTCTCTTCCCTGCTGCCTCTCTCGTGGCGTGGAGGATGCCATGAACACAACAGCAGCAAAACCCAAGGAACAACTTTGTCAGGCAGTTTCGCGCGTGGATGAACCCTGCGACCACAGCGCTCAACAGTACTGCGAGCGCTGCGGCCAATGGTATTGCCGGGCTCACTTTCCCGATCCTGACTGGCATCCTTGTGCACCCGATCAGGGCGTGGGCTAATTTTTATTTGAATTTGCCCCCGGCTGGCCATTAGCGATTGCACAGCAGCCAACGCGCGAATTCTTGACGGAGGCGCGCACCTCCGTTAGCGTCAAAGGATACGGAGCGTCGCCCCTTCTGTGCGCTCCGTGTGCAAATTTAATCCAGTTGAGAGAGACCATTGGCCAACGCGATCATCACGCTTACGACTGACTACGGCACCAACGACCATCTGGTCGGCACGCTGAAGGGCGTCATCCTGAAGATCAATCCCGATGTAACCATCGTGGATATCACGCATAACATCACGCCCTTTGATCTTCTCGATGGAGCGCTGGCGATTGGTTCCGCCTATTCCTACTTTCCGCCAAAAACGATTCACGTTGTGGTAGTGGATCCCGGCGTGGGGACCGAGCGCCGGCCGCTGCTGGTCAGCGCAACGAATCAATATTTTATCGCGCCCGACAATGGCGTGCTCTCCGTCGTTTTCGAGCGCGAAACGGAAAGTCTCGTCGTGCGCCACGCGAATGTCGAACACTATTACTTGCATCCCGTGAGCAAAACTTTTCATGGACGGGACGTTTTTGCTCCCGTCGCTTCGTGGCTCTCCAAAGGGTGGCAGACTCCCAGCATGGGAGACGAAATCAGTGATTACAAAAAGTTCGCGATTCCCCGCCCCAAGGATGCGGATGGAGCTTTGAAGGGGGCCGTTTTGCGGACCGATGCATTCGGCAATTTGATTACGAATTTCCGCTCGGAAGATTTGCCGGAATCGGCGCTGAACGGCGGCGCAGTTAATCTTCAAGTGGGAACGCACCAAGTGACACGAATCGTGGATACCTTCGCGAGCGGCAACAACGGCGAGCCTATCGCGTATGTTGGTTCGAGCGGATATATCGAGATTGGCGTGAACAAGGGAAACGCGGCGCGCACTTTGAATCTGGGCCGCGGCACTCCGGTGGTCCTCACGAAATGAATATCCGCCGCGCTCAATGAGATACGCGGCTATTTTCGTTGGAGTGAAGACTTTCCTAGGCAGCGGCCGGCGCCGGTTGCTTCCGCCTGTGCCAGTAACCCAATGCCGCGAACAGAAGGACCGCAGGCACGCCGGTCAGCCCGCAAACAATAAAGAAAATGCCGTAGGCGTGAATGAGGCCATGCGTGGCGCTCAGGCTTTCGACCGCAGCACCGGAAAATCCCTTCAAGATCTTTCCCAGCCAGGCATAGGTTGAACTCAAGAGCGCATACTGCGTTGCGGTGTATCCCAGATTGGTGAGACTCGACATGTACGCGATAAGCGCAACGCCGGCAAAGCTGATGCCGAAGTTGTCACCCGCCATGACGAGCGCGAAGAGAGG
>Ga0137418_10002762_pt1 | contig 16062 bp, 15 predicted proteins | sample CZODoug3_1_2_16f_FD_122242 | JGI IMG/M metagenome (GOLD analysis project Ga0137418, IMG submission 122242) | Vadose zone soil fungal communities from Angelo Coast Range Reserve, California, USA - CZODoug3_1_2_16fungal (Hybrid Assembly) | ecosystem: Environmental > Terrestrial > Soil > Vadose... | reverse complement strand
CTTGTGCATCGAACGCATGTATACTTTCCTTGGCGAGAGATGCCCGGCCGGAAAAACCCCGCGGGGGTACTGCCGCTCTGTAGGATGCTGCGAAGCGGTGCGATGGATGCGTGGCCGAAATCGTTCGCGCGGATAATTTCAATACGAAGTTTGGCTTGAGGACTATGAAAAGTCTACGAAAAACGGTGTTGATGGCGGCGGTACTGCTACTGGCCGCGTCTATCGCTTCTCCTGCACAGGATACGCCATCCTCCCCGCAACAGAGCGGCGTGCAGACGAGGATCAGGATTCCGGTGGATCAAGTTATCGTCCCCGTGACGGTGAAGGACGTGGGGGGAAGGCTCGTCCCAGACCTTCGGCGGGACGAATTTCGCATTTTTGAAGACAACATCGAGCAGAGAATCGCCTCCTTCCGGGCGGATGTGGTTCCCATTTCCATGGTCGTGCTCATCGACAACGATCTGAAATCCAAGGACGCCAAGCAGGTTGGGGACAGCCTTCGTGCCATTGTTGCCGGCCTGAGCCTCAACGATGAAGCCTGGGTATGCCGCTTTGACCAGTTCTTCCACCCGGGCAAGGGTTTCATCAGCGACCAGGACAAACTGCTCACCGAGCTGAAGCGCACGCATCTCGACGAGCAAACTTCCGCTGGTCCTTCGAGTCCAGCCATCAATAACGGCCCCTCGATCAACGGCCACTCCGCAATGGGGGACGCGCCGAACATCGCGGGAGGACTTGCGAACATCAAGGGCCAGCCGACCAAAGCGCTGGACGACGCGGTGTATGCCGCGGCTCAGTTGTTGAAGGATCGCGACCGCGAACGCCGCAAGATTATTTTCCTGATTTCGGATGGCGTGAACGGGGCCAAATTCAATGTGAATAACTACGATACGGTGCTGAAGGAACTGTTGCGCTATAACATTGCGGTTTATGGTGTTGGCGTGGGCAGCGCTTTTTTCGAGCGGCGATTCGAACGGCTTTCCAAATACGCTCATGACACGGGCGGCGACGTCTACTATGGTTTGAAGAGCCGGGCGATGGAGGAGCTGTATTCCAGGGTCACGGAGGAGGCTCGCAACCAGTATACGCTGGCCTACGCGCCTAGCGGCACGGACCGCGGCGTGGAATACCATTCCATCGAGGTTCGTGTAAGGCGCGAAGGGCTGACCATCCTGACCCGTGAGGGTTACTACGCCGGGGCCACCCCGAGATAGCCGATTTTTCTCTTTCACTGCAAATTGTCTTGACTCTTGCGCACGCCGCCCGTATATGGAGTCAAGGCGAGTGGCAGGCCGCGAGGCCGTCATCCGCTGAATCTGAGGAGGAAGTTCGAATGAAGAAAAAGGGCAAGAAGGACGAGAAAAAGGGGCCGAAAAAAGGGAAGTAAGACGTCTCCAACAGGATTCGACAGCTCGGGCGCCCTGACGCAGGTTGGGGCGCCCTTTTTCTTTTACCGGGCAACTGCTGATAACGCGATTCCATCAGCTCTTGGCCGCCGGTGTTGCTTCAACTGCTCCTGGTAATCCTTCCAGCGCGCGTTCGCGAAGATAGAGAAACATCGGCAAGCCAAAACTCACTCCGATTGCGAATACACCCGCAATTGGTAGCCATAAGAGTCGCATGCCAAGTCGCCTGCCTTCCACCATGATGAACATCAGCAGGACCACGGCCGAAACCAAAACGTCCAATCCGAAGAATGCGCTTATTTTGTTGGCGAAGAGTTGCCGGATCAGAAGCCCGATATTCGGTCCGTGTTCGATGATCCACGGGATGAATTGCGAGTAGGGGAGCACAGCCCCGAGAACGCAAAGGAACAAATAGATATTTTTGCGATTCACAGGATATTCTCCAATTCGTCGAGCGTTGGGAGGTTCACGGAAACTTTTTCAAAATTTGCTCAAGCGCTCAGGGCTTCTTCGTGTGCCGGGCAAATGGGCTTGTAGGCGCAATTGCGGCAGACGAAACCTCGTTTCGCTGGGAATTCTCCCGCGCGAATGTCCGCTGCGGCTTCTTGCACGACTCTTTGTGCTTCATCCAATTGCTTGGCGTCCCGAGTGGTTTCCTGCCGCTGATTGTTCTGCAAATAATGAAACACCAGCCGCACGGGTTCCAGCTCCAAAATCTCCTTCACCGCCAGCGCATACAAGCTCAGTTGTAAGTCTTTTTTGGCATCCGCATCCTTTTTCGGACGTCCCGTCTTGTAATCGACGATTTCCACGTCCCGCTTGTTCCCCAGCGCATTGATTTGGTCGATGCGCCCCTTGATGATCACGTTGTTGTCGAGGGGCAATTCGAATGTCTTCTCCTGCTCCAACGCTTGCGGGAGTTCCGCCATCATGCCCGCATGAAACGCTCGCAACTGCTCCAACCCGTCCTTCTTGTATTCCTCTTCCTGATATTCATCTTCAAATCCCTTCGAATTCCATTCCGTCTCAAGGATTCTTTGCACTTCGTCGAAAGGCAGCTTCACTCCCTTACGCAATTGATCCACAAAACGCTTGATCGTCGTGTGCATCACGGCCCCAAAAGTCATCGCCGCTTTCGGCCCTTCCCGCAGCGACCACAAATACCCGAACAGATACTTTTGCGGGCAGGTCCGGTAGCCGCTCAGCGCCGAAGGGCTGAGCGTCAGCGGCTCCGGTGACGGCGGATGAAACTCCTCCGCCCAATCCGCGACACGCGAAAAGATCTTTGCCGGCCCCTCCGCGGCGCGGAAGAGCGACGCATCTTCCCAATGGTCTTCCGTTGCCCGATCCTCCTTTCCCGCAGCAGGTAGCTTCGGCATGATTTGGCGCACGTCCTGCCGCTTTATCGCCGGTTCCATCACGATGTCCTCGATGAACACCGGCACTTTTCCTTTTTTCTCCGTCACCGTCGTGATGGTCAGCCGTTCTTCCGCGCGCGTCAGCGCCACGTAAAACAGCCGCCGCTCTTCCTGGATATGAAACTGCTCCGCGGGGCTGCCCTCTTTCATGAGTTCCATCGGGAATTCGAACACACGGGACCTCTCGGTTGCGGGAAAGGCGCGGTTGTTCACGCGCAACAGAAACACCTGCGGAAACTCCAGGCCCTTCGCACCATGCACGGTCATCAACTGCACCGCGTCTACCGGCGCGTCGTCTTCCAGGCTCACCACTCCGCCAGCCTGAGCGTAGTAATCCAGATATTCGATAAACTCCGCCAGGCCACGCGTTTCGCTTTTCGGTTCCCACTCCTTCATGAATTCCACCAGCCGCTTGACGTATTTTCGGTCCTGTTCCTTCGCGCGCTGCGGTATCTCCAGCCACTCCGTCAGAGCTCCTAGAATCTCCCGCGCCGTGAAGCGCTTCAGTGTTTTTCTCTGCGAAGAAACAAATTCCACCAGTTGCCTGAGCGCCGCCTGCGAGCGGTCGAAAGCCAATTTCCCCTGGGGCACTTGCAGAAGGTCGTAGATGGCCTTCTTCTCCTTTCGCCCACGCGTGGCCAGGCGCACCAAATCCTGCGCCTCCAGGTGCCATGCCGGGGCGGCCACCACGCGCGCGCAGGCAATGTCGTCATACGGCGCGGCGATTAGCCTGAGGTACGCGAGCACGTCTCTCACCAGGGGATGCTCCAGAATGGAAAGTCTCGTGATTACAAACGGAATCTTTCGCCGCGACAGCTCTTCCACGAGGTGATCCCGGTGCGCGTGCTGGCGGTACAGCACGGCAAAATCCTTCCAGCGCCGCCCCGCTCGATGAATGCGCTCGAGTTCGCTTGCCACCCATCGTGATTCTTCTTCTGGAGTTGCCAGCTCCACGATGCGGATCTTTTCACCCGGAGGTTTGTTTGGAGAGAGAACTTTCTTTGGAAAGTCGGCGCTCACCGTGTTTTGTCCGATCACCAGCATCGCCACGCGCAGGATGTTCGGTGTCGAACGATAGTTCTCCGTCAGCGCCACGCGGAACGGCGCGGAGTCCTGGCCTTCCTTCCATCCCGCAAATCGCTCCAGGAACAATTTGAAGCTCCCGAACGAAGCTCCGCGGAACCGGTAAATCGCCTGGTCGTTGTCGCCGACCGCGACGATATTCCTCGCCGGCCCGGCCAGGAGCTCCAGCAAGCGGAGCTGTGCGATGTTGGTATCCTGGAATTCATCCACGAGGATGTAGCGATATTTTTTTTGCAGCGCTTCGCACAGTTGTGCATCACGCTCCAGCAGGCCAACCGCTCCGGTAATCAGCGAGCCAAAGGAGACCCGTTTCTTTTCGCGCAGCAGTTCTTCGCTGGCGCGGTACGCGCGTGCCAGCTCCTGCTGTAACGCCACTGTCTCCAGGCGTTCCGCGAGAGTGTCTTCGTCCAGAGTTTCCCGCTCGGCTTCAAGGCGCGCCGCCAGCCCGGCCGCATAGCGCTGGTAATCCTCGCCGGACACCAGTTCGTCTTGGCAACGCGAGAAAAACTCCACGAAATCGTTTAGGAATTGCCCGGGATCGGCCAATCTCCTGTATTTCTCCAGACGCAGCCGCCGCAGGTTGCGCCGCAGCAGGATCCAATGATCGAACTCGTCCAACATCAACCGTCGCGGGTCGGCCTCCGCCAGCAGCGTTTCACAGAAAGAATGAAACGTCGCCAGCGTCACGGCTTTGCCGCGCTCGCCCGTAGCTTTCACCACGCGCGCTTTCATCTCACCGGCCGCCTTTTTCGTGAATGTCAGTCCGAGAATATTTTCGCCGGAGAGCGTTTCATCCGATTGCAAGAGGTGGCGGATGCGTTCCGTGATGACGCGCGTCTTTCCGGTCCCTGCGCCGGCAATGACTAGCAGTGGTCCTTCGCCGTGGTTGATCGCGCGCCGCTGCGCCTCATTGAACTTCAGTCCGCTCTCTTCAAGCGGCTCCATGTCGAAAAGCGTCGCCATCATTCAAGAAGCGTAGCGGATTTCAGGGCGAAGAGGAAACAAGCCCTATTTTTTTAGCTCAATGCGGATCGAACGGGGTTTGGGATCATCGAAGAAATAACAGTTAACGGCGTCTTTTATCATTCCTTCTAATTCTTCCCAGGTATCGCCTTGAGTAAAAATAGATTCCGTCAGACACTCCGCGCAATACCCGCCGTCTGACTCTTGTGTTACGCGGAATACAAGCTCCACCTCGCTGTCCATTGTCTGCTCCTGCTACCGCTGCGACTTTTCGCCTGCGGCAACTTGCCGGTTGAACTCAGCTGATTTCTTTTTCGGGATAGTGAGTGTTTGCCACTTGTCACCGGCAAAGTGCCGCGCAAGATAAACAATCTGCCCTACGTGATAAGAATAGTGCGCAACCTGGCGGTTGATGGCCTGCATCACCGAATGCGGTTCAGTGCGAATGGTTATTGTTCGCGTCAAATCTGCATCGTTCAGTGGTTCCAACGCCCCGAACAGAAGTTTCCACCCGCGTTCCCACATCTCCATCAATTCCATTCGGGTTTTTGGCGGCGCTTCGAATTCGAAGTCGCGATTGCGATCGGGCTTTTCTCCATCGCTTGTTAGAAAATCGGTCCAACGCGAACGCATGTTTCCCGCAATGTGCTTCACGATGACGGCGATCGAATTGGATTCGGTGTCGAGAGTCGTGAACAGCGCCTCCTCGGGACATTGGGCTATCGCGCGCTCGCCAAGTTTCTTGTAATAGCGAAAGACATCAATAGAATCTTTCAAGTAAGACGTGGTAAATTGGTGCGCCATACCGCCATTCTGTCCCATCTTCGCGGGCTGTCAAGCCCAGCGGCGAAGGCCCGCTCCGGTGAGACAAATTCCGGGAGACCTATTGCAGGGTTCGCGCAACTAAGCAGGGCAGAGCCAACGGGCGTGGAGACGGGAGCTGGAGTGGTTGAAAGCTCTGCTTGACAATTCGCTTTTTGTTCGCCTAGTATCGGTGCGCCCCAATCTCGAATTTCGCAAGGGAGGAAGTCATGACCATTGGAAATATGATGCTTGGTGAGTTCGACCAAGAGATGCAGAACACCCGCAAAGTCCTGGAACGCTGTCCCGATGAGAAGTGGAACTGGAAGCCACACGACAAGTCGGGAACTGTCGGTTGGTATGCAGGCCACATCGCTACGATGCCCGGTTGGACCGCGGTGACGCTCAATACCGAGCAACTCGATTATGCACCAGTGGGTGGTCCGGCCTACACGCCACCCAAAATCGAAAACCACAATCAGGCACTCGCCGAATTTGACAAGAACGTCGCGGAAGCCCGTGCCGCGCTTGCGGGCGTGAGTGATCCGGAAATGCTGAAGAATTGGAAGCTGCTCGCTGGCGGCAAAGAGATTTTCACAATGCCACGTGTAGCTTGCATTCGAGGGATGGTGCTTAACCATCTTATCCACCATCGCGCTCAACTCACGGTCTACTTCCGTTTGATTGGTGTTCCTGTGCCGGGCCTCTACGGTCCGAGCGCCGATGAAGCTCAGGCAGGTGCAGCCGGAGCCGCCGCGAATTAGCATCGCTTTCCGGGGGCGGAGTATTCCGCCTCCGGAGTTTTTCCCGCCGCAGCCTCCTTCCTCGCATCGCGGTATAATGAAGCGCGTTGCTCTGCTGGAGGCTCACCATGAGTATCGAAACCCCCGTCATCCTGTCCGCCGTCCGAACGCCAATTGGAAAATTTCAAGGGGGCCTCGCCGGATTTTCCGCGCCGGAACTTGGCGGCAAAGCCGTGTCTGAAGCCATTCGCCGCGCAGGCCTCGATTCGAATCAAATTGACGAAGCTATCCTCGGAAACGTCGTGCAGGCGGGACTCGGCCAAAACCCGGCGCGGCAGGCGGCGCTCAAGGGCGGCTGCGATGCGCGCGTAGCGGCGATGACCATTAACAAAGTTTGCGGCTCCGGACTGAAAGCCGTTGCTCTGGCCGCGCAGGCGGTGCAGCTTGGCGAATCGGAAATTGTCGTCGCGGGCGGCATGGAGTCCATGTCCAACTGCCCGTATCTTCTGCCGCAAGCGAGAACGGGGTACCGCATCGGCGATGGGAAACTCGTGGATTCGATGATCGCCGACGGATTGTGGGACGCTTATGAGAATTTTCATATGGGCATGACCGGCGAGCTCGTCGCCGAAAAATACGGGATCACACGGGAAGAGCAGGACAAGTTCGCAGTCGAAAGCCATCAGAAAGCGGTGCGTGCACGGAAATCGTGCTTCTTCGAAGCGCAGATTCTGCCGATCGCAGTGCCGCAGAAAAAGGGCGATCCGATCGTCATCAAGTACGACGAATCGCCCCGCGAAGACACCAGCATGGAGGCGCTGGCGAAGCTCAAGCCGGCGTTTAAGAAAGACGGCACGGTGACTGCGGGCAACGCGCCCGGCACGAATGACGGCGCGGCGGCATTGATTGTTACCAGCGAGCGGAATGCGTCACGCATGGGTAAGCAGCCGATCGCGCGGATTGTCGCGCAAGCCGTCAGCGGCGTCGAGCCCAAGTGGGTGATGATGGCGCCTGTAGACGCCGTGGAAAAGTTACTGAAGAAAACCGGCTGGGACCGCGACAAAGATGTCGATCTCGTCGAGCTGAATGAAGCTTTCGCCGTCGCCGCCATTGCCGTGACGCGGAAGCTCAAGCTCAATCCTGAAAAGGTGAACGTCAATGGTGGCGCGGTAGCGCTCGGCCATCCCATCGGTGCGAGCGGCGCGCGCATCGTTGTCACGCTGCTCTACGAATTACAGCGCCGCAACCTCAAGCGCGGCATCGCTGCCCTCTGCCTCGGCGGAGGCAACGCCGTGGCCCTAGCCGTCGAACGCTTCTGAAGGCACCTGCCGGCATGAAATACTGTCCCCTTTGCGCATCGGAATACCGTCAAGAGTCCGAACTCTGCTCTGCGTGCGGAGCCACGCTTGTGGCTTCTCTCAAAGACGAGGAGGTGCGTGCGAATCCGCCGCGTCTCTTGTGGATTGGCCGGGACTCGCTGGAGTTTGATCTCGTCGCGGCCGCCCTTCGCGATGCGAACATCCCTGCACTTGTGGAAGAGGGACCCACGGGGATTCTGCAGAAATTTCTCAAGTCGGAATCGCAGATTTGCGTTCTCCAGAACGATTTTGAGCGCGCTTTGGAGGTTGCAACAGCAGCGATCGCCGGCCGTGGTGATGGTCACGGGGCCAGCCAAGAGTGCCACCAGTGCGGCGCCGATTGTTCCGCTTCGTTGACGGAGTGTCCCGCCTGTAAGGCCACATTGATTGTGGAGCGCAAGGTCGAAAGAGAGAACTCCGCGTCAACAGAAGCGGCGATTCCACCGGAGTCAAAATATTGCCCGCTCTGCGCCGCGGAATATCCAGCAACTTTCCGGCGCTGCACCGTTTGTGGCGTCGAATTGGTGCAGCGGGGAGTGCGCGGAGAGCCGCTTAGCGAAAGAGCCAAGAACGATCGGCTCGTGGTCATCTGGCGAGGGGGAGATCCGGTAGCCATAAGTGAAGTCGTGAGTATTCTGCGCGGGGCCGCAATCCGGCACCACGTGGAATCTACACATGATTATTTGGTCTTCGGATTAGCCATGCCGCGGCCAAAATATGTGGTGCGTGTTCTGCAGGGCGATGCCGAGAAGGCCAAAGAGCAACTGGCTGGCATCACCGAAAGTCCATTCTTTGGGGCCGAAGCGTCGTCAGGCTTTCCTGAAGAAACCGGGCCGGCGACGCAACGAACCCCGAACCCATGGAATCTGGCGGCCGCGACGGTGGAAATTTGGGCAGGCGAAGACCCAGGTTTGGCGCAATTGCTCGAAGATTGTTTGCGGGAGAACCAGATAGGTCTCCGCCTCGAATGCAGAAAACCGCGGACACTTCATCTTTTGGTGATGCGCTCGGACGAAGCCCCGGCGCGTGAAATCATCCGCGAAGTACTGGAAGCTGCGCCCCCTTCCTAAGACTTTTGATGACTGCCCGTGGTTTGAAGCCTCCGCTAGATGGAATTTTGGGACGAAACTTCAACAACGTCCGCTGCTGCTTTCAGGTCATTTCCGCAAAAGGGACAAAACTTGTCGGTTTCGGCGACTTCGCGCTTGCAGTGCGGGCACGAGGGATGCAAGTTGCATTTGCAGTTGGGGCAGAAGTTGAAGCGTGCGCCAACGCTGTTTCCGCATTGCGGGCAGGGATAGGGCAGCGGCTCGCGCATCAGGAAGTAAATGACAAAACCGATGAACCCCCACGCTGGCAGGAGAATAATCACCAGAATCGTCCACAGGGCAGCGCTCATTCCGCGACGGGAGGCATCGCGGTTGACGTAGGCGAGTAAGAAAATAATGGTCGCCATGCAAAGACTTACCAACGTGACGATTCCTGCCAACGCTAGCGATGCCAGCGCCGGATTGTTCCGCAATTCCCAAGGGAACATTTCATTCCCGTTGGGATTGTGCGCCTGCGCTAGATTCACGGTAGTGGCGATCACCAGCGCAAGTACGTAAAGGATGGCCACAAGCGCCATCAGCCAGCGCGGAATAATCCGAAACTCTTCCCAGAACCTGAGGTTTTCCTTTTTTCGACGCAAGCGGATGAGCCGCTTGCGCTCGTTGAATGAACCTGACACGCGCTGTGAATAATCCGACATCCGTTTCCTCTCTCTCCACTCGTCCGGGTTAGCTTCCCTGGCTCATCCAATCGGGCTCGTCGCCTCTTCGCGAATTTTCCATCAGCAGGACCGCTGCGGCAAAGAGCGCGGGAATGGTCCACCACAAACCGAAGCCGAGTTCCCAAACCAGTTTCGGAACACCGGTGCGCTCGCCGAACCACGCGAAGAGCCGCCAGACATAAGGCGCGCTGGCGATGCCGAATGCCCACGAGAGCGCGCAGGCGAACCAGAGCGTCCGGCGCTTCGGCGCTTGCTCGCGCAATTCCTGGGCGCGCAGGCGCACGCGAAATTGTGTGCGGCTGGCAAGCCCGCTGGGGAGGAGAATCGCCGCTGTGCGCAACCCGCGCAGCGCTTCATCCGTTTGGCGCGCGCGCTCGGCGCATCGCGTGCAATCTTGCAGATGCGAGGCGAGCCAATCGCGCTCGGATTGCGAGATGCCTTCGACGCGCTCCTGCGCGACCAAGTGTTTGGCGCGAGCGTGAGATTCCGGGTTCATGCGGCGCCTCCCTGAAGCGCTCCGCGAAGTGCTTCGAGTCCGCGATACAAGCGCGACTTCACGGTCGAAAGTGGAATGCTGAGCACTCCCGCCATCTCCTCGATCTGCAATTCTTCCTGGAAGCGCAGCACGAGCACCTCACGATAAATCGCGGGGATTTTCTGCAGAGATGCCTGGACGGTTTCTTCATTCTCCTGGCTGAGGACTTGGTGCAGAGGCGAGGGCTCATTTTCGTTCGCGAGTTGCAAGGGATGTTCCTGTTCGGGATCCGTCAGGGTATCGAGGCTCTGGGGTTTCTTTGTCCTTTGCCAATCAATGACGAGGTGCCGAGCGATGGCGAAGAGCCAGGCTTCGAATTTCGATTTGCCGTCATACTGGTGGCCGCGCTCGAGAACTCGGATCCAGGTTTCCTGAAAAAAATCTTCGGCGCGTTCTCTGCTCCCCGTGACATAAACCAGATAGCGGAACAGGCGGTATTGGTACTGCTCGATCAGGCGGTCGAGCAAGTCCGGGTCGCGCTTCTGCAAGCCGCGCGCGATGGATTTCGCTTCATCGCCCATCAGCGTGGAGAAGAAGAGAGTTGGACCAGTTATGGCCGAAGTCCCAAAGAAGCTGGACCGCTGTGGCGTCAAACATGAGATCGTGGCGCGCATTCTAATGGGTATACGGTGAAGAGAGGAGAAAAGACTCACAGGGCCGCCAAGCATAACTTCGTAGCAAAGGTTGTGTGGTCCCCACCCCCGGGCATTTTGTATGAATATCAAAACAAAGAGGTTGCGAAATTTGCAATTCGTAAGTCGCTGATTCTAAAGGGCTCGATTTTGGTTGTTTGGGGCTGGCAAAGGCCGAAAATGGCTAGCCTTAGAAAAAGAAAAGCGGGAGCAAGCTCCCGCACTCCACATGTAGTTTTGTACAGGGTTAAGTGCACCAAGGAATAAGGAATAGTCAAGGAGAAGTTGAAAGTCCTTCAGACCTCGATAGAATGTGCCCTTGCTACAGTCGAGAAACGCGTAACCTCGGGGCTGGAAAGGGCTTGGCGCGGCATGTACTGTCCACAATGCAAAGCGGAGTACCGGCAAGGGTTTACGCGCTGCGCCGATTGCGACGTGGAACTGGTGCACGAGCTTAATGAAGAAGCTTTGGCTGTTCGGACCCCTGTCATTCCTGGAGATCCAGACCAGGACCCGTTTTGCGAGTTTTGGCGAGGCGACGATCCGCGTCTACATAGCGAACTTTGCGAATTGCTGGACCAGGAAGGAATTCCGCACAAGACCGTTCGACACGAAGATCGACTTTTTCGCATCAGCGACACGAGTTCCTTTCAGATTGGGATTCCCTATTCGCTCTTTGAAAAAGCGGAAGCTGCTGTGCAAGCCGCGTTTGCCTCGGACGAAGACGATCTCCCTGAAGCCACAGACGAAGAACCGTCGCCGCTTGAGCTCCCGGAATCAATTGTGCCAGATGAATCGCGCAACGATTGGGACCCTGCGAACTGGTTTCCGGAGGACGCCACAACTGAAATTTGGTCTAGCGAATATTTATATCCCGGAGAGATTATCGAACTGGCGCTGCGAGAAAATCAGATTCATGCGCGGTTTGAAAAAGCGAAGGGTCGAAACACAATCTTCGTTTTGCCGGAAGACGAAATGCGCGCACGTGAAATAGTGGGAGAGATTGTGGAAGGCGCGGCGCCGGAGTAGGCTTTCGCAATGGCTCAAGCGAAACAAGCGGCGCTCGGTTTTCGCGTGCATTCGGGTTGGGCAGCGGTTGTCGCGGTGTGCGTCGAAAAAGGCGCACCAGTCGTGCTCGTGAAGCAGCGGGTTCATCTCGTGGAAACTTTCACGTATGAGTTCCGGCAGCCGTATCATACGGCAGAAAAGATGCTGCTTGGGCAGGCGCGCGAGTTTATTGCGCGAATGCAGGCCGAGGCGAGGCGGCTGGCTTACCGCGCAGTCCTGGAGCTTGAATGTAGAACGCAAGAACAGGGAGTGAAACTCACGCGATGCGCACTGCTGCTTGCTTCTGGCAGAGCGCTTCCCGGGCTTGAGAAGATTCTCGCTTCTCATGCGCTGATTCATACCGCGGACGGGGAACTCTTTCGCGAAGCGCTTCTCCACGAGAGCAAGCGCTGTGGGCTGCAAGATTTTACAATCAAAGAGAAGGAACTCCTGGATCGCGCTGGGCAAGTGTTGGGTGTCAAACCAAAGGAGCTGATGCGCCGCGCTACCGAGCTTGGGCGTTCTCTTGGCGCGCCGTGGTCGCAGGACGAAAAGTTCGCCACGCTCGCCGCGTGGCTTGCTTCAAAAGCTCCCGCGAGGCAAGTGTCCAAAGCCTTGGAAAAGCTCCAATAGTGGATCAGTTTCCGATCACACGACCATGCGTCCAAATGGCCGACGACGAATCGTGTTTTCGGCCAACTTCCCAGTAGCCGACGACTCGACCAGAATCAACAGCTAGCCTGCATACTCGTGAACGGCGACAACGCTACCGCATCCGGCGCTTCGTTGTTTGTTATATGTTCCGTAAGCGAAACCCAAATGAAGTCCCTCGCGGGACTCCGCGGGCTCACTCCATGCGCAACGCGCGCATGGGATCTATGGACGCAGCGCGATGCGCCGGGAAAAATGCGGCCGCCAATGTGACCATGGTGATGCCGGCAAACGCAACCAGGATTGTCAGAGGGTCGCCTGAGCTCAAACCATACAGCATTGAACGCAAAGTCGTAGCCACCGCAAGGGACGCAGGGATGCCAACGCCAAGACCCACGGCAGCCACCGAGAGGCTTTCCAGCAAAACCATTCGAAGCACTTCTCGTCGCTGCGCGCCCAAAGCAATGCGCACGCCGATTTCCATCGTTCGCCGGCTGATACCATACGAAATCGTTCCATAGAGCCCGATGGCCACGAGAAACGCTGCCAGCCCGCCGAAGAAGACGGATAGGTTTGCGACCAGCCTTTCTTGCGAAATAGTCTCCGCAAACTGAGCCAGCTGTGTAATTGGTTTTTGCAGCGGCAAGTTGGGATCGATCTCATGAACCATTTTCGCGGCTTCCTGGATGAGCATCCGAGGATCGCCGCGAGTGTGCAATTCATATTGCATGTCCAGCACGCCACGAGTCTGCGTGAACGGGACATACGTCATCGGGCGCTCCGTTTCGCGAACATCTGTATAGCGGCTGTTTCCTGCAACGCCGACGATGGTGTATTGGACCTTACTATCAGAAGAAGATGCGATGTGGTGTCCCAGGGGGTAAACGCCCGGCAAGTAGCGGTCGACAAAGGTCTGGTTGACTATGGCGACTTTGCGTGAATCGGCGGTATCGGAGTCGTCGATTTCGCGCCCGAGTTCCAGCAGGATTCCGAGCGTATGCAGGAAGGAGGATCCGACGAAATTCTCGCGCACGCCGGCAAACGGGCGATCGGGCATGGGATTACGCCCGTCTACAAGGACGCCGTCGTTGTCGCTGCCTCCGCTGCCGATGCGCACCTCCATAATCGTTGCCGAATCCACGCCCGGCAGCGCGCGCATGCGTTCCAACAGCGCGGTGTGAAAGCGGACGGCATCGGCGTCCGTACGGATGTTTGACTGCGGACTGATTCCAAACACGAGCAGGCCATCGGTGCGCATGCCGAGGTCGCGGGATTCCAGGTTACGCAGCGTGCGGTACAGCAATCCCGCGGAGCAGAGCAGGACCATACAAAGCGAGACCTGAAGCGCCACCACCAGCTTGCGTCCCCACAGACGGTTTTTCCTCGTGCCAGCCATCCCGCCGGTCGATCGCAACGCAAGATTCAATGGAAGCCGGGTAATGAGCCACATGGGCGCCAGCCCAAACGCGATGGCGACCACTGCGGAAACACCTGCAGTAAACAACAAGACTCGTCTATCTGGTTCAATCATGATGTCGACGCCAGACCATACAGCGAGGGCTTGCGTCGCGGCCCCGGCAAACAGCCAGCCGAGGGCCGCACCTGCCATCACCAGCAGCATGCTTTCCCGGAGCATTTGCAGGAATAGGGCGCGCTTGTTGGCGCCAAGCGCTCGGCGCAGGCAGAACTCCGGGAGCCTGCCGGCGTTCCTTGCGAGCAGCAGCATGACCACATTTGCGCACGCGATGAGCAGCACCAGCGCCACCATGCTCATGAGGAACCGCAGCGGATGTTCGTAATCGTCGCGAAGATTCTCCACGCCGCGAACTCCCGAGAGGACAAGCAGAGGTTTCTGTTCGTGAGGATCAACCGCGGAGGCGTTCGCTAGCGCACTCTGAAACGCCGGCGTAAGTTGGACTTGCGCTTGTTCGGGGGGAATTCCCTGCCGTAGGCGACCGAGCATTTGCAACGCCAGCCAATTCGGCGACCCATACAATGTGTGATCGGTCGCCGGCATTCCCCAGGCATTTAATTCCGGGCGCTCTTGCAGCGGAATCCAGAAATCCATGGCCGCGTGGACCGGATCCACGCCATTGAACCCCGGAGGCGCAACGCCCACAATCGTGAAGGGGACGCCCTTGACGTAGATTGTCCTGCCTAAAATGTCTTTGTCACCGGCGAATCGGCTCTTCCACCAACCGTAATTCAGCACGGCGATAGGGGCGTGAGTCGATTCGTCCTTGAGTGTGAACACGCGGCCCACAATCGGCTGGACTTGCAGACCGGAAAAGAAATTGCCGCTAACCATTTCTCCCCAAGTTTCCTCCGGCTCGGGGCCAATCCGCACGCCTACTTTTTCAAAGGCCAGCGGAGCAAAGCCGATGACGTCGGCGAAAACCTCCTGTCGGATGCGCATGGCTTCAAAGATTGGCATGGACATCGACATATCACCGTAGCCCGTTTGCGAGGTGCTCAGGGGTTGGTTTTTCAAGTGGAAATAAACGAGCTGCTGCGGATTCGGGACCGGGAGAAAATGCAGGAGCACGGCATTCATGACGCTGAAGATGGCAGTGTTGGCTCCAATCCCCAGGGCAATAGTCAGGATGGAAATGGCGGTGAAGACCGGAGACTTCGCCAGTTGGCGAAACGTGTAGCGAAGACCCTGTGCAACTCTCAACAAGGAAGCACCTCAGCCTTCAGGATGGCCTGATTTAGGCTCAAGCAGGCCGCGTACCAAGCAACCGAGGGGAAAAGTCTTTGACATGCATGAAGTTAGGCGGGAATTGCAAGTCCACGCCCGGCTGAAACTGTCCGAATTCAAATAGCAGCGTCCGAAAATGGGAAGTTGGATGTGCGCCCGACTGCAACTTGCCGGTTGTTTTAGGAAAGATCAGGTTGGCCAGTCCCGAGGTGCGAACTATCTGCGTTTCAATGGACGAGAAGTTGGTTGCCCGTTCGTTCGCAACAGGTCATTGGCGACTCTCGGGAATACGCCCGAGTCACGGGGTATGCGGAAGTTATGCCAGTAAACCCGACCGCACCATTACTGCCGAGTGGCCAGGCGCCATTGCTGGCGCCCAGCCCTCTAAGAACCGGACTTGAAGGTTTCCCATTCATCCGGCTCGAGCACCCAAAAACGCCCCCCTGAAAAACGAGGACGCGGCCTGATGCAAAACGAATCAGACCTACTCGATACTGACTTGCTGCCGATTCGCACGACGATGCAGAATCCACCAGGCGTGTGTGAAGCTGCACCAACGGCTCGCGCCGTCGTCATTTGCTTTGCTTCATTCATCGGTTCCTCAAGCGGTCTCGAGTTTGAGCACCAACGGGAAGTCAGCTCCGTTTCCGACGAGGTGATGTTGTCCCCACGAGGCGACGCAACTCCTATCTGCCCGATTACAGGGCAGCCTTCGCTTGCTCCCATTTCCGTTACCCGCATCGCCATCGGTCCATCTTGCGATGTACTTTCCCCTTGTGGGGAGCGATATGGGCTTATCCTGTTCCGCTGAAATGACACGATAGGTTAGGTCTGCTCTATACGCCGGCAGTGTTGTTTACCCATGACAGAGTAACCGGAAGCCTCTGTGCTCACTGCAAGAAGAGCCGCGCAGCATGTTAGGCTCTCTTCGGCTGACGACGCTTACGAGCATT
>Ga0137418_10002761_pt1 | contig 16063 bp, 13 predicted proteins | sample CZODoug3_1_2_16f_FD_122242 | JGI IMG/M metagenome (GOLD analysis project Ga0137418, IMG submission 122242) | Vadose zone soil fungal communities from Angelo Coast Range Reserve, California, USA - CZODoug3_1_2_16fungal (Hybrid Assembly) | ecosystem: Environmental > Terrestrial > Soil > Vadose... | reverse complement strand
CGCGGAACACCCGATGAACTCAGAATGTAGCCTGAGGTTAGAGATGTTCTCCGCTATCCTACTTGCGATCTCGGTTGTGGCGCTTGCCCAGTTTGGAGTCTTCTACTGGCGGGCGGTGGTCGCAGGTGTGGCTGCCCAGCCGGTCTCGCAGCAAGTGCTGGACGCGGCTAGCATGGATGCCAAGACCATCAGCGGCGAGGACTACCGGACCCTAGTCCAACTTCACGAATTGACTCCCGATCTCTCCTCGCAGCGCGGAACGCTCGGTTTCGTTCCGGTGTATTTTAAGTTGATTCACGCGATTGGAACTCTGGCCACCGGCCGTATTTCCGTGCTGGCGGATTGGGCCGAAAACGAGCGCACCCTTTGCGCGCGTTACGCAGCAGTCCAAGTGGATCGCCGTCTGCGATCGAATATGGCGCTGGCGGCGTCCATGCGCTCCTGCTAACAGATTTCTTTCCCATACTTTAATTGCTGTGCTGATCAGAATCCGCAGGACCTTCGTGCCTGATCGCCCAAGCTTGTCGTCCAAGCTTCTTATCAATACGCCCAGCGGAGCAGGACGCTCCCGGTGGTGTATCCCGCGCCGACGGCCATCAGCAGGACCAAATCGCCCTTTTTCAATTTGCCTTGATCGACGGCGTCGCGCAGCCCTAACGGAATCGTACCTGCAGTGGTGTTGCCGTAGCGATCGATGTTGACCATTACTTTGTCGTCCGGCAGGCCCAGGCGTTCCTGCATGGCGCGAATGATGCGTAGATTGGCCTGGTGCGGAACGACCAGCGCGATGTCCTCGCTCTTCAAGCCGTTGCGTTCGACCATGTGCGCGGCGAGTTCGGCCATCCGGCGCACCGCGTACTTAAAAACTTGCGAACCTTCCTGGTGGACGTAATGCATTTTTTTGTCGACGGTTTCATGGGTCGGCGGATTTAGCGATCCTCCGCCAGGCATGTACAAGAACTGGCCGCCGGAGCCGTCCACGTCATGTTCAAAATCCAGAATGCCTTCTCCGTCGGCGGCTGGTTCCAGCAGCACCGCGCCGGCGCCGTCGCCAAAGAGCACGCAGGTGGCGCGATCCTCATAATTCAAAATGGAAGTCATGGTGTCGCTGCCGATTGCCAGAACTTTTTTGTGCGCGCCGGAGCCAACAAATTGCGCGCCAACGGTTAGGGCGTATGCAAATCCGGAACAGGCCGCGGAAAGATCAAAACCCCAGGCTTTTTTTGCGCCGATGCGATCCTGAACCAGGCAGGCGGTAGCCGGGAAAAGCATATCCGGAGTAACGCTGGCCACGATGATCATGTCGATTTCGGCGGGGTCGGTATTGGTTTTCGCGAGCAGCAATTTTGCGGCTTCAGTGGCCAGGTGCGAAGAAGCCATGCCCTTATCGACCACATGGCGTTCGCGGATTCCGGTGCGGGTACGGATCCATTCGTCATTGGTATCAACAATTTTTTCCAGGTCCGCGTTGGTCATCACCCGTGGCGGCAGAAATCCGGCCACCCCGGTAATCTTCGCTGCGATCCGATGCGACATGACACTCCTTGCGGAATTGCCCGGTGCAACCAAAGAAAGCGAGTTTATGCGATGCCCTACGCCGGGCACAAGTTTTATGCCGAATTCAAACCGTAAATTTAAAAACGAAAAAGGTAGCTCACCTTAACGAAAACCAACTGGCTATTCCGGTTGGCCGGGCTCCCTTGGTAAAAGACCGACGGGGTGGGCCCAGATTGATCCAGCGCCAGATTGCTGAGGCCGCTGTTGTAGCCGAGATACACGGCCGTGCCGGGATGTAAGAGATAGGTGAGCAAGATGTCGGTGGGGAATTGCTTGGTTGGAAGTAACGGGCCGCCAGAGTAGCCGCCAAGATTGGTCTGAATGTTGAGCAGCTGGCTGTTGGCGAGCGTGGCGTCGTAATCCACAATCACTCGCAATGAGAGTTCCTTGGTGAATTGGTAGTTCACCTTGGTGCGCAGCAGGTAATTATTGAAGATCGACTGGCCGGGCGTGAAGCCAACCGGCGTGGAAGCGTCACGAGTTCCCAGGCGATAGTAGATTCCAGTTTCATCAATGCGGAAGCGCGAAGATGGTCGTACGGTGAATCCGAGATTCGCGCGTTTCACATTTCCCAGGAAAGGATTGAGGCTGGCGCCGGGAAAATAGTTTTCGCCGGTTCCGGAAGTGAAGCGGGCAGTCAGCGTCAGCCATTTGTACACCGCGGAAGTGCCGTAGATGGAAGTGCTGTGTTTGCGGAAGGGGATGTTTTCAAATAATTCGTAACCTTCGCCGCGGCTCAAAGTAAACGTGGAGTTTCGCGTGAGGTCGAGCTGCAATCCAAGAGCTGCTGACCAGTCTTGCAGTACGTTATTGTGATCCCAATCGACGGTTTCGCTGGCTACCGGGCCGAAATCCACGACGGGGTGAATCTTGGGCCGCCACAAATAGCTGGCCAAGGAATAGCTTTGCCGGATGTCCACGCGAGGGATGAAGCCGAGTTCGGAGCAAAATCCGGGCGAGAAATCGTTGTACTCACTCAGAAAATAAAAACTGCGTCCGGTGTACGAGACATCCGCGTAGAGACTGTTGCCCTGTTGGGAAGAAGCGGTTGCGGGCGACCCGCCGATTTGCGAGGGCGGATTAAATTGTTGGCACAGCTGCGGAAGATTGAGGTCCTGGCGAGTCCAACTGTGAGTGGCCTGAAAATCGGTGACCCAGTGCGGAGAGAGTTTCAGACGGGCGTCGAGCGAAACGATGCGATTGCTGGTGTCGGCAAAATCGCGGGTGGAGGCAAAGGCTCCAATATAGGACTGCTTGCCAAATTCGCGGGCGATGCGCACCACGCCATCAACCGCGCGGGCGTCGTACTCGCTTCCCGAAGTCTGTCCCTGGCCAGGTTGGCGATCGTCGATCACCAACGCTCCGAGAGTCCAATCGCCGACTTTTCCAGTCATACGCGCGCCAAATTGCGGGTCCTGAATTTGCCGTGAAAAAAAAAGATTTACGGGCGTTTGAAAAAAACCGGCATTCTCTATGAAAAACGGGCGCTTTTCCGGAAAGAACACCGCGAAACGCTGATTGATGGTGACTTGCGGGTCATCGGATTCCACTTGGCTGAAATCAGGATTCAGGGTGACGTCAAACGTTAAAGAATCCTTGGCCACGAATTTCGCGTCGAGCCCCGCGCGGTGTTCGAAAGTGTCCTGATAGGCTGGCGGCGGGCCGGTGGAAGTAAGAGTTGACTGGTTCAAAAAATGGTCGCCGGCCAGAAGTCCATATGGAATGAATTGCATGTTCCGGCCCGGCGAAACGTGGTCGAGTCCGCCGACCGGCTGAAACTGTTGGGTAATGCCTTCGACGCGCTGGGTGATATACGGCCAGTAGTCGTATTCGCTTTTGCGGAGAATCACGCGGTACAGCGCGACACCCCAGGTTTGCTCCGGTGCGTGCGAAAAGCGCAGGCTCTTGAACGGAATCGACAGCCAGACGATATACCCGTCCGCGGTAAGACGGCCTTCACTTTTCCAAACGGTGTCAAAACTGAAATCGTACGACTGGCCTTCGGTATAAATGGAATCGGACTGAATGCCCAAGGGATTGGAATAAAAAACGTACGCGCGATGATGATCCTGAAAAGTGTCCAGGTAGATTCCGACACCGTCGTCCTGGCCGACGTCTTCGCGTTTGGAAAGATGAGCGCGTACCTGGCCCGAAGCGTCATGGCACACAAAAACGGCGTATAAGTTTTTTTCGTCGTAGGAAAGATAGGCGGTGGACTTTTCGCTGGCGGGCGTGCCGTCTCCGGGGACGTTCTGGCGGAAATCGTCGATCACCAGTTCCGCTTCGCGCGGCTTGTCTTGCAGGAAGTCATCGAGACGCGGAGCACGGCTCACACGCGGAATGCGCGCAAGCGGAATGGTGCTTCGGCCGGGCGGAGGAGCAGAGGGCAATTGAGCCCCAGCCACCGCGGCGAAACATCCCAACACCCACCCAAGAAACCAAGTCCTAGACCAGGGTCCCATCAAGACCATTGCTCGCTTATGACACGCTGCCGGAAATTATACAACGGTTACGTCGTACCGTAGTCATTTGATTATGGTTCGACTGCAAGGATTTCGTAGCGCCAGCTTAGTTCGGCGCTCTTCTTCAACGTTGCGGAGACCGAGCAGTACTTTTCCTCGCTCAGCTGGATGGCGCGCTGAACACTGCTCTCCTCGAGTTTTCCGCGCAGCCGGAACAGGATTTCGAGCTTGGTCCAGACTTGCGGCGGATCGGCGGCCCGTTCACCGGAACAGATGACCTCCAGTGATTGCAATTTCTGCCGTTTTTTTTCCAGGATGATCACAATGTCGGTCGCGGTGCAGGCGCCCAGCGCCATCAACAAGAGTTCCATAGGTCCCGGGCCGGTGTTCGATTGGCGATCGGAATCCATCGCGAGCGCGTGTCCCGAAGGGCTGAGTGCCACGAATTGCTGGCCGCCGATCCATTTTACGTTTGCCGTTTGCATGAGTATTCTCCTGTTAGATCAGGAATGAAAACTTCCGGCCGATCAAAATCAGTCCAGCGCGAAAACCGAAACTGAATTCGCCGGCGCGGTGATTTTCAGTTCGCGGCCGTTGGTTTCGCCAGTCGCCGCGCCGTAAAGAATTGTGCACCGCAATGCATCTGCCAGCGGCGTGTCGGCTTGGGGAATAGTCAGGGTGCGCGATTTGCCGGCGTTGTTGAAAACCACCAACAATCGTTCGTCATCGGTCTGGCGCAAGAAAAGATAAGAATCAGCGTCGGAAAAAATGTGCGACAGATTCCCACTGCGCAGCGCGGCATGTTTTCGGCGAAGCTGCAGCAGATTCCGCACGCTGGAAAATATTTGTTGCTGCCCGGAAGTCCGGCCGGTCGCGGTGAATGCGGTCTGTGGATCGCCGGGCCAACCGCCGGGAAAATCACGGCGATTGTCCGGATCGCCGCCGCCCGGCATACCAAGTTCGTCGCCGTAGTACACCTGCGGAATTCCACGCAGCGTCAGCACCAACGCAAAAGCGCAAAGCAACTTTTCCGGCGAACTGCCCGGCTCGCTGGCCATGCGCGGTACATCGTGATTTGCAAAGAACGGAACCAGCCAATCTGGATGAGGGTAAAGCCGGTCTTGGCGAAGAACGTTTGTAATGTTTCCGGCGGGCGCGCTGTACAGCAGCACATCACGAATCGCAAAGAACATCGGGTAGTCAAAGACGGTGGAGAGTCCGGTATCGATATGGTCCCACTCTTTTTTGCCGCCTGCGAAAAACGAAGTCACCGTGGGATCAGGATGAAACACTTCGCCAATGGTGGAAAGATTCGGATAGATGCGGCGAAGCCCGGTGTGCCACTGGGCCCAAAAAGTACGTGAGACATACGGAAAGGTGTCCACGCGCAATCCGTCCAGTCCCGCTGATTCCACCCACCAGATGGAATTCTGCAAAACATATTTGGTTACGACGGGATTCTCAGTGTTTAAGTCCGGAAGAATATTGAAAAACCAGCCGTCCGTTAAATTGCGCCGCGTTGCGGCCGTGGCGTGCGGATCGGCTAGCGCTTCAAAAGGATCGTTGGTTGTGCGGGTGGAGGAAGGCTTGCCGTAAAACGAACTTTTCAGCGAAGCCGAAGAGTCCAGATGATTTTGCGCGGTGCCGTGAAACCAATCCGGCAGCGGCGGCTTGGCCACCCAGGGATGCTGTGGACCGACGTGGTTGGGCACCGCATCGAAGAAAAGCTTCATGCGTTGATGGTGCAGCTCGGAAGCCAGATCTTGATAATCGGCGAGACCGCCGAGATGCGGGTCGACCGCGTAAAGATCCACGGCACCGTAACCGTGGTAATCCTGTTCGCTGCCATTTTTTACTACGGGCGTGAGCCAAAGCCCATTCACGCCCAGGTCTGTGAAATACGGAATGTGATCGCGGATACCGCGCAAATCGCCGCCGTGCCAGGAGCGCGGCTTGGCGCGATCGTGCGACTTTGGAAATTCTGCGGGTTCGTCGTTAGTGGGATCTCCGTTGGCGAAACGGTCCGGCATGATCAGGTACAACACGTCATCGGAATCCAGACCGTGGAAGCGCTGCGCAGTTGGCTGGCGATTGGAAATCGGCAATTCGAACGTGGCTTCGCCGGCGCCAGTCGTAATCCGGCAGACCGCGGTTCCGGAGCGCAGCAGCGGACCGAATTTGAGCCAGACAAAAAGATAATCGCCACCTTGCGTGGATTGAGTGCGCGCCACCAGGACATCCGGCAGATTACAGGAAACTTTGCTGGCCGAAAGTCCATGGCCCGAGAGCAAAAGCATTAAATCGGGAGTCAGCCCGACCCACCAGTTTGGCGGTTCGACTTTTTTGACCGCGGGCGTATCTGCGGTTGCCGGACCTTGCGCCGCCGCAGTCAGCGGTGCAACACCTCCGGTCGATAAAAGCAGAACTGAGGAGAGAACAACTTTCGGAAAGAGACCGCTGCGGTTCATCAGAGACTAAGGATAAGGAAAAATGCGGGAGAATTCATCGCTCAATTTCAGAGAAGCGCTCCCGGTTACGCGGATTGGAAACGCAGGACGGCAAAAGCTTCCGGCACATGAAAATTGGGTTGTGGAGTATGCGTCGGCTGCCACGCGGAATAGAAGCGCGGTTCGGTGGCGCCCTCGACGCGGAAAAAATTTACACGCCAATCGGACGACGGATCGAAATGAGGCACCAGCGACCGCATTGGTAGCGCAAGTTCCGCGGTCCAAAGTTTTTCTTTCGGATTGCGAATGACTTGAGAAATCATGCCGCTTTGCGGGTCGCCTTTTCCACCAGGAAAGATGTCCAGGTCAATCCACATGCCGTTTGGAGCGATTTCGAATTCCCAGTAGCGGCGCGGCTGGCTGGGATCAGGCTGAAGAAAGATCTCGGCGACGTCACGATCCCACAGATGATCGCGGCGGCCGTTGGCGGCGCTGTCATCGAAAACCGTGAGGGTGCGATAGCGGCAACGAAACCTCAAAAAAAGCGAAGCAGGCGTCCACATCAGCCGCACTTCGGTTTCGACCTGAGGGTCAGCGTTCTTGCCCTGCCAGTCCGAATTGAACGATACCGGCTGTGCCTGATCCCACACGCCACCAGCCGGGAATCCGCCGGCATCGAGAGCACCAGTGAACCGCGCGGCAGTCACTTCGCTTGGCGGATGGAGGTTTTGCATACCAGGAACAGCATAACGGATTTGGCCTGAAGTGCAGACTCTTTGCACACTGCAGCTTTCGCAAAAGCAAATAATGGGCACCCGGCATGCTAGCATCACAAAATCGCGAATGACGGCCGTTTGGTTCGGAGGCAGTGATGGTAGAAGCAGAGAATCCGGAGGAGTTTTTAACCCAGCAGACCAACAAGAAGATTGAGGACTACCAGTTTGTGAAGGTGCAGCTTGAGGACGGCGTCGCGCACCTGACGCTGAACCGGCCCGAGCACAATCTGCTCAACGAGGCCATGCTGCGGGAATTGGCGGGAGGCATCGAGTATTCCGGCTCGCGCGGAGACGTGAAAATTATTTTGCTGGATTCCGCGTGCAAGATTTTCTGCGGCGGAATTGAACTCGGCGAGTACACTTCGCAGCGCGTTTTTCAGATGCTGGATGCATTTCACGGAGCGTTTGCGGCGATGGTCGACGTGGCCAAGCCGGTGATTTGCGTGGTGAACGGTCCGGCAATCGGCGGCGGCGCGGAACTGGCGGCATTTGGAGATTTGGTGATTGCCACGCCCAGAGCGCGATTCGCGCAACCGGAAATTACCATCGGAATGTTTCCGCCGCTGGCATCGACGATTTTACCGTACCTGGTGGGGCCGAAAACCGCGCTGGAACTGGTGTTGACAGGCGAGCCGGTGACTGCGGAGCGCGCGCTGGAGCTCGGCCTGGTGAACCGGCTGGTTCCGGAAGCGCAGCTCGAAGCGACGGTAAAGGATCTGGTCACTCGGATGACCGGACATTCCGGGCCAGTGCTGGCGATGGCCAAGAAAGCGATTCTCGGTTGCATGGGACTTTCGCTACGCGATGGGCTCAAGCATTCCATGAATATTTTTCTGAATGAACTTTACCGGCTGGAAGATTCGCAGGAAGGTTTGCAAGCGCTAGTGGAAAAGCGCAAGCCCAGCTGGAAAAACAAATGATCGCTAGCTGCGCGGCTGAACCGCGGCTGGCGCGATTGGATTGACGCGCATTGCTCGCAGGGCATACACTCAATTTACAATTTGCAGGCAAGGGCAGCGGGGAAGGCCGTGAGATTCGGCCGCGGTCCCGCCACTGTAATCGGCGCCGAAACAGTAGAAAAGCGCTGTAAGCCAGGCCACCCTCCCGTGCCGCAGTTTGCGGAACTCCTCGCGAGAGGGAGTTGCGCGGCAGCCCCACGAAACTCGCGGGGCATTTTTGTTTTTTGGCCACACTCGCAGAAATGGAATCAGGTTCCTGTCAGAGGAGCCGCTGCTGCTTGAGAAATCGCGCCACAAATTGTTTGCTTGGTCTGGCGGCAATCTCGCTGCTGGTGTGCGTTGCGCCGCATGCCGCGCGTGCGCGCACCGAGCAGAATCCCGCGCCTGCTGCGCCGAAAGAATCCTTTCGAATCGTTTCCGATGAGACTGGACGCAGAGTGCGCATTCCGATGCCGGTACGCCGGGTGGTCTCGCTCTCGCCAAATTTGACGGAATCCCTGTATGCGCTGGGGATGGATGATTTGCTGGTTGGCGACACTGACTATTGCGACTACCCCGCTGCCGCAAAGCAAAAGCATAAAGTAGGCGGAGCAATCAATCCAAGTCTGGAAGAAATTGCGGCATTGAAGCCGGATCTGGTGCTGGTCACCAAATTGAATCGCTTGGAGACGGTGCAAGAGCTTGAACGCCTGGGCATTCCATCTTATGCAACGGACCCGCATAGCGTCGATGAGATTCGCAGTTCGGTGCGCAAACTGGCGGGAATCCTTGGAAATTCCGCGGCGGGAGAAACGCTGGATCACGAACTGGAGCAACAAGAAAAAAACTTGCGGGAGCGTTTGCAAAATAGCCAACCGAAACGAGTCCTTTTTGTGGTGTGGACCGATCCGCTGATTTCGATTGGCAAGCATACGTTTCTTGCTGACGCGCTGGCGAAAGCGGGGGCGGTTTCGGTGGTTGAGTCCTCGCAAGACTGGCCGCAAATGAGCCTGGAGGAGATGGTGCATCTGCAACCAGAATATCTGGTATTTGCATCTGGTCATTCGGAGACGATTTCTCATGATGTGGATGCGTTGGCCAATCGCCCCGGTTGGGGCGCACTGCAAGCAGTGCAGCATCGCCGGATCGCGGTCATCAGCGATGCCGTAAACCGACCAGCGCCGCGATTGCTCTCCGCGGTGGAAGATCTCGCGCGGCAATTGCACCCGGAAGCTTTTGCTGAAAAGCACGCCAACGAAAAGAATCCGGCGCAGGCGGAAAAAAACTGATGCGACCTCTAACAGTCAGCCGGTTATTCGTGCAATGCGGAATTCTTTCTGCCATTCTGTTTTGCGTAATGGTCGCTGCGCTTAAATTTGGCGCGGTGCACGTTTCGCTATACGGACTGGGCCGCGACTTGTTGCTGTATATTCTGGGGAAAACGACCGAAATTTCCAGCGACTATAGCTTGATCCTCAATTTGCGGCTGCCGCGAATTTTCCTCGGCGTCCTGGTTGGCGCTTCGCTTTCGATTGCCGGGACCAGTTTTCAGGCGCTGCTGCGTAACCCGCTCGCCGATCCGTATGTTTTAGGAGTTTCCAACGGCGCGGCGGTTGGCGCGATTGTGGCGCTGCTGCTGGAGCCGCGGCTTTCGTTGTCGCCGGAAATTGCTTCGGTCTTTACCCCGCTTGGAGGATTTCTGGGCGCCGGGGTTGCAATTACGGCGGTGTATTTTCTTGGCCGACGCGAAGGCCGGATCGACAGCAACACGCTGCTGCTTGGTGGCGTCATCACGGCATCGTTGCTTTCGGCGATTATTATTTTGTTGCTCACTACCATGCCAAGCAGCAATGTGCGCGGCATGGCGTACTGGTTGATGGGCGAACTCTCCGCCGTGCCGTCCCGTCCGCTGGCGTGGGTATTGCGCGTGGGATTTTTTGTAGCGGCTGCGGTCATTTACACCACCGCGTCTGATTTGAATCTCTTGCTGTCCGGAGAAAAAGAGGCGATGCACCTGGGCGTCGATGTGCGCCGGGTGAGATTGGTGGTGTATATCGGGGCTTCCGCGCTGACCGGACTTGCGGTCGCGATGAGCGGCTCGATCGGCTACGTCGGCTTGCTGGTACCGCACGTGATGCGCATGATCTTTGGTTCCGATCACCGGATTCTGATTCCGGCGTCGGCATTTGGCGGAGCGATCGTTTTGGTGATGGCGGATACACTGGCCAGAACGATTGCCGCGCCGGCAGAACTTCCGGTCGGTGCAATCACCGCAATCGCCGGTGCGCCGCTCTTCATTTATCTTTTGCGCAGGAAGCTGGCGTGATGAGCGCGACTCGCTCGACTTCGTCACGCACCGCGATGGAAGCCAGCCGCGCCGCGAATGAACCGCGCTTGAGCGTCGAGCAGGTCAGCTACGCTTACACTCCGAACCCGCAGCAAGCGCCGATTTTTACCCTGGAAGCCACCGGTTTTCAGGCCAAGGCCGGCGAAGTGATTGCCATCCTTGGGCCGAACGCCAGCGGAAAATCTACGCTGCTGCAAATTATTTCTGGAGCGCTGCAGCCGCTTTCGGGCCGGGTGCTGCTGAACGGTTTTGTGACCCACGATCTGGAGCCGCGCACCCGTGGCCAACGCATTGCCATGGTGCAGCAAGAAAGCCAACTGTTGTTTCCTTCCAAGGCGTGGGAGTTCGTGATGCAGGGCCGCCATCCTTACGGAAAGTCGCTGCGTTTTGAAACCGCCGACGATGTGACCATCGCCAAGAATGCGTTGGCGCAGGTGGGCGCGGAACATTTGAGCGATCGCTGGATGGACCAAATTTCCGGCGGCGAAAAACAGCGAGTGATTCTGGCACGGGCTTTGGCGCAGCAGCCGCTGCTGTTGCTGCTGGATGAGCCGACGTTGCATCTGGACATCGGCGCGCAAGTGGACTTGCTCGATAATTTGCGGCGGCTGGCGGCCGAAAATCGCTATACCGTGGTGATTGTCACCCACGAGCTGAATCTGGTTGGCGAATACGCGGACCAGGTGGTGCTGATGCAGAAGGGCAAGTGTTTGCGAGTGGGCGCTCCGGCCAGCGTGTACCAACGCGACTTGCTCGAACAGGTTTTCCAGACCCAACTCACCGTGGAGATGGGATCGAATGGCCGTCCACGCGTGAACATTTTGCCTGGCGCTTAGTCTTTAGCCGTTTCGCGCCGCGGAAAATTCCGCGGCAATCTTTAATCAACAGCGGGCGATGTTGCCCCTCCACAATCACCGCGGACTTCGTGCTCGGGAAGACGGAGCGTTCCTCTCAGAAGAATTACCGAAGGAACGCCAGCCGTCGCCGCCGCGCGACTGTAAGGCGAGAAGTCGCAAGCCTCCACTGCACACGTAATCGTTTCATGCGCGAGTGCGGGAAGGAGGCTTGCCAGCAACGCCGCCAAGCCAGGAGACCGGCGAGGTCCGCAATCCCGATTCCTAAGGTTTCAGGTTCTGTTTTCCGAGCCTCAACCGAAAAAAATTGGGACAGCCTTCAACTCCCGCGCGAGAGGGAGCGGAGGAGAAAAATGAAAACCATCCTGCTTCGAGTCGTCGTAGCTGCTCTTCTTTTTATTTCAATTTCCCACTGTTCAAACGCGCAATCCAGCCCACCCGACGCCCAGCTAAACGGAACCTTATTAGATACGAGTGGCGGCGGCGTTGGCGGCGTTCAGGTGATCGCACAGTTAGCCGGAGATTCGCAGGCGCACTTATGGAAGTCGGTCAGCGCCACCGACGGCCGATATTCGCTCACTCTTCCCCCTGGGAAATATCACGTAGTGTTTCGCCGCGCGCCATTCGTCACCCGCGAATTCGATTTGGTCCTGGCGAGCGGTCCGGTGCGCACGCTGGATTTGCGATTGCAGCTGGAACGAGTATCTTCGAGTGTGGTGGTCACTGCGGAAGCCGCGCCGCTGCAGATTCAACAGACCACGGCGTCGGTAACCACCATTACGCGCGACGAGATTGCCGCGCGCCAACTGGTTACCCTGCCCGATGCGCTGCTCAACGTGCCGGGAGTTTCCATCGGCCGCACTGGACCGGAAGGCGGCAGCGCTTCCATCTTTTTGAACGGCGGCAATTCCAGTTTCACCAAAGTTCTGGTTGACGGCACTCCGGTCAATGAGCCGGGCAACGCCGTCGATTTTTCCAATTTCACGCTGGACAACATCGACAAAGTCGAAGTGGTCCGCGGCGCGGAAAGCGCCATTTACGGCACCGACGCCGTCTCCGGCGTCATTCAAGTCTTTTCCCATCGTGGTACCACTTATGTTCCTGAGGTCAGCCTGTTCGCCGAGGGTGGCACTTTCGCCACCGGCCGCGGCGGCGCGCAATTCAGCGGCCTCCTCGGAAATTTCGATTATTCGGCCGCGGCCTCGTACTTCTCCACCGACGGTCCGGAGAACCAGAACAATTTTATGAATCGCACGCTTTCTGGAAACTTCGGCTATCGGCTGGGCGAAGATAATCAATTGCGACTCACGCTGCGCAATAACACCAGCAACGCGCAAACGCCGGGACAAACTCTGCTTGAACCCGCCAGCCCCGATTCCCATACTGACTATCACTTCTTCAGTTCCAACGCCCGCTGGGACTTCGCCACCGGCAAACACTGGCACCACCAGCTCATGGGCGCCGAATCCTACAACCGGCAGTTCAACGCCGATCCCATTCAAGATTTCTACGCTATCGATCCATTTGCCTTTTGCCCGCAGAGCAATCCCGCCGCTATCGCCACGGCGGAATTTTGTGACTTCACTAATCCCGGTAGCCGCTACCAATACAACCGCGCCAGCATCAACGCGCAGTCCAGTTTTCTGCTACCTAACTTCTCCGCCACCGCGGGCTATCAATATGAAGTCGAAAACGCTTCCATACCGTTTCTGGCTGCAGGCCATGTCCGTCGCAACAACCACGGAGGATTTCTCAATTTCCGCTATGCGCCACATCCCCGCGCTTCGTTGGAGTTTGGCGCACGCGCCGAAGCCAACGGATACTTCGGTACTCGCTTCGTCCCACGCGCCGGTGCCTCCCTGGCGCTGTTGCAGGGCCGCGGTTTCTGGGGCGAAACTCGCCTTCGCCTTTTCTATGGCCAGGGTATTAAGGAGCCGCGTTTCGATCAGCTCTTCGACGACCAGTTCGGCGACTTCGGCAATCCGAAACTCAAGCCGGAAGCCAGCAAGACCTGGACCGCCGGCATCGAACAGAAGCTTGCCAACGATCGTGCCACAGTCTCTCTCGAATATTTCTCCAGCCGGTTCTACAACATGATCAGTTTCGCGTTCTGCGATGCGCTCAATAATTTCTGCAATCTGCCGATCACCGGCGTTCCCGCCTTCGGCTATTACTTCAACACCGATCGCGCCCGCGCCCGCGGCATCAATCTTGCCGGCGAATCCCGCATCACAGGCTGGCTGCGTTTTACGGGCAACTATACCTATGACGACAGCCTGATCCAGGTCGCCGCCGATCCTTTCGATCTCACCCAACTTCCTGGCAATCGCCTGGCGCGCCGCCCAGTCCATTCCGGTTCGCTCGCCGCTCTTGCTGCCTGGCGACGCGTCGGCTTCTCGCTCTCCGGGTACTTCACGGGCCAGCGCACCGACAGCGATTTTCTCTTCTTGGGACTGACGCACACGCCCGGCTACGCCCGCGTCGATTTCGCCGCCACCTATCAAATCGCTCGTGGCGTTTCCGCTTATTTCCGCGCCGCCAATCTATTCGACAAGAATTACCAGGACGCTCTCGGCTATCCAGCCCTCGGCCGCGAACTGCGCGTCGGTATGAACTACCGCTTCGGCGGCCACAATTAGTTATTTCTTCGCAGGCGCGTAGCCCGCCGCGGCGGGCTGCGCCCTGCTTTGCAACCGAGTTAAAGGCCTGACGATGATGTCTACTCTTCCTAAATCCGTTGAGATGATGCCTGCACACACCGCGGCACAACCCGTTCTCTTCTGCTGGAGCGGCGGCAAAGATAGCGCCATGGCGCTGCGCGCTCTCCGTCAACAGAGCGACGTCCGCGTCACCGGCCTTTTGACCACCGTCACCGAAACCTACGATCGCATCAGCATGCATGGAGTACGCCGCTCGCTGCTTGTCCGGCAAGCCGAATCTCTCGGCTTGCCGTTGCACGAGGTCAAAATTCCTCCGCAATGCGTCAACCCCATCTACGAAGCCCGCATGGAAACTGCTATGCGCGAACAACTCACTCAAGGTGTCCGCCATGTCGCCTTCGGCGATATTTTCTTGCAGGACCTTCGTGAATATCGTGAACGCAATCTGGCGCGCCTCGGCATGGAAGCGATCTTCCCAATCTGGAAGCGCGACACGCGGGAGCTCGCGCAAGATTTCTGCGAGCAGGGATTTCGAGCCATTGCGGTGTGCATTGATTCGAAACAATTGAGCCGCGAGTTCGCCGGCAGAGAACTGGACGAGTCATTTTTCCGTGATCTGCCCGCGGGGGTGGACCCCTGCGGCGAAAATGGAGAGTTCCACACTTTCGTCTACGATGGACCCCTTTTCTCCGCTGCCATCGCGGTTGAGCGCGGCGAAGTGGTCGAACGGGACGGATTCTATTTTTGCGACTTGGAGGAGAAATCATGATGAGTACTGAAAGCGAAAAGCTGGTGTTGCTGCTTCGCGGCGCGGTGATCGCGACCTTGATTATCTTGGCTGCGGTGCTGCGCATCGTGCCGCACCCATGGAACTTGACGCCAATCGGCGGAATCGCACTGTTTTCCGGAGCGATGTTCCGAAACCGGTGGATTGCGTTCCTGTTGCCTCTGGCCAGCCTGTTTGCCGGAGATGTTTTTGTCGGCTTCCACAAACTGATGCTGATTGTCTACGGGAGCATTGCCATCAGCATAGCGATAGGGATGTGGCTGGGAGAGAACAAGACGGCAGTGCGGATCGGCGGCGCAGTGTTTATCGGCGCGTTGCAGTTTTTCGTCATAACGAATTTCGCGATGTGGGCGATTGGCGGCTTTTATTCGAAGACGGCAGCGGGCTTGCTAAATTGCTTCGTGGCGGGCGTGCCCTTCTTCTGGAACACGCTTGCTGGTGATGCAATGTATGCGGGGGTCTTCTTTGGCGGATTTGCACTTGCGGAAAAGCTTGTTCCGGCGCTGCGCTTGGCGGCTGCGAAGACCTTGCCGGTGAGAGGATGAAGGCTTTCTGAAGGCACGCTGTGCTGGTGATATAATTGCCGGACGATGAGCGGGAAAACGTCAACTGAGGCGAAATATGAAGCGGTGATCGGGCTGGAAGTCCACGCGCAGCTCCTTACCAAGACCAAGATTTTTTGCGGCTGCTCGACGCAATTTGGTGATGCTCCGAACGCGAACACTTGTCCAGTGTGCCTGGGCTTGCCGGGAACGCTGCCAGTGCTGAACAAGCGTGTGGTGGAACTGGGAATGCAAGCCGCACTGGCGTTGAACTGCACGGTGCACGAGCATTCGCGATTTGCGCGCAAAAATTATTTCTATCCGGATCTGCCCAAGGGTTACCAGATCTCGCAATACGAACTGCCCTTGGCCACCGGCGGACACCTCGATGTTGAAATCGGCGGCCAAAAAAAACGTATCGGGATCACTCGTCTGCATCTGGAAGAAGATGCGGCCAAGAATTTGCATGAGGGGTTTAAGGATTCCGCAACCAAAGGCTATGTGGACTACAACCGCTGCGGTTCGCCGCTGAGCGAAATTGTTAGCGAGCCGCATATGCGAACGCCGGAAGAGGCCTACGCCTACCTCACCACCCTGCGGCAGATTCTTCTCTATACCGGCGTCAGCGACTGCAACATGGAAGAAGGATCGCTGCGCTGCGATGCCAACGTCAGCGTGCGTTTGCGCGGAGCG
>Ga0137418_10002760_pt1 | contig 16063 bp, 18 predicted proteins | sample CZODoug3_1_2_16f_FD_122242 | JGI IMG/M metagenome (GOLD analysis project Ga0137418, IMG submission 122242) | Vadose zone soil fungal communities from Angelo Coast Range Reserve, California, USA - CZODoug3_1_2_16fungal (Hybrid Assembly) | ecosystem: Environmental > Terrestrial > Soil > Vadose... | reverse complement strand
TTGACCTCGGTGCCCGACCATTTGCCGAACAGCACGCGGTCGCCGACCTTGAGGTCGATCGGGATCAGCTTGCCGGCTTCGTCGCGGCCACCCGGGCCGACGGCGGTGATTTCGCCCTGCGAAGGCTTTTCCTTGGCGCTATCAGGAATAATGATGCCGCCAGTGGTCTTCTCTTCGGCGTCGATGCGCTTGACCACAACGCGGTCGTGAAGCGGACGGAATTTCATGCGATCCTCCTTGGTCTGAACTAATAATTTTGGATTGGCAGTCGCCAGTAGCGAGTGCTAGCCACCTGTATAAGCCTATAAGAGTGAGTTACAAGGGAGTCTCCTACAGGCGTTGGCCGTTGCCTGCGGAAATGGAGCTTCGCAATACTAGCAAGCTAAGGCGGATGCTGCTAGCTCGTTGATTACAATCACCTATTGAACGTTTTGAGATTCGGGGAGTTGACAGCCTGCATCGCTTTTTAAGGTGGCTGGAGGTTGAGATGGTCTCGAAAGGTGAAGTATCAAACGACTTTCGCAAGCAGGTCCTAGGCTACGGGCTGACGACGGCGGAAATAGTTTACAGACGTCCGGATCGTCACTGGTTGCTACAAACATACGTTTGGCAGGACTACGATATGTTTCCCGACTTTCCGGCGCTGAAGGATTTCCGTACTTTCTGGGAGACAACACTCGAGGGTCCGCTGTTCGCAGTTACCGTCGCTCATTCGAAGCTAATCAAGCCAGCCGAATTGCACGCCATCGGCGGCGTCATTCGATTGCATTAACACGAATGCAAGGGAAACATTTCCGCTAAGGCGCAAATGTGTAAGTTCTTCCGGTTGGCCATGTCGGCAACGACCTTGCGAGGCCGGAGGGGGCAGGAGCAAGGCCCGAAGGCAACGGTCGCACGTCCGAATCGTGTCGGGTGCGCCAGAAAAGCGTGTGCCGAGCGTGCCGGGACTGTGGCGGCTCGATTTACTGATGGATACCACGGAAGATGGTCCATTTCGCCCGCTGGTTATCCTCGGCGTGCAAATGAGCCATGTTGTTCGGCAAAACAGGCTGTTTGCCCGAAGGAGATACGCTGCATTGCGAGCAACACTGAAGATCGAGCCGTTACGGAGGCATTATTCCGTGGCAACGATATTATTCCGTAAACTGGAGGACGGTGAGCCCAATCAAACACGTGATGGCGAGCCAAGCCGTTCTGATCATCGTCGGCTCACCGTTGAGCGGTCACCAAGTTAAATGGAAAGGCTGAAATCCTTGCGGATTAGCGGCCATTCTCTCGCGGTTTGGCCGTTTTGCGACCCGCGTCTTCTTGCGCTCGATCTTGATAGGCGCTGCAGCAGGCGTCGGGAGCGGTGCGCTAAGCTGGGCTTCCGCGTCGGGCGTCGGCGCTTGCTGCAGAATATCCGGAATCGATGTGGGAGCAGCCGCGGTTTGCACACGGGTATCAATGTCCACCCGCGGTGGACCCACCCTATCCGAAGCGGTTCGAATGACCGGCCTGGCCACGTCGGTGTGGTTGATTTTTTCCGTTTCGGGAAAATGGGAAGACACGACGAACAAGAGCGCAAGGAGCGCTCCGCCGACAACCGTGAAATAGCGAAGTAAGGGCATAATCCAACCGCCAGATAAACAGCTACTGTCTAGCGCTGTTTCGCGACCAAAATGGTTGACAGGCCTTCGGCCGGCAGCGCTTCCAAAATCGCTGACTTATAAGATGTGTCTGGCCCATCCCTCCTAGGTTCAAATGTCCACCCTTCTTTTTTGGACAAAGTGTCCGAGATTAAGATCGGCCGGCCCCGCCAGGACGCATCACGGTCCCATGGCCGCAGGATCAGAAACGACCGATTTATTTGTGTCCGCCCGCCTCAACTTGCTGTCGCTGTCCTCGTTCAGGAATTTGTCGACGGCGATTTGAATGCTCGTTTTGATGGAGTCTGGGCCTCGGTCGCTCATGTCAGTGTGTTGGGCATCCGTTCGGACTATGTCAATGCCCGCTTTCATGGCGTCCTTATCGTCAGGAACCACGCCGGGATCGGATTTGAACACGGGATCCTTTGAGCGAAACGAAATGATCTTCGGACCCGACTTTAGGATCGGCACTCGCAAATTATCCAGCGTTACAACTCGTTGCACGAGGTCAGGGTGCTGCTGCGCAAAGAACATGGAAATGTCGCCGCCGTTCGAGTGTCCGACCAGTGTTAGACGATCGTAGTCGGCATTTGGTTGGAGTTTCTTGAGCTCCCTGATTGCAAAGAATATGTTTTGTTCGCCGCGCTCATAGACGCCGAGCCGACCTACATAGAGCGAGCCTTCTTTCGTCATCAACGGTGGATCATTTGGCAAATCATGTTGGATGCTAGCGACCAGATAACCGCGAACCGCAAGAACGTTTGCGAGGAAAGAATATTCTGTGTTTTTAACAGTATTTCCGTGACTGATGATCGCTACCGGGAGTGGAGTAACTCCTGCACCCGCTTTAAATTCGGCGTCCCATCGCACTGCAACGTCAACGACTACGGGTCGATCGCGAGTGGTGTCGAACAGGTTGTGCGTCGCGTGCCTGATAGCCAGTTTGCTAAGCGCAAAATAGCCCCCAACAAGAACCAAACACAGGCCCGTTGTGATGAGCAATCCGCGTTTCATGTGGACTCCTGCAACGAACCCTAGCAGAAGAATCGCGGCTTGGCTTCCACCAAGAAAATGCTTAACGTTCCGGGCTTGTCCTTCTTGGAAAATGCCAAGCTATGGCTGTTCGTTCCCGCGCAAGTAGACTTGCCCACGTCTTTGAGCGGATAGGGCTCGCGATGGCAGGAGCATCAGGTGGCCTGTTTGTTGCGGTGCGGATGTCAACGACGGACATTGCGGTGCTCGCTTTGCCTGCAATGATCTTCGCAATGATGGTCTATGGCGCTATTGGGTTCTATTTGGGGATCGATCTCCCTCCCGAGGCATCCTACGCCGCTCAGACCAATGCCGCCCCTGACGAGTCCAAGCCAAGGATAAAGTGGGTCGAACGGCTCAGCGCAGCCGGCACGTTTTTGGCCGCTTTCGCTGCCTTCATATCGGTTTGTATCATCGTCCTGGACGGTGATCCGCGCGCTACATCAACGCTGGTCTTAGGTTTTGGGTGGCTAATGGGTGTGACGATGCAAATCCTCGCAGGTCTGATCGCTCGCGCCCGCGCCTTACAAGAACAAAATTACTAGGTGATCGACCTCGAAACCGGGCATCGCGGTAGCCGGCATGCTCATCCGACGAGTTCCTTCACGCAAAACGAAATCTCGCGCGCGATATCGGCCGCCTTGGAGCCGGTTCGTAGATTCTCCGGCAGCACGTCCCAGGTATAAGTCTCGACTTCCAGATGCGACGAGCGTGTTTTCCGTCGAAACGCCGCCAGCGTCGACACGAGATCGGCACGGGTCGATCCGATCTCGCCAAGGTCGGATGGAAATAGCGGCACATGGCAGTGAATTCGCCATTCGCCGTTCGCGCGGCCTTCTTTGAACGCCGCGACGGCATCCGGCAGATCGACATACCGCCGCGTCAGTCCCGAAGGCCCTCGCACGATGGTTTGGTGCAAATAAACGCCGTCGTCATAGCGCATCACCGCGCCGATCAGGTCATCGGTCATCGCGGGAACGCGCATCGCCGCGGAGAGCTGGACCTTTGGCACGAGATGCCGGCGGCCAGCAGGCGGTCGAGTGCTGTGACAGGATCTTCATATTCGACCGATCCGTGGCAGATATCGTAACAGATGCCGAGATGACGGCGCGGCATGGCTTCGGCGCCGCCGCGATTTTCGCCAATGCCGGCTGCGAGCAGGTCGAGCGCTTCGGGCTGCAGCAACGCGTCCTGGAAGAACGCGAGGCTTTCATCCGCTGTCTCGAGGAAACAGCACGGTTCGGGTTCCAGCGCGAGGGCGATGCGCTTGCCGGTCCGCCGCTCAGTCAGAACGAGATCGGCGACCGCCTTTGTCATGCTGACGGCGATCGCGACGACTGCGCCATCTGCGAGGGCATTGGTCTTGAATGCGCCCGACACAGTGGAGATGCTGCCGTCGACGCCATCCAGCAGCACCGCGGCAAGGACGGCGGCGCTGTCGGCGGTAAACGCAACGCGCTCGGCGCTGCGCCAATCCGGCAAATGAACATGCTCCTTGACGCGGACGCCGTGGAAGGGGCCGAATGGAAAAGCGTTGATGGTGAAGACGTAGGCGCCGAGTTTTACCAGCTGCTCGCGAAACGCCGCCAACTGCTCCGGCTGCCGCGCCACCCCGGCCGCTTCGCCCGACAGGCGCAGACCGATGCCGAGCGGGCGATCCGGCGCCACCGCGGCTTTGATCGCGGGGACATGCGCATCGAGGCTGGCACGGATGTCGGGCCAGGTCTCGCCGGCATGGATATTGGTGCAATAGGTCAGGTTCACATTACCTGCGAGCTGGTCAAGTTTCATCGGGCCTGCGCCTGTTGCTGAAGCCAATCGATGCAGCGGCCGACCATCTCTGCATTCATCTCGTGCGATTCAATGCCATGGCCGATGTCCACAAGAAGCGTGACGGTCAATTCGACACCATCAGCGTCCAGACCAAGGGCCAACCCTTTGGCGATTGTGGCGGCGGTAACCCGAGCGCCGAAGGTGATGATGCCTACCGAGATTAGCAGCGAGACCGCCCTGTCCATGGTTGGCTGTTCTTCCAGACTTTGTCGCCCGCCGTCAGGGGAAGATAGCACAACCGGGCGAGAGAAACGGCACCCCGGCCAAAATGAAATCGAATTGACGGCTGCAATTGTTTGTCAACTTGACGAGCCTTTGCCGGGTGCCAGCCGGCGGTGAAACGAACCTGCCGTCACTTTGGGCCCACCGCCGTCCATAGACTCGGCGAGCGGCCTTCCGCTTTCACGTTCACAGTGACTTCCATTCCGAGTTCATCGTCGGCATCGCCCCAGTAGCTACCGGAGAGCGGAATTGCCTGCTGGGGTGTCCTGGCGACTCCCACCCTGATGAGGTCACGGTTGCCGACGATGCCGTTCGTGGGATCGAATTCGACCCAGCCGGAGCCGGGGACGTAGATCTGGCACCAAGCGTGAGTCGAGCCTCCGCCCAGGCGAACCGGCCCGTCGCGATCGGGTACGTAAACGTATCCAGTAACGAAACGCGCGGCAAAGCCCAATGAGCGTGCCGCTTCCATCATGAGCAAGGCGAAGTCTCTACATGTCCCTTGCTGGCTTTGGAGGGTTTCACCCGGCGTTTGGGTTCCGCGGGAGGACCGCCGCTTGTATGAAAAGCCCTCCGCAATGGCTTCATTGAGTGTCATGAGCAGTTGTCCCGTCGGCCTGTTTACGTCCGTCGTCACGAATTTGGCCAGCCAGTCCTCCACTGCGCTTCCGGGATGATGACGGCGGATGTAGGCAGCCAAGTCGGGCATCTCGTCCTCCGGATAGGCGAAGGGGTGCGAACGCGCGTAATCTTCGATCCGAAAATCAGGAGCGTTCTCCGGCGTATGCTCCAAGCGAATGACAGACTCGAACTTCAGAAGCCGGGTGCACTCCGCAAAGTCGACCAGCGTCACGCAGTTTCCGAAAACGTCGTGGATCCAGCGAACCTCGGCAGGATCCGGCGTCACCTTAAGACAAGAATCGAGCAGGCGCTGATCGAAGCTATCGCGGGGTCGGAACAGCATCTGATGCCGGCCCGGCCTTACCGGCTTCTTGTACCGATACGTGGTCGTGTGATGGACGCTGAAAACAGTCATGGTGGCAAAAGCCCAGTCCTGAGTCGACTTTAGCTTCCAAGAAGGCCACTTGCGAAGCCCAAATCAGGTCCGGGAGTGCCGTGCGAACCACTGGCGGTGTATCTGCTACTCTTTTAGCGCCCGCCGGGGCCTTCACCGAGGAACAAAGAATTGGCCTTGGGCTTTTGCTTTCATCTTGAAAAATGGAGGCAACCTTGAAGATCCGGGCAGGCTACGACATCGCATTCAACTGCTTTCAAGAAGTTCCGATGCTCCTGATACTGAGCGTCCACCCCTCCCGGCAGCAGGACCTGCTAACCCAGCACGCGATCCGGTTCTCGCCGTACTAAGTGTGCATCGCGCGAAGTCGTAACATCCCGAGGTAATTTTGCAATCGAAAGCCATGAATGACCGGCGGCTCGTTAAAAGGCGCTTAACCGCCCAGATCGAACGGGGAACTTAGCGGCGGAAGCTACGTTCATGCTGCGATGAATGTTATTTTTCTAGACATCGATGGCGTACTAAACTGCGAGGACACCCCAAACCCGCGCAAATTCCCCTACGTCGTCGACGCCCGTCTACTATCGCTCCTCAAGGGTTTGCTAGCGCGCACCGGAGCAAACGTAGTTCTGTCCTCTTCATGGAGAACTGATCCCATTGGCCTCCTGGCAGCAAAATACTATGATGTCCCGTTTATCGATGTGTGCCCGGACCTCCCCGCGGTCTCCCGCTGCGAAGAGATGCTCAGATGGCTGTCTGAGCACCAAGCCGTTCATCGTTACGTCGTGATCGATGACGAGAGCGACTGTCTTGACGACCTGCCGCTCTTTCAACCAAGCAGTAAGACAGGCCTAACCATTGAAATCGTGGAGGGCGTTGAAAAGTATCTCAGTGGCAAGACGGACGATACGATGCGCCAGCCCGCCATCGTTCGGCTGGGGCAGAATATCCACTCGTTCTTCAAGCGGGACAAAAGTTAGCACTCGTTTTTATCCAGTAGTTCGCTGGCTTATTCCGGACCTCTGGGGGAGTCGTTCGCGCCCTGGCGCGCGTCCCTATGGCCCGACCAATTTTGGGCTCCTTCACCACTGCTCCATAACAGCTGCTGAGGGTTTCCCTCCGCACACATATATGTCTCCGAGCAGCCAAGGTTCCGCCAAAGGCGGGATCTAAAGCTCCAAAGCGCTCTCATCGAACTGGAACACATTGGTGGCCTGCGCTTTGACTTGGCGGAGGAATCATGACCCGGATTTGGAACACACCTGTTTTCATCCTTGCCACGGTGTATTTCGTCGTCGACGGAGTGTTCTCTTACCTCACGCGGCCGATAACTGAATGGATTGCTAAAAAGAAGCTTTTCGAGCGAGCGCGACTTTGGGTGACTTCTTTGGGGCCTTATCCTTCGCTAGCACTTTTCGCCGTGCCGGTGATTATCCTAGAGCCGGCAAAACCTTTGGCGGGATATTTGTTGGGAACCGGTCATTTCTTCGCCGGCGCTGTCACGTTCATCACGGCGGAAGTTTTAAAGCTCACGTTTGTCGAGCGGCTGTTTCAGCTTAATCGAGAGAAGCTTCTGTCGATCCCAGCCTTCGCTTGGGGATATCAATATTGGCGTCACATGATGGACGTGGTCGAATCCTTGGAAGTTTGGAAGGCCTCACGAAGACTGGCGGCTGATGCCCGACAAATGTTTAGGACCCGTTGGCTCCAATTTAAACACGCTCGAAGATTCCATCCACTCCGCTCGCTGCGGTACTCTAAGCCACATGGTTATGACAGTCCGGTAGTTCGCCACCACAACTAGTGTTGCTGAACCGGATCCGCTGCTTCGATAATCTATGCGAAGCACTGTTCACAATCCATTCAGACGGGAACATTAACGTAGTCTCTTCAATTGGAGGCTACATATGAGACTTCTCTTGAGCGCGATCGTCACGGCCGGCTCGCTCATCTTAGCGATAGCTGCATTTGCGCAATCAGCCACTACCACTCCCGCTGTTAGTGTTCCGGTCAATCCGGCTTCTGCCGCTCCCGTAGCGAGTGGCAAACGGTTTGCGTGTCAAACTGCTTCACAGGGAATGAGAGGCCAAGAGCAAAGAGATCAGATGCAGCTTTGCATGGCACAGGCTCACCTTGACTGCCTCAAACAAGCAATCGATCAAAAGATCGTCGGCCCACAAAGGAAGGATTTTGTGAAAAGCTGCGCACAGTAGAAGCTTATTGAGCCGTTTGGTGCCAGAAGAATTGAAAGACCGGTCCGCCTCAATGATCACCGTCCGCGTGCTCGTGGCACTGTTTCCCCAAGTGTCAGTGGCAACGTAATCGATCGTGTCCGTCGCTACTTGCGACGTGTCGATCGGGATATTTCCGGACTTGATGAAGGCTCGGTAGGAGAGATCGTGGCCCTGCGGCAAGCACGCAAAAGGATCTTGTGGTCACGGCGCGCCTCCCAACGCAGGAATAGGTCCAGATAATTCTTGGAGCGTTGTGGATGATAGCAATGTGCGTGGTTGCTGGAAAGCCGCGGTCAAAGCGGGGTAATTGGAAGACGCACAAGATTAGTGCTGCTGTCTGCAGAAGCTACTAGGGCTTTGCGGCCGGCCAACCGATAATCCAAGTCAGAACTGGAAAGGGCGTAAAGAACTGTAGGAGAAAAGCGGCAATCAGGATCATAGCCCCGTAGAACAATACCCCGCGCAGTATCCGATGTGCCAGCGGAGGGTAGGGCGGCTTATTATCGGCGGGCCACGCGTATGCCTCTTCCCATTCTCGCTGAGAGATGTGGGCCGGCCTAATTCGCTCAAACGGAATCCAGGCGCGATATGCTCCAATGCCACGCTCCCGCGCGATTGTATTCCTCAAATACAACAAGTTACTTCGTCCCACAAAATCAACTACAGCGATGATCATGAGACGCATAAGGAACAGAAGCAATGTACCGGCAAGGTAGACATACGCAATCATGAAGCCAGATGTCAGCCATGATTTCGTGAAGGATTTTATGGTAAAAGCTGCCGAGCACAATTGCACCGTAGCGTCGACGAGTTTGTCGAGGCCGTTAAAGATTTGGCCGAAGATCGATCTATCATCGGCATTTTGCAGCCACAGAATTACGCCAATCACAATGGCGAACTGCACTAGGGGAAATCTGACTATGCTTCGTATTGGAGCCAAAATCAGTTTGATCATCCGATGGGTGCTCCTGATAGATCTGCCCGGCAACTTGTTGCACTTCAGACTGCAGCCTTCAATCAAGGTACAAAAAACCCCGCGTCAACGCTATGTGCGTCAACGCGGGATTGAATATTAAACCTTAAGCGAAGAACTAACTGGCCGCACGAAGACGAAGTGTTTGTCGGAGCCCCAGAAGGACTCCGGATGCCCGTAGCCGGCGGAGAGCCAAAGCCCTCGGTCGTCGTGCTCCTCCCTGAACACGCTGAAGCCGCCGTCCGACACGGTTATGACATTCATCGCGATGATGAGCCACCCGCTAAGAGGCTGGTCCTTATAGGCAAGGCGCACGACCGGTCCGACTTCCGCAGGGCACAGCTCCAGTCCCAGCTCTAGTGCGCAAGCATAGCTGCCCATGGCGTCTACAATACAGACGCTGGACGCATTTGAACAGTACGCATCCGGTGAAGGCCGCCTTGGCGTGAGGTTTCAGGCGCGACAGATGTGAGCCCGTTAGATGGCAAGCTAGACTAGCGGACACGGATGGCGACAGTTACGGTTTTGTTAGATCCTGGGCCGACTGGTGTAGGCTCGGGCTCCGATCCGAAACGAGCCACGCCGCGATCAAGTTCTACTACAAGCGAGGATCAGACAATGACAAGGCAGGAGAAGCAGGCACTGATCCAGCGCTTGCACGACATCTGGAGCACCGGTGATACCCGGTCGATCCATGAGGTGTATGCCGAAAACTTCGTCGCCCATATGCCGAAGGGTTGGGGGGCGGTGCCATCCCGGGATGGACACGACGGTATTCGACGAGCAATCGAGCGGCTTCGTGTGGGCTTGCCGGACTGGCGGGAGCACATTGACGACATGGTCATTGACGAAGACAGAGTGGCTGTTCGATATCATTCGACGGGCACTCATCTCGGTGCGTTCGCAGGCATGCCTGCCAGCGGTCGTCGTGTTGAGGTCGACGAACTGTCGATCTTCCGAATCAAGGATGGACGCGTCGCGGAGCAATGGTGCCTCAACGACGACCTTGCCTTCGGTAAGCAGATTCGAGGCGAACCTCTCAGCTGATCCAGCGCTTGCTCTTACAAATCTAAACATTCAGCACCAGCCGATAATCAACCGTCGCATCCGGCGACGGCTCCCGGCTAGGCCAGGCTGATTGAGCTCAAGCGGCGTGAGCGACGCTCTGAGGCTGCCAGTTCCAAGGCAGTAGTTCGTGATTGCGCTTGGCAGGGTGATCCGGCAGGCAGGCCAGCACGTCGGCAAGCCAAGCCTGCGGATCGATGTCGTTGAGCTTGGCGGTGGCGATGAGGGTGTAGATGGCTGCGGCGCGCCGGCCACCCCCATCGGAGCCGGCGAAGGTCCAATTTCTTCTTCCCACGGCGACGGCCCGTAGCTCGCGTTCGGCGGCATTGTTCGACATGCACAGGCGCCCGTCGTCAAGGAAGCGGGTGAATGCATCCCAGCGGCTGAGGCAGTAATTGATCGCCTTGGTCGTCTCGTTGTTCCTAGAGAGCTTGGCGCGCTGTTCACGCAACCACGTCTCCAGCTCGACGATCAGGGGGCGGCTGCGGTCCTGGCGCACGCGCAGGCGCTGCTGCGGAGCAAGACCATCGATCTCGCGTTCGATGGCGAACAGGACGTCGATGCGCTTGACCGCCTCGGCCGCAATCGGCGCCTTGCTGAGCCGCGCGAGATCAAAGAACTTGCGCCTGCCGTGCGCCCAGCACGCAGCCTCGACGATGGGACCTCTCTTGCGATTGGCCTCGTAGAGCTTGCCAAAGCCGGCGTAGGCGTCGGCCTGCATCAGTCTTCGCAGCGCGCGACATGGCCGCCGAGGGCCGCCGTGCGGCAGTTCTCGATCGCCGTCATTACCTTGAGTTGGCCGAGGCTGACATGGCCGGCATGGGCTTGACGCCATGCCCGGCCATGGCTGCGGAAGATATCCGCAACCTCCAAAACCGGGCGCGACACGCGCGCCGCGTCAGCCGGGCGGTCGGATCTCCTTGAGCTTGAGCGCGATGTGCTCCAGCGGGCTCATGACCTCGCTGATCGTCTTGCTGGCGACCCGGTTATAGAGCGCGGTGGTGTCGAGCTTGGCGTGACCGAGCAGCACCTGGATGACGCTCGAGCAGGTGGGTGGCAAAGCTGTGCCGTAGGGTGTGCAGTGAGACGCGCTTGTTGATCTCGGCCCTTTGGGCGGCGGCATGACAGGCGATTGAGCTGGCGCGTCGTCATCGGCTGCACACGGTCGCGCCCTGGAAACAGCCAGCCTTGCGGTCGTTCCGCTCTCCACCAGGCGCGCAGCAGTTCGGGCAAATGCGAAGACAGCATCACGTAACGGTCTTTGCGGCCTTTGCCTTGCTCGACGCGGATCACCATGCGTTTGCTGTCGATGTCGCCGACCTTCAGCGAGACCACCTCGGCGGCGCGCAAACCCGCGCCGTAAGCCACACTCAGCGCCGCCTTGTATTTGAGCCCCGGCGCTGCATCCAGCAGCCGCGCCACCTCCTCTGGACTGAGCACGACCGGCAGCTTGCGGGGCTCGTGGAGGAACGTCGTGTGCTCGATGATGTCGGAGCGCCTGAGCGTGACCCTGAAGAAAAACCGCAACGCAGCCACGGTGTAATTGAGAATCGGGGTGTGCGCGCCGTTCGCCGCCAGATGCAGCTGAAAGCGTCGCACGTCCTCGAAGCTCGCCGTGTCCGGCGATCGGCCGAGGAACCCGGCGAAATCCTTGATGGTGCGGATGTAGCCTTGTTGGGTCTTCGGCGCTAACTTGCGGATCGTCATGTCTTCGATCATGCGCCGCCGCAATGGGCTCATGGCCTCGTCGGTCATGGGGATGCTCCTGTCTTGAGTGAAGGTTGCGAACCCCTCATCTCAAGACAGGACGCCCCGTTGCGCTATCCTGTTGGCTGTGTCGCCAGCCGCAGCAAGCTACCGCGCGAGCGGTTTAGTCCAATGGCACGTTTCGGACATGCCGCGATGTCTGACTTGAGTCTGCTTTCGGGGGTAAAGCGGAAGTCGCATTTTAAGGCCGTCAGGTCTGCTTTTGACCACGAAGGCGACATTCGGTTCCCAGCTTGCAGGCAAGGCTTGCTACGATCGCGCTGTCGGTGATCGCGACGGAAATCCACTGCGAGACGTGCGGCCTTAACGCGGCGGATCGTCTCCGTCCGCGAAAAGTGAAGCGCACGCATCAATCTGTGACAACAGCGTCCTTCGTGCGGAGAACAGCGCATCGGGATCGGCAGCGGTCTGGCGGCACTCAAGCGCGCGTGCGATCAAGCCGACGTTGAGCCGCGCCGGAGGTCTTTCGCTCACAAACGCTACAGCGTCATCGTTCGAGCCCATGAGCCCGGTCATCCAACTGTAGCAAAAACGCCCAGGATAGAGGAGCGTCCGCAGATATGCTTTGCGATCCTTCGGCTCAAGCCTTTCGGCTGCCGCGAAGTTCCGCGCACCATCTGCCCAGTTCGCAAACGGTGCGCCACGCAGGTATTGTCGAACTTCTTTCAGCGGGGGCCGCGGCGGCCTAATGCACTCGCGCTCCATCAGCACGACCGCGTGATCGAGATAATCGATGCGATCCAGTGGCGGAAATCGACCGAGAGAAAAGTGACGATTGGTCCAGAACACCGAAACCTTGGACCCCCAATCTACGGAGAGCGCGACAGCCTCGCTTCGCAAGCGATCGTGTGCCTGTGGGGACAGTCCCGCCGCCGTGACGAGCGCGATATCGAGGTCGCTATAGCGCCAGTTGAACCCGGCATGGGCCGCGCTGCCGATGACGTAAGCGCCGAGCAACTCAGTCCCGAGTGCCTTCTGCCAGTGCGGGACGAGACGGCGAGCAAAATCTATCGCCGCGGTTCTCGCAAGTTCATTGGGCTCGACATGGGTGGTCGCAGATGATGGCAGCACTTAGTCGCCCTCCGGCCGGCCATTAGTTACATGAAGAGATAGCTTGGACATCTGAGCCACGGAGGGAGTTGTACCGACGGCCCCCTGTGCTGAAGTAAAAATATTGAGCTTGGTTGTTCGTCAACCCAATGCTTTGCCGGCGGTTTCAGGCGCTGCCATCGTGGCGATGAAGGTGATGAAGGCGACCACGATCAGGTAGATCGAGATCGGCCACGTGGCACCTCCGGTCCATGCCATGAAGGTCGCCGCCGCAAACGGGGTGAGACCGCCTATGGCCGCGCCGACTTGGAAGCCAAGCGAAGCGCCGCTGTAGCGCAGCCGCGCCGCGAATAGTTCGGAATACATAGGCGCGCCGACGGAGAACCCCACCATTTGACCGAAGGTGATAGCCGCGACGACCGTTAGTGTAATGGTCAGCGGGTCCTTGGTATCGAGCAGCCAGAACAGCGGGAAGGCGAAGGCCATCGCGAACAGGCAACTTGCGTAGAACATCGTCTTGCGGCCTATCCTGTCGGAGAGCCAGCCGAAAACCGGGATTATCAAGAGTGCCACGGCGGCAGAAAGAAGAATGGCGTTGATGATCACGTTCCGCGGCATAGCGAGATGGCCGGTGACATAACTGATTGCAAAAACGCCGACAATAATCGCGTAGCTGACCTCCGAGAGCTTCAGTCCGACGGCCGTGAAAAACGAGCGACGATGCCGGGTCAGGATTTCGACCAGCGGCAGTTTGGCCACCTCGTTCTTGGCTTCGATCTCTCGGAAGACCGGTGTCTCTTCCAGTTGCAGGCGGATATAAAGACCGACGCCCACCAGAAAGATGCTGATCAGGAACGGAATGCGCCAGGCCCAGGCGAGGAAATCTGAATCAGGCACCTGCGAGAGCGCCGCAAATATGCCGATTGCGGCGAGATTCCCGATCGGCCAACCAATCTGAACCATCGATCCGAGAAGTCCACGGTTTCTGGCCGGCGCATTCTCGACGACCATCAGCACAGCTCCGCCCCATTCGCCGCCGAGGCCGATGCCCTGAAGCAGACGCAGGAGGACAAGCAGGATAGGTGCGGCGATGCCGATCTGGTCGTAAGTGGGAAGAAGTCCGATCAGGAACGTGCCAAGCCCCATGATGACAATGGTCATCGCCAACATCGCCTTGCGGCCAACCCGGTCGCCAAAATGTCCAAAGATAGCGGCGCCCAAAGGCCGGGCCAGAAAGCCGACGGCGTAGGTGCCGAAAGCGGCTATGGTGCCCAGTGCCGGATCGGACAGTGGAAAAAACAGCTTGTTGAAGACGAGAGCGGTTGCCGTGCCGTAGACCAGAAAATCGTACCACTCGACTGCCGTGCCGATGACGCTTGATACAACGATGCGCTTTATTTCGGTCGTGCTGCTCGTCGATTCGGTCAATAAAACGTGTTCCACGATGCTCATAATGTAGCCCTCCCGTCGCTGCGCCACGATGCAGGTAGTCACGAATACGATGCCAGGACGCTCGATGTAGTGCTTTGAGGCCGCCTTTAGACGGCATCCATTTGCATTCAGGCCGGCTTGATTTTGCTATATATTGCCGCAGGCACTCGCCGGGCCAACAATCAGTGGGGCATCGAAGCTGCTGTTTTCATTTGATAATTGTTCAATTGACACGGATCGACGCGAGCTGCGCCGTGAAGGGGAGTTGCGCTCTGTCGAGCCCCAGGTCTTCGACCTGTTGGAGTTCCTGATTCGAAACCGCGATCGGATGGTGAGCCGGGACGACTTGCTGGCAGCGGTTTGGAACGGGCGGATCGTTTCGGAATCAACGCTGGCGAGCCGCATTAATGCGGCCCGAACTGCCATCGGCGACAATGGTGAGGATCAGCGATTGATCCGCACTGTTTTGCGCAAGGGCATCCGCTTTGAGGGCATAGTGCGCGAAGAGCGAAAGCCCGGAGTAGCGGCGACAGGTGTTGCGGCGAAACCACCAATGTTCGCATTGCCGCTGCCGGATAGGCCCTCGATCGCCGTCCTTCCCTTCTCCAACATGAGCGGCGATGCGGAGCAGGATTATTTCGCCGACGGCATTTCCGAAGACATCGTCACAGGCCTATCCAAATTGCGCTGGTTTTTTGTGATCGCGCGAAATTCGTCGTTCACGTACAAAGGCAAGGTTGTTGACATACGCCAGGTCGGGCACGAACTCGGGGTGCGCTACGTCCTGGAGGGGAGCGTCCGCAAGGCCGGCAGCCGCGTGCGCGTCACCGCCCAGCTGATCGACGCCGCGACCGGCAAGCACCTCTGGGCCGATCACTACGATCGCGACCTGACCGACATTTTTGCGCTCCAGGACGAGATCACCAAGAAGGTTGTGGCCGCAATTGAGCCTAAGCTGCTGGAGGCCGAAGGCATCCGTTCGCAAAACCGCTCGCCGGAAGACCTCGATGCCTGGGACATGTTGATTCGAGCCAACTCTCTGTTTTGGCGACTGACCAAGGACGAGGGCCAAGCCGCGATCGCACTACTTGAGCAGGTCGTTCAACGACACCCCTTCTACGCGCCGGCTCACAGCATGTTGGCCTTTGTATTGTTGGTGTCACGTCAAGGCGGGTGGCACATGATGGAGCCGCAAGTCACGCAGGCTGCGAACCTCGCTGCGCGGGCGGTGGAACTGGACGACAGCGACCCGTGGGCGCATCTTGCCTTGGGCTTCGTGGCCTTCACCAGGCGGCGTACCGACGAGGCGGCCGAGGAATTTCAGCGCGCACTCGATCTCAATCCAAACTTCGCCGCCGCGCACGGCTTTCTCGGCTGCGCGCTCGCGGTGGTCCTGTTCGCACGCCACCGCGGCATCTCCATCCTTTCGCTGGGCGACCTCACCTGCGCCGCCGGTACGATCGGAATCTTCCTCGGGCGCATCGCCAATTTCATCAACGGCGAACTCTGGGGCCGCACGACCGATGTGCCGTGGGCGATGGTGTTTCCCACCGGCGGCCCGCTGCCGCGCCATCCCAGCCAGCTCTACGAGGCCGTGCTCGAGGGGCTCGTGCTGTTCGTGGTGCTGACCGCATTGATCCGCGCCGGCGCGCTCAAGCGGCCGGGTTTCATCCTCGGCGCGTTCGCGTTCGGCTACGGCGTCGCGCGCGCAATCTGCGAACAATTTCGCGAGCCCGATGCGCAGCTCGGGTTCCTGTGGGGCGGCCTGACCAGGGGAACGCTGCTGTCGCTGCCATTGATGCTGGCCGGTCTC
>Ga0137418_10001570_pt2 | contig 16064 bp, 13 predicted proteins | sample CZODoug3_1_2_16f_FD_122242 | JGI IMG/M metagenome (GOLD analysis project Ga0137418, IMG submission 122242) | Vadose zone soil fungal communities from Angelo Coast Range Reserve, California, USA - CZODoug3_1_2_16fungal (Hybrid Assembly) | ecosystem: Environmental > Terrestrial > Soil > Vadose... | reverse complement strand
AAAACCCGCGGAGCTCCTCGAAGTAGAACGGCAGCACGAAACTGACGGCGAACAGGGCCAGCATCGCCAGCATCATGCTGCCGAGCGAGGACGCGAGCACGGGCTGGCGGAGCAGCGCGAGATCGACGATCGGGCGGCGCGCGCGCTGCTCGACGGGGACGACCGCGACGAGCGCCACGATGGCGACCGCCAGGCAGGTCAACAGGCGCCCGGACGCCCAGCCCCATGCTTGACCGAACGACAACGTGACGGTGAGGAGCGAGAGTCCCACCGCGATGAGGGCGCTTCCGAGCAGATCGAGCGGCTCGCGCGTTCGGGCTTCGGATCGAACGAGCAGGCGACTGGAGGCGACGAAGCCCACGGCGCCGAGGGGCAGGTTGATATAGAAGATCCAGCGCCAGGTGAGGTGCTCGGTGATGAGCCCGCCCAGCGTGGGGCCGAAGCTCGTGCCGACCGCGAACACCACGGCGTTCACTCCGAGCGCGCGTCCGCGTTCGGCGCGCGGGAAGGCGTCGGCGATGATGGCCAGGCCGGGAGCGAAGATCAACGCGCCGCCCAGTCCCTGGAAGGCCCGGGCGACGACGAGCATGAGCAGAGAGCTCGCGGCTCCGCACAGCGCCGAGCCCAGCGTGAAGAGGGCGAGACCGGTCATCCAGACGGGCTTGCGTCCGACGAGATCCGAAAGGCGTCCGAACGTCAGGAGCGTCCCGGCGATCACCACGAGGTAGACGATGATCACCCACTCGACGGCCCCACCGACCGGTGCGCGAAATGTCCGCGCGATCGAGGGCAAGCCGATGTTGACGATCGAGGCGTCGAGCGCGGTCATGAACGTGCCGACCGCGACGAGCGCGAGCACGGCCCACTTGCGATGACGCCCGAGGCCTTCGGCCTCCACGCCCGCGAGGTGGTCGTCCGGCGTGCTCGGCACGCTCAGGTCAGGGCAGGCTGACGACGACGACGGCTGCGAGCACGAGCGCGAAGGCCGCCGCTTCGTTCCAGCGCAGCCGCTCGCCCAGCCAGAGCGAGGCGAAGCCGGCGAAGACGAGGAGCGTGATGACTTCCTGCGCCACCTTCAGCTGGGCCGCGGTGTAGCGACCGTAGCCCAGGCGGTTGGCGGGGACCTGCAGGCAGTACTCGAAAAAGGCGATCGCCCACGAAACCAGTATCGCCTTCCACATCGGCGCTTCCTTGAAGCGCAGGTGCCCGTACCAGGCCGCGGTCATGAACACATTCGACGCGAACAGCAGGGCGATCGTCTTCACGCCACGCCCTTCTTGAAGAGATCCTGTGGTCCTACCATGGCGTGCTCCTTTGCCCGTGATCGCTACTTGATGATGCCGAGCGCGGCCTTGGGCAGCTTGTCGATCACTTCCTCGGTCACACCGAAATTCTCAGCGAGCAGCGCGGCGGGGTTGGAGGCGAGCCACTGCGAGAGCGAGATCTCCTCGTAGTGCGGGTTATTGAACAGGATGACGAGCTGAGTCGCAGCGCCCCCGATCTGCTCGATCCAGTGACCGAAGCCCTGCGGAATGAAGCACACGTCCCCGGGGCCGAACTCCGCCGTTTCCACGCGGCCATGGGCGCCGAAGATGCCGACGCGAGCCCGGCCCTTCGTGTAGTACTGCCACTCGTCCGAGTTCGGATGCCAGTGCATCTCCCGCAACGCGCCCGGCTCGAGGTCCATTTTCACGCTGGTGAGCGTCGTCTGGATGGGAAACTCCAGCGACGAGACGATGCGCTCTTCCCCGCCCGCGAACCGCCGGGGCGTGTGGGCAGCGAGTCGATATTTGTGCGTCAACTGGCTGGACTCCAGATTCGGATTGCGGAACGGCTCGCGGAACTTCGGCACCTTGCCCTGGGTGATGTACACCTCGCCCTGCGGCAACCCGGCCACCACGCTCTCCGGCAGTTGCATGGTTCGCGCAGCGATGCGCCGCGGTGTTTTCGAGATCCAGTCGGTGATGCTGAACGTGCCGAACTCGGAGAAGTTGCCGTTGTCGAAGCCCAGGAGAAAGTGGCACTCGCCGGGACCCAGCCCTTGCAGCGCGTGACCATAGCCTCTCGGGAAATACCAGATGTCGCCCGGGCCGAATTCGTTCTCCTGGACCGTGCCATCGGGCGAAACGATCGTGGTCATGATGTGCCCCTCGATGACGTAACCCCACTCGGCTGCGATCCCGTGCCAGTGCAGCTCGCGCAGGCCGCCGGGTTGCAGGCGCATCGACACCCCCGCGATACTCTGCGAGATCGGGAAGTTGCTGACGTTGACCTCCTTGGCCGTCCCGCCTTTACCCTTCCATTGGGAGTTGCTGTTCTCAAGGCTGAACTTGAACGGGGGCAGCGGCGGGAACTTGTCGCTGTTTGCCGCTTTTCCAACCGGAGGGGAGGCCTCGCCTCCTGCCGCTCCTGCACCCTCGGCCGCCATGACGCGCCCCGACGCCAGCCCGGCCGCCGCCGCCGCAAAAGGCGCTGCCGCCAGCAGGCTCCGACGCGTCATTCCCATCTTCGAGTCTTTGTCTTCCACGTTCACTCCGGGTGAATGGTTCGCACCTGTTCGAGCGTACGAAGCGCGCTGAGCGCGCACCGCCGATTCCGACGACTGCCAGTTCTGCGACGACGAAGAGCCAGCGGATGCAGGCCGGCCACACCCACCCGGAGCGGGCGTCGTTCGCGGAGTGACGCGCGTGCGGGGGGACAGCGCAGCTCAACTATCCGTGCACGGAATCGAGGCAGTCGAGTGCTTCTGGGCGAGGCGATCGGATTCGATCCTGTATCGCCCGGGAGAGCGTCCGGTGTGGAGTCGAAAGACCCGAGAGAGATGGGAGCCGTCCACGAATCCTGTCATTTCGGCCACGCGGTCGAGCTTGTGATCCTCATGCATGAGAAGCTGCTTCGCCACTTCGACCCGGACATCGCAGCGAAACGAGCTCAGGTTTCGCTTCGTATCGTGCAGGAACACGCGTGCAAGGGTACCGGGTGAGACGCCGACCGTGCGAGCAACCGTGTCGAGATTGAAGGACTCCGCGTAGTGCGTGCTGAAGAAGGCGAGGACCTTCGCGCTGCACCGACTGAGTGCAAGGGGTCCCGTGGCAGGAGAATCGTCTTCGCCCGATTGCGAGAGCAAGGAGACCCGGGCAACCAGCGCTCCGAAGTCGACCGGGCGCGTGAAGAAGCCGTGCACGTGGAGCCCTGCCAGGTGATCGGCGATCCCGGCGTGTTCTGTCGAGCCGATCACGATGATCTGGCAGTTTGGTGAGCGCGCCGCCAATGCGCGTATCGAAAACGCGGCATCCAGGTCGGCGTCCGCGAGATCAGCGATGACCAGGCTCAAGGGCTCTCTTCCGAACTGCGGCAGCCCTTCGGCTGCGGTGATTCCTGCTTCAGTCTCGAAGCGGGGTCGGAAGCCAACGGCGATGACGGCCGTGACGCCAGGGTCACGACCGACGGCGAGCAGTCTTCTTTGAGCAGGCGGCCTGCCTACCGCAGGCGTGTCTGCGGTCGGTCGCAAGCTCATGCCGGATCCTCCAACCCTGCCTGGTGTGAGGGCTTGCCGAGTAGACGGTCCGACGGGTGAGGATGCAATATCCCGCTCTGCCGAAATAAATGTACTGGTCTGCCCCGTGACGCTGCGGCACCGGCTTCGCATTTTCGAGTCGACGAACCCCATACACCGAAAGGCTCACTCCCAGTGAGAGCGACGAACGGCTATAACGAGCGCCGCGTCGAACCTGCGTCGGGCCTGCTGCATCATGATGATCAGAGCTGCTCAGCCGATGTTGGTTGCGAAACGCCCGATCGTACTCGCCGTCGACGACGACGAGGCAATCCTGGAATGGATCGGGAGGATCCTGCACAAGTACGAGGTGTTGACGACAACCAACGGTGCGGACGCGCTCGATGTCGTTCGTTCGCAGCGAGTCGACTGCGTGCTGCTCGACATGCTCATGCCAGGGATCGACGGCCTGCAGGTGCTGGCCCAGATCAAGGCGGTCGATCCTGGCCTGGATGTGATTCTGGCCAGTGGTGTGGTTCGCCCGCAGGCGGTGGCGACCGCAATGAAAGGCGGCGCCTTTGAGTACTTGGTGAAGCCATTCGCCAAGGAGGACCTGCTGGGCCTGGTCGCCGAAGCGGTCAGCCGCCGCCGCGCAAACGTGGTCACCTTGCTTCTCATCAGCGCTGATGCCGGCGTCATCGCGTCGATCGCCGTCATCCTCGAGCCGCACCTGACCGTCGCCACGGCAGCCCCGCGACTCGATACGCTACCCGATCCTGGTCGGCATGCTCCGTTGGTGGTGGTCTACGACGCCGGACGGGCCACGCCCTCCGCCGTCAATTTCGTCGAGCGCCTGCGGGAGCGGTACTCCCGGTCGAAGATCCTCGTGCTGATCGATTCCGACATTGGCCAACTGGCCCAGCCGAATATTACCGTGGTAGCCAAGCCGTATCAGCTTCAGGATGTCCTTCAGCAGATCGCGACACTCGCTCCCGGTCTCAGGGAACTGTCGGTTCATTCGTCGCGTCTTGGAGCGCCCTTGCTCCGGCTGATGGACTTCATAGCAAAGTCCTATCGCCAGCCACTTCGCGCTCAGGACCTCGCCCACGCTGTCGGATATTCCGTCCACCACCTCGGGCACATCGCGCACGAGCGGCTTGGCGTTGCCCTCATGGAGTATCTGACGCGTTTTCGACTCGAAGTCGCTCGGCACCTCCTGACCGCCACGGGCCTGACGATCGATCAGATCGCTGGCGAGGCCGGATTCTCGAATGCCTCACACCTCTCGCGCGTGTTCCTGGCCCATGCGGGTTTCCGGCCCGGAGACTACCGCCGCCGGGTTCGGACCGGCGGTATGTGGCCACCTCGGACGATGCGCCTCCCTGATCAGTAGCCGCCTTCCGATCGCCAGCCTCGCTCCCGCGGACCAGCCGAGCCCGACGCAAGAACGTACATTGACTCGATAGGAACGTACATTGAGTCAACGCGAAATATACAAACTCGCGATGCAACTCCTACAGCGGAATCGCGCTCCAGTGCATTGCTGGCGCTGTTCCTCGCGCGTAGGGTCCATGCGCTCGCTCGCATCAGCAAGACACCTGTATTGAAGCCGAGGAGGGAACAGCGATGCGTAAAGGCACATTGATGCTGGGAGCAGCGGTTCTGGGGCTCCTTCTCGTTTCACCCGCCGGGGTCGCCCAGCAAAACGGCAACTTCGTGTGTGAACCACCCAAACATCCTTACGACCCGTATCCGCGTGGCATTCTCCCGCGCGACTTGGAGCCGGAGCTGGACAGGGTGCGGCGAGAAGTTCGATTCATCTTCGATCAAGCCCTCACGGAGTGGCGCGCTTTGCCACCCCTGACCCGGACGAGCAATCCTCCAACGATTCACGGCAGCGGGTATGCAGCAGTCCGGACCCTCGGCAAGCTGATGAACTTCGACGAGAACATGTCCCCCTTCAGGAACGTGGCCTGCTCTTCCTGCCACATGCCGTACGCCGCTTTCAGCGGACCGATCCCGTCCGTCAACCTCACGATGGTCGCGTATCCTGGATCGTTTCGTTTCCGGGCGGGGAAGCGGACCCCGCAGCGATACACGTATTCAGCCAGGTTCCCGGTCCTCCAGTACAACGAAACGCAGCAACTGTTCTTCGGCGGAAACTTCTGGGACGGGCGCTCGACCGGGTACTTGCTGCAGAGCCCTGACGCCGAGCAGGCCCAGCATCCTCCGGTCGACCCGCTGGAACATGGCAACCCCGACACGGCCTGCATCGCATTCAAGCTTGCCCAGTCCGAGTACCGAACGCTCTTCGAGGACATCTGGGGGAAGGGCTCGTTCGACATCGATTTCCCGCGAGACACCGAGGAGATCTGCTGCACTCCTGGAGGAGCGGCGAGGTTCGGTACGAACGTCACGCCGGTTCGCCTGAGTCCGGCAGACCGCACCAAGGCGAACAGGGTCTATGACAACTGGGGGCAGTCCATCTCCTTCTACGAAAGCTCGATGGGTGTCAGCCCGTTCACGTCGAAGTTCGACGCCTTCCTGAAGGGAAACGCGACGCTGACTCCGGACGAGGCACAGGGCTACCAGCTGTTCAAAGGCAAAGGCAATTGCAATTCATGCCATCTCGACGGACGAGGGACCACTCTGTTTCCACATCAGCTCGACACCAGCACGGTCGCGGATGTGGAGCCACTCTTCACCTGCTTCGGCTATGCCAATCTCGGCCTGCCTCTGAACCCTAGGGATGCCTTCTACTATGAGACCACTCCGGATGCCTTCGGGTTTACTCCCAATCCCATAGGCTTCGCCTACAGAGACCTGGGATTGGGCACGTTCCTCAGAAGCGGCTACGGCTCCGCTGACAGCCCGAATTCGGACTGGACAGCGCTTGCGCCGCTGCAGGACGGCCGGATGCAGACGCTCACCGCGCGGAACGTGGCCATGACGCCTCCCCAGTGTCCCACCACCGAGGCGCCAGGGCCCTACTTCCAGAAGGGGTTCTTCCACAACGGGTACATCAAGAGCCTGAAGCAACTCGTCCATTTCTATAATACGCGCGACGTGTACCCGTTCCCTGTCACGTCTGGACACTGCCCGCCGGGAACGGTCGAAAAGGTGACCTGCTGGCCGATGCCCGAGGTTCGGAACAACCTTGACCATACCGTAGGTATGCTCGGCCTGACGGATCACGAGGAGGACCTGATCGTGATCTTCATGCAGACGCTCACCGACGGTTTCACGAAACCCTACCCCAACCGCGATACCTTTACCGGTAGGTGCATGACCGGCGGTTTTGCATCGACGCAAGGGAATGAGTTCCTCATCCCGACTCCACCCCTCCCGCCCTGCTCGCCACAGGTGTGCGGTGTGCCGCCGCTGCCCACGACTCCGATTCCTTAGAGCAGGAAGCGGGGCGGAGGTGAAAGCGTACGAGCCGACCGAGTCATGAAGGCAATGGTGGGCGCGCGAATGCATGAGAGTGACGCGCGCCCCCTCTCCTCTTGCCTGATTCTTCTTCCCATGAACCCTCACCGGAGCTGTCCATGATCAAACCGCTTCTGAAACCGGCCGTTACGGCCACGATCATCAGCCTGTTCTTCTTCAACCCGACCGCCGCTCAGGTCCTTCCTCCGGCAAAGAAGGCCGCGCGCGTCGCCATCACCAAAGGGCCAGTGCCCGAATTGGTCAGCGACTACGTGACCTTCATCAGGTGGATCACCACCAACCCCGGCGGGTCGGACGTTCACTTCGGCATCGTACATTACGGTACCGATCCCAAGGACCTGAGCCAAACCGCGAAGTCCGAGGTCAGGGTCAACCGGGGGCATCCGGAGACGATGTTCCGCGTGCGCATCGAGGCACTGAAGCCGCGGACGACGTATTACTACAAGGTGACCTCGATCGAGAGCGGTGGGAAGAGCGATGGGGTGGAGAGCCCGATCAGCCAGTTCACCACACCCGGCCCCGGCGAGCGAATCGCGGCTTCAACACCTCTTCCGTGGCCCAGCTCATCTCCTCAGAGCGGCATCAGGTGAGTCGGCCTGGCGGGTGGGACCAGGATTTCTCGGCCGCCATCCGTTGATGCGGCAGCTCGCGGGGATGCCTGGGTAGTCAGGATTCCGTCAGGTCATCGCTGGAATCACGAACAATCCACGCGGGGCAGCCGGCTGAGGCGCGCCGCGTTTCCCATCAGGGCCATGGCTTCCGGCGCTCGTCGATACAGGACCGTCGCCGGTCGGATCCGGCGCGCCGCGTGGCGTCCTGCTCCCTAAGCATGGGCCATGCAGCAAACACAGAAGAGCTGCCACACGAACAAACGCCGGCCATTCCCGGCAAGGAGACCCACAATGTTCCCGAAGCTTGGCCTGTCACTCGCTGCCGCACTCGCGCTCTCCGCCGCCGGAGGCGGCGTTGCGCGCGCGGACGCAACCCCGAGCAGCATGAACGAGGCGCCGTCGAAGCCACACTCGCCTACGAATGACGAAATCGATGCTGCGGAGACGGGGAACCCGGCCAGCACCGATTACGCCAACCGCAAGATCAGCAACCACTCGCCGACGAACGACGAGATCGATTCTGCGGAGATTGGGAACCCGGCCAGCCCGGATTACAGGAACCGGCCGAAGCTCGATACCGATGGAAACGTGAACGCCGAGTGGCAGCGCCTGGATGCCGACACCCCGGCCAATCCGAACCCGGACAATCGCTGACGTGCAGTGACGCAGAGCGGGGCGGTGGATGAGCCGCCCCACTTGGCACTAAAGATATACGGTCCATTGCACGAGCAGGGACTTGAACGTCGGGTTCGCCAATGAGTTGGTGAACGGCCGTCGCGGGCCCCCGGGGGTGAGGGGATCGAGCGAGGTCGGCACGTAGCCGGCCCCGGTGATGCTCGACGGCCCATACGCCGAGAGCCCGTGGTTGGTCCCGAACTCGATGTTGAGATGGTTCAGGTTCTTGTTGAAGAACACATTCACGCCTGCCTTGAAGTTCCGGCTATTGGCGGTGTCGACGCTGGCGCGGCAGATGTTGAGGTCGCTCAACGAGAGGCTGCCCGCGTCGCACCCGGAGGATTGGAAGTAGTCGTAGGCAACGTACGGCGCGATGAAGCCGTAACGGTAGCCGACGGCTGCCGCGAAACCCGTGCCGGTATTCGGGCTTCCGGTGCCGTTCCCGTTCAGGTACACGGTCGCATCGACCACCAACTCGGCCTGCTCGGTCATGGGAAGGTCCACATACAGGCCCGTGGCGAGGAGCTTCTGGTCGGTCAGGCTGCCGAACGCATTCTTGAGCGCCAGCGACTGATAGTTCCCTGCTACGCTCAGGCTGAGGATCGGGGACGTTCCCCACTTGTACGCGCCGTAAAGCCAGAGACCTTCCTCGCTGCCGATCAGGTCGAAGTTGACGAAGCCGCCGAACGCCGGGTTCCGGTTCGGCGTGATGCAACCCGCCCCGCCGGTCGCGCACGTTCCCGCCGCCTGATCGAACGGCGTGTATCCCTCGTAAACGCCGCCTCGGAAGCCGAGCCTCTTGTCGAAAGCCCAGCCTCTCACCTGCACGCCGAGGTCGCGAAAGGCCGGAAAGGAGCTGTTGGGAAGCCGGAACCCGTCGGTCTGCAAGTCGGCTGTGACGAAGTTGGTGGTGTATGTCAGCACGTGACGCGAGATCGGGATGTACAGCAGGCCAGCGTCGACGTAGACGACGGTTCCTCCGTCAATCCCCGTCGGGGCCCAGCCAATCCACGCGTCCTGCAGGATGACGCGCCCTGTGAGGTTGCCGAACTTTCCGAAGTTCGCGTTGTCGAACTGGAATAGATAGCTGATGTTCTTGCCGACGTTGCCGTTGAAATTCACTCGGGCTCGCCGGAGGAACAGGTCGTAGCTCGGATTCATCCCATCCGGAGTACCGGCCTGGTTGACGAGGAACTGGGGCTGGAGCTGGAGGTTCAGGTTGAGCGTCGCCTGATCGGTGCCGAGGGGCACGCTGATCGCGTACGATGACGCGGACGAGAGAAAGAGCGCCAGGCCCAGAGACGCTTGCGAGGAACGTTTCATCGGGATCCCCTGCTGGAGTTTGTCCAACGCGGCTGCAGCCGGTGTGCCAAGCAGCAACGTTCTCGGAAACAGCAGCCGTCGTTGAGCGAGAACGTTGATCGATTTCTGACAGGCCTGTTTCGAGACCATGCAGTGGTCACGGCTGATTCGGGAACGGAACGCTCCGCGTCAGACTTGCCGGCGGCGCCGTCGACTTCATGGCACGCCGCTGGCAAGCGGACTTCGCGCACGGAGGTCCCGATATGCGCGAACGTCGCGGAGCGTCCGCCAGATGTGTTTTCGTGGTCGCCGTCATCGCGCTGGCCTGCGGCTGCACTCGCCGGCAGCCGGAGACGACATCCAAGGGAGGCGGTTCCCTGCCGCAGGTCTCCGCCGGCGAGCTTCGCAGCGCGGAAGCATTCGCGCGGATCGAAAATCGCGCGGACCGATCCCGCGCGCTCTTCGCCGAGGCCAGCCGCGTGTTCCTGCATCCGCGCTGCGTCAATTGCCATCCGGACGGCGACACGCCGCACCAAGGGATGGAGCTGAGCGTCCACGACCCTCCCGTCGTCCGCGGCCCGGACGACAAGGGCGTCGTCGGCGTGCAATGCTCGAGCTGTCACCAGGACCACAACCTCGAGCTGGCGCGCATACCGGGCGCACCCGAGTGGCACCTGGCGCCGCGCGCCATGGCCTGGGTCGGCAAGAGCGCGCGCGAGATCTGCGAGCAGATGAAGGATCCGGCGCGCAATGGCGGTCGCACGCTGGCGCAGATCGTCGATCACAATGCGCACGACCGGCTGGTGGCATGGGGATGGAATCCCGGCCACGGCCGCGAGCCGGCGCCAGGGACGCAAGAGCAGCTCGGGCAGCTGATCGCCGCCTGGGTGGAGTCGGGCGCCGAGTGTCCGAGCGAAGGAGGAACTCCGTGATCACGTTGAAAGTGAACGGCGAGGTGCGCGAGCTCGACGTCGATCCAGAGATGCCGCTGCTCTGGGCGTTGCGGGACGTGCTGGGCCTGACCGGAACCAAGTTTGGCTGCGGACAGGCGCAGTGCGGCGCCTGCACCGTCCATCTCGACGGCGAGGTCGTGCGCTCCTGCGTCACCCCCGTCCGGCGTGCCGCCGGGCACGAGGTGACCACCATCGAGGGCCTGTCCGCGGACGGCAGCCACCCGCTGCAGCGCGCGTGGTGCGATCTCGCGGTGCCCCAGTGCGGCTTCTGCCAGGCAGGCCAGATCATGACAGCGGCCGCCCTCCTGGCGAGCAATCCGAAGCCCGGGGACGCCGACATCGAGCGGTGCCTGGCGGGCAACCTCTGCCGCTGCGGGACGTACACGCGCATCCGCGAAGCGGTGAAGAAGGCCGCGCAGATGTCCGAGAAGAGCCGATGACGACCACCCGACGCGCTTTCCTGGAATATTCAGGCGGGCTCGCCATCGCGTTCATCGGCGGGCGCGCCCTGGCTGCGCTACCGGGCAAGGGCCAGGCCAGCGCGGCAGCGCCCGGCTTCGATCCAAACGTCTTCGTGCACGTCGCCCCCGACGGCCTGGTGACGCTGGTCTGCGCCCGGTCGGAGATGGGACAAGGCGTGCGCAGCACCCTGCCGGCGCTGCTCGCCGACGAGATGGGCGCGGACATGGCCCGGGTGAAGATCGTCCAAGGCGACGCGGACAAGAAGTACGGCGATCAGAAAACCGACGGGTCGACCAGCATCCGAAACGGATACGACGACCTGCGCCGCGCCGGCGCCACCGCACGCATCATGCTCGTTGCTGCTGCGGCCCGGCGCTGGAAGGTCTCGCCCGGCTCGTGCGAGGCGCGCGACCACGCGGTCTTCCACGGCAAGCGCTCGTTGGGTTTCGGCGAATTGGCGGCCGATGCGGCGAAATTGCCGGTGCCCAAGCCGGATGACGTGAAGGTGCGGCCGCGCAGCGAGATGCGCCACGTCTTCAAGGATCTGCCGCTCATCGACGGGCCGGCCATCGTTGCCGGCAAGGCACAGTTCGGTGCCGACGTGCGCCTGCCCGGGATGTTGGTCGCGGTCATCGCCCGGCCGCCCGTCGTGGGAGGACGCGTCGCGCGTTACGATGCGAAACGGGCGCTCGCCATCCCCGGCGTGACACGGATCGTGGAGATCCCCACGCCCGAACCTCCCTACGGGTACAAACCCTGGGGCGGAATCGCCGTGCTCGCCGAGAACACCTGGGCGGCAATGCGCGGCCGGGCCGCTCTCGAGATCGAATGGGACGCGGGAAAGAATGCCGGATACGATTCGGATCGATATCGCGAAGCTCTGAGCGCGTCGGTGCACGCTCCCGGCAGCGTGGCTCGAAATGTCGGCGACGTCGACGGTGCGTTGTCCAAAGCGGCACGCGTAGTCGAGGCCGAATATCACGTCCCGCATCTCGCGCACGTCCCGATGGAGCCACCCGCCGCCATCGCGCGGGTGGCGGACGGCAAATGCGAGGTGTGGGCACCGACGCAATATCCACAGGAAGCGCGCGGCGAGGCCGCGAAGACGATCGGCCTCCCGGAGGACCAGGTGCAGGTCCACGTCACCTTCCTGGGCGGCGCCTTCGGCCGCAAGGCCAAGTCGGATTTCGTCGCCGAGGCGGCGCTTCTCGCGCGCGAGGCAGGCCGTCCGGTGCGCGTGCAATGGACGCGCGAGGACGACATCCACCACGATTATTACAACGCGGTGAACACGCAATTGCTGACGGCCGGGCTGGACGAGCGCGGCAAGCTCATCGCCTGGCGGCTGCGGACCGCGTTTCCGCCCATCTCCTCCACCTTTGCACCGACCAACCAGCCCAGCGCCGGCGACTTGCAGCAGGGCGTCACCGACCGCCCGCTGGCGATCCCCAACGTGCGCGCCGAGACCTGCCGGGCTGACGTGCACGTGCGCATCGGCTGGCTGCGCTCGGTGTACAACATCTTCCACGCCTTCTCGGTCAACTCGTTCATCGACGAGATCGCCCATGCGCGCGGCGCAGATCCCCGGGACGTGCAGCTCGAGATCCTGGGTCCGGATCGCATCGTCACCCTGGCCGAGCTGGGCGTCGACAAGCTGTCGAACTACGGCGACTCGCTGCAGAAGCACCCGATCGACACCGGGCGTTGGCGGCGCGTGATCGAGCGCGCGACGGCAATGTCGCGCTGGGACCAGCGGCGCGCGGACGGCCGGGTACTGGGGCTGGCCGCGCATCGAAGCTTCCTGACGTACGTGGCCGTGGTCGTTTCGGTGGTGCCCAAGGACGACGGCCAGATCGCGGTCGATGAGGCCTGGGTGGCGGCCGATGCCGGCATCGTGGTCAACCGCGAGCGGGCACGCTCGCAGATGGAAGGCGCGGTCATCTTCGGCATGAGCCACACCTTCCATGGCGGGGCCACCATGAAGCGCGGCGTGACCGTGCAATCGGGCTTCCACGATTACAGGCTGGCGCGCATCGCGGAGGCGCCGAGGAGCATTCACGTGGACTTCGCGCAGAGCGACGGCCCACCCGGAGGCATCGGCGAGCCGGGGGTCCCGCCGGTGGCGCCGGCCATCGCGAACGCCGTGTTCGCCCTCACCGGCCGCCGCATCCGTGAGCTGCCGCTGACGCCGGGTCTCGATCCGCCTCGCCATCGAGCCGCTCGATGAAGACCGCAAGGCCGCAGGGTATCCAATGAACCGGCGAGGATTCTTGCAGCTCGTTGGTGTCACCGGCGCTGCGGCACTGACGTCTTCCTGCAATCGAATCCGTTCTGAGGCGGGGACTCCAGCGACTCCGCCCAACCTCATTCGATTCCCGGAAAAAGCAGAGATGATCTTGCTGACCGACCGGCCGCCACAGCTGGAAACCCCGCTCCACTACTTTCGACAGGACCTCACGCCGAACGAAGCTTTCTTCGTTCGGTGGCACCTCGAGGGAATCCCGACTTCGGTGGATCTTCGAACGTTTCGACTCAACGTCAGTGGCCACGTCCGGGCGCCGCTGCAGCTGAGCATGGACGACCTTCGCTCGCAGTTCGAGCCACTGTCGATCATCGCGGTCAATCAATGCTCGGGCAATTCTCGTAGCTTCTTCGAGCCTCGCATTCCAGGCGGCCAGTGGAAGAATGGCGCAGTCGGCAACGCCAGATGGACCGGCGTTCCCGTGAGGTCGATCCTGGATCGTGCCCAGGTGAAGTCGGGCGCGGTGGACGTCTCGTTCGCTGGTCTTGACGCGTCGCCTTTGCCCTCGGTGGCTGCCTTCGCAAAAGCCCTTTCGATCGACCACGCACGAGATGGAGAGGTGATGATCGCTTATGCGATGAACGACCAACCGTTGCCCATGGTCAACGGCTTCCCCCTGCGTCTCGTCGTGCCCGGTTGGTATGGGACCTACTGGGTGAAAGCTCTCAGCAACATCACCGTCCTGCCTCAGCCCTTCAGCAACTTCTGGACGGACAAGGCCTATCGCATCCCCAACGCCCCGAATGGCACCGAATCTCCACAGCATCTGGCCACGGACACCATTCCCATCAATCGATTCAACGTGCGCTCCATCTTCGTTCGTCCCGAGCCCAACGAGATTTGGCATCCGGGAGTCCCGAACCAGATGCAGGGTGTTGCTTTCGATTCCGGCCACGGGATCACACGAGTGGAGGTCTCGACGGACGGAGGCGCCACCTGGGCGGACGCTCGATTGGACGCGGAGATCGGAAAGTACTCGTGGCGGCGATGGCGGGCGGATTGGACGCCAGGAAAACGCGGGCGCTATCGGCTGATGGCTCGCGCGGCAAATGCGATCGGAGAGACCCAGAGCACGGAGCAGTGGAACCGCAGTGGATTCATGTGGAACGTGATCGAACGAGTCGACGTCAAAGTGGAGTAGGCAACCAATGACGCGGAACACAAGAATAGTCGTTCTGTCGATGGGACTTGTGGCGTTCGTCGTCGGATGTCGACAACGCTCAGGAACATCCGGGGAGGAAGCACACGGCGTCGCCCGTGTGGATTCTGCACCGACCCAAAGTCCGCAACCGCAGGACCCCGTTCATACCATCGCCCTCCCCCATGACGAACCCGTGTTTCCGCCAGGTCTCGGGCGGGAGGAGTTCCTGGCAGCCTGCGTCGTCTGCCATTCCCCGCGATACATCACCATGCAGCCGCCGTTCACACGCTCGGCCTGGCTTGGTGAAGTCAACAAGATGAAGGACGTCTACGGCGCGCACATTTCCGATCAGCAAGTGCCGCGGATTCTCGACTATCTCGTGTCCATCAACGGAGAACCAGATCCTGTGGGCGCTCCCACGGCAGCAATCCATGGCGAATGAGGTCAAGGACGGTTCACGGACTCTGGAGCGTGTACCGATCCGGTTGCTCGGCTCCGTCCTGCTTCTCGGCACGCTACTGGCTTGGTGGGGAACGCGCGACGGCCGACATTTGTTTGGCGAGTCGCCGCGCCAACCGGTTGGCGCGACCGAGCTGTGCCTCCCTCCGAACATACAGGTCGGAATGTTGGACCGAGGCTCTCAAATCGAGCAGCGGCACTGCGCGGGTTGCCACGAGATGTTCACTCGATCCACTGGGCCGAGTTACCAGGAAGTCGTGACCTTTTACCAGCACCACGTCTCGGAGCGGGAAGGAGCATCAGACTTGCTCTCCCGGGTTTCGGCAGCAATCGATCATCCGCAGCCTGGATGGGGCAATTTTGCGCCCGCGCCGCCTCAGGCGAATCTGTCTCTCGAAGACCGGATTGCCGTTGCGAGTTGGATGGTGAGTGGTCTCGATCCAAAGACGCGTGCCAGCGGAGGTATGGCGAGATGACGACTCCTGCCCAAGCTGACCTTGAGGTTCCATCAGTCGAATACGGCTTGATCCGCGCGCATGTCCTTGCATCGTTGGGCACGCTGCTCATCTCGGTTGCGTTTGGCCTCGTGGTGGCGACCAAGTTCAACGTTCCCGAATTCCTCGGTGGCCACGCCTGGCTGACTTGGGGAAGGCTTCGCTACAACCACACCCAGGGCATCCTCTTTGGATGGCTCGGCAACGCATTCCTTGCCTTCTCCTATTACGCCGTGCCACGCCTCGCCAATCGGCCGGTGTCGAGCCGGAAGCTGGGATGGTTTCTCTTTGGGATTTGGAATGGTGCGGTCGTGCTCCCCGGCTGGGTACTGGTCGCCGCCGGCTTCAGCCAGCCACTCGAATGGGCTGAGTTTCCGCTCGTGGTGGACGCCTTCGTCGTCCTCGCCTTCATTTTGATGGTCTTCGAGTTTGTCCTGCCCTTCCTCAAAACCCGGCTCTCTGACCTCTACGTCAGCGGTTGGTACATCATCGGCGGCATCATCTTCACGATGCTTGCCTACCCGGTCGGAAATGTGGTGCCCGAACTCGTTCCCGGTGCGCGAGGCGCCGCCTTCAGTGGTCTGTGGATTCACGACGCTGTCGGTTTATACGTGACGCCCTTTGCGGTCGCCATCGCTTATTACGTGATTCCCGCGACCACGCGCCGTGCCATCTTCAGCCACTTCCTCTCCATGGTGGGATTCTGGCTGCTCTTCTTC
>Ga0137418_10002759_pt1 | contig 16067 bp, 9 predicted proteins | sample CZODoug3_1_2_16f_FD_122242 | JGI IMG/M metagenome (GOLD analysis project Ga0137418, IMG submission 122242) | Vadose zone soil fungal communities from Angelo Coast Range Reserve, California, USA - CZODoug3_1_2_16fungal (Hybrid Assembly) | ecosystem: Environmental > Terrestrial > Soil > Vadose... | reverse complement strand
CTCTGCGGCCTCCTCCAGCACGTTCAAGTGGAGATAGATTTCCGAGAGGTCCAGAAAGCAAAGCACGGCTGCACGGGCATCGCCCAGCCGTTCAAGGCTGTCTTTCACCTCGTCGAGCGTCCGCATCGCCTGGTGATAGCTTCCGGTCAGGAAGTGCAGGTAACCCAGGCTATACCGGGCCTGCGCCGCCGCAAGTTTCATGTCCTTCTGTTTGTAAGTCTCTTCAGCAAGCCGGTAACGCTCGCGCGCTTTAGCGAACTCGTGAATGTTGGCGTAGATGTTCGCGGCGTTGAATGAGCTCAGCGCGATTCCGAACGAGTCGCCGGCTCCTTCAAAGGCGGCCATTGCGCGTTCGTAGTGCTCCAGGGCTTCGGCATTAAGATCCATGCGGTGATAGACGTTGCCGACATTTGTATCGAGGCGGGCCAGGCCCAGCGTATCGCCAAGTGCCGCGAGTTTGGTTCTCGTGTCTTCCGCGAGGCGGAGGGATTCCTCATATCGGCCCAGATACATCAGAACGTCGACCATGGATCGCTGCACCGCCGCCAGTTCCGCAGTCAGGTTTTCCGACGCATAGGCATCACGGGCGGCTTCCCACAGTTCCAGCGCTTCCGCAAATCTTCCGAGGCTATATAGAGCGACGGCGTTGGAGCGAAACGCGATCGCGGAAGCGACCGGATCCTCCAGCGGATGGATGAGGCGAACCGCCAACTCTGCAAGCTCGAGTGCCCGGCGGGCATCCGAGCGGACATGGAAGTCCACTTCGCTCTTCAAACACTCGATGATGTCGCGATCGACGACACGTTCCTTCAACACACCTTCCAGGTCACCGGCGTCGTGTGCGCGGATCAATTCATTGAGTAGTGCATTCGAAGTCATAGTTCGGCCTGGACCTCGTGCTTCAGACGTGGATAGCCGGAACGTGGATCTCGCCTTCCGGAACCCGAATATGCAAGTCGTACTCCCCAGCCGACACGGTGGTGAGGCGGAACATTCCGCGGGAATCGGTTGATGTTTGAAGCGCCGCGGCGGCGCCAGTCGAATCGTCAGGACGAGCCATCCGGACTTCAAATCCGGAAAGTTCGCCCGGCCGTTTTTCTCCACACAGGATCTGGCCGATAACATACACACCGGGTTGGCGTTCGGCCTGTTCGATTCTCACGTCGACATCGTACATGTCTGCCCGGAAAAGCATTTGACGGCTGCTTCCGCTGGAGACCAGGGTGGACCGGACATCCGCGAAACGGGCAGGACCCAGACTATCGAAGACAAGCCGCGCAAGGAACTGAGGAAGCGAAGCGTGTTCGGCGCTCGCGACTTTGAATTGGGCGACGGACCAACGAATAACGTCTTCCGAAAACGTAAACGACTCATCCTGCCGAGCCAGGGTGATGACTTCGCCGATCCACCTGAAGTTTTCCGCGCATACCTCACAGCCATCAGACAAATGCTTCATAACTGAAAGCTTACGATCCCCTTCAAGCTCGTTTTGCTGCAAACTCAGCAGGTTTTCGAAAGACGGGCAGGCCATCGGTTCTCCTTATTCACCCTCATGTGTGTCACGCAACCGCTCAGAAAATACATGGGAACTATCGAAATCCAGCCTGATCGAGAATCGACTTCAGTTTGCCCAGACATCGCCCTCGGGTTGGCCCTAAGCTGGCTACAGGAATTCCCAGTTGTGTGCTGATCTCGGCATAAGACATGGGATCCGCCGAATAGAACAGCTTCTCAATCAACTCGCGGCATGGGGACGACAGACTCTCTATGGCTCGACGGAGGATATGCTGCCGCTCCAGGATCAACATCTCTCCTTCGGCTGAAACCGGTTGATTACACGATGCTTCGCCAATCGCGGCCAGAGAATTCTCCAATGGCACCATTCGGCCGGTTTTCTGTCTCAGTTTCCAGCACTCACGAACGGTGACCGTGATGAGCCACGAACTCAGCTTGGATTCTTTGTTAAGAGTCGAGAGTTGGTTGAAGAGGGCGATGGAAACGGACTGAAACACGTCGGCTGCATCATCCTCGGGGAGTCTGAACCTGGCCGTGATCGAAGCGATTAAGCGCTGATATCGCCGAATCAAGGCGTCCCACGCGTCTGCATCCCTTTGCAAACAGCGGGAAACCAGTTCGGCGTCGCTGGCGCCGCTGAGGCGATCCATCGGTCGAGACTATAAGGTGCGCCTTCCGGATGTCAACGTGGGCACCATGCAAGCGGAATCTCTTTTGGAACGTCCCGGTTCGAGTGGTAGCCTACCGCCACAAAAAACTGTTTTCAGGATTTGGTTGGGCAGGAAGCAGAGGAGGAGATCTATGAGAGGGGTGTTCACCGCAACAGTATTGTCGCTGTCGTTAATTCTTTCGTCACCGGCTTTCAGTCAATCCACATCCGCCACTGTAAGCGGAACAATTGGAGATGCCACAGGCGCCGTGTTGCCGGGCGTTGAAGTCACCGCGACGAATGACGCCACGGGAGTCGTTACCGTCGTGTTGAGCAACGAAGCCGGGGCATACAACTTCGCCAGCTTGCTGCCTGGAGTGTACAAGGTGAGCGCGGCGCTGCCCGGTTTTCAGACCAGGACGTTCACAGGTGTTCAACTGGGGAACGCCGAGAAAGTCCGGTTGAATTTCACGCTGCAGGTGGGGACGCAAGCGCAATCCGTTGAAGTCACCATCGCGGCGGATACGCTATTGGCGACATCGAGTTCGTCGATCGGCGAAGTGCTTTCCCAGCAGAGGGTGCAGGATCTTCCCATGGTTAGCAATAACGTCCTGGATCTGTATCGCCTGATGCCGGGAATTCGAGTCAACCCGGACGGCGTTAGCGGGAGCTTTGCCGGCTTGAGCGCCTTCGGAACCGTCAATATGCAACGAGACGGCGTCGATGCCGCCGGCGGCGCCCGCTGGGGATCAAATGCCAATTCGGCGACGTATATGAGTCCGGACCTGATCGGCGAAGTCCGGATGATCGTCGCGCCCGTCGATGCTGAACTGGGCCGAGGTAATGCGCAGATTCAATTCCTGACGCGGTCGGGGACGAATCAGTTTCGCGGAACCGGTGTGTGGTCCGTGCGAAACAGTGCCCTGGATGCCAACACCTGGAACAACAACAGGCAAGTCGATCCCAGGACCGGTGCATGGAGCCCCACGAAACCGGACTGGAGCAATAACCATCAGTTCACGGGAAGCTTGGGTGGGCCGATCGTCAAGAACAAAACATTTTTCTTTGCGCTGTGGGATAGCCTCCTTGTGAACAATCGCACGACTCCAAACTCCATCGTGTTGACACCGTGCGCGCGGAACGGCGTTTTCCGGTACTTCGACAATTGGAACAACGGGAACGCGATCCAGCAAACGGTAGCCGGGACCGCTACTCCGACCATTGCGGTAGTGGATGGGCTTGGGAATCCGGTCAGGCCCGCCACGAATCCCGATGGCAGCCCTTATTCGGGCACTCTGCGGTACGCGAGCGTATTCGGACCTCTCGCGAACACTCCCACGCGGCCGGACTGTTCTGACGCGGTGGTGCAGGGTTCACCCTGGGATACCAATCGCACAAGAATGGATCAGACCGGATTTGTGGCAAAGGTCCTGGGCAAGATGCCGCTGCCGAACAATTACGAGGCCATCATGAACCCGGGTATGACCACCCAGGTTCTCAGCGATGGTCTGAATACCGCGGGCTATCGGTGGAGCCGCGACGAGAGCAGCGGCACCGAGACCATCTTTGGAACCAATAATGGTGGCGTCGCCACGCTGGCCGGTCTCGGCCGCAAGCAGATCAACACCAAGATCGATCACAACTTCAACGCGACCAACAAACTGGGTGTGAGCTACACGTATGAACGGTCGGCAGGCAATGCGAATTATGAAACCTGGCCCGGCGGTTTTCGGGGCAGTGTCTACAGACATCCGCAGACGCTCGCCGTCAATTTCACATCCACGCTGTCGTCGAGTCTCGTTAACGAGTTTCGCGTGGGCAACCGGCGCATCGGAGGCAACAACTTTAATGGACTGAACAATCCCAATACGGGCAAGGATGCGCAGGCTTTCTTTCCGAACCTCGCCGGGTATCCGGTCGCGCTGGCGTTGGGAACGAACCAGGTGAACTTCCAGGCCAATCAGCCGCTCGGTGGCGGCACAACGGCAACCTATAACGACATCACCAATTTGTTGACCGCCAGCGACTCACTCAGTTGGACGAAAGGCAAACACGGTTTCAAGTCTGGCGGCGAATTGCGCTGGGGACACTCCCTGGGATACGACGCCGGCATCAATGTCACCAGCGTGCCGCGCGCCGTCGGCGGCGATGCGCCGCTTGCCGCCATCTCGACAACGGCGATCAGCAGCACAAACATGCCCGGACTGGCGGGCACTCCGACGACAGGAAACAACGTGAGAATGCGGAATCTGCTGAGTTTCCTCGCGGGATCGCTGGGCAGCGTGACCCAGTTCTATTACATGCAGTCGCCCACGAAACTGGACAAATTCGAGGATTACAAGACATTTCCTCAGAGAGTTCGCGATACCCATCAGAACGAAGCCAGCCTGTTCTTCAAAGACGATTGGAAGGTGCTCAAGAGTCTGACCATCAACGCCGGCGTTCGCTGGGAATATTACGGCGTGCCCTACGACGGTTACGGCCTGATGCCCCTCACCGTCGGCGGTCCTTCGAGAATTTTCGGGATCTCTGGAAACAGCTTCGCCGACTGGATGAAACCGGGGGTTCGCGGTGAGCCGACGGCGATCGAATTTGTCGGTAAGAAATCGCCGAAGTCCGGCACTCCGTGGTATTCCGACGACTGGAATAATTTCGGCCCGGCGCTTGGGTTCGCCTGGCAGGTTCCGTGGTTTGGCGGAAAGACAACCATTCGCGGTGGATATCAGATGACCTACAACGCCGGGCAGGTTGCCAATGCGATCACCCAGGAAAACGTCGTGCCGAGCAGCACGAACCAGGCCACCTATGCCGGCGACAGCATCAACGCGTACCTTGATCTCACAAAGCTATCGTCGCTCATCCCTGTAGCCAACATCATCAGGCCGATGCAGCCCATCCCCGTCTCGGATCGAACCCAGCAGGTTTACAATCCGCAGCCGAACCTGGTGAACCCGTACGCTCAGAACCTGACACTCTCCGTGACGCGAAGCGTCAGCTCGAACCTGACGGTCGATCTGCGATACATCGGGACGCTGGGCCGGAAGCAGTGGAACGCGGCCTTCCAAATCAATCAGCCCAATTTTCTCTACAACGGATTGAAGGAAGCTTTCGATGCGGCGCGGGCAGGCGATGACAACAGTCCGGCTCTGCAGGTCCTGGAAAACATGTTCAGGGGGATCAACATTGCCGGAGCCGGCTTTGGGCCGGTGGGTTCGACTTTCAATGGTGTTCCGCAGACGGCGGGAATGCACCTGCGGGCGTCGACTGCAACGACTGCCGGGGTGACGACCGGCAATCTGCAGAGCCAGCTCGCCAACGGGAATTACGCCAATGCGGCATCCATATTGAACACGATGAACTACGCAAGCGCGACCAATCCCACCTTGCCGCCCATTCCGTCGGGCGTTAATGGCGGTGTCCTCCGGTTCAACGGATTCCCGGAGAACTTTATCGTCACCAATCCCCAGTTCAGCAACGTGTACATGATCGCTAGCGTCAACAGCAACAACTACCACTCCATGGAAGCGCAGGTCACCATGCGGCCGACGCGTGGCATCAGCATGCAGTCGACATATACGTTCAGCAAGAACCTCGGGATTTTTGGCCAGGTCGGGAGCACTTACACGAACGCTGCAGATCGCCATGCCGATTACGCCGTGCTGGCGGACAGCCGCAGCCACGATTTCCGGACCAACGGAACATTCGCTCTTCCATTCGGACCCGACAAGCTGCTCTTCGGCAAGAGCAACGGAACCGTGGCACGAATCCTCGAGAACTGGCAAATGGGTTGGATCGTGAACGTGAACAGCGGCCAGCCAATGAGCATCGCTGCCCAGAACAATCTTTATGCCAACGGAACGGCGGATATCGTCGGACCGTTCGATACGGCTGGGAAAGTCCAGTGGAAGGCCGACAGCGGGAATTATTTCATGCGAGGCGCGTTGACACAGGTCCGCGATCCGCAGTGCGCCAGCGTCACGACGCAGCAAAACCTCCGAAACTCATGCACAATCAACGCCGTCGCGGATTCCAGGACCGGCCAGGTCCTTCTTCAGAATCCCCTTCCCGGAAGGCGAGGCACGCTTGGCATTCGCTCAATAGAAGGACCGGGGATCTGGCGCTTCGACGCGAATCTGAGCAAGCTGGTCAAGATCAGTGAGACCAAAAGCCTGCAATTCCGTATGGACGCAACGGATGTACTCAACCATCCCGAGCCCAACACCGCCAATACGGCGGCTTCGAGCCTCATTCTGGATATCAACCAGCCCAACTTCGGTCTGATCACCGGCGTGAATGCGAAGTCCACGCTGCATCGTCAATTCCAGGCGCAGCTTCGCTTCAATTTCTGAATGCGAGGGTGGAGCGGTGTCGGAGAACAGCCATCGCATTCACGGCACTGCATTGGATTTGCTGACCCCAGCGCGGGTGAATTCCAGCAAACGCGCAGGTGAAGGCGCACCGGCAAAGCACCAGGCCGCGATAACGGGGTCGCAGATGGCGCATCCTGGGCCTTGCTATTTCGGGCGGCCGGTGAAACCCTGAGCAATCATGTCGATTTTGTAGATCGCCTTGGCGTTATTCCTCACTCCCTCAGGAGTTCTATACTCTTTGCCGTCCGGTCCGGTCATGCCTGCGCCCTTCGCGTAAAGCACCTTCTTGTTCGGTCCGGAGAACGCCACGCTCGAGGCGGACCTTGGCAGAGGAATGACGCCCAGGTATTTTCCTGCGGCACTGAACACCTGAATACCGGAATCGCCGCTTGTGACGTACAGACGACCCTCGGAGTCGATGCACATGCCGTCTCCATTGCCGCCGGCTTCCAGCGTGGCAAGGTCCCGCTGATTTGTGGTCGTGCCATCCGGCTGAACATCAAGAGCCACGATGGTCTTGCCGTTGGTGAGGTAGAGGGTTTTCTCGTCGCGGCTGAGCATCATTCCATTTGTACGCACTGCCTTGCCCACAATCAGGCTCACTTTACCGGCGGCATTGACGAAGTAAGTTCCCGCGTCATCCGAGAAATACGCACCACCCCTGGAATCGACGACGACTTCCCCCATGCGCCAAAACGTCTTGTCCCCGAACTTGCTTGCGAGGACCTGCCGCATTGGAGAAAGGATCACCAGTTCCGCCGCTTCATGACATTGGTCGGGATGTCCGCCCGGGTCCGAGCAGGTCCTCTCCGCACCAACGAGACGGCCCTTGTTGTCGATGGCCAGGGCTCCTGTGCCGTGAGTGTCCTTCACAAAAATGGAAAACTTGTCGTTCCGGTCGAGCATGCCAACCGTGCTGGGCTGTTCCTGTGCAAACAACAGACCGCCGTCTTTTGTGCCGACGATGCCGTCGGCATTGTCGGGTCCTTGCCAGACGAGCTTCCATTTGGCGCCGGCGGCGATCACGCCTGAGATGCCGGTAACGGTTACCTCCTTCGCAGGAGTCGGCTGTGGGAAGGCGTCTCGTTGCTGTGAGGCGGCGATCCCGCCGAGAACAAGAGCCGATACAAGAAAACAGGAAGCGGTCATGGACACTGCTTTGGATTTCATAGGGTCTCCAGGTTGGCAGGCGGGAGTATACATCGACCGTGTCGTTGTACGCATGGCAAGAGAGGCGTACTATCTCCGAAACCGACGTCCGAATAGGAGGGTGAAATGTCCTGGAAATCTTTAGGCGTCCTGGTCGCAGGGCTCGCGTTTTGCACGAGTCTGACGGCGCAAGACAAACGAAGCGAACCGTTCCTCGGGATCTGGGAAATCAATCTGGAGAAGACCATCAACTATCCGCAACAAAGCCAGACGATCATCAACGTACCCGCGGCTGGCGGCGGTTTCATCAGCACACGCGCTACGATCGGCAAGGAAAACAAGTCATCGAGCGCCGAGGTCCATCCGGTTGCTTTCGATGGAAAGCCTCACCTGACGACGGGAGGCGATGTGCGCGAGATTACCTACAAGCTGATCGATCCGTACACGATCGAAAGAACGCACAATCGAAACGGAATAATCTCTGTCGATACGGAACAGGTCTCCAGGGACGGCAAAACGCTGACAGTCAAGCAGGCCAACGCCACCCGAATCTACGATAAAAAATTCAGTGTCAAGTAAGTCGACCGTCTATTTGTGAATAACGCCGCCCGCAGGATCGCGCACCCGCTTGTCGAAGTTATCGACCTCATCTATGGGCGCACAAATTTCTTCGGCAAGTCCATTCCATCCGTCGAGGGAATATTCTTCTTTTGACAGCAGCGACCACGTCTTCTTTTCGGAAACCCACGGCTTCGCGTACATCTTCGGGTCGTCGACGATTATCGTCATTTCCATCGTGTCGTGATCGATGCGGTGATAGCGTTCCTGCAGCTTCATCTGGTCGCTGTGCGGATATCCGTATTGGTCCAACCAGGTTCTAGCGTCGAAACCAAACGAATCGACGACGAATTCATCGCCTTCCCACCTGGCGGCAGAATATCCGTACCACCTCAAAGTATCCGGATCGGTGGGAGCCTTCCGTCCATCAGCCCAGATTTCCCGGAGCACCCGGTGCCATTGGAAAAACTGTATCAATCGATTCGGGAGCTGAATGAACTCGACCGGTCTCGGAAAAAACAGGAGGCGAGGAACACCTTGTGGATTACATTCCCCCACAATGTCGTTTCCCGTTGCGGGAGGCACCGCCCGAGGTCCGTACCCCGGCTTGCTTGCGTCAAACAGCTTCTGGCCTACGGGCGTCATTGCAGGAACGTTCACACCTGGACGGCTGCTCATACCGCGGTCCCCGCCGGTTCGACTCCAGACTCCGGAGAGGTCGTGCGGATCGAATGGCAGATTCGATTTGGGCTTCGCCCGGCGTGCCGCCTGGCCGGTTTGGGCAAGACCCACGGATGACAATGCTGGAACCGTCATCATCGCGAAGATGAGAATGGTCATGAATCGAGTTCGCACTATTCCGCCCTCCCCGACAATATCTGCTCACCCTTGGAGTTGGTGATCTTCGTCACCACGCCGGCAGGAGTACCCGCTTTGGCTGGCCATACGGTGATGGTGAGTTCGGTTCCCGGCTGGAGCTCTTTTTCTGAGCGTCTCCGGCTCCAGCCACCCTGCGCCAGATTGTACGGACTGGTAAGTTCGCCGGCCCAGTGTTGAATCTCGCCTTTCTCATCTTTCACATCGAAGTAAAGCTGGCAGTGAGGATTAGCATATCTGAATTCCGTGACGGTTCCTTTGAGCACGAGAGTTCTTGAATGATCGTACGAGATGTTTGTTCCGTGGTGAGCAAATACCGTAATCGAGAACGCCAACCCCACGATTAAGGATAGGCTTACAACGAATCGTTTCATTTGTACCTCCGAGCCACTGTGTCGGCGGTCTGTGACCGCCGACAATACAGCAGTGGCTGGATCGCCGGCGGTCATAGACCGCCGCTACAGTGCAAGATTTTAAAACACGTATTTCAACGCAAACTGCAGGATTCTCGGATTGAGCGCATTTCGAATCTGACCGAACGTGTTACTCGCAAGCGACAAGAATGCACCTGAACCCGAAGTCCCCTGCGTCGCGATATTTCCAGGCCGGAAACTATTCGTCACATTGAAAGCCTCGATCCGCAATTCCACTCTTTGGTTTTCGCGTATCGGAAGAGACCTGGACAGCGCCATATCTAATGACCACGTTTTGGGGCCACGAACGCTGTTTCGTCCATGATTTCCGAACGTGCCAAAGCCCGGCAATGCAAACGCCGCCCGGTTCAAGTAGTTGGTCAAGGGACGACCGGACCTGTCGCCGTATACACCTGGCAGTATCTGATTCGCACGTTGATTATTGGCAGAACCCAGCCCTACTGCGGTTAAGGATCGATCGCTGCCGGTAATTACGGTGAACGGTATCCCCGAAGCCAGCGTGTAGATTCCCGACAATCTCCAACCCGAGACTATTCTGCGTAGCGCCGCATTAGAAAACCTCGGGCTTTCGGCCAGCCCGGTAAAATTGAAACTTTGTCTGCGCTCTCCAAGGCAATCGCCGCGATCCCCGCGCCTGTTGTTGGGATCACTATAGGTCTCGTCGGCAGCAGGGCCCTGGGAGTTCACGTCCGCATAGTCCCCGATACAATGTGACCAGGTGTAATTCGCATTGAGGGTCACACCGTGGGCGGCCTCACGCTGGACGGAAAGGAGCATGCCGTTGTAACTCTGAGTAGCGCCATAATCCGTATCCGATACAAACGCCATTAACTGTCCATCCGCGGGACGCTCGATGCTGAATCGGCGGCGCTGGTTCGTATTGGCGGTTGTAGAACACGTGGGATAGGTCACTCCGTTCAATGTGCACGGGCCGCCGGGGATGTAGATCGCAGGATTGAGTTGCTTCTGGCCCCACAGGTGCGTTGTCTCGGTTCCGATATAGGTCGCCGATAAAAGCCAGTCTGACGCAATCTGTCTTTGTATGCTGAGATTCCAGGATGAGGTTGTGGGTGTCTTCACGTTGAAAGACATACTCTGCATATTCGAATATGCGGAAAAACGTGCATCGGCGCCCTTGATCAGGGGGAATGGAATGCCACCGGGAAAATCTTGCCACGGATCTTCCAGGGACACGCTCTGCAGGCTCGTTCGGTTTCCCCAGGGCGCCGAGCCCACTGTGTCCTCGCGCCATTGCGCGTTAACGAAATTGTAGCTGTAGCCATACGACGCCCGGACGGACATCTTGCCATCTCCGCTCACGTCCCATGCGAGTCCCAGTCGAGGAGCGATCTGTGCCCATCTTTTCCTCGCCACCGAGTTGCCGACAGGAGCCCCTGGGTCACCAGGGTAATACCATCCAGCCGGCGCGTTCTTGTAGACCGTGCTCCTGATTCCGTTATGAAACCGGTTTTCGTCAAAATTCAGGACGGCGCCTAACTTCATCGACTGGGGAAAGTAGGGTTCCCAGCGAATTCCATAATTCACGGTCAGCTTCGGTTTCGCCTTCCAGGTGTCTGTCAGATACATGGAAAGAAAATTTTGCTTCAGAGACAGTTGATCATTCGGCGTGCCCATCACGAGTGTGCTGACTTTTCCGAGCATAAAGTCCGCCATACCCAACGCGGTTTCCTGGCCGTTGAATGTCATCGTGCCGGCGGCCACAAAATCTGACTTCGACTCATAAGATCCGTGCGTTAGCCCGCCACCAAACGACCATTGATGTGTTCCACGCACAACACTCACGTCGTCGTTAACGCTATAAGTATGTGGATGGTATTTGTTGTCGCCAACGTTATTGCTCGACATCCCAAATCCGCCCGTGATGTTGAAGCTGGTATAGGCCGGAGCATAGCCGCAATACGTCTTGACGCCGACATCACAGTAAGAGAAAAACGCGTTGCCAATGCGCCAGGTGTCCACCACATTTGCGCCCACGCGAAACGACTGAACGATGTTGGGTCCGATCAGCAAGGTGTCGCCGAAAGCAATCGACTTCGCTACATTGTCGTAGCCGGTACCGCTGGCGGTGAGCACATTGTCCGGCGTGAACTTAAAAGCCGGAGGGTTGTCCAGGGTGTTGCGCACAAAACGGCCGAATATCGAGTGGCTGGCGCTCCATTGGTAATCCACTCTGCCCAGCAGCTGTCCCTCGTTCGATACGTTCATAAGGCCATATGTGACCTGGCCGCATGCGTCCGGTGTGGGCGCTTTCGGAAGAATCCGATTCAGGATGTTCAGCGCGGGCTTACTGTACAACGCGGGATCGATACGACTGTTAACGAACGGCGTCCTCAATGTAATCTGCCCGCCTGTATTGCAAGCGGGCGAAGCAAAAGCGCTCCAATCACCAGCCATCATTGCCGGTGTGGGGATAAACGATCTGGTATCGGCCGGATCCTGACGCGTGGTCGTACCCTGGTAGCCTGCGAAAAAGAAGAGCTTATTCTTCAGGATGGGCCCACCGATGGTGCCGCCGAACTGATTGCGCTTGAGCGTGCTGTTCGTTGTTGCGAAGTAGTTCCGGGCATTGAAGAGATCGTTACGGACGAATTCAAATAAATCTCCGTGAAACTCGTTCGCGCCTGATTTGGTAACTCCGCCGACCGCGGCCGAAACCCCGTGCTGAGCGGTCATGCCGGAGGTCTCGATCTTCAACTCCTGAAGGGCGTCCGGAAAGGGCATCTGCATGCTCGTTCCGCTGACAAAGTTGATATGCCTGGCCCCGTCCAGTGTGTATTCCACTCCGAAACCGAGTCCGCCCGCGGCAGAGATATAATTCGAGCCGGCAAAATTTTTGGGCATGGGCACGTCGGTCTGAATGGCGGCTCCGGCAAGCGTAATCAAGTCCGTTACGTTGCGGCCGTTCAGCGGCAACTCGAGGATTCGCGCATTCTCGACAACCTGACCCACTGTCGAGCTTCGCGTCTCCACGAGAGCAGCATTGGCCTGGACCTCGACCTGTTCATTGACCTGACCCAACTCCAGAACTACGTTGATCACCGGATTGCTGTTGACCCGCAGTACGATTCCGCTCTGCACAAAGGTCCGAAATCCCGGTAAAGCAGCCTCCAGCCGGTATGGACCAACCGCCAGATTCGGCAGCACGTACAGCCCGGCTTCATTCGTGACGGTATTTCGAGCAATCCCGGTTTCGGTGTGGGCTGCAGTGACTTCCACGCCCGGCAGCACGGCACCAGTTTGGTCCCGCACCGTGCCACTGATCTGAGCAGTAGCCTGCCCCCAGGCCGCACCGCACGAAAAGACTGACACCAACCCCACGATCGTCAGGCAAAGAACAGCGCGCTTCATGCACCCCCTTTTTAAAACGGCTCTCGAGCCGGCAGCAGAGCGTCCTTTAGCGCTCCTGGCGACCCGCGTTGCCGATTGTGGGAACGAGGTTCTCCAGGTCTTTTTCGTTTTCCAGACACGAGTGATCCATGATGCGGTCACCGATCTGGCGTTTGAATGTATTCCTGGTTGTGAAGGGCTTTACGAAGAACACCGGATCGTCGTAAATGACAATATGTTCAAGCGTGTTTCGGTCCGCGAGCCTGAAGCGCTCGGCCATCTTGAGCTTGTCGCTATGCTCGTGACCGGACGTATCGAGCCAGCTCTTGTCATTCACGCTGACCGTATCCACGACGAGTGTGTCCCCTTCCCAATGACCAACCGAGCTTCCCATCCATTCCGGATAATCGTAGACATCGTCCGGATGCTTGCGGCCATCGGTAAGGGTCACTGCAGCCACACCAACCAGGAAATGTTTCCTCATAGTTATGATCTCCTACCGATCGCAGCGTCAGGAGGTTGGCTGGATCTGTGTTGAGAATGACGACGTTTTTGTTTGTCGAATGGTGATGGATTATTGATTGGATAGTACGTTAAGTCAACTTTCGGTAATGCCCTACTTTGAAAAGCTACCTGGAGTGAACGCGGGCTAAAGCCCGCGACTACATTTCAGGCCGAACGTTGCAACACGAGGCGGATGTAAGGATGTTTCCGGATTTCCCCCTTCGCAGCGTGCTTCTATCCGTTGGGATGTTCGGAACATCACTATGATGATGCGGCCCTTCTGCTTTTCAGCAATTCTGTCAAACGTCTTCCTGCGGTTTCCCTGGTAAATCAACGGATTGCCGGTTCAATTTTAGCTTTGGGTTCCAGGTCCGATTCGGACCACGGCATGCGATTGGGGTGACGCCTGGCTGAACGGTTCGAATACAGCATCACATCCATGACGGCCGCAAGCGGGCGAAAAAGCAAATGCCGGAGTGAAAAATGAAAACGTTTCAGTTAAGAAACCTGACTCGAATCCGTTTGATACTGTTGGGTCTGGCGCTGTGTGGGACGACACTTATGGCCCAAACCTGGACTTGGACAACAGTCTTCATCAAACCGCCGTTTGTCATCCGCAGTTATGGCGGCAAGTGCCTCGATTTTGGCCCACCGCCACAGCTGAGCGGCGCGCCCGTCTTCATTTACGATTGCAACGGCACGATCGCGCAGCAGGTGAGCATCGAGGAGGTCAACGCCCGGCACGACGTTATTCTGCGCGCCGGCACTAAGGTCATTGGCGTCAAGTCGGAGGTGATAACGCGTGGCGTACCAGCGGTGGCCCAATTAGCGCTGCTCAATGGAGAAAGGGCGCTCGAATTACAAGATGCGCAAAATTCTGAGGCTCAGGTTTTCGCGCTCGACGGCGACAGCATCGTTCAGGCGTCGAATCGCAACCGCGTGGTCAAGGTGCTGAACAACCGCGGCACGAACCGGACGCCGCTCATCCTGGGACAGCGGGACCTGGCCGACAACGAGTTCTGGACGTTCATTGACGCTAACGGTTGGGGCAACAGACCGACCAGCGGCTTTGTACGCGTCACAATTGGCCAAACTCCTCAGCAGTTTGTGGACGCCGTTGCCAAAGCTCAGCCGGGCACGGTCATTGAGGTGGATCCAACCGTCTCTATCGATCTGACGGATGTGACGCTGACGCTTGGTCTTCCCTTAAGAATTCCAGAAGGTGTGACGATCCGGGGGGATCGCCGCGGCACGCATCCCGGACCAGAACTGTGGGTGCGAGAAGGATACCGTCATACGATGCTGGAGGTCTTCGGCAATGATGTGCGCCTCACGGGACTGCGCCTGCGCGGACCAACCGACAGCAGCGATGCAGATGTTCCCGGTGCCACAGGCATTTTCGCCGGCGACATTCACCCTCGTACGATCATTGATCATAACGACATCTCAAAGTGGCCGGATGTTGCGGTCGCAATCGCAGTAGATGGAAATGGGGGCGACAAGGGGACAAATTGCCAGTTGTGGTCCACCTCGCGCCCACACAACGCCCGGGTCGTGCGCAATTTTATCCACCATAATGAAAAGCAAAACCTTGGATACGGTGTCGGTGCATTCGAAGGCAGTTACCCGCTGATCGAGGCCAACACCTTTCTCGCGAACCGCCACGCGATTGCAGCAGACGGGGTAGCACACCAGGGATACCGCGCCTTGCACAACCTCGTGCTCTCGTATGCGCCGTGGCAGTACAAGATCGGGTTGCCGCTGTGGCACACGCAGGACTTTGATGTGCATGGAACCGGTGACAACGGGTTCGGCGGGAGGGCCGGAGAGTATTTCGAGATTGCGCGAAACACATTCCTCGCTACGAACCGGGAGAATTTCGACGTGCGCGGCGAACCTTGCCAGCAGCCAGGGGCTGAGTTTCATAACAATGTATCGCTCAGGCACTATCTGTATGGGAATGGGGTCCCCGCGGCTGGATCGCCCACCGGCGATTCTTTGTATCCTGCGATTGCCTGTAGCGATTGCGGGGCGGGAATCAACAAACTCAAGGTCAACAATAACCAGTTCGGGGCAGCCGACCCCACGAATCGCCTCGGCGTGGGCGATTTCGACGGCGACGGCACGCAGGACCTGTTCCTGGCCACCGGCGCGGCCTGGTACTACGCCCCGGCCGGCACGGCCGAGTGGCGCTTCCTCAACGCCCAGACAGATCCGATCGGCAACCTGCTATTCGGTGACTTCGACGGTGACGGGCGCACCGATGTCTTCACCCAGCACGGCTACAACTGGGACGTTTCCTGGGGTGGCGCGTCCAGGTGGGAAACCATCAACGTGAGTGGACCAATACTGGGCAATGCCGCCGTCGGCAATTTCACAGGCGACCGCCGCGATGATATTTTCTACGCCGATGGGTCTACCTGGTGGGTTTCGGATGGCGGAGTCGGCCAATTCACGCCGCTCGACGCTTCCGGCTACCGCGTCGCGGACCTGCGTTTCGGCGATTTCGACGGGGACGGCAAAACCGATGTCTTCGGTGTCGGTAGCAGGGATTGGCAGGTTGCCTACAGCGGCACGTCCGGTTGGACGCGGTTGCGCTCGAAGCTGACGTGCCGCTGTAGGCAACCTGCCAATCCCTGCTACCGACACCGAAGACATCGGTTT
>Ga0137418_10002756_pt1 | contig 16078 bp, 16 predicted proteins | sample CZODoug3_1_2_16f_FD_122242 | JGI IMG/M metagenome (GOLD analysis project Ga0137418, IMG submission 122242) | Vadose zone soil fungal communities from Angelo Coast Range Reserve, California, USA - CZODoug3_1_2_16fungal (Hybrid Assembly) | ecosystem: Environmental > Terrestrial > Soil > Vadose... | reverse complement strand
GACACTCGACGCAGGAAGTACGGGCCGCGATCGTCGCGTCGGTGGCGCCGCAGGTTACGCAGAGCCTGTGCGAGGGCGTCGTCGCCGCCACAACGCGCCAGCCGCTCCTGGTGGACGGCCGCTCGAAGCTGCCCATTACGCTCGATGTGGACGAGCCGCTGACGGTGGGCGCCGACCGCATCGTGAATACGCTCGCCGCATCGCAGCTCTTCAAGCGCGACACGATCGTCGTCGACTTTGGTACCGCGACGACGTTCGATTGCATCACGGGTGACGGCCGGTTCATCGGCGGCGTCATCATGCCGGGGATCCGGACTGCGTCGGACGAGCTCGTGCGCCGGACCGCCAAGCTTCCCGCCACCGAGCTGACGCCGCCGGCGCGCGTGATCGGGCGCCGGACCGAGGACTGTATTCGCGCCGGCGTGCTGTGGGGGACGGCGGACGCGGTGGATGGCCTGGTGCGGCGAATCAAGGCGGAGTGGCCGAACAAGAAAACGCCGCAGACGATCGCCACCGGCGGCCTCGCCGGCCTCGTGGCGTCGCTCTCCAAGGAGATCGAGTCGGTCCACCCGGATCTCACGCTGGTGGGGCTGCGCTTGGCCGCAGCGGCGCTTGGCATGGTGTGGTGAGCGACGCCCGCAGCCGCAATGTCTGGCGTCGCTGGGGCTATCGTGTCCTCCCGGGCGATCTGTTCTCCTACATCCTCCATCTCCGCCCCGCCGAGTGGCCGACCATGGCGGCGCATACGGCGTTCGGGTACGTGCTGGCCGTGGGCTGGCAGGGCGTGGGGCGTGGGGCGTGGCTGCATGACGCACTCTTGCCTCTGGTGCTCTGGGTCGTGTTCCTGAACGGCGGCACGCTCGCGATCAACAGCGTGTACGATCGGGACGAGGGGGACATCGGCTATCTCAACGCGCCGCCGCCCCTGCCGCGCTACCTGTTGCACTTCAGCCTCGCGTTGCTCGCCGGCGGACAACTGCTCGCTTTGCGGCTGCCCGCCGGATTTCCAATCGCCTACGCCATCTGCTTCGTGCTGTCGATCCTGTACTCGGTGCCGCCATTCCGTTTCAAGGCAGTGGCGGGCGTGGATTGGGTGATCAACATGTGGGGGTTCGGCACGCTGACCCCCTACGCCGCGTGGGCTGCCACCGGGCGGCCGCTCGACTTCGGGCACGGCCTGGTGCTGTTGGCCTTCTGCCCGCTGTTCGCAGGGCTCTATCCGCTCACCCAGCTGTATCAATTCGACGAGGATCGGCGACGCGGCGACCGGACCCTCGCGTTGATTCTCGGGATGCGGAAAAGCCTGCTCGTCGCGATCGCGTGCGTCGTGCTGGCCTTCGGGTTGCTTGGATGGGCAGGGGTGGTGCTCCAGGCGCCGGCCTTGGCCCTCGCGGCACCCTTGGCCGCGTGGCTCGCGGTGTTGCTGCCGTGGTTCGCGCGCCACGCCTCCTGGACCGCGGCCGACCACCAGCGCGGGATGTACCGGGCGCTCACGGCTTGGGCGATCACGGACGTGGTCGTCCTGATCGTGTTTGCCTGATGAGGGCGCGGCTTTAGATTAGCGGGACCGACTAGTGCACCCCACTCGAGGAGCTTGCCGCGCATGACGGCCGGTACTGCACCCGCAACCAGCGATCGCTCGGACTTCCGCCACATCCTTATCAGCGGCACTCGGGTTGGTGCGGCGATCGGGGCGGCGGTGATCGTCTATCTGCTCGTCTCCCGGCTCGTGCCGCCGGGGATCGCGCAAACGTTGCTCCAGACCGCCGTAGTGCTCGCGGCCGGGGTCGCCGCCAGTCTCCTCCCAGCCCAGTGGACCACGGCGCGCAGCACGCAGGGCATCGCGGGTGCGGCAGCCGTCGGGCTGTGGGGTACGATCGTGTTCATGGCGATCGACATCATCGCGCTGCGGCCCTTGAAGGCTTACCCCTGGACGTGGGATGCCGTGGGCGGCGGCAGTACCTGGTGGTACCTGCCGATCTGGTGGATGCTCGGCACGTTCGTGGCCTGGATGGGCGGGTTGCTCACCGCGGGCCGCGCTGCGCGCGGCGGCCCTACTTCGCTCCTGGCGCTCGCGACGCCCGTCTTGCTCGGCGCGTTCGCCGTGACCGCCGCCGCGCTGCTGGCGCGCGTCGGTGTGTATCTGCCCGTGGCGGCCGGCGCCGCCTTCACCGCGACCCTCACGGTGCTCGCCGTCGTCGCGATCGCCCGCAAGGCCTAATGCCGCGGTGGCTGGCCCACCTCCTGGTCGTCGTCGGATGGCTCCTCACGCCTTTATGGGCGTGGGGAGCTTCGTATCTGGGCCTCTGGCTCGGCGCGCTCGTCGCGCTGCGGTTCTCGAGTCCGATCGCCATGCTCGTCGTCGCCGGTCTCGGCGCCGTCCTCGTCGGCTTCGTCGTTCTGTGGGCATGGGTGCGCTTCATGCGCCGCGTGCCGCACCTGCTTTCCCACCTCATGGCGCCTCGCGCCTCTGAGGAGCAGACCGCAATTGCGGCAGCGGACTAAGCTGATTCTCTTGCTGGCCTGCGTCCCCGCCGGCGCGGCGGCTCAGGGGGGAGGCCGAGACGTCGACGTCCTGTTGGGACGCTGGTACAACGGCAACCGCGCCAGGACCTACGAGCTGCGGTACGGCCATCTTGCCGCCCAAGTTCTCGTGCACGACAGTCTCGGCCGGCGGCGCGCGTTTTACGGCGCGGGGTGGGAGCTGACCGCGTTTCGCGGTCGTGGAACGATCAGTCCTTACTTCATCGCGGGCATGAACCTCGGTCTCTCGACCGACACGAGCGAAGAGGCCCTTGCGGCGCTGTGGAGTCTCGGCGCCGGCGTGGAGTGGCGCCCAATCCCCTGGTTCGCGCTGGCCCTCGAGGGCCGCTACCGGCTGGAGGATCGGGGGCCGAGAGGATTCTGGCGCGCCGGCCCCAAGTCGCCGGACGGCGTCAGCGTGGCGCTGGGCATGTCCGTGGCGATCCGGACTGAGGCTCCTCGCCCAGCTCCGCTCCCGCCTCCCGCAGTCCCCCTGATGATCACCGGCAGCTCCGCCGACGTCGTGCGCACCGCACTCGACGTCCTCGGAACGCCGTATCAGTGGGGTGGCACCGCAGCGAACGGGTTCGACTGCTCCGGCCTCATCCAGTATGCCTATGCCCAACACGGCATCCGACTGCCGCGCATGAGTCGCGACCAGGCGACCATGGGGAGCGAGGTCCCGCCCGTCGTCGAGGCGCTGAAGCCCGGCGACATCCTGCTGTTTGCCGCGCGCCCCGGCGGCGGCGTCACGCACGTGGGGATGTACGTCGGTGAGCAAAAATTCATTCACAGCTCGAGCACCGGCGTGAAGCTCTCGCGCCTCGAGGTGCACGATCCGGAGGGGACCTGGTGGCTGACCCGGTGGGTCGGGGCCCGACGCATCCGGGAGTGAGGGCGTTTCGGGCCGGCACCGCGGCGGTGTGCTTCTGGACGACTGCCTGCGGTGCGTCTCGCATCCCCGCGTCGCTCCGGGGCTACGACATCCTCGTTGAGCAGGCGGTCGACCCCCAGGCCGCGGAGCTGGCGCGGGCGATGCAAGAGCACGGGTTCCGCGTCCGGCGGGCAGTGCGGGGGGGCAGTCGGCCCACGGCGGCGCTGATCAGCTTCACCTTTCAGGAGACCGGACCCGGCACGGCCCCCTGGTTGTACCTGCGCCTTGCCGATACGCGGACGGGTGCGATCGTGGGGGCGGTCGCGATTCCTCTCGACTCCGCCCTCACGCCGAGGGCCCGGGCTGACGCCGCCGTTCGCGCCCTCGTCGCCGCGCCCCGGGCGACGCCCCCTTGACAGCGTCGTAAACGCAGGGCAGATTCCGCCGCAGCTGCATTAGCACTCACTTACCTAGAGTGCTAACAGTTAATCAATTCAAAGAGTTACCGGAGGTTGGCGCATCATGGCAACGGCAACCAAGACGAAGTTCAAGGTGTTTCCGCTGGCGGACCGGGTGGCAATCCGGCCGATGGAAGAGACGGAGACGATGAAGGGCGGTCTGTACATCCCGGACACCGCCAAAGAGAAGCCGATCCAGGGCGAAGTCATCGCCGTGGGGCCCGGCCGGCGGGAGAAGGGCGAGGCGGTCCCGATGGAGCTGAAGGTCGGGGATCGCGTGGTCTACGGGAAGTACAGCGGCACGCAGGTCGAGTTGGACGGCGAAGAGATCATCCTGATCAAAGAAGCCGACGTCATCGCGAAGCTCGCGTAGATCCTAGGAGGACGTACAGATGGCAGCCAAGTATTTGGAGTTCAGCACCGACGCCCGGGCCCGTCTCAAACGGGGCGTGGACCAGCTGGCGGACGCGGTGAAGGTGACCCTCGGCCCCAAGGGCCGGAATGTGGTCATCGACAAGAAGTTCGGCAGTCCGACCGTCACCAAGGACGGCGTGACGGTCGCGAAGGAGATCGAGCTCGACGATGAGATCGAGAACATGGGCGCCCAGATGGTGAAGGAAGTGGCGACCAAGACCTCCGATCTCGCCGGCGACGGCACCACCACGGCGACCGTGCTTGCCCAGGCGATCTACCGTGAGGGCCTGAAGTCGGTCACCGCGGGCGCCAACCCGATGTCGCTCAAGCGTGGCATCGAGAAGGCGGTCGAGTCTGTGGTGGCGGAGCTGAAGAAGATCTCCGTCCCGACCGCCGGGCGGAAGGAAATCGCCCAGGTGGGCTCGATCTCCGCGAACAACGACAAGGAAATCGGCAACCTGATTGCCGAAGCGATGGACAAGGTCGGCAAGGACGGCGTGATCACGGTCGAAGAGGCGAAAGGCCTCGAGACCACGCTGGAGACCGTGGACGGCATGCAGTTCGACCGCGGCTACCTGTCGCCCTACTTCATCACCGACCCCGAGAAGATGGAGGCGGTGCTGGAGGATGCGTACATCCTGATTCACGACAAGAAGATCTCGTCGATGAAGGACTTGCTCCCGGTGCTCGAGAAGGTGGCGCAGGCGGGCAAGCCCCTGCTCATCGTCGCCGAGGACGTCGAGGGCGAGGCCCTGGCGACGCTGGTCGTCAACAAGCTCCGCGGTACGCTCAAGGTGTGCGGGGTGAAGGCGCCCGGGTTTGGTGATCGCCGCAAGGAAATGCTGCGCGACATCGCCATCCTGACGGGCGGTCAAGTGATTTCCGACGAGGTCGGCGTCAAGCTGGAGACCACGACTCTCAACGACCTTGGCCGCGCCAAGCGGATCGTCATCGACAAGGACAACACGACGTTGGTGGACGGGAAGGGCAAGCATGACGCGATCGAAGGCCGCAAGAACGAGATCAAGGCCCAGATCGAGAAGTCCACGTCGGATTACGACAAGGAAAAGCTGCAGGAGCGGCTGGCCAAACTGGCCGGCGGCGTCGCCGTGTTGAACGTCGGGGCGGCCACTGAGACCGAGATGAAGGAGAAGAAGGCCCGTGTCGAGGACGCGTTGCATGCGACCCGCGCGGCGGTCGAGGAAGGCATCGTCCCGGGCGGTGGTGTCGCGCTGCTGTGGTGCCAGAAGGTGCTGGACAAGGCCAAGGGTGCCGATGAGGACGAGAAGATCGGCATCGAGATCGTGCGGCGCTCCCTCGAGGAGCCGATCCGCGCGATCGCCCAGAACGCGGGCGCCGAGGGCGCGATCGTCGTCGGGAAGGTGAAGGAGTCGAAGGACAAGAACTTCGGCTACAACGCTCAGACCGATGCGTTCGAAGACCTGGTCGCGGCCGGCGTCATTGACCCGACCAAAGTCACGCGCACGGCGCTGCAGAACGCCGCGTCCATCGCGGGGCTGCTCCTCACGACGGAGTGCGTCGTGGTGGAGAAGAAGGAGAAGGACAAGGCTCCTCCGATGCCCGGTGGTGGTGGCGGCATGGGCGGGATGTACTAAGCACTAGACGCGTAGACGCTTAGACGCGCAGGAAAAAAACAGCGCCCCGGGGGGAACGTCCTCCCCGGGGCGTTGCGTTTTGCGAGCTATCGCCCCCTATGTGACCCTGGGCACGGGAGGCATACGCTATTTTGGGGGACCCCATGAGCTCCCCGACGCCGCCGGAACGTGCCGCGCTCTCGCGGGAGCTCGCCGATTTCCTCATTGAGCTGTCGATCGCCCTGCACAAACACGCCATGTATCCGGAGGGACACGCCTTGCTCGCCCCCGCGGCAGCCGGGGTGACACGACGGGCGGAGCAGTTCCTGGAGCAAAGACCCACCCTCTCGCTGGGGGTCGCGCGCCAGCAGCTCGTGATCGAAGGTGTCGCGACCGATCCCAAGCATCCTCTCCTAGCGGAACTGGCTGGCCGGCTCCACCGCCACCACCTGGGCGCCGTCACTTTCCATCGGGGGATCCGCAGCTCGGAAGTCGCGGACGTGCTGCGGACGCTCGCGAGCGAGGCGGACCGAACCGGCGAGCCGCTCGGGCTCGGGCCCCCGGAGCGCCTCCGCGCCTGGGAGCACATCCGCCTGCACTCCCTCACCTACGAGCGTCTCGAGCTTCTGAACGAGGAGAACGCGCCGCCGGAGGAGCAGGGTGCCCACGACGGCGGCCGCGCACGGGGCGTGCACGCGGCGCAGCTGTGGCTGGGCCTGGCGCGCGCGGCGCTCGTGGCAGAGGCCACGGGCGATGACGCATCGCCCTCCCCCCCCCCGCCGACCGAACCCGCCGCGATCGCGCGCGCCATCGACGCGCATCCCAAGAACGCGGCCTACGACCAAGTGATCGTCGGCTACCTGTTGCAGATCGCGGATGAGTTGAAGGACGCGGGGGGCGCGGAGGGGGTCTCGCTGCGCCGTCGGACCTCCAAACTCGTCGGGGCACTGCAACCCGCGACGCTGCGGCGCCTGATCGAGATGGGAGGCGACGCCGCGCAGCGCACCAAGTTCGCGATCGATGCGACGCACGGCCTCGCGGTGGATGCCGTGCTCGAGATCGTACGCGCCATGGCCGACGCGTCGCATAAGACGGTGTCGGACCCGCTGGTGCGCATGCTGTCGAAGCTGGCGGCGCATGCGGAGCAGGGGACCGGGGACGCGCGGCCACAGGCCGACGAGGCGCTGCGCGAGCAGGTGCACGGTCTGCTCACCGGCTGGACCCTCGAGGACCCGAACCCGGATCCCTACGCGCGGGCGTTGCAGCGGATGGCGGGTTCAGCGGTCACCGGCGCGGCCGCGCCGAGGAGCGACGCCGGTTACGACGCGGAGCCAGTGCGGCTGCTGCAAACGGGGCTCGAGGTCGGCGTGCTCGGGCCCGGCGCGTGGCGGGCCGTGGGACGGCTGGTGGAGGGAGACGGGATCGCGGCGCTCCTCGACGTCCTGGAGCACGCACCGCAGAACGGCGCCGACCTGGCGCCGGTGTGGGTGCACGTGACATCCCCGGAGACGGTGCGCCGGCTCGCCGAGCACGATCCGCCGGATTTCGCCACCATCGATCGCCTGCTGCCGCGGCTCCCCGTGCCCGCGTTCGAATCGTTGTTGGAGGCGCTCGCGACGTCCCAGTCGCGGACGACACGGCGGGGCTTGCTCGATCGCCTGGGCCGCGCTCCCCGCGAGGTGGCGCCGGCGGTGGTGTCGCGGCTCAGCGCCGAGCAGCCATGGTACGTTGTGCGCAACCTGCTCGTCGTGCTCGATTCGCTGCCGGCCCTGCCGCAGGGCTTCACCGCCTCCCCATTCGCTGCCCACGCGGACGCGCGTGTGCGGCGCGAGGCGTTGAAGCTGGCGCTCAAGGTGCCTGCCGAGCGCGAGCGCGCGCTGATCGGCGCGTTGCGCGATCCCGACCCGCGCACAGCGCGACTGGCGCTGAGCGCGGCGCTCGACACTTGCCCGCCGCTCGTCGTGCCGCTCGTCGTGGCGGTCGCGCGGGATGGGACCATCGCCTCCGAGCTCCGCGTGCTCGCGATCAAGGTCCTGGGCCGCGCGCGTCATCCGGCCGCGCTGGCGGCTTTGCTCTCTTTGACCGATGGGGGCACGACCTGGCGTGGGCGGCCGAAACTGCCGACGCGGTCCATCGAGCTCGTCGCCGCCGTGATGGCGCTCGCCGCCGGCTGGAGCGGCGATGGGCGGGCCCGCGCGGTCCTCGCGCTCGCCGCCGCGTCGAAGGATCCCGACGTGCGGAACGCCACGGATCCAGGACCGGAGCCGGCGCGCCGGTGAGCGACCCCGCCCGTTTCCTCACCAGCTTCGCCCAAGCGCTCGCCGCGATGACGCTGTATCGCGACGGGCACCCCGCGCGGGAGCGGTCGGTGGACGCCGCCTACCAGGAGCTCCACGACCTCCAGGCCGACACGGCGCGCCCACTCTTCACGTTCCTGGGCGACGAGGTGGTGTACGGGCGACTGCCCTTGCGGGAGCTGAAGGAGTGGGATTGGGGCCGCCGCCTGGCGGAGGCGGGGATCCAGCGCCTCGAGTTCGAGGACCAGGTGAGCCGCGACGACTTCGAGGGGTTCCTCGACGAAGTGCTGGCGCGGATCACCTTGTCGATGATCGACACCTCCGAGGCGCGCCAAATGCGCCGCACCAGCATTCGTTTCGGCGCCGTGGGCCTGCGCGGCGAGGCGGAGCACGCCGCCGAGCCGCTCCCCACGGCGACCATCAGCTTTTCGCTGGGTGAGGAGGCGGACACGCTGCGCTGGCTGCAGCGCGAGGTGCAGACCACGGGCGCGGTGCCGCTGGTCGAGGCGGAGGCGGTGGTGCGCTCGCTGGCGGTTGCGATGCACGGCGGCCGGCAGATCGTCCTGCCGCTGTTGCAGCTCAAGGAATTCGATCAGTACACCACCACGCACTCCATGAACGTCTCGGTGCTGTCGATGGCGCTCGCCGAGTTCCAGGGTCTCGGTGCCCGCGACGTGCGCGCTTTCGGCATCGCGGGACTGCTCCACGATATCGGCAAGACCAAGATCCCGATCGAGGTGCTCACCAAGCCCGGCAAGCTGACCGAGCAGGAGCGGGCGCTGATGAACGAGCACCCCGCGGCGGGCGCGCGACTGCTGCTCGACACGGAGGAGGAGCTGGATCTCGCCATCGTCGTCGCCTACGAGCACCACATCATGATCAACGGGGGCGGGTATCCGGCGCTGGCCTATCCCCGGGAGTGTCATCACGCCAGCCGCCTGGTGCACGTGTGCGACGTGTATGACGCGCTCCGCACCAGGCGCCCGTACCGTGACGCGTGGGAGTTCGAGAAGGTGCTCGCGTACCTGAACGACCGCGCGGGGCTGGAGTTCGACGCCGCGCTCGTCGCTACGTTCACGCGGATGATGCGTCAGTGGGAGCCCCAGGTAGCGGTGCTGTCGGACGAGCACGCTGCTGTGCCGACTCCCGCAGGTGCCTAAACAGCGGGACGCGGGTATCATTGGGCCATTCCCGGCGATCGAGGAGCAAGCTGATGTGGCGGTGGGGAGCGGTGGTGATCGGCGCGGTGTTAGTGGCGGCCCAGGGGCGCGTGCGTCTCGAGGGCACCTGGCAAGCCCGTTCCGGCGACGAAATCCGCCACATCATCGTGCGGACCGACAGCTCGGCCCAGTTCGGGGAGGAGGTCGCTCGCTGGCGCGTGGTGGGCGACAGCCTGTGGATCACGCTGGGCGATGGGGTATGGCAGGTCTACGCGATGCGATTGGCCGGTGACAAGCTCACGATCTCGGGCGGTGACCTCGAGAAAGCCGTGACGCTGCGGCGCGTGGGCCCGCCCGCGCCGCGGCCCGATTCCCTGTCCATCCCGGAGGCTCCGCCGGTCACGGCGCGGGCGTGGTGACGCCTACTTCAATTCCGTCACCGTCGCGACCCGCCAGCCGACGTCACGCTTCTCGAACCGCATCGCGAACCGCCGCCGATCGACGCGCGGCGCCCCGCCGCCCGCCGGGATGTACTGGAACATCGCCCGCACGTCCGCAGTTGCCTCCGCGCCCCGCGCGGTGAAGCGCTCGAGTGCGAACTTCGCCGTGATCTGATCCCACTCGTGGAAGAAGGTCTCCCATCCGCGACGCTCCGCGTCGGTGATGCGCGGATAGAGCACCCGCACGTTCCCGACCCGCTCGCTCGACAGCGCACGCCCCAGGTCCGTGAGGAGCACCTCGATGGCGCCGCGGGCATCGGGAGGCTGCGAGCTGGCTGGGGCGATGCCCGCGTCGATGCCGACCTGCTCGGCGCTCTGGGCCGCCACCTTGGCCATCGTATAGTCCTGCTGGCGTAGCAATGACTCGGCACGGGCGAGGAAGATCCCGGCGTTGACGGCACCCGGGCCGGCGGGAATCGCTTGGACCACCGGCGTCACCCGCTGCAGCATTTGCGCCGCCTCTTGCTGCAACACGCGCGCCTCGTCGTGCGCCTTGCGATACTGCTCCACGACGGCGATGTACCCGTTCAGCGCCTGCGACTGGTTGCCGGCCACGAGCGCCTGCTCGGACACCTGGAACATCGTCTCGGCGAGGACCATCGCCGGGACGTTGTTCTTCAGGGCGCCCGCCTGGATCGCGCGGTCGCGCGCGGCCAGCGCGGAGTCGCGGCGAGCGCTCAGCGCGAGCGAGACCGGCGGAATCTGAGAAGCGACCGGCCCGGGCGGAGCCACGCGTGGGCCCGCCGTGGCGTCGTCGCCGGCCGGTGGGGAGGGCGAAAACAGCAGCAGGGCCACGACCACCGCGAGCGCGCTCAAGACGGCGATGCGCCATTTCATCGGGGCCTGGGTGACGAGCTTCAGCACCGGCCCCGGCAGGGGCGTCCAGCGGATGCCCAGACGCTGGGTCGTCTCGTCGCCGGCGCCGGAGAGCGCCGCCCGGATGGCGATCAGCGTGCTCTGCATCTGCGCGGCGGATTCGTAGCGCTCCTGGGGCACCTTGTTCATCGCCTTCCCGACCACCCGCTCGAGCGCCGCTGGAATGGACGGTGCCACGGTGCGCAGCGGCTTCGGCTCCGTCGTCAGCACCTGATACAGCACGCCGTGTACCGATTCGCCCTCGAACGGCTTCTGAAAGGACAACAACTCGTACAGCATGCACCCCACGGAGAATACGTCGGTCGCGGGCGTGATGGCGCCGTTGGTGATTTGCTCGGGCGCCATGTACGTCGGCGTTCCGACGATCGACGCCGCGTCGCTGTCCTCGCCGGACTGCAGGCGCGCGATTCCGAAATCCATGATCTTCACGCGGCCATCGGGGACCACGCGCACGTTGGAGGGCTTCACGTCGCGATGGATGACGCCGCGTTGATGGGCGAACTGGAGGCCGTCCAGCACCTCGATGACGAGGTCGAGCTTTCGCTCCAGCGCCATCGGCTCGCGCAACGTGATGACGTCGCTGAGGTCGCGTCCCTCGACGAGCTCCATCGCGATGAAGAGCTGACCCTCGGCCTCGCCCAGGTCGTAGACGGTCACGATGTTCGGGTGCTGAATCGCCCCCGCGGCCCGCGCCTCGCGCAGGAAGCGCTCTTGCATTTCCTTGGTCTTGCGAAAATGGCTGCTCAGGAGCTTCAAGGCCACGTAGCGCCGCAGCACCGTGTCGTACGCCTTCCACACGATCCCCATGGCACCCTCGCCGATGAGGGTGTGGAGCTCGTATTTGCCGAGCCGACGGTAGCGTTGCGGTTCGCTCATCGTGTCAACCAATCGTACACCTGACCCACGTACGCGCGCATCGGGTCATCCGCGGCGACGCTGCGCCGCGGCAGCACGCGCTCGACGATGGCGAGAAATCCCTCACGGGTCATGCGCTCCGCGCCCACGCCACCCCAGGCGAAGGGGGGCACGTACTTCGGCGCCCGCACGCCGTCGAACAGGCTGGCGCCCGCTCCCACGACGCTCCCCGCACTGAGCAGCGTCCCGATGGCGGTCTTCGCATGGTCGCCGAACAGAGTGCCGAGGAACGTGAGGCCGGTCTCGAGCCTGGTGCCGGCGACGTCGAGCCGCACAGGGCCGTAGGTGCTCTTCAGGTTCGACGTGATCGTTCCCGCGCCGAGGTTCACCCACCGGCCGAGCACCGAGCATCCCACGAAGCCGTCGTGGGACTTGTTCGCGTAGCCCAGGAATACGGTCGTCGCCAGCTCGCCGCGCACCACCGACCAGGGACCGATCGCGGAGTTACGGATCGGACCGCCCACGATCCGCGTGTTGGCTCCCACCCACAGCGGGCCCTCGAGCCGGGTGCCGGCCTTCACCTCGACGCCGCTCTCCAGCACCACGGGGCCCCCCGTGGTATCGAAGATCACTCCCGGCTCGACTGCCGCCTCATGCAAGGATAGCCACGCCGGGTCGCCGATCACGATCGCGGCGCGGGGCACCGGGTCGGAGTCGCCCAGCAGTCCAAGCAGGTCTTCTTTGAGCAGCCGCTCGAGTGCGGGCACGAGGTCGAACACGCCGCGCAGTACCACGCCCTCGACCTCGATGGCCTGCGCGTGGGGCAGGGGCCCGCTCCACGTACCGCCCGCCGGCACGGCCCAGCCGACGGTGATCCCGCCGTGCGTGAGGCGCACCGCGGTGTCGGGAAGGTGAGGCGCGAGTCCGCGCGGCGCGAAGGTGGACGATCCGATCACGGCGGGCCCCGCGACGGCGCGACGCGCCTCTACGGGCGGCACGCCCGGCTCCGGGAAGCCGGCGAGGTGGGGCAGCCCGAAAATCGCGCTCGCCTCGGCACCGACAAAGCTTTCCCACCGCTCGCGCACGAGGTGCGCCCCGGCGCGCAGCTCGCACAAGGGCCGGACGCCGGCGAACGGCGCCCAGGGTGGCGCGGGATCGGGGTCGAGGAGGTAGAGCGCCTGGCTCATAGCTCCCGCACGAACGCCCGGAGGCGCTCCGCCTGGCCCGTCGGCATGACCAGCGTGTGCCCGTTGGCCTGGACGACGACGGTGTCCTGGACACCCACCACCGCTACATGTTCGTCCTCCGACCAAATCACCGAGCGGCGCACGTCGTCGCTCAGCGTGACATTGCCGACGGTCACGTTGCCGCGGGTGTCGGCTTTGCGGATGCGCAACAAGGCGTCCCACGAGCCGATGTCGTCCCACGGAAAGGTGCCCGCGACTACGGCGAGGCGCTTCGTACGCTCGAGGACGGCGACGTCGACGGCGACGGGCGTGACGGCCGCGAAGAAGCGCGGCACGTCGCCGGCCGACAGGGCCGCCCAGCCGGCGGTGAGCTCGCGCGCGTAGGCCCCCGCCTCGCCCAGGAAGCGCGCGACGCCCCAGGCGAAGAGGCCGGTGTTCCAGAGCGCGCCGCGGCGCCGCAGCAGCGCCGCCCGGGCGGGACTCGGCTTCTCGATGAACCGCTGCACGCGGCGTCCGCTCCCGATGGGCTTGCCGGGGATGATGTAGCCGTAGGCGGTCTCGCTGCGCGACGGCTTCACTCCCACCGTCACCAGCACGTCGTGCTCCGCTGCCACGTCCAGGGCGTGCGTTGCCGCCGCGCGGAACGCGCGGTCGTCACCCACGGCCCAATCGGCGTGCAGCGAGAGCATCTGGCCGCCGGGATCGTGCTTCGCGATCCAGTGCGCGGCCCAGGCAAGCGCGGGGGCCGTGGAGGCGGCGCGGGGCTCGGCGAAGATGTTGCCCCGCGGCACCTCCGGTACCGTGGCGGCCACGCGGTCCACGAGGAAGGGGCCGGTGAGGACAAGGGTCCGCTCCGGCGGCACCAGCCCCTGCAGCCGTGCCACCGATTGGGCGAGCAGCGGCCGGTCACCGGCGAGGGGAAGGAGCTGCTTGGGCCGCTCGGCGGTCGAGAGCGGCCAAAAGCGCGTGCCCGATCCGCCCGCGAGGATCGCGGCCCAGGTGCTCACGGGGTCTCGTCCTCAGGGGCGGAAAGGTCGCCGAACATGGTCGCGATGCGCTGGCTGAGCTTGGTCGGGCTGAAGGGTTTGGTGACGAGCGCGGCGCCGAGGCGGCGCGCCTCACGGAGCACGCGCTCCTCTCCTTCGGCCGTCAGCACGAGGATGGGAAGCCGAGCGGTGCCGTCCTGGGCGCGCAGGTCGCGCAGGAAGTCGAGTCCCGACCCGTCGGGCAGGTGCAAGTCGAGCAGCATGCCGTCGGGAGTCGTGTCCTTGACGGCCGCACGGGCTTCGGCGAGGGAGCGGGCGAAGCTCACGCGGTACCCCAATTGCTCCAAATAGGGCCGGAGGACGAGCCCGATGTGCGGCTCGTCATCGACGACGAGGAGGTGCCGCGGGGAGGTCGCCAAGCGGCGGGCTCCCGGTCAGAGCAGGCCGGCGATGGCCGAGCGGTGGCGGCGGAGGTCGAAGAGCAGGCCGCCGATGTTGGTGGCCGGCTGCACCAGGACCACGAGGAGCGCGTCCGCATTCAAGACGGTGACGACCGCCAGACCGCGTCCGAACTCCAGCACGCCGGTGCCGAACTCGCCTCGGCCCCCTGCGTCGCCCAGCTGGGCCATGTGTTTGATGACGGAGGGCAGGAGCGCAGCGACGTTTTCCGCGTCCACGCCGTTGGCGGTGCGGGAGTCGATAGGCAGTCCGTCGCGCCCGACTACGACGACGGCGTCTACGCCAGTGCGGCGACTGAGCGCCTCCACCACGTCGCGGATCGTAGCCATAGGGACGGGCAACGTAGGGTTCGGCCGGGGCGAAGTCAAGCAGCCACCGTGGGTTGACCCACTCCGGCGCTGCGGGGTAGTTTCCGGGCACCCCATGCGCCCCCTGCTCACGTTTTCTGCCGCTTGCCTCGCCCTCACCCTCGCCCTGGCCGCAGGGTGCGGCGACCCCTTCGGTCTGCTGCGCCCCACCGTCAGTGACACGGTCGAAACCGTCTCACTGTACGCGTTGAGCGGCACGCTCCCCGGCACGCCGTCGGGCTACGAGCTGGCGGGTCGCTCAACCGTGTTGATCGAGGAGGGTGGGCCGTTCGATTTCGCGATCGACATCGACTCGGCGGGGCGGCCGGTGTTGAAGCCGACCGGCGCGCTGCAGCTGGGGCGCAGCTCGGGCGTGCAGGCGACGGCGCTCGAGTTCGACTCGATCCGCTTCGCTCCGACGGGCGGCTTCCAGCTCGACAGTGCCGTGACGCTCGAGGTGGGCGGGCGCGCGATCGTCCACTCGGCTCCCACCGGATGCAGCATCACCGTCACCCCGGCCTACTACTACTACGCCAAGCTGCAGATCCTCGCGGTGGACACGGCGACACGCAAGATCGACTTCCAGATCCTCGTCGACCAGAACTGCGGGTATCGCGGGCTCGAGCCCGGCCTCCCGAGCCGCTGAGCCGTGATTGACCTGAAGCTGCTGCGCGCCTCGCCCGCTCAGGTGCGGGCGGCGCTCGCACGCCGGGGCGACGCCAGCCTCACCCGCCTGCTCGACGAGATCGAGGCGCTCGACATGAAGCGCCGCACGCTCACAGGTCAGCTCGATCAGCTCAAAGCGGAGCGCAACGACGCGGCGAAGGCGGACGCGCTCGTGGCGAAAGCGCAGGGGGGCCTGCCGGAGGCCACGACGGCGGCGCGCCGCAAGCTGGGAGAGCGCATCACATCGCTCGAGGCCGAGCTGCGCCAGATCGAAACCGTGCTCGAGGCGAAGACCCTCTTCGTCCCGAACGTGCCGCTCCCCGATGTCCCCGACGGCGACGCGACCAACAACGCCATCGTCCGAACCTGGGGCACGCCGGCGCCCAAGGGCGGGCAGCCGCACTGGGAGATCGGCGAGCGGCTCGGCATTCTCGACCTGGCACGCGGCGCGAAACTCGCGGGCTCGGGGTTTCCGGTGCTGGTCGGCGCCGGTGCGCGACTGGCCCGCGCGCTCATCAACTTCATGCTGGACCTGCACACGCGGGAACACGGCTACGTCGAGGTCGAGCCGCCGTTCGTCGTGCGGCGCGACGCGATGACCGGCACGGGCCAGCTGCCGAAGTTCGAGGACGACGCCTACCGCATCCAGACCGACGACCTGTTTCTGGTGCCGACCGCCGAGGTGCCGGTGACGAACCTGCACCGCGACGAGATCCTGGACGGCGCGGCGCTTCCCAGGGGCTACGTCGCCTACACACCCTGCTTTCGTCGCGAGGCGGGGGCGGCCGGGAAGGACACGCGCGGATTGTTACGCGTCCATCAGTTCGACAAGGTGGAGCTGGTACGTTTCTGCCGCGCCGCCGAATCGCCCGCCGAGCACG
>Ga0137418_10002755_pt1 | contig 16078 bp, 8 predicted proteins | sample CZODoug3_1_2_16f_FD_122242 | JGI IMG/M metagenome (GOLD analysis project Ga0137418, IMG submission 122242) | Vadose zone soil fungal communities from Angelo Coast Range Reserve, California, USA - CZODoug3_1_2_16fungal (Hybrid Assembly) | ecosystem: Environmental > Terrestrial > Soil > Vadose... | reverse complement strand
CTTGTCGCACAGCGCGCGCACACCCTGCATGTATCCATCCGGAGGAACGAGAATTCCGTTGGTGCCGACAACGGGCTCGAGGATGAACGCCGCAATGGTTTGCGCACCTTCAAGTTGGATGACTTCTTCGATCATGGTCAGCGAGGTCTCCGCCGACTCCCATCCGCGCTCGATGCCATGATACGGATCGAGCACGCGCACCACGCCTGGAATGCCAGGCTCCGCCGCCCACCTGCGCGGATCACCGGTAAGACTGATCGCGCCCGCAGTCGCGCCGTGATACGAACGATAGCGCGCGATGATCTTGTGACGCCCGGTAAAGAAGCGCGCAATCTTGATCGCGTTCTCGTTGGCTTCAGCTCCGCCGTTGGTAAAGAAGAATGTGTCGATGTCTCCCGGAGTTATTTCCGCGAGCTTCGCCCCAAGCCGCGCGCGAACTTCAGTCGCCATGAACGGATTCGCGTAGGCGAGAGTCTGCGCCTGCTCGGTAATCGCCTGAATGACGCGCTCGTCGCCGTGTCCGATGTTGACCGACATCAACTGGCTGTTGAAGTCGATGAAGCGCTTTCCTTCCGGCGTGTAGAAGTAAATGCCCTTGGCGCGAGCCACCGGAATCGGATCGACCTTCGATTGCGCCGACCATTCATACAGCGTGTGCTTGCGTGCGAGATCAACGATTTCCTTGCCGGTCATGGAAGACGTCTCAGCGATCGTGGTCATGGCAATCCTTTTGGGAACCTCTGTGATCCTCTGTGTGGAATGAGTCTTAACCACAGAGGACACAGAGGTCAACGGGCCAAGCTGACGAACTTGCTAGAACTTGCGGCTGTGCTCTTTGGCCCAGCGTTCGACGACAACTTTCTTGTCGGTATAGAACTCGATGGCGTCGCGGCCTTGCCCGTGAAGATCGCCGAAGAAGCTGTTCTTCCATCCACTGAACGGGAAGTAAGCCATCGGCGCGGCGACTCCAATGTTGATGCCGATATTTCCCGCGGGTGCTTCATAGCGGAAGCGGCGCGCGGCCGCACCGCTCGACGTGAACAGCGAGGCCTGATTGCCGTAGGCACTGCGCTCGAGGAAGGCGAGGGCTTCGTCCATGTCGCTGGCGTGGACGAGGCTGAGCACAGGACCGAAGATTTCGGTGTCGCTCAACTCGCTGGTCTGAGGTACGTCGTCAAGGATAGTTGGGTTGACAAAGTTTCCGGATTCGTACCTCGGGACTTTGGACTTGCGTCCATCGAGCAGAACCTTTGCTCCTTGCTTCTCGCCCATGCCGATCAGCGATTCGACTCGCTCTTTGCTCTGCGGCGTGATCACCGGTCCCATTTGCACGCCTTCGTCGAGCCCGTTGCCGACTTTGAGTTTCGAAGCCGCCTCGGTGATCGAGTCGCGGAATGTCTTCTGCGCTTCGCCGATCGTAACCGCGACCGAGACCGCAAGGCAGCGCTGTCCCGCACACCCAAAGGCACTGTCGCTGATGATCTGCGTAGCCATTGGCATGTCGGCGTCGGGGAGAACGATGACGTGATTCTTGGCTCCGCCCTGACACTGCGCGCGTTTGCCATTCGCTGCTGCGCGTGAGTAAACGTATTTCGCCACTGGCGTCGAGCCGACGAAGCTGATGGCGCGAACCTTCGGGTGATCGAGGAGCGCATCGACAGCAGCTTTTCCTCCGTTGACCAGATTCACTACGCCTTTGGGCAATCCAGTCTTTTCGAGCAGTTCGTAGACGTAGTGCATGGTGAGCGGGACACGCTCGGACGGCTTGATGATGAACGTGTTTCCGGTGGCAATGGCGTAAGGCAGATACCAGAACGCGATCATGCCGGGAAAGTTGAAGGGTACGATGGCGGCGACGACGCCGAGCGGCTGGCGGATCATCATCTCGTCGATGCCGCGGGCAACATCTTCGAGGTTGTAGCCCTGCATCATCATAGGGATGCCGCAGGCTACTTCAACGTTCTCGATGGCGCGGCGCATCTCGGCTTTGGCTTCGGTGAGTGTCTTGCCGTTTTCCTGGGTGAGGATGCGGCCGATGTCTTCGAGATGATCTTCGAGCAGCATCTTGAGTTTGAAGAGCGGCTGGATACGGTCTTCCGGCGGAGTGCGGCGCCATTCGGGGAAAGCGGCCGAAGCGGCTTCAACGGCGGCATTCACTTCGGCGGCATCGGCAAGCGGGACTTGGGCTAGGGTTTCGCCGGTCGCAGGGTTGATTACGTCGCGCCACTCGGAGGCGCGGGAGTCCCTCCACTGACTGTTGATGTAGTTGGGGAGTCTGGTGATAGGTGGTGCTGCTGCTACGGTCATGGCCTAGGTGCCTCTGCTATCGTGAAGGATGCTTTGATCATAACTGAGTGCGTACCTGTATTTCAGTCGTCCCTACGGGACGTGTTCCCTGCGCTTGCTTACCCGGCACTGAAGTGGCGGTATGTTATCGACCGTCCCCACATCGTCCGCCCTAACACAGCGGTCTAGTTCACGCCAACTCTACACCAACTGCGCGACGGCGTCCTTCTTGTCGCACACGTTGGCCAGGGCGGATTCGAGCACGTCGAGACCTTCGTCGATCTGCTCTTTGGTTGCGACTAATGGAACTAATACTCTGATCACATTCGAGTACGTACCGGCGGTGATCGTGATCAAGCCATGTTCGTAACAGTATTGCGTGATCTGTTTGGTCTCTTCGGTTGCCGGCGCTTTTGTTTCTTGCGACTGCACCAACTCGACGGCTTGCATTCCGCCGAGGCCGCGAACATCGCCGACGATCGGCCAGCGCCGTTGCCAGCCGCGGGCACGCCGCTGGAACTGATCGCCCAACTCATTGGCTCGCGTCAGCAGGTCTTCGTGTTCGAAGAGATCGAGAACAGCCAGTGCCGCAGCGCAGGAGAGCGGATTACCGGCGAATGTGCCGCCCAGGCCGCCAGGACCGGGAGCATCCATGATTTCGGCACGACCGGTTACGGCAGCCAGCGGGAGTCCGCCGCCGAGGGATTTTGCCGTCACAAGAATGTCGGGCTCGATTGCGTAGCGCTCGCTGGCGAACATGGCGCCGGTGCGGCCGAAGCCTGATTGGACCTCGTCTGCGATGAACAGGACTCCGTATTTGTGGCAGAGATCAACGAGAACCTTGAAGTAATCGGGCGGCGGAGCGACGAATCCGCCTTCGCCCAAGACGGGCTCAGCGATTACGGCTGCGACTTCTTCGTTGGCGACTACACGTTTGAATGTGTCTTCGAGATGGCGGGCGCAGTAGAGATCGCATGACGGATACTTGAGTGAGTACGAGCAGCGATAGCAGTACGCGAACGGGATGCGGTAGACGTCACCGGGGAACGGCGCGAAGCCGGCTTTGTAAGGATGCGTCTTGCTGGTGAGGGCTAGCGTCATCATGGTGCGGCCGTGGAAGGCATCTTCGAAGGCGATGATCGCGGGACGCTTGGTGTAAGCGCGCGCGATTTTCACTGCATTCTCGATGGCTTCGGCGCCGCTGTTCACGAAAAGTGTCTTCTTGGGGAATTTTCCTGGCGTGACTTCGTTGATGCGCTCCGCGAGCCGGATGTAGCCTTCGTAGGGCGTGACCTGGACGCAGGTGTGCATGAAGCGATCGAGCTGCTCGCGCACGGAGCGGACGATGGCTTCACGGCGATGACCGACGTTGAGGCATCCAATGCCGCCGGCGAAGTCGATGTAGCGGTTGCCGTCGACATCTTCGAGCCATGCCCCCTCGGCTTTCGCGACATAAACGGGCGTGCCGTGAGAAAGGCCGCGGGGCACGGCCTGAGCGCGGCGTGCCGCGAGCGCTTTGGACTTGGGGCCGGGGATTGGAGTGCGCAATTGAATTGTGGACATCGTGGTTTCTCAGTGGCCAGAAAATTTAAGTTTCGAAACCGGCCACTGGTCACTGACCACTGGCCATTTGTTTTCAGTACCAGCCGATGGGAGCTTCGTTCAGGTTGATGTGAACTTGCTTGGTTTCCAAGTATTCTTCAATACCCCAAGGGCCGAGTTCGCGACCGAAGCCGGATTGTTTGTAGCCTCCCCATGGCGCTTCGACGTAGGTTGGTTGCATGTGGTTGACCCAGACGATTCCGGCGCGCAGGGATTTTACAGCGCGCATCGCTCTGAAAATATCTCGTGTCCAGACGGCGGCGGCGAGGCCGTAGGGTGAATCGTTGGCTATCTTCAATGCATCTTTCTCGTCTTCGAATGGGATCACTGCGGCGACAGGGCCGAAGATTTCTTCTCGGGCGATGCGGTGACTGTTGTTTACATCGTAGAAGATCGTGGGCTGGACGTAATAGCCTTTGGCGAATTTATCGGGGCGTCCACCGCCGGAGGCTAGCTTGGCTTCCTTCTTGCCGATTTCTAGATAAGAATTGACGCGATCGTATTGTTCCTTGCTGACGAGAGGACCCATCTTGGTTTCACGTTCGAGCGGTGGGCCGAGTTTGATCTTTTTGGCTTTTTCGGTCATGGCGTCGACGAAGTTTTTGTAAATGGACTTCTGCACCAGAATGCGGCTACCCGCAGAACAAACTTCGCCCTGATTAATGAAGACACCGAAGAGCGCGCCATCGATGGCGGCTTCGAAATCGGCGTCGGCGAAGAAAATGTTGGGCGATTTTCCGCCAAGCTCGAGCGTGACTCGTTTTACCGTGTCGGCAGCTTGCTTCACAATGATCTTGCCGACGGCGGCGCTGCCGGTGAAGGCGATCTTGTTGACGTCTGCATGCTGGACGAGTGGTGCGCCAGCAGTCTCGCCGAAGCCGGTGATGATGTTGACTGCGCCGGGCGGAAGGCCGCAGTCGGCAAAGTGTTTGGCGAGTTCCAAAACAGTAAGCGGGGTTTGCTCGGCGGGCTTGAGAACGCAGGTGCAGCCTGCTGCAAGTGCGGGCGCGAGCTTCCATGCTGCCATCAGCAGCGGGTAGTTCCACGGAATTATCTGTCCGGCAACGCCGACCGGTTCCTTGAGGGTGAGACTCATGGCGTTGTCGGGGACAGGGTTCACGTAGCCGACAACTTTGGTTGCGAGGCCTCCGTAGTATTCGAAGCAGGTAGCGACGTCGGTGATGTCGTATTCGGCTTCGACGATCGGCTTGCCGGTGTTGCGGCATTCGAGTTCGGCAAGTGCGGGGAGATTGGCGCGGACTTTTTCGGCTAGGCGAAAGAGAACGCGGCCTCGTTCCTGCGCGGTGGTCGTCGCCCAGGGACCTTCTTCGAAAGCACCCTTCGCAGCGGCGACTGCACGGTTCACATCGTCGGCCGTAGCGTCGGGGACTTGGGCGATTACTTCTTCGGTCGAGGGATCGTAGGCGGGAAAGGTCTTGCTGGACTTGCTGTCAACCCACTCGCCGTTGATGAACATCTGATAAGTACGAACCTCTGTTTGGACTCCGCCGGGCATGTTCAAATCCTCCTGCTTGGCCTCAGGGGCTAAAGCCCCAACCAAGCTAGCAATCTTTTGGGCGCCACCAAGGTCGTGCCCTTCCCGTTGGTACTTCTCTGACCGGCGCGGCTGAAGCCGTGCCCTGATACGAATCTCAGAAACCGCTTGCGAGCTATGCTCGCTTGACCCCCTGAGTGGCTCAAGGCAAGCAGCCGAGGGCGGCTGTCCCAACATGAGTCACTCTCCCCTACAAATCAGCTCAGCGGCGAGCTTCGCTCGCCGGGACAGCCGAGGCGGCTGTCGCTACGCGAACCTTTTGCGGCGCCTTGTTTCGCCCGTACACGAAAAAGAAGAATGCTGCCAGGCCGACAAAAAACAGGGTTCCACCAAACATCCATAATTCATACAACCACAGGGATGTAATCTGCTGCGCCGGGAAAAACACCAGCGCGATGCCAAGAATCGTGGTGAGCAGGCCGCTGGCCCCCGCAAAGAACAGCGTCAAACGTCCATATTGGCCGCGGGGTGCGGACTCGGTGGCGGCAAATTTCACCAGCGCTCCGAACATGTAGAGGAACGGCACCAACTGGAGCACGACCGCCAGCGACAGCAGTTTCTGAAAGGTCTCTTGCACTCCCGCGCCGGCAAAATTCATCACGACGAGAAAGGCCGAGACGATGGCCTGCACGATAAGGGCGGCATAAGGCGTGGCAAATCGGGGATGAATGTTTCCCATCCAGGAGGGCATGTAGGAGTCGAGCCCGGCCACGAAAGGAATGCGCGCGCACCCACCCATCCAAGCCGAACCGATACCGGCGATGGAAAGACTCAACATGACTGCGAAAGGTACGGTGATCCAAGCTAGCCCAATTCGGCCGGCCAGGTGGCTCACGGCCTGGACGATGCCTTGCAGTACGTTGACGTTTTTCCCGATGGCAATGAGGAGGGTAAGGGTGACGCCGACATACAGCGCCCCCGAGAGCACTCCGCCCCAGGCAACCGCGCCGGGAAGAGTGCGGCCCGGATCCTGGATTTCGTCGCCCATAACGGAGGCGAGTTCGAGTCCGACCAGACCGAAGCAGATGACGCCGAAGGAATTGAGGAGGAAGCGCGGGTTTGCGGGAATTCGAAAGTCCGCGGCGCTGATGGTGGTTCCGAATCGCGACCAGATAATCACGCCGAGGCCGATTAAAACTGCCGCGGCGATAAACGTTCCAATTGCTCCGACGTTGTTGATCCACTTTCCGACGCCGAGACCCAGAATGTTCAGCACCGTGAGCAGAGCAAGCAGTGTGAGGGAGGCGGTGGATGCGAAGATTTTGTTGTCGGCGAGACCCTGATGACCGGGACCGAGAACATACACGGAGACGCCGACGAAATACAGCATCACCGACGGCACGTAGAGCATGTTGTTGGTCCAGTAGCACCAACCGGAGAGAAATCCGTGAAAGTCTCCGAAGACTTCTTTGGCCCAGAGATACACCCCGCCTTCTCCGGGATAACGATGGGCAAGTTCGATTACGGCGATGCCTTGCGGCCAGAAAAAAAGAACAAGCGAGATGAGCCAGAGCCACACCGTGACCCCACCGTTGGCGGCTATGGAGGGAACTACGTTCAGGTTGAAGACTGCTACTACAAACAGGAGAACCAGGTCGCGGCGTCCGAGGACGCGCTTCAAGTGGGGGGCGGATTGGTCGGCGGTGGACAAAGTCCTATGAAAACCTCCGTGGATCGCAGTGCTGAAGCGCTGCGCCACCCAAATGCTTTGCCCGGATGGCCGTGCTTCGATCTTGCTCGACGACTCCTTGCTTCGCTCGGCGGACAGCCGACACGGCTGTCCCTACGTGAGCATTACCATTCTCACAGGGTGTTGCAGTCTTCGCGTGATCGTGGAGCACGCGGGGCGGACAAGCAATGTCCGCCCCGCGTAAAGCAAAGCTCTAGTGCGCAGCCAAGACCGGTTGGCCTACGCGTTCCTGTTGTGCTTTCGTTAGCGATGCGGCGATGTCGTCGAAGGCCGCCAGGTGCTTGTCAATATCGGCATCGGTGTGCTGGACGGAAATGGTCCATTGTTCATCCCACCAATACGGTTGCGCCATCACGCCGCGGTTCACCATCGCGAACCAGTAGTGACGCCAGAGGTCGATGTCGATGGTGGTCCAGTCGCGGTAGTTGCGAATTTCCTTCGGATAAAACATGAGCGCACCGTTTACGCCGGCACTGGCAACGTAGGCTTGCAGGCCGGACTTGGCGACGATCTTACGATAGCCTTCGGTGAGCTTCTTGCTGAGCTTGTCGACGTGGGCATAGTTTTCGCGCGTGAGGACTTCGCGGAATGTTGCGAGGCCCGCGGCCATTGAGACCGGATTAGTGTTGTAGGTGCCGCCGTGAAAAACCTTGTGTTGCGAAATAAGGTCCATGACGGATTTGCTGGTGCCGAAAGCGGCGAGCGGCAGACCTCCGCCGATCGACTTGGCGAGGCAGATCATGTCGGGGGTGACGCCGAAGTATTCTGATGCGCCTCCCCAGCAAAGTTTGGCACCAGTTTTGACTTCGTCGAAGATCAGGAGTGCGCCGTTCTTGGTGGCAATGTCACGCAGTCCTTGAATGAAGCCGGGCTGCGGCAGGCAGAGCCCGACATTCATCATGATGGGCTCGAGGATGATGGCAGCGATTTCTCCGGGATTCTCTTTGAAGCGGCGTTCGACGGTGGCGAGATCGTTGAACGTGGCGACAAGGACGTTAGCAACGGCGGACTTGGGAACGCCGAGGCCTCCCGGGACGGCGGTCGGATTGTTGATGTCGCCGAATTCGGGAGCGTGCGGCTTTACGCTGACGAGCGCAGAGTCGTGCAGGCCGTGGTATCCACCTTCAAACTTCACGATCTTGTCGCGGCCGGTGGCGGCGCGGGCCAGGCGGACGGCGTGCATCGTGGCCTCGGTGCCGCTGTTGCCGAAGCGGCACATCTCCACGGGAAAGCGCTGACAGATTTCTTCGGCGAGCTGCCACTCCATGTCGTGAGGCATACCGAACATGGTGCCCGTGCTCAGCCGGGCAGAGACAGCTTTCATGACGGCGGGATGACAGTGTCCGGCCATGAGGGCGCCGAAGGTCAGGTTGTGGTCGATGTATTCGTTGCCGTCAAGGTCGCGGAATTTGCTGCCACTGGCTTCCTTCACGAAAATGGGCCAAGGATCGTAAGCGCGATAGTTGCTGGCGACACCGAGGGGAATGCGTTTGAGATTCTTTTTGTGCGCTTCAGCGGATTTAGGTGTGCGGCGCTCGAAAGTCGCGAGTTCTTTCTGCAGGTCGGAATACATCGGTTTACTCCGGGAAAGCTCAGGCCGGCGGCATTTCCTGAGAAGCTGCGGGCCATTAGAATGCCGGGCGGCAGGGCCACCCGGGGTTTTAATTACAATTCTAGTCTTCTACTCTTTCTAACTCCGCAAACTAGAAGAAAAACTTCAAGGCAAACTGCATCAAACGCGGTTCGCGGGCCTGGGTAATCTGGCCGAATTGCGAGCCATCCGAACTGTTTCCGTCGGGGTTAAAGAATTGAGTGTGGTTGAAGATGTTGAAGAACTCGGCGCGGAAATCGATGCGCCTTGTCTCCGACAGGTGGATGCTCCTCAGTATTGCGAAGTCCGTGTTGCTGATGCGCGGTCCACAGCAAATGGTGCGCTTGGTATTCGGGATCGTACCGAGGAGCTGCGGAAATGCGGTGGAGTCCTCGGTGAAGATGTTGGGATCAAAGAACTGGTTGGTAACCGGAGCGCATGGAGTTCCGCTTGCGGTGGGATCCGTGGGGCCCGTCTCGTAGGCGCAGCCCACGTGATGAGGATTATTAGTGCGGAACGGGGCCAACTGTGCAGGCTCGCCCGGCAGCTCAAAATCAAAGCTGTACATCAACTCGTTATCCGCCAAGGAAGTGATGCGGACGGGGAATCCAGTCTGAAAAGTCGTGATGCCGGAGAGCGCCCAGCCATTCAGCAATTTGCCCGCGGCACCGGTGAACTTGCGGAAAGGCAACTCCCAGTAGTAGCTGAAGACAATGCGGTGCCTGGCGTCGAAAACCGAAAGCGAACGGCTGCGTCGCGGATCAATCGGATTCAGAATGCCCTCAAAGCTCGAGGCTTCGTCGAAAGACTTGCTGAAAGTGTAGGCGGCGGTGAATTGCAGGCCGTGGGCAAATCGTTTGTCGAGCGACGCTTGCAACGAGTTGTAGGCCGAGTTGGCAATTGTGTCCTGGGCGAAGATGCTGCTGAAAACGGGAATGCCGTCGGGCGGGCAGCCTACGCTAGTGGAGGGGTCACAATTTGGAGAGGAATAACGGCGAAGACCAACGAGATTAATGTCGCTTTGCAAAGTGGTGCCTGCCGGAATCACTGTGGGTCCGTTTGCCCCGTAAGGAATATGGAGACCGTTGGGTCCGACAACTGAGTTCGCTGGAATAATGAACTGACTGTCAGATGAATACGGTCCGCAAGTTCCGGCCCCCAGAATGTCATTGATGTCAAGACAAGTTTGAGGATTTCCGTAGTTGATGTCGTGGGTGGCCAGAAGACGATGCCCCTGCGATCCGACATAGCCTACCTCGAGCTTCGTATCGTTACTCAACTGCCGCTCGATTGTGAGGTTGTATTGCGCTGAATACTGGCTGCGCATCTTCGGTTGGAACTGGCCGAACAGCAGGATGGGACGGAACGTCGACCAGTCCACGGGCTGGCCGCGGGGCGGGTTCAGAATCCCGTTAAATGGGTTCGGGTAAGAAAAGGTCCCACTTTGATCTTGAAAAGGTGTGTTGAACAGAGTATCGACGGGAAAGGTGCTCCCACCAAAGGGTGGCTCGGCGCTGAACTGCTCCAGAACCAACTGCTCGATCGGGTTGTAGAAGAGTCCCCAGCCCGTGCGTATGCTGGTCTTGCCTGAGGTCCCCGGACTCCAGGCAACACCGATACGCGGAGCAAAAGCTTTGTAGTACGTCTGCGTCAGGCCGTTGGGTACGCCCGAATCCCCAGGTACGAGAAGGCCGGTAGGCTTGACTGAGGTACAGTCGCTCGTTCCCAAAGCGTCGATGCTGGCTTGTGAGAGTTGGCAGGGATAGATTGTCGAATTCTGTCCTGGGCGGAAAGTCTGTACGTGCTTGCTTATATCGGCAATTGGGGTGGTGAGCTCCCAGCGGAGGCCGTAGTTGAGAGTCAAGTTTGGCTTGATCTTCCAGCTGTCCTGCGCGAATAGATAAAGCGCAGTGCTACGGACATTCTCCACCTGCGCAGAGCCTTGTCCGTATGAGCCCGGAAATCCCAGCAAGTAGTCGGAAAATACGCTGTCGCCTTGAGTACTGTTGCTTGACGTGCCGTCAACAAAGTACTCCCCGTTGACGTCGAAATAGAGGGTCTGATCAAAGCGCTGGCGGCGTACATCGCCGCCGAACTTGAACGAGTGGCTTCCCATGACTTTGCTGATGCTGTCAGACCATTGAAACGAGTTGCCCACCTGCGGAAGTTCGCCTTCGCCGTTGTTGCCAATGGTGAATCCCCCGCTCAATTGAATGAAGGGCAAACCTTCACGCTGGGGTCCCAGTCCGGGATGGATCCCCAAGGGGTTGGCGGCTGTGCCGTCCGAGAAGCAGGGCACAGAACCCAGGGCGGCCGTAAGCCAGGAAGGCGCCGGCGGACAGGAATCCTGTACCAGGCTGGTGCGCTGTGGATGCTGGAATGTGCGCTGCGCTTCCCGGTTGTAATTGAAGCGGAATTCATTGACCGTGCTGTTGTTGATGGTCCAGGTGTGGCTGATGTTCCACTGCTGAAAGCGCTCGCTGGTGATAGAGGCGAAACCGGGCACGTTGGCGCCGGCGGCCTGGAACTGGGCGAACGGGGAGACTAGATGGTGATCATCGAAATAATAATAGATGCTGAGGTTCTGCTTGTCGTTGATCCGATGGTCGATCTTGACGGTGAACTGATCGCCACGTTCTGGCTGTACCGGTACGGTCACGAGCGTACTGCCGATGTTAGGAGTGGGAACGAACTGAAGCAGATCAACTGCTGTGGCGTCCATGCAGCCTAATGGAATGATGTTGCCCGGGAACAGATCGGAATACAGTTGACCATCCGGTATGCCGGGGGCGGCTCCCAGTGCGGTCGTACACCCTGAACGCTGGTTGAGCGCGTAAGCGCTGGTCAAAGTTCCCCGGAAAGTGGATTCCGACGAAAAATCGGCAAAAGGTTGGGTTACGCTGGGCCGCTCGGCAAGGGTAGGCACGGTCACAGCCGGCGACTGAATTCCCTGGCGAATCCGCCTTCCCTCGTAGGAAGTAAAGAAGAACGTGCGATCTTTCTTAATGGGCCCACCAAAAGTGCCGCCGAATTGGTTCTCGTTGAACTGCGGCTTCGGGCATCCATCGGCAGAGAAGCAGTAGGCACTGGCGTTGAGCACTTTGTTGCGGAAGAACTCGTACGTATTGCCGTGGAACTGGTTCGTCCCTGACTTCGTTACTACGTTCACCACCGAGCCGGAATTGCGGCCGTATTCGGCGTCGAAGGTGTTGGTCAGGACGCGGAATTCCTGAATGCTGTCGGGCGAAGGCTGCACCGTGGGCAGGTTGACGAACTGATCGTTGGCGTCGCCGCCGTTGACGCTGAAGTTGTTGGACCGGCCTCTGCCGCCGTTCACTGAAACCGCACCCGCCCTGTCACTTCCATAGACGATCGAATTACTGGAACCCACAGTGGACATTACGCCGGGCTGCAACTGCAGGAATTGGTAGGTGTCGCGGGAGTTGAGCGGAAGCTCGCTGATAGCGCGGTCGCCCACAACCGCTCCAAGCTGAGTGCTGGTCGTCTCGACCAGAGGCGCTTCGGAGGTGACGTCGACGATTTCCTGCGCGGCTCCCAACTGCATGGTCATGTTGAGAGTAATGACCTGATTGATGTCGAGGGCGATGTTGCGACGCACGTTCTTCTTGAATCCTTTGAGATCGAACTCCAAGCGGTAGGTGCCAACGGGCACCTCAACAAAATCATAATCACCGTTTCCGTTCGTCAGCGCGTCACGGCTGACATTGGTGGCTTCGTTGACCAGCGTGACCCTGACTCCTGCGAGGACGGCGCCGGTGGGATCCGCGACGCGGCCAAGAATGCGACCGCTCGTGCCTTGCGCGACAAGAAGGGTGGAAGTGCAAAGAGAAAACACGACGGTCAGGTAAACGGCGGTCCAGCGGGCTCGCGATGACGGCATGGAACCTCCAACGTGTTCAGGGAAGGATTTTTGTTTTCAAAACGGCTGCTTGTATCCGACGCCAACCTTGCTATAATCCCGCAAGGTTAGAGAAGGGCAAGGCAGACTGTCAAGAACAAAAATTGCATCCCTTCGATTCGATTCTGCATTGGTATCGCGGCATCGGTCCCGGTCTGGCACATAACGTATGAAGGCGACAAACTCCGCACCGTACTTAAAGATTGGCGACGTGGCCCGCCGGGTGGGGGTGTCGCCATCGGTGATCCGGTCGTGGGAGAGCCTGGGTCTAACGCGTCCACGGCGGACCGAGAGCAAATACCGTCTCTACAGCGCCGAAGACGTCACATTGCTCAAACGCGCGCGCTTCCTGCGCAAGGTGCGAGGACTGAATGCCCCTGCAATTCTGCAACTGCTTAAACGGGAAGGCAGACTACAGCCGGTGCCAGATGGCAACTCGGGGGCTATCGGCGGACACTTGCGGCAGTTGCGGGTGAAACGGAAGCTGTCTTTGGCGCAGGTGGCGCGCACAGTGGGTATATCGGTGGGATTTTTGAGCGCTCTGGAGCGCTCCCGGATGAGCGCTTCCGTCGGAACTCTACGCAAGCTGGCGCACTTTTACAAAACCAACATCCTCAATTTTTTTGCTGGGACAGAGGCAAACAGCCTGCACGTGCGTCCCCATGCCAGAAAGGTTCTGGAGGCTGGGCCCGGAGTGCGTATGGAGTTGCTGGCATGGGGCAACACGGTAATGGAGCCGCATTTGTTTCGTGTCGCGCCGTCGGCGGAGAGCGGCGAGTCGTACACGCACGAGGGCGAAGAGTTTCTCTACATCTTGCGCGGAGAGTTTGCAATTACTCTGAACAGCGAGGAATACCGGCTCAAGCCGGGAGACAGTTTTTACTTCGAGAGTGCAATTCCACATCGTTGGAAAAATCCCGGCCGAACGGAAACATGCTTGTTGTGGGTGAATACTCCGCCCACGTTCTAGCCAACTGGAAAGATAATTCAAGCTTGCGGGAGCGAAAAAACTTGTTCAGCTCGAAAAATCTGTCCAACCGTCTCTTGCGATTGTTGATCGCGCTCCTGGTGGTTTTCTCTTTTGCGTTCACCGGGACTGCGGCCCAAGAGAAGGTACATTCCCTTACGGCTGACACCATCATCCTCCACGCGAAAATCTACACATTGAATGGGAAGCAGCCGTGGGCGGAAGCTTTGGCGATCAGAGGAGACAAACTGCTCGCGGTCGGCAGCGACAAGGATATGCAGGCCTACCGTGGATCTTCGACGAAAGTGGTAAATGCCGGCGGGCATCTGCTTCTGCCTGGCTTCGAAGATTGTCATATCCATTTCATGGATGGGTCGCTGGGCCTGGTGGAGGTTGACCTCAACGGCGCATCCAGCGTGGCGGAGATCCAGCGACGGGTGAAGGTGTATGCGGCATCGCACCCGAAAGAGTCGTGGATCACTGGAATGGGATGGACGTATCCAACTTTCGGTCCTGGGGCTTTGCCCGACAAAAAAATTCTGGATGAGGTTGTGCCCGATCGACCGGTTTTCTTCGTCGCGTTCGACGGTCACAGTTCATGGGCGAACAGCAAAGCGCTGGCGATGGCGGGCATCGGCAAACAGACACCGGATTCGGCAAACGGCAAGATTGTCCGCGACGCCAATGGCGAGGCCACGGGAGCGCTGAAGGAATCGGCAGGCGATTTAGTCGCCAAAGTCATGCCAAAAGCTACCCGGGAAGAACGCCTGGCCGCTCTGCGAAAAGGCATTCATGAAGCAAACAAGTTCGGGTTGACGCGCGTTCACAGCGCCGGGCAGGATTTCGAATATTTGGATTTATACGATGAACTACGGCGCAAGGGCGATTTGACGCTGCGCTTTTACGTGGCCTATTTTCTTAACCCGCCGGAGCTAAGAGGGGAAGACCTGGAGAAGATCGAGCAAGCGCGGCGGGCGTACCACGATGATTGGATCTCGGGCGGCGTGGTGAAGACGATGCTCGACGGGGTGGTGGAGGCACACACCGCAGCCATGCTGACGCCTTACAGTGATGATCCGAGCCAGAGCGGAAAACTTTTCTGGGAACCGGCCAACTACAAAGCTGCGGTCACGGAATTGGACCGGCGCGGACTACAGATCTTTACTCACGCCATTGGGGAGTTGGCCGTTCGGACAGCCTTAGACGCATACGAAGAGGCCGCCAGGACGAATCAGACGAAAGATGCCCGGCCAAGGATTGAGCACATTGAAACCATCAGTGCGCAGGACATTCCGCGCTTCGGGAAACTGGGCGTGATTGCCAGTGTTCAGCCACTACATCTTTATCCGGACGAGGACACGCTCGACATATGGGCCCGAAATGCTGGCCCGGAGCGTGCGGAGCGAGCCTGGTCATTCCACAGCATTGAAGAACATGGAGGCCGGCTGGCGTTTGGGAGCGATTGGCCGGTAGTGACGCTGAACCCGTGGACAGGCATCCAAACCGGGATAACCCGAAAGACCGCGCTGGGAAAACCCGAGGGTGGCTTCGTGCCCAGGGAAGCTGTCAGTCTGGAAGATGCGATCAAGGCCTACACGCTGGGCGCCGCTTTCGCTGGGCGGCGCGAAAAGCAGGAAGGATCGCTCGAACCGGGGAAGCTGGCTGATTTGATCCTCGTGAGTCAGGACCTTTTCAAGATTGAGCCCCAGGAAATTGGCAAAACCGAAGTTCTGCTGACCATGGTGGGAGGGAGAGCAGTCTATGAATCTCCGGAGTGGAAAAAGTGAGCGACCGCCGGTCGGCGGCACGCTCGGAGAAAAAATGATGTGGCGGCGCCGGATGGGGCTGTTGCCATTGCTGGCAGTGGTTTTGCTTGCGGGCTCCTGCGCTAAGAAGACGCCAACTTTGAATCTGCTGGTGTGGGAAGGCTACGCCGATCCGTCCTTCGTGAAGGCGTTTGAGGAGGAGCATCACTGCAAGGTCTCAGCGTCGTATATGGGATCGAGCGATGAACTGGTCGCCAAGCTGAGGGGTGGTAGCGCTGGAAATTATGACATTATTTCTCCTTCGAGCGATGTGGCCACCTCCATTGCGTCGGCAGGCCTGGCGGCACCGCTTGATTTATCGAAGATTCCGGGCTACACGCAGCTTTCTGCGCAGCTAACTTCCCTTCCCCTGGTGCGTGTGAACGGTCAGGTGTACGGCGTGCCGTTCATGTGGGGGCCGGACCCGCTTATCTATGACACCACGGTTTTCGCGCAGCCTCCGGATAGTTGGAACGTGCTTTGGGATCGAAAGTATCGGGGAAAGATTTCCGTGTGGGACGATCTGTCAACTGTCTACATGGCAGCGCAAGTTCTCGGCTATGACAGACCCGATTCGTCGCGGCTCTACAACTTGAGCGATGAGCAGCTCGAGGCGGTGAAGAAAAAGCTGCTGGAGCTGAAGCCGAACATTCGCAAGATGTG
>Ga0137418_10002754_pt1 | contig 16081 bp, 17 predicted proteins | sample CZODoug3_1_2_16f_FD_122242 | JGI IMG/M metagenome (GOLD analysis project Ga0137418, IMG submission 122242) | Vadose zone soil fungal communities from Angelo Coast Range Reserve, California, USA - CZODoug3_1_2_16fungal (Hybrid Assembly) | ecosystem: Environmental > Terrestrial > Soil > Vadose... | reverse complement strand
CTGGAAGCGCGGGTGGATCTTATTGATGAAGGGCGGCAGCAGGCCGTCGCGCGACATCGAATAGAACACGCGCGACTGCCCGAGCAACATCACCAGGATGACCGACGACAGACCGGCGATCGCGCCGAGCTTGATCAGCGTCGCCATCCAGCCCAGCCCGGCGTGGTCGGCCACCACGGCGATCGGGTCGGGCACGTTCAGGTCCTTGTAGGGCATGACGCCCGTCGCAATCGCCGACACGATGATGTACAACACGGTACAGATCAGCAGCGAGCCGATGATGCCGATCGGCATGTCTTTCTGCGGGTTCTTCGCCTCCTGGGCCGCGGTACTGACCGCGTCGAATCCGATGTAGGCGAAGAAGACGACCCCGGCGCCCGTCATCACACCCGTCCAGCCGAACTCGCCGCGGGTGCCGGTATTGGCGGGGATGAAGGGGTGCCAGTTGGCCGAATTGATCGCGTGCGCGGCGCCGATGATGAACAGGATCACCACGGCGACCTTCACGAACACGATCACGTTGTTGAAGTTGGCGGATTCTTTGATGCCCACGACCAGCAGTGTGGTCACGATGGCGATGATGATGACCGCCGGCAGATTGAAGACCGCCGTGGTGGTGGTGCCGTCGGCGCAGGCGACGCTCACGCCGCGCGCCGCGGACAGCGCGCATGGCACGTTGATCCCGACGTCCTTCAGGAACGACACGACGTAGCCCGACCAGCCGATCGCCACGGTCACCGCGCCCAGGGCGTACTCGAGCACCAGGTCCCAGCCGATGATCCAGGCGATCAGCTCGCCCAGCGTCGCGTAGCCGTACGTATACGCGCTGCCCGCCATCGGAACGAGGGACGCAAACTCGGAGTAGCAGAGGGCCGCGAAGATCGAGGCGACGCCCGCGAGCGCGAACGAGAGGACGACCGCCGGCCCGGAGTTCAGGGCCGCGACGGTCCCGGTCAGTACGAAGATGCCGGTCCCGATGATGGCGCCGATGCCGAGCATCGTCAGGTTCAGCGCGCCCAACGCCCGCTTGAGGCTGTGGTCCGTCAGGGCCTCGTTCTGCAGCTCCGTGACGCTCTTCCGTCGGAACAGGTTCATGCGCTCCTCGGGTGTCAGTGGGGCCGACGAAACGTCGGACTGCCGGCCGCTAGAGTAGACCCGGGCCAACAGAGTGTCAAGCTCAGATCGAGTAGTTTGGCGCCTCGCGCGTGATCACGACGTCGTGCGGGTGCGACTCGCGCAGCCCCGCCGTCGTGATCCGGATGAATTCCGTCTCTGTCCGCAGCGCCTTGATGTCGCACACGCCGCAGTAGCCCATGCCGCTGCGCAGCCCGCCCACCATCTGGAAGATCACGTCCGACACGGGACCGCGGAACGGCACGCGCCCTTCGATGCCCTCGGGAACGAGCTTCTGGGCCGAGACCTCGCCCTCCTGGAAGTAGCGATCGGCCGAGCCCTCTTCCATGGCGGAGAGACTCCCCATGCCGCGGATCACCTTGAAGCGCCGTCCCTCGAGCAGGAATGACTCGCCCGGGCTCTCCTCGGTGCCGGCGAGCATCGACCCCATCATGACGCTCTCGGCGCCGGCGGCGAGCGCCTTCACTACGTCGCCCGAATACTTGATCCCGCCGTCGGCGATGACGGGGACGTCCCCCGCCCCGCGGACGGCATCCACGATGGCGGTCACCTGCGGGACGCCGATGCCCGTGACGACGCGCGTCGTGCAGATCGACCCGGGGCCGACGCCGACCTTCACCGCGTCGACGCCGCGCTCCACCAGCGCCTTGGCGCCGGCCGTGGTCGCGACGTTGCCGGCGACGAGCTGGGCGTCGGGGAACGCCTCGCGCAGCAGCGACAAGGTGTCGAGCACCCCCTGCGCGTGGCCATGCGCGGAATCGATCACGAGCACATCGCACCCGGCCGCGATCAGCGCGGCCGCCCGCGGCTTGGCATCGGGCGTGCCGCCGACCGCCGCGGCGACCCGCAGGCGGCCGTGCTGGTCCTTGTTGGCATCGGGGTGCTGGCGCCGCTTGAAGATGTCTTTGATGGTGATCAGGCCCTTGAGCACGCCCTGCTTGTCGACGACGGGGAGCTTTTCGATGCGGTGCTTGGCGAGGATGCGCTCCGCTTCGTCGAGATTGGTGCCGACGGGTGCGGTGACGAGCTTCTCCTTGGTCATCGCCTCGCGGATCGGCCGGTCCAGCTCGCGCTCGAACTGCAGGTCGCGGTTCGTGATGATGCCGATCAGCTTGCCGGCGCCGTCCACGATCGGGACGCCCGAGATCTTGAACCGGGCCATCAGCTGCTGGGCTTCACGCAACGGCCGGTCGGGGCCGAGCGTGATCGGATTCATGATCATCCCCGACTCGCTGCGCTTGACCCGGTCCACCTCCGCCGCCTGGCGGTCGATCGGCATGTTCTTGTGGATGACGCCGATCCCCCCCTCGCGCGCCATCGCCATCGCCATGTCCGCTTCGGTGACGGTGTCCATCGCGGCGGAGACGAGCGGGATGTTGAGCGAGATCGAGCGGGTGAAGCGGCTGGCGACGGCGACGTTGCGGGGATGCACCGTCGAATGACGGGGCACGAGCAGGACGTCGTCAAAGGTGAGGGCGACGTCGGTCCGGAAGGTTCCCATGAGGAAAGTTATGCGGGGGGCTTGGATTCCTCAACGGGCTTGTCGGCAGGCTTCTTCGTCGCGTCTTCGATGGCCGTTTTGCCGGCGGCGGCCAGCCCCTCCAGGAAGCGGCCGGCCTTCCCCACCGCGTCCATCGTGCCCCGGATGATGTTCACCGGCACACGGCCGGCGCGCAGCGTGTCCTCCAACGTCTCCGCCACCTTCTGGAACGCGGGCGCGCCGGCGGCGCGCTGCGCGTACTTCGACTCGAGGAACTCGACGTAGTCGAGCACCTGATATGCCTGCTCGTCGGTCAGTGTGTCCAGCTTGCGCCGAATGCGCTCGGCCAGCACGTCGTTCACGGGGATGTCTCCAGCGAAATCAGGTCCACCACGGGATTGCCGAGGTAGCGGCTGCGGCCCTGCCGCACGCGCGCGGTGACCTGGATGTTGGCGAGGGGGGCAAGGGCTTCCACGGCGGCCAGCTTGCCGTCAGGGATGATCACGTACACGAAGCCACGCTCCGGCAGCGGCCCGCGCGCGAGCACGTACGTCGCGCCGGTGGGAATGTCGGGGCGCAGGTCGTCCGCCTTCTGCACGGCGATGTATTGCAGGGTCCAGCGCAACACTTGTCCGGCGTAGCGCTGCGGCTCGGCACGCAGCTCCGCGGCGCTCACGCCCAGCGCGACTCCAGGCGGCGCGGTCTGCAGGTCGGTCGCCTTCACCCACCCCTCGATCTGCACGCGCGCCCAATCGCCGGTGCGCCCCAGCACGCGGAGCGGCGTCTCGGCCGTCACGCTCCCTGCTTCGGGACCGTCGGGGGCGCGGTAGAGGGTGGTGGGGCGGGCGGGTTGCTGGCGCGGCGGCGCTGGGGTGGGGGTGGGTGTCGTGTCAGCCCCGGGGCGTGGCCCCGGGGTTCCGCCACGCGAAGCAGTGTCGGAGTCCACGGTGCGGGTGGCACTCACATCCGGGACGACGGCCAAGGCGGAGGTCGAGACCCAGCCGTCGCGTGTCACGTGCACCCAGCGGTCGTCCTGGCCGACCTTCTTGAGGCCGAAGCCTTCCGCGAGCTTCGCGACCAGCGCGCCGCCCGCCGACGACCGGAGGTTCTCCTCCGGTACCTTGGTGACGGCCAGATCGAACTCGGGCCGCGGACTCGGCCCCACCGACGTCGCGAAGATCCAGCCCTCGAGCGTGACCTGCATCCAGTCGCCGCGCGTCACGCCGCCGTTGACGATCGCGCCGCGCGCGAGCCGCGCCAGACGGCGGCCGCTCGCCTCCTGGTAGAACCATTCGCCGTCGTTGGTGACGCGATAACGGCCTTGCGCGCCGAGGGGGGGGGGCGCCGCGAGGCAGAGCACAACTGGTAGGGCCCGAATGATCTGGCTAACTTGCATCCCCTTCAATATGACAACGAGCCGCGGCGGGCGCACCCCGGTCGTCTTGATCGTGCTCGACGGCTGGGGCTTTCGCGCTGGGCGCGAGGGCAACGCCATCGAGCTGGGCCGCACACCCACCTGGCACCGGCTGTGGGAGCGCGCGCCGCGGACCCTGCTCGAAGCGTCGGGGCTCCCCGTCGGCTTGCCCGCCGGACAGATGGGCAACAGCGAGGTCGGGCACCTGAACCTCGGCGCCGGTCGCGTCGTGGCACAGGACATCGTGCGGATCTCGCAGTCGATCACTGCGGGCGAATTCTTCCGCCTGCCCGCACTCGTCGACCTGTGCGCTGCCGTGCGCAAGTCGGGCGGGACGCTGCACCTCATGGGCCTCATCGGCAACGGCGGCGTGCACGCGCTGGACCAGCACCTGCTCGCCGCGGTGGAGTTGGGCCGCCGCGAAAGGGTCCCCGTCGCCATCCATGCCTGGCTCGATGGCCGCGATACGCTGCCGAAGTCGGCGCTCGCGTTCATGGAGGAATTGGTCCGGGCGGCCAAGGGCGCGGATGTCTCGACGGTTGTGGGCCGCTACTACGCGATGGACCGCGACAAGCGGTGGGACCGCACCAAGCTCGCCTACGACGCGATGGTGAACGGTGTGGGTGCCGCGGCCCCCGATCCCATCACCGCCATCAAGCAAGCTTACGAAGTCGGTGAGACCGACGAGTTCGTGAAGCCGCGGGTGATCGCGAACACGCCGCGCATCCGGGATGGCGACGGCGTCTTCTGTTTTAACTTCCGCGCCGACCGGATGCGGCAGATGGTGCGTGCGCTGGCGGTCGACGGCTTCGACGGCTTCGACGTGCGGGGCCGCCCCAAGGTCCGGCTCGTCACGATGACGCAGTACGACGCGACCTTCCCGTTTCCGGTGGCGTTCGGGCCGATGGTCCTGTCGCGCATCGTGGCCGAAGTCCTGGCCGAGCGCGGCAAGACGATGTTCCGCACCGCCGAAACGGAGAAGTACGCGCACGTGACGTACTTCTTCAACGGCGGCATCGAGCCGCCCTACCACGGTGAGGAGCGGCTGCTCGTGCCGTCCCAGAAGGTGGCGACCTACGACCTGATGCCGGAGATGAGCGCGGCCGGGGTGACCGACGTGTTGTGCAAGGCGATCGAAGCGAAGCAGCACGACTTCATCCTGTGCAACTACGCGAACGGGGACATGGTGGGCCACTCCGGGGTACTACCGGCGGCCGTGAAAGCGGTCGAGACCGTGGACCAGTGCCTGGCGCGCGTCCTGAAGAGCGCCGAGCAAGCGGGAGCGACGCTGTTGGTGACCGCGGACCACGGCAACTGCGAGCTGATGATCGACCCCCTGACGGGGGGCCCGCACACCGCGCACACGACGAATCCGGTGCCGTTCCTCATAGTGGGGGAAGACGCCGCGTTGCGCTCCGGCGGCTCGCTTCGCGACGTCGGACCGACGATCTTGCACCTGCTCGACATCGAGCCTCCCCCGGAGATGACGGGGAAGGACCTACGGGAGACAGACTGATGCACGGAATGATGGAAAGATGGAACGTTGGAAAGTGGGCGGTGGTGGGTTTGTTTCTTTCCATCTTTCCGTCGTTCCATCTTTCCGCCCAACTCGGCCACGACCCCGCGCACTCCCCGTACCGCGACATCGCCCACGGGACTGGCTTCATCTTCTTCGCGGGGCATCTGAGTGGCGGCCGCGGCAAGGCGGGCGTGGGACCGAGCAACGCGCTCAGCGCCGGCCTGCGTTACGAGATGCCCCTCGGGCGCGCCATCGTGTCACAGTTCACGGCAGCCTACTTGAAGGGCGATCGCTTCATCGTGAACCCCGCCGTGGACTCGACCTCGCCGAACCGGCGTACCGGCCCCGCCGACGCCGGCCTGTTGTTCACCGAAATCGCGCTGCAGCTGCGGCTGACCGGCGGCAAGACGTGGCACGGCGTCTCCCCCTACCTGGGCAGCGGGATGGGCCTGGCGTTCGACCTGCACTCTCCCGGCGACACGACGAAGAGCGAATACCGGTTTGGCACGAAGGTGACGTTCACCGCCAGCGCCGGGCTGCGCTGGTATCCAGCGCGCAAGATGATCGTGCAGCTCGACGGCCGCGCGACCTGGTGGCGGCTCAAGTATCCCTCGTCCTTCAAGAACCCGGCACCGGACGGCAGCCGCGTGATACCGCTCAACCAGCCGCTGACCGACTGGACCCGCCATCCCTGGGTGAGTCTCGGCATCGGATGGATTTTCTAGCCGAGGGGCTCCGGCGCGGGCTCGCGCTGCTGCTCTCGGGCGATCCGGAAGTGTTCGGCATCGCCCTGCTCACCCTGAAGGTCGCCGTGGTCGCGACGATCGTCGCCTGCGGCATCGGGCTGCCCCTCGGGTACCTCCTCGCCACGCGCCGCTTCTGGGGGCGCCGCGCCGCGCTGACCGCCGTCAACACCGCGCTGGCGTTTCCCACGGTCGTCGTGGGGCTGCTGGTGTTCGGCCTGCTGTCGCGCCGCGGTCCGCTGGGAGGGCTCGGCTGGCTCTACACCTGGCAGGCGATCGTCGTCGGCGACGTGCTGCTCGCCCTCCCCATCGCGGCGGCGCTTTCCGCCGCCGCCGTGCAGGGCGTCGATCCGCGCGTGCGCCGCACCGCCGAGACCCTCGGTGCCGGCCGGTGGCTCACCGCCTGGACCGTGGCGCGCGAGGCCCGCTTCGCCCTCGCCGCCGTGATCACCGCCGCGTTCGGCCAGGTGGTGGCCGAGATCGGCGCCGCGATGATGCTGGGCGGCAACATCCGCGGCTCGACCCGCACGCTCACGACGGCGGTTGCGCTGTACACGTCGCAGGGCGACTTCGGCCTCGCCCTCGCGCTCGGCGTCATGCTGATCGCGATTGCGTTGGTCGTGAACGTGGCGTTGCAGGTGCTGCAGGGAAAAGGCGGTGGTTGAGCTGCGCGGCGTGCGCCACCGCTACGACGGGCGCCTGGTGCTGAACCTCGACCACTTTGCGGTCCCGACGGGCGCGCTGCTCGCGGTCGTGGGGCACAACGGCTCGGGCAAGAGCACCCTGCTGCGCTTGCTCGCGCTGCTCGAGGCTCCCACCGAAGGCGCGGTGCTCTGGGACGGCGCGCCGGTGCCGCGCCACCCGCCCTCCGCGCTGCGCCGCCGCGTCACGCTCGTCGAGCAGCGCCCGATCCTGCTGCGCGGGTCAGTACGCGACAATCTGGGATTCGGGTTACGATTGCGGGGGATTGGACGCACGACGGTCAACAGACAGGTGGAAGCAGTGGCGGACCAGTTTGGTCTGACGCCGCTGCTCGAACGGCGGCGGCACGAGCTGTCGGACGGCGAGGTGCAGCGGGTCGCCGTGGCCCGCGCCATCGCCGTGCGTCCCGATGTGCTGCTGCTCGATGAGCCCGCCAGCTCGGCAGACCGCGCCGCGGCCGGGGCGCTGTACCGGGCCCTGGCGGCCGAGCGCGCGGCGCGGCCGTTCGCCGTGTGCATCGCCTCCCATCAGCTCGAGGACGCCTATCGGTGGGCCGACGACATCCGCGCTCTCGCCGAAGGCCGTCTCTCCCCGGTGACGCCCGAGAATCTGTTTCGTGTCGAGCTGCCTCCCGGCAGTGGCGAAACGAAGCACGCGCGCGTCGGCGCGATCGACATCGCCGTGGCCACCGACCGGACGGGCCCGGTGGTGCTCGCGGTACCGCCCACCGACATCTTCGTCAGCCGCGAGCCGCTCCCGTCTTCGGCACGCAACGTGCTCACGGGTCGGGTCACCCGGGTCGCCACGCATCGGCCTGGCGGCGGCGTCGTCGCGGTCACCGCCGATGTCGGTGTGGAGCTGGTCGCCATCGTGACCGCCGAAGCCGCCCGCGAGCTGGCGCTCGCGCCCGACGCACCGGTGGTGTTCTCTTTCAAGGCCAGCGCCGTGCGGGTGTTCTGACGATGCCGACAGCCTATCTGACGCGAGTGGTGGAGTTCACGGCGACGCACCGGTTCCCGCAGGGACCGGAGTTCGGCGCCGCCGCGCACGAGCACGGTCACCGCTACGCGTGTCATGTGACGGTCCGGGGTCCGTTCGACCCCGGACGGGCCGGCGTGATGAGTCTCAAGACCCTCGACGCCCTGCTCGCGCGCGAGATCGTGGCGCCGCTCGACGGGCGCAACATCAACCGCGACGTCGCGGCCTTCGCGGACGGCAGCTGGCTCCCGACCGGGGAGGCACTCGCGGTGTATCTATGGGGACGCATCAAAGACCAATTCCCGAACGGTGTCACGCTGCACGCGATCCGCGTTCAGGAGGGGCCCCATCTCTATTCGGAATACTTCGGTGAAGCCTGACCTTCCGGGATCCCCGGGCTCCCGCCCGGGGTCAGCCGAACTTCCAACTAACCCCGGGCGGCAGCCCGGGGACCGCAAGGGCCGCATGCAGGCCGATTCCGCCGCGGTCGAAGAGTGGCCTGTCTGGCTCGAGGTGAACGGCGAGCCGGTCGTGACGTGGATGTGCACGCCCGACCAGCTCGAGGAGCTGGCCGTGGGCTGGCTGCACGGCGAGGGCTACATCGAATCGCTGGACGACCTCCTGAAGCTGCGCCCGTGCGCCCCCGACCTGGGATTCTGGGCGGACGTGAAGCCGCAGCGGGTCGCGCTGGTCAAGGGCGAGAACCGCAAGGCCGTGCTCGCGTCGGGGTGTGGGGCCGTGACCACGATGCTCGCCGATCCGCACGCCGTGCAGCACGCTCCGGCGCGCGGCGAGGCCCCGGCTCCCGAAGCATTGCGGGCGGTCTTCAAGGCGCTGTTCGCGACCGGCACGCGCTACAACGAGACGGGCGGCATCCACGCGGCGGCGTTGACGGACGGCGCCGCGTTGCTGTTCCACGCCGAGGATATCGGGCGGCACAACGCGGTAGACAAAGTGATCGGCGCGGCGGTGCTGGCCCGCACGCCGATCGTCGGTCGGGGGCTGCTCGTGACGGGACGCATTTCCGCCGAGCTGGCCTTCAAGGCCGCCCGGGCGGGACTCGCCTGGGTGGCGACGCCGAGCGTGCCGTCCACGCTGGCGCTGACCATCGCCCGGCGCTCGGGGATGATCCTGGTGGGCCGGGCGGTGAGCGGCACGCCGCACGTGCACCGGCCCGACGCGTGACGGACGACGCGCTGCGGCAGCTGCTGCGCGCGGCGCGGACGATCGCCGTCGTGGGGCTGTCGCCCAAGCCGGAGCGGCCCAGCCACAGCGTGGCGCGCTATCTCAAGGGCAAGGGGTACCGGATCCTGCCGATCAATCCGGGCCATGAGAATGTTCTGGGGGAGCCGAGCTACCCGACGCTCGCGGCGGCCGCACGCGATCACGCGATCGACGTGGTGGATGTCTTCCGGCGCTCCGAGCTCGCGGGGGCGGTGGTGGATGAGGCGATCGCGCTACGCCCGCGCCTGATCTGGCTGCAACAGGGAGTGGTGGATGCGGCGGCGCAGGCGCGCGCCCAGGCCGCCGGCATTCCTTTCGTCATGGACCAATGTCTGGCCGTCGAACACCGAGCCCTCGAGGTCTGATGCGATCCTTTCCGTTTGCCGCGTTCGCGCTGTTGTCGCTGGCGTCCCCACCCCCGCCGGCCGCCGCCCAGGAGGAGTCCCAGGCCAACCTCGTTCTGACGATTCTCGGCGGGACGGTGACCGGTCACGATCTCTGGACGGTGGCGAAACAGCCGCTCGGAGTTCAGGACGGATCGGGGCGAGTCGATACGTTGGGCCTGTCGCGCACCATCAGCTCGGGCCTCGTGCTCGGCGCGGCGGCGACGTACTTCTTGTCGCCGCACCTTGGCTTCCACGCCGAGCTGTCGTACACCGCCCTGCCGGTCGACGGTCAGTGTGTCCCGGTGTTCATCAATCCCGATACGATGAACGGGGTGCAGGACCTTCACCGGAACGAACAGGTGTGCGGCGACATCAGCGCGCAGTCGGCCACCGGCGGAGCCATCACGCTGTTCGGCGGCGTCACGCTGCGCGCCGCGTCGCGTCGGTCGCTCAGTCCGTACGTTCGCGGCAATCTCGGGGTGGCCGTCCTGTCGAGAAGCACGATCGAAATGTCGGGCGCGTACGTGGTGGGTAGCACCCTCGGCGTGCGAGAGGTCATGACCGACCGCAAGCCGCGGGCGGCGTCGGTGCTCGTGGGCGCCGCCGCAGGGTTCACCGCACCGCTCGGGGCCAGTTATCAGTTCCGTCTCGAGGTTCGCGACCTGATCGTGTCCCTCGATCGTGCCATCGGACCCGCGGACGGACTCGGCGTCACCCCTCATGCGGCGCGTTACTATCACAATTTCGCGCTGACGCTGGGGCTCGACGTCGTACTGGAGAACAAGCGCGGTCGGCGCTACTAGCGTGCGCGGGGCCGTGCTGGCCGGCGGAGCGGCGCGCCGCTACGGCGGACGCCCCAAAGGCCTGCTCGACGTCGGCGGCCGCCGCATCCTCGACCGCGTCGTCGAGGCCGTCGCGGCTGTGACCGGCGCTGCGCCGCTGCTCATCGCCAACGCGCCGGACGCCGCCGCCTGGCGCTCTGACCTCACGACCATTCCCGACGCGCGCCCCGATTGCGGCAGCCTGGGCGGGATCTACACGGCGGTCGCGGCGGGCCCGGGGCCCGTGCTGTGCGTGGCGTGGGACATGCCGTTCGTGCACGAAGGCCTGCTGCGCGCCTTGACGACCGGCTCGGCGGGGTGGGATGCGTTCCTCCCCGAGAGTGACGGCCGCAGAGGCGTCGAGCCGCTGTGTGCGGTGTATGGGCCCGCGTGCCGCGGTGCGATCGAGCGCCGTCTCGATGCCGCTGACTTCAAGGCCATCGCCTTCCACGCGGACGTGCGGGTCGGTATCCTCCCCCTCCTGGAAGTGCGGCGCTTCGGCGACCCGCAGGAGCTCTTCTTCAACGTGAATACTCCCGAGGATCTGGATCGGGCGGAGGCGGTGTGGCGGCGACGCGGATGATCTCGATCATCGGTCTCAAGAACGCGGGCAAGACGACGTTTCTGGTCGCGCTGGCCGCAGAGCTGGCGCGCCGCAAGTTTCGTGTGATGACCATCAAGCACGGGTCGCATCCCGCCGACATGGACCAGCAGGGCAAGGACACCTGGCGCCACTGGCATGAAGGCAAGGCCGAGCGCGTGCTGATGGAGGCGCCGGGCCAGCGCGTGGTGTTCGAGCGCACGCGCGAGGAATCGGACCCCGTGACCCTGGCGCGGCGCTACCTGACGGGCGCCGACGTCGTGCTGGTCGAAGGGTTCAAGCGCGCGCCCCTCCCCAAGATCGAGGTGTACCGCCGCGTGGCGGGGCCCAAGCCGATCTTCGACCCCGCCGTTCACGATCCCGGCGACTGGATCGCCATGGTGACGGACGACGCGGCCTTTCGCGCGCCCTTCCCCGTGTTCCGGTTCAGCGACACCGCCTGGCTCGTCACGGTCGCCAACCTCGCCTGGGATCGCGCCAAGATCCTGCCGCCGTGACCCCCGCCGACGCCGCCCGGTTCATCCTCGAGCACGTGAAGCCGCTGGGCACGGTGCGGCGGCCCCTGCGCGACACGCTCGACGCCGTGCTCGCCGAAGAGGTCACGAGCCCGCTCGACCTGCCGCCGTGGGACAACTCGGCGATGGACGGCTACGCGGTGCGCAGTGCCGACGTGACCCGCCCCGTGGAGCTCGACGTGATCGAATCGGTCGCCGCGGGACAGTTTCCGCGCAAACCGGTCGGGCCCCGCCAGGCGACGCGGATTTTCACCGGCGCTCCGCTGCCCGAGGGAGCCGACGGCGTCATCCGCCAGGAAGACACGGAGTCTCTCCCCAACAACCGCGTCGCGATCCGCAACCCGCGCGACGCCGGCAAGAATTTGCGGCGCCGCGGCGAAGACATAAAGAAGGGCGCGGTCGCGCTCGCCGCGGGCACCGCCCTCGGGCCCGCGCAGCTGGGTGTCCTCGCCTCGCTGGCCCACGCGCTGCCGCTTGTCTATCGCACGCCGCGGGTCGCCTTCATGGGCTCGGGCGACGAAATCGTCGATCTCGATCGCAAGACCGACATCCTGGCCGGACGCAAGATCGCCAGCTCCAATTCCTACACGCTGGACGGGATGATCCGCCGCGCCGGCGGCGAGCCGCTCGATCTGGGGATCGCCCGCGACACGAAGGAGAGTCTGCGCGAGCACCTGGAGCGCGCCAAAGCGGGCGGCGCCGATCTGCTCGTCACGACCGCGGGCGTGAGCGTCGGCGAGCACGATCTGGTGCGCGACGTGCTGCAGGAGCTGGGCGGCGAGCTGAAGCTGTGGCGGGTGCAGATGCGTCCCGGTGCACCGCTCGGCTTCGGCTCGCTGCACGGCAAGCCGTGGATCGGGCTTCCCGGCAATCCCGTCAGCACGATGGTGACCTTCGAGCTGTTCGTGCGCCCCGCCATCCGGCAGCTCGCGGGACACACGCTGCCGTTCCGGCGCACGGTGCCCGTCGTGGTTCAGGAAACGATCACGCTCGGTCCCAAACTCCGACACTACCTGCGCGCCATTGTGCAAGCAGACGCAGCGGACAAACCGCTCGCGGCTCGTTTGACAGGCCCGCAGGGTTCCGGCATTCTCACGAGCATGGCGCGCGCCAATGCCCTGCTCATCGTCCCCGAGGACATGCCGGCGGTTCCCGTCGGCGCGGCGCTGCGGGCGCTGGTGCTCGACGACCCCCACCACGTCGCGGAGCCGCCCTACTAGATGGCGGCTCCCTTGTCCCCGATGCTGCGCCACCTCCTGCGCGTGTCGGCCTACATCGGCATGACGCTGGTCGTCTACTGGGCGAACGACCACACGCCCCCGGACATCCGTCTCGGCATCCTGTACGTCGTGCCGGTGGTGCTCGTCACCTGGACCGATGGGCTGGCGTTGGGACTCGGCTTCGCCGCTCTCACGATCGTGCTGCGCGAAGTCGTGGCGTGGCAGCAGCTGCCGCAGGGCACGCCCATGCTGTGCCGGGTCGTGAACGGTGCCAGTTACGTGCTGGTGGTGGGCGTCGCCATGGCGGGGTTGCAGCGGCTGCGCCACATCCAGCAACAGCTCTCCCAGCTCGCCACCAACGACCCGCTGACCGGCCTCGTCAACGCCCGGGCATTCGCGGCACGACTCACGCAGGAGCTGGAGCGGAATCGCCGCTACCCGCGGCCGCTCGCCCTGATGTACCTCGACCTCGACGACTTCAAGGTGATCAACGACTCGCACGGCCATCAAACGGGCGACGCGGTGCTGCGGCTCGTGGCGGACGCGATGCGGTCCTCGGTGCGTCAGGCCGACATCGTCGGCCGGCTCGGCGGGGATGAGTTCGCGGTGCTCATGCCCGAGACCGACGCCACCCTCGCCGACGCGGCCGCCAAGCGCCTGGCCGCGAGCCTACGCACGGTCTTCAAGGGCACACCGACGGTCACGGCCAGTATCGGGGTCGTCTCGTGCGTGGCGGCCGAGGCGAACACGGACGAGCTGCTGCGACGCGCGGATCAGGCGATGTATGAGGCGAAGCGAGCGGGCAAGGATCGAGTAGTGCAGGTTACGATCTAGCCATGTTGCTGCTTCTCCTCACGCTCGTCGGCACGCAACAGCCTTTGCAGGGCTATGCCGACGCATTCATCCAGCAGGCCCGCCGCACCGATCCCAAAGTCGATTACACCGTCACGGTGCGCGGCGGCGACCGCCGCGCCTACTTCGTGGAGCTGCGGATCGCCAATCCGCCCAACCCCGCTCGACTCGTCATCCCCAACTGGGCGCCGGGCGCCTACCGCCTGATGGATTCGGGGGACAACATCGCCGGCTTCACGGCCGCCACCACGGCGGGCGACGCCCTGCCCGTGAACCGCGATTCCGACATCTCCTGGACGGTAGACACGAAAGGCGCGGCGAGCCTGGTGATACGGTACTCGACCGCCGTGCGCGACTCGACCCAATGGCGCCGCCCCAACAACCGCTGGTTCCTGCGGGCCAACTCCGGCATCATCGACGGGCCCCGGACGTTCATGTATCTGGACGGCTGGAAGCTCACGCCGGCGCACGTGACGTTCCGCCTCCCCGCCGGCTGGCGCATCGCCACGGGACTCGTTGCGACAAGCGACAGCACCACGTATTGGGCACCGAGCTACGACGTCCTGATAGACTCGCCGGTGCTCGTCGGCCACTTCCTGGACTATCGCTTCAGTGCGGGAGGGCGCCCGCACCGCGCCGTGGTGGACCTTGGGGGCGCTCGACCGCGCGCCGCGCGGGTCTTCGTGGACATGTTGCGGCGCGTGTCCGAGACGGCGATCGCCATCTTCGGCAACGCGCCGTACAAGGACTACACCTACATCTTCGTGGCCGGCCGCGGCGGCGGGCTCGAACACCTCAACTCGACGACGATCGGCGTGACCGCCGACGTCCTGGCGCGCGATCCCGGCGGTGCGGAGGGCGTCAGCGCGCACGAGTTCTTTCACACCTGGAACGTGAAGCGCATCCGGCCCGTCGAGCTGGGCCCGTTCGACTACGAGCACCCGGTCCGGACGCTCAACCTGTGGGTGAGTGAGGGGGTCACCGACTACTACACCGAGGTGATCCTGGCGCGCAGCGGCCTCAACGGTGCGGGCGATTTCGTGCGCCGCATGGGCGACGCGATCGGTAATCACCGCGGCAACGCCGCGCGACTCGTGGTGTCTCCGGAGCGTTCGTCCTGGACGGTGTGGGACAGCCCGGAGGTCAACGACAGCCACGTGATCTCCTATTACCTGCAGGGGCAGCTGCTCGGTTTCCTGCTCGACCTCGCGATCCGCGACTCGACCGACAACACGAAATCGCTCGATGACGTGATGCGCTACTTGTTTGACCACTATGCGGGAGACCGTGGCTTCACGAGCGACGAACTCCGGACGGCGATCCGGACCGCCGCGGGACCGGACTTCCGTGACTTCTGGCGCCGCTACGTGAGCGGCACGACCGAGATTCCCTGGGACGACTACTTGAAGGCCGCCGGCTGGAGCATCCGCTTCACCGAGCAGCCCGCTCCCGACGCCCGGATCGGCACGCTCACCCCGGCCGTGCAAGGGGGGCGCGTGCGGGCGGTGGCCATCCCCGGGAGCGCCGCGGCCGCCGCGGGATTGGTCACGGGCGACGAGCTGGTGCGCGTCAACGGCCGCGACATCGTGGACGGCGGCGACGTCACATCCGCTGTGCGCGCCGTGCGCTCGGGGGGTCTCGTGACGGTTCAGGTGATGCGCGCCGGCCAGCCGGTCACGATTCGCTTCACCGCGGGGACGTATGGTCAAGTTCGGGCGGTCCTCGCCGACCTGCCCGACCAGACCGAGCGGATGCGGCGTATCCGGTCGGGAATCCTCGCGGGTAACTGATGGACCAGCTGCTCGTCTTCACGTCGATCCTGTTCATCGTCGATCCGTTCGCGGTGGTGCCGACGTTTCTGGCGATGACGGAGCGCGACTCACCCGAGCAGCGGCGCGTGCTGGCGCGGCGGGGAGCGTGGACCTGTGCGATCACGCTCATCGCGTTCGCGGCGGGGGGCAGCCTCATCTTCCGGATCTTCGGCATCACGATCGGGGCGTTCAAGATCGCCGGCGGGATCCTGCTGGGCCTCAACGCCCTCGACATGGTTCAGGCGCGGCGCAGCCAGCAGCGCGAGACCCCGGCCGAGAAGGCCGAGGGCATCCAGAAGGAAGACATCGGGATCATGCCGCTGGGGGTGCCGATGTTGGCGGGGCCGGGCGCCATCTCGACGGTGATGGTGCTGGCCCTGGGCTCGAAGGGGCCGCTCGTCACGGCGGCCGTGTACGTCTCCATCATCCTCACGGCGCTGATCTCGTACTTCGTGCTGGCCGCCGCCTCGCTGGTCGAGCGGCGGCTCGGTCAGACGGGGATGCGGATTCTGACGCGCCTGATGGGGCTGGTGCTGTGCGCCATTGCGGTGCAGTTCGTCATCGATGGCATCAAGCTATCCGGCCTTTAGCCGGCGCAGCGCCCGCGCCGAGCCGCGGCGCGCGCGGCTCATCTGGCGCCGCATGTTGGACAGGTCGGTGATGCCGGCGAGCCGGCTGGCG
>Ga0137418_10002753_pt1 | contig 16084 bp, 12 predicted proteins | sample CZODoug3_1_2_16f_FD_122242 | JGI IMG/M metagenome (GOLD analysis project Ga0137418, IMG submission 122242) | Vadose zone soil fungal communities from Angelo Coast Range Reserve, California, USA - CZODoug3_1_2_16fungal (Hybrid Assembly) | ecosystem: Environmental > Terrestrial > Soil > Vadose... | reverse complement strand
AACATTCCGCGAATGTTTCCGTTGTTGATGACTGCAGCAGGCACGGTGCCGCCGGCGCGCGTGCTCGTGCTGGGCGCGGGTGTGGCCGGACTGCAGGCGATTGCTACTGCGCGGCGCCTTGGAGCTGTTGTCGAGGGATACGACGTGCGCGCGGCAGCTGGAGAACAAGTGCGCTCGCTGGGCGCAACATTTTTGGAAGTGGATCTCGGTGGAATCAAAACTGAAGACGCGGGCGGTTACGCAGTCGAGTTGTCTGAGGAAGCCTTGCAGCGAGGGCGCGACTTGATCGCGGAGCATGCCAAAACGGCAGACGTGGTGATTACAATTGCGCAAGTCCCAGGCCGTCGCGCGCCCCTGTTAGTCACTGAAGAGGCTGTAAACGGAATGAAGCGCGGCTCGGTAATCATCGATCTCGCCGGCGCAACCGGCGGCAACTGCGCACTCAGCAAAGCTGATGAAGTAGTCGAGCGAGCGGGTGTGACTATTTTCGCCCCGACCAATTTGCCGGCAACGGTTCCCGTGCACGCGAGTCAGTTGTATTCACGCAACGTCACTGCCTTTCTTAGCCTGCTGATTAAAGACGGTGAGCTGAACATCGACATGAACGATGATGTGGTTGGTCCATCGTGTGTAACGCACGCAGGGCAAGTTGTGAACAGCCGGGTCGCTTCGGTGTTTGGTCAACCTAAGATATAGTCTAATATCGTGTTATATGTGACACTAAATTTAGAGCGAAAGAGGAAGTTAGTTATGTCATTTAATCTTTCTGAGGACATTCGATCAGTAACCGACCTGAAGCGGCATACTCGCGAGATCTTGCTGCAAATTCACAAATCAGGGCGCCCTGTGGTTTTGACTGTAAATGGCAGGGCCGATGCAGTGCTAATGGACGCGAAGACTTACGAAAAGCACCTGAGGGCTTTCAATTTGGCCAGACTTTTGTCTGAGGGTGAAGAGGATATCGCGGCCGGCCGGGTGCGAAGTGCACGTTCAGTTCTGAGGGAGTTTAAGAATGCCCGCAAGATTCAGTGTTAGCTTTTCACGAAAAGCGGAGCAGGATCTTGAAGAGATTTGGAGCTTTATCGCCGCTGATAGCGCGGACAACGCGACCAGGTTCATTCTTCAACTGGAAGCGCAAGTTGAACGTCTTGGACGCCTTCCTGAGAGATGCCCGCTGATTCCGGAGAACGAGTTGTTGCGCGGGAAATACAGACATTTGATTTATGGAGATTACCGAACCGTCTTCCGCATTGCGAGTAAAACGGTTTTCATAATCAGAATAATCAACTCGGCGCGCTTACTCGACACGTCAATGATTTGATGATCATCCAGGCATAACAATTCAACCGGAGACATTGCATGACCTCAACTGTGTTAATCACGTCACTCTACGTTTTCGCCCTGGCGGCATTTCTCGGTTACCAGGTGATCTCGCGTGTGCCGCCGCTGTTGCACACGCCGCTGATGTCGGCGACCAACGCGATTTCGGGGATCTCGCTGGTGGGTTCCATTGTCACCGCCGGCGCACACTACAACACAGTCAGCACGATCCTGGGGTTCACCGCGGTGTTTTGTTCAACGACCAATGTGGTCGGGGGATTTGTGATCACCGATCGCATGCTGAAGATGTTCAAGCGCAAGCCGGCGGCGAAACAGGAGATTAAAAAGTAAAACAAGAGCGGGGGCAAGCCCGCCTTCCTGACCCCGAGCTGCTTTCAAGTAGCTGATCGAATTTTCACTTGATGGCCATTCAATCAACCGACAAAGTATCAACGCCCGATAACTCTCAGGTTGGGAAGGTGGGCTTGCCCCCGCTCTTCTAAGTTAGTCAAAACAAACAGTGCGCACCTACTTCATCGAACTAAGCTACCTGCTGGCCTCCATCCTTTTCATTCTCGGCCTCAAGGGATTGAGTCATCCGGAGTCTGCTAAGCGCGGCATGCACTTGGCCGAGTTTGGCATGTTGATGGCGATCATCGGCACGCTGATGCATTACGAGATCGTCACCTTCACCTGGATCATTACCGGTCTGGTGCTGGGCTCGCTGGTTGGTTTGGCGATGGGTCTTTGGGTGCCCATGACGGCGATGCCGCAACGAACTGCGCTGTCGCACGCCTTCGGCGCTTTCGCCGCGGCGCTGGTGGGAATTTCCGAGTTCTATCGTCACGGTGGTCATCTTGAGACGATAACGATGGCTGCGCTGGGCTTTGAAGTTATGCTCGGCGCGCTGACGACCACTGGGAGTCTTTTGGCATTTTCAAAGTTGCAGGGGCTGGTGCGCGGCACACCGGTCACGTACAAAGGCCAGAACATTTTCAACATGGCGTTGCTGGCGACGACGATCGGAATTTTTGTTTACCTGATTTTCGTGCCAGGGTCGATGCCTCTTTTCTTTACGATGGTGGGGCTGGCGTTCGTGTTCGGACTACTGCTGGTAATGCCAATCGGTGCGGCAGACATGCCGGTGGTCATGTCGCTGCTGAATTCTTACGCCGGCCTCGCATCAGCGGCGACTGGCTTTGTCTTATCAAACAACGTTTTGATCATTGCCGGCACACTCGATGGTTTTTCCGGATTCATTCTTTCGATCTTAATGTGCCGGGCGATGAATCGTTCGATGAGCAACGTGCTGTTCGGCGCATTCGGCAGTGCTGCCACCACCGCGACTTCCGGCGAGCAAACCGGGACCATGCGCGAAGTGAGCATGGAAGACATTGCCACACAGATGGCTTATGCAAAGCAGGTAGTGTTTGTTCCCGGCTATGGAATGGCGACCGCGCAAGCGCAACATGCGGTCCGCGAATTGGCGGACACGCTCGAGAAGCGCGGCGTCACAGTCAAATATGGAATACATCCGGTTGCCGGCCGCATGCCCGGTCACATGAACGTGCTGCTCGCCGAAGCAAACGTGCCCTACTCCTCGCTTTATGAATTGGAACAGATCAATCCAGAGTTTCCGCAGACCGACGTCGCCGTTGTGATTGGCGCGAACGATGTTGTTAACCCAGATGCGCGCGACAACCCCGGCAGTCCCATTGCGGGCATGCCAATACTTGAAGTAGATCGCGCAAAGTCAGTGGTGGTATTGAAACGCGGACAAGGTAAAGGCTTTTCCGGCCTGGAGAATCCCTTATTCTTCAAGCCGGTAACCGGTATGCTCTATGGCGACGCCAAAGAAACTCTCACGCGGCTGATCCAGGCAGTGCAGCAGGCCTAAACCTTGCCTAACGCTGCTGCGTATTAAGTCCCTCAGATTTTAATTCGTTTATAGGAATAATCAGGAGTAAAGATGCGAAGATTATTGTCGGCAATTGTTCTAACAAGTGTCCTCGTTACTGGCTTCCCCGCAGCCGGAAACTTTTCGTCGGCGCTGGCTCAGCGCAAAGTCACCAAGACCGCAAAAGCCGCGCCAGCTTCTGTCGCCTCGCAAAGAGGCGCCGACACCATCACCGCAGCAGAGTTGAAAGACTATCTTTCGTTCATCGCTTCCGATGAGATGGAAGGTCGCGATACGCCTTCGCGCGGACTGGACACAACCGCAAAATTTCTCGCAATGAATTTATCGCACTGGGGATTCAAACCGGCGGGTGACGATGGTTCGTTTTTTCAAAAGATTGCTTTGCGGCGCGACTATCTGGAAAAAGCCGAGACCAGAGTGGAGCTCAACGGTCAAACTTTAAGTCTGGGCGACGACTACATTCCTTATTCACGCTCGGCCAACATTTCCGCCTCGCTCGTGTTTGCCGGCAGCGGTTTGTTTGTTAAGTCGAAAAATATCGATGGCTACAAAGGGATCGATGCCAAAGGGAAAATTGCCATCATTGTTGCGCCGCCGGACGGACTGCCACCGGGCATCACCCGGGCAGATCTAACCGGCAAGCGCGGCGAGGACTTTATGACGGCCGGCGAGTATGCACAGAAGCTGGGCGTGGCAGGGCTGGTATTCATTCCTGATTTTCAGTATCTGGCGAATTGGGATCGCAACCGAAGTCGACTGACTGAACGAGGCGTTACGAGGGTCGTCAAGTTTGAAACTCCCGGCGCCCTCGTTTCCGGCAACCTGACAGTAAACTCAGTACTGTTGCCCCAAATCGTGGCGGCGCCGCGCCTGGCAAATGCTTTGTTCCAGGGTGAAAGGCAAAGCGCTAGCGCGATCTTCGAATCAACCTATTCCGGTAAGGCTCCTGATCCTTTTGAGTTGAGGCCCGATAAGCAATTGTCGCTCACTATCAAGACAAAATCTGACACGATGGCAACACAAAACGTGGTGGCCGTCTTTGAAGGCAGCGATCCTGTTTTGAAAGATGAGTACGTCGCGGTGGGCGCACATTACGATCACATTGGCATCGGCGTGCCGCTGAACGGGGATGCAATCTACAACGGCGCCGACGACGACGGCTCGGGGACAACTGCGCTGTTGGCGATGGCCGAAGCTTTGGCAAAAGCGCCGAAGAGGCCGAAACGTTCGGTGCTGTTTGTTTGGCATGCCGGCGAAGAAAAAGGTTTATGGGGCTCGCGTTATTTCACCGAGAATCCAACTATTCCGCTCGAGAAGATCGTGACGCAAATCAACATCGATATGATCGGGCGCAGCAAAAAGGAAGGCGACACGAATGTGCGGAACGCGAATTTGTCAGGGCCGGACGAGATTTATGTTATTGGCTCAAAGATGATGAGTACTGAACTGGGAGAGCTGACAGAAACTGTTAACAAGAACTATTTGAACATTACCTTTAACTATCGCTACGACGATCCAACTGATCCCAATCGCTTCTTCTTCCGCAGCGATCATTACAACTACGCAAAGAAGGGCATTCCGATCGTCTTCTTTTTTGACGGCGAGCACGAGGACTATCATCGCCCCGGCGATGAAGTGCAAAAGATCGATTTTCCAAAGATGGAGAAGATCACGCGCACCGTTTACATGCTGCTGTGGGAAGTGGCCAATCGTGCGATGCGGCCAAAGGTTGATAAACAGTTGCCGGCGCAGTTGAGTGGCGGTTGATGAGAAACTAAAGAGCGGGGGCAAGCCCGCCTTCCTGACCTTGAGGTTGCTCAGCCTGATCTGATTTCTCTCATATGATTGGCCTTCAATGCGAAAATCAAAACCTCAACTCAAAATGTCTCAGGGTTGGGAAGGCGGGCTTGCCCCCGCTCTTAGTTCCCTCGTTCCGCAACCAGCCGCCGATAGGCTTCAGCGCGCGAGAGGCCCAGCTCGCGCGCCGCTTTCTTGAGAGCCGCGCGATGGTCCATGTCCTGAGACTCAAAAGCATCAACAAGCGCGGCAATAGTGCGAACCTCACCAGCGTTCTTCACTTCACTATCGATCGCTGTGCGATCGATAAGCAGCACGATTTCTCCGCGCGCCTTCTCATCTGAACCGAACCGTTCGGCTAACTCACTCAAACGCCCGCGCACGATCTCTTCATGAATCTTAGTCAACTCGCGTGCGACGACTGCATTGCGCTCGCCCAGAATTTCGCGAGCATCGCGTAGCGTGGCGGCAATGCGATGCGGGGCTTCATAAAAAATGAGAGTTGCCGGAAGCTCGCGCAGCTTAGTCAGGCGCGCGCGCCGTTCTCCCGTACGCGCCGGCAGAAAGCCGGCAAAAAAGAATTCGTCGGTCGGCAAGCCCGAAGCTACCAGCGCCGCGATCAAGGCAGTCGGTCCCGGCAATGCAACCACCGGTATGTCTTGTGCGCCTGCCTCACTGACCAGGCGAAAACCGGGATCGCTGATGCTCGGCGTGCCGGCATCGGAAACAATCGCCACGTTCGCACCTGAGGCGAGCGCTTTCAGCAATTCAACCGTGCGTTCGCGCTCGTTGTGATCGTGATAACTGGTAACTTTTGTTTTGATCCCGTAATGGTTCAGAAGTTTTCTGGTATGGCGCGTATCTTCACAGGCGATGATGTCAACTTCGCGCAACACCCTGAGCGCGCGATGAGTGATGTCTTCCAGATTGCCAATTGGCGTCGCGACGACGTAAAGCTTTCCCGGCATAGCGCTATTCTGTCATCTGGCGCCAAACATACGAAAGCCTCGTCTCACTTTTCAGTGAAACGAGGCTTTTCGTTACCTGAATCTAGATTAATGATTAGTTAGGCCAGGGGATTTGGCGCCACCAATCGTTGTTGTTATTGTTGTTCCTTCGGTTTCGCCGATAGTCGTCGTTAATGCGTCGGCCATTGCGATTGTGTTCGCCGTGATCTCTTCCTGTCGTCCCATAAGCGTCTGAGATCACGCTCAACTCCTGCTGAATTGCTGACCACTCGGAAGCCAGTCGATTGTTGTAGAAGTGATGACTCGCAACGTCTTCCAGGTGGCTCGCGGCATCAAGAACTTCATGAGCCTCGTCGGCGCTGCTGTCCAGATTGCGATTATTGAATGCATTTTTCAAATTGATCACAGCGCGACGAAACTCTTTGGCGTCGGCATTCAAATGGTCTTCATGACGACTTCCATTTTCGTTACTGTGATCGAGTTCGCGATCAAGGTCCCTGTCGAAATCTCTGCTCAGCCGGTCAAGCCGCCTGATTGAATCGCGGAGATAACGATCGTCATACCGGCCGTATTGCCCGTAGTCATCGTAAGTGCGGTTACGGTCGTTACGGTAATCTCCGTTACGTCCGTAATCACCATTACGACCATAATCCGGGTAGCCATAACCGCCCTGAGCAGCAGCCAGCGCCGGCAGACAGAGCGCGAGGACCGCAGCCGCCAAAATTGAAATCTTTGTCGTACGTCGGTTCATCTTCATCCTCCTCAAAGTCTCTTGCGGGCGGACCACACTCGCGAGTGCTATCGAAGAGCTTTGGTCTGCCCGTTTGTTCCGCTCAAAATGGGGGGAACCTGTCATGTCGAGCGTCGTGCCACAGGCCGCAATCGCAAGCACCGTGCCTCACCTGCCAGGCGCAGACTCGCTTGAAATTCTTCGAGAAACGATTTCGTTTTGCGGTCTTTTTTCTGAGATTTGAATTATGGTGAGAGTCGTAGGGTTCGAAAACGTGCACGCGCTGGCCGAAATGGTCACAAATGAGTCTCATCAACGCGCGAGCCGTCCAGCAGAATTGCAATATGCTGTCTGATGTTTGTTTCGCGAATTTCCTCGACTCGCTCGCGGTGGTTTTCAACTATCCAGCGCGGAGAGCCTTCAGGCGATATCACTAAGCGGATTCGTTCACTCGCCGATTTAATTCCGATATGCCGCAGCCGGCCAAGCGCGATGCCGCCGCCGCGAATGAAACCATCCGCGGGCACACGCGGCCAGCCGACTTCAACCAGCAACTGTCTGACACCATTTTCAAGTTTCAAAAGTTTGCCCAGCAGCCCGGCGCTCCCAACGGTGAACTGATAATTGTCGTCGTACGATATCTGAAGAGACGCACCGGCTCGATTCATTTCGCCGGCGACGTTTCGAAACGTTGCCAATAACCAATCGCACGCCGTCTTACGTAGCAGATCGTTTGACTGGCGCAGCGCGAGGTATTCGGAGATGTCGGCACGACCAGCGGCACGCGCCCGCGCTTCGGCCTCGGCCAGCGCAGCGGCCCAGGTCTCATCCAGTTCGTTCACTCTTTGTGTGCCAGACTCGCTATCGGTCATAACATTTTGCACCCTCGCCCTGCTCGCTGGCGAAAGCAGGCGATGTTATCATGGCTCTTCATAACGTCTTATATTGCTAACAGCGGTATTGCCGCTCGGCGTGCTCCCCGACAGTTACAATTCTTCCGAATACAAATTGACGTTCAATGAAACTACCACTCTATCGTAAGGCCGCGCTCTTGTTTGCTGGTTGCGGCGGAATGGCCCTGTTACTTGTCTTTGCTGTGGCCCAGCGAGCGCAGACTAACGTTCAAGTGCCGGCGCGCATCGGACATATTAACGACTTTGCCCACGCGCTTGATGATGCTACGCGCCAGCAACTGGAAAACATACTTGAGAACTTAAAACAGAAAACCGGCATTCAGTTTGACGTCGCGACCGTCGAGACCACCGGCGGACAAGAGATTTTCGATTTCTCGCAACAACTGGCGCAGAGTTGGAAGGTAGTTGGGCGCAGCTCGACTGGCAAGAGTCTGCTGCTGGTCTTGTCCGTCAACGACAAAACTTCGTTCACGCAATTTAGCAAGGAGGCGCAGCGAGAGTTGCCTGAGGGCGTGCTCGGCGAAATCAGTCAACTACTGCGTGGTTATCTCAACTCCGGACGCGCTGCCGCCGGCGTTACTGCGGCCATCGACTATCTTGTTGGTTCGGTTGCGCGCAGCCGCGGGTTTAATGTCGAGGATTTGAACGGGCCGGTTGCCTCTGCAACTGTGAGCCCTGCTGCGAACGAGCCAACGCCGGACACATCAGCGGCGCCGCAAGTTTCTCCGGAAGCAGTTGCAGTTGTTACGCCTCGCGACCTTCCCGCTGCTCAGCCAAACGTTAAGCCGGCAGCAAGCCGTGCGAATGACGAAAGTGAAGCTGAAGAAGTCGAACTGACACTCACTTTGCCTGTTTCGGCTCGCGGGGCCGCACTAAAAAAGTTTATCGACACACATCCTGATTCAAGTGCGAAACCGCGCGCGTTGGAGTTACTGGTCAGCTCGCGTGCGGCATTCGGCGACGAGCTATTGAAGAAGGGCGACAGCGCCGGCGGCATCGAACAATTGCTGCTCGCAATTAGTGAAGCGCCGCTGGCTCCTTCCGACAAATTGTTTGCGGGAGTCATTTCGCAAATCCCGTTAAATCTTTATCTGCGTCGGGAACGTGCCGCCGCTGATACCGCGGCGCGAAATATTGTTGCGAAGTTTGGCGCCGACCCCAAAAAACTGCTCTCGGTTGCAGGGTTCTACATTGCAATTGAGCGCGGCGCTGAAGCCTGGCAAATTGCGACACAGGCCACGAAGCTGGCCCCCGATCTCGCCGAGGCCCATCAAACGTTAGGATTGTCCCTGCACATTTCATTTCGTTTGGACGAAGCCGCCGCAGAATACCAGCGGGCCCTCGAGCTCGATCCGAAATCGAAGGCGGCGCGCCGCGGTTTGGCTGATCTACGGCGCGCTTTTGGCAAAGATGAAGAAGCGCTGACGCTTTATCGAGAGCAACTCGCGGCGGACCCTAACGATAAAGGCGCGCGCGCCGGCCTGGCGATCTCGCTCCTGGATCTCGGCCGCACAGATGAAGCCAAAACCGAACTGGAAGCCGGCTTGCAGGCTGATCCGAAAAACTTGCCACTGCTTTCTTCAGCGGCCTATTGGTTTGCTGCGCACAAGGAAAGTGACCTGGCCATCGGTTTGGGTAATAGAGCAGTTGAAATCGAACCGCGCTACACCTGGTCGCATGTTGCGGTTGCTCGAGCGCTGATAGCGCAGCGCAACCCGCTGGCGGCCGAAGGGGTGATCCGTTTCGCGCGACAGTATGGAAAGTTTCCGACGCTCGATTATGAATTGGCGAATGCGCTGGCCTCGGCCGGGCTTTACGACGAAGCAGTCGAAGTTCTGACTCAAACGTTTCGTTTCAATAACGACAAAATCGAAACACAACTGGGTGGCCGGGTAACGGCGCAAGCTGCGAACTTCATCGAACTGCTCACACCAGAGCGGCAGGCAAGTTTATTTCAGTTGATAGCGGCTGATTCGGAAAGCAGCGCCAAAGTTCTTAAGGACCTGCTTGTGCTTGCGACCGCACTCAGTTCGCCAGCGGAAACGATTAACGAACAAGCAGCCGTGGCCGCGGCGAAAGAGTTTGCTTCCGGGACTGACGCATCACGCGCGCATCGCGAGCTTTATGCAGCGAGTAAATTGCTGCAAAAGGGAATTGGTTTTCAGACGGCTTATGAACTTGCTGAAGCGGCACGCACCAGCGCCGATGCCGCGTTGACCGTGCCGGCAGTAACACTTGCAGTGCAGGCGGATGAGTATCGTGAGATTCGTGCGCGGGCCATCGCCTCCGGGGGCACGCCCGAAATAATAGAAGCTCCGCCAAATATTCTATCCAATATTTTGCGCGGCCACATTGAAGACACTTCGGGTTGGGCGCTTTTCAATTTGGACAAGCCTGACGAAGCGGTGGACCACCTCAGTCGCGCGGTCAACATTTTGCCCGCGGGGACGCCGGGCCTGCGCGTGTCGTTATGGCATCTTGGCGCCGCTCTCGAACGACAGGGGAAGAATGAAGAAGCGATCTCCGCTTACATAAAGAGCTACAACGCGGGAGTGCCCGATCCGTTGCGTCGCGCCGTCATCGAAAAGCTCTATCGCCGAGTCAATGGTTCGCTCGCAGGATTGGATGAGCGAATTGGAGGAACAGGCACTGCGGAGGTTGGCGAGACAGCGGCAGCGCCGAACGCAACGAAATCAGCGTCACCAGAGACAGTCGTTAGCGGGGCGCAGTCACCGGCGCCTGCACCATCGACCTCGCCTGAGGTGACGACGCCGGCCCCTTCTCCTGAAGTTGCAACTTCATCGCCGTCACCGACGCCCGCAACTGAAGTGATGCCAGCGTCGCCGACACCTTCACCTGAAGTAGGTGCAACGCCGACACCAACACCTCAGCCGAAAGAAGAGTCCCAGCCATCCCCAACACCAACTCCTGAACCTGTTGCCGCTCCAAGCCCGACGCCGGTCCCTGAAACAACGCCTACCCCCACGCCAAGTCCGGAAACAAAACCAGTGGAAACCCCGACAAGTGCGCCGGCAACATTCACGGTCAGCGGCTTAGTGAAAGATGCCAGTAATAATGCGCTCGTCAATGTCATAGTCATATTAATCAGTTCACAAGGAACAGCGTGCCCTCCGACCACGGTTACAGAATTATTCCGTCGCGCGATGGCTTCACTTTTGAACCAGTGGACAAGCTCTTGCCGTCGGTCACTGGCGACGTTAGAGAACTGAATTTCATTGCCACGCCGGCTCGTAAGCCATAATTCAGGGCAACAAAAAACCGCGAGCCGTGTTCGCTGGGCGCCCCGGAATTCGGCAATCTACACGCAATGCTCGCGGTTCCGGCTAATCGTTGAGTCGCTGCTTTTCTGTCTTCCTTTGACCACTCAGTACTTTTTTGCCGGTGAACAGTGGAATCATCCAGCCAACCGCCTGCAACTTCCCGCCATCCAAAGTCCCGACGCAGAAAGCTTCGCTTAGTTCCGGATCCGCGGGCTAAAGAACCACCCGGACGCCCGAAAAAAGAGAGCCATGCTGTGCCGTCAGAAGACCGCGGCTGTATAATTCGAACAACCAGCCGAACCAAAAAGCAGAGACGACAATGAAGATATTCAGGGCCATCTTTCTCCAGTTCTTTCTACCAATGTCTGCGGTTTTTGTTTTGGCTTCTGTCGCCAGCCCGCAGCAACCCGCACCGCAGCAAGCCGCCAGCCGTTTTGATATTACGAACTACCGCGTTGAGGCCCAGCTAATTCCGGACCAGCACATGTTGCGCGCCGGCGCCGACATCACTTTAATTCCGCTGGACGCCACGCGCTCTCTCGTTTTCGAGCTCAATGGCTCGTTAAAGGTTGAAAGCATCGATCGCGATGGGCGCCCGATGACATACGTCCAGGATGCAGTCGGTGTTGGTTCACTTGGACCAAGCGTGCGCGTGGACCTGGGACATGTGGTGCCGGCGAATCAACCGGTGACTTTGCGGTTTCGCTGGAGCGGAGCGCTTGTGTCGCCAGAGGGCGGACCGCTGGCTACCAAGCGCCTCGCTTATGTAGGCCCCGAAGGTTCTTACCTGATGTACGCGTCGCGCTGGTTTCCCTTTCACGACTATGCGGCCGACCGCGCCACTTCCGACATTACTTTGATCGTTCCCACTGGCTTGCAAGTCGCAGGCACCAGCGACGACGCGGTAACCGCACAGCCAGCGCCGAAGGAAGGCGCAACTCGATATCGCTTTGTTCATCGCCAGCCAGTGCTGATTGGAAACTTTGCGGCCGGGCAATACATCAATCGCAATTTGCGCTTTGGTAATTACGAGATTCAGTTCTATGCCAAGCCGGGCAGCGAAGGCCGCATTAATGGTTATGCCGAGTTGATGGGCCAGGTGTTGGAGTTTTATTCAAAACAATATGGCACGCCACTGTTCGGCAATCGCCTGGTAGTGGCGCAGGTTGATGATGAAAGTTTGGACACTTACTCGGGTGCCGGGATTATTTTTCTTGCCTCAAGGCTGTTTGACTCGTCGCGGGCATTGCCGGAAGAAAGACTACAGCGCGAAGTCGCATATCAATGGTGGGGCCAGACGGTCGGCCTAAAGTCGTTTGACGACGCCTGGATCTCGCAGGGACTGGCTGAGTGGAGCTCCTTCGCCTTTCGTGAATCAACCCTGACCGGTGGCGCGCTCGAGGCCGCGCAACGCGAACAGCAGGAACGCGCGCTGACTTTTGAGCAAACAGCTTCGATTGCGCGCGCGCCCAGTGCCCTGGACGATCAATCCGCCGCCTATCAATCGATTGTCTTTCACAAGGGCGCCATGGTCTTTCGCATGTTGCGCGAGACGTTGGGAAAAGAGAAGTTTGACCTGCTCTTGCACAAATTTCTTGAAGAGAATCGCGGCAAGAATGCTTCCATCGACGACTTTGAACACCTGACCACACAGGTGGCCGGTCAGAACATGCGCTATTTCTTTGCGCAGTGGGTTGAAGGCACCGGCGTTCCTGAGTTTACCGTTGACTACCAGATCATTCGTACGCGCGCGGGTAAATTCCGTACGCGCGGTACGGTCAAACAAACATTGGAGACCCTGCGCATGCCGGTGCAGTTGCTGTTGCGCTCGGAAGGCGACAATCAAACGATCGTGACCACGATTGAAGGCCGCAGTGAGGATTTTGATTTCGAATCAAACGGCCAGCCGATTGAAGTAGTCGTGGATCCAAACTACAAAATCCTGCGCATGTCCGATGATTTGCGCATTTCCATTATTGCTCGGCGTGGCATTGAGCAAATGAAGGAAGGTCAATACGCCGAGGCGCAGCAGCAGTTTGAAGCGGCGCTGAAATTAGACCGCTCGAATTCCTGGGTCTACTACAATCTCGGGCTGCTTTATCTGGAACAGCGCAATTGGCAGTTGGCGCTCGATAATTTTGAGGCGGCGCTAAATGGAACGATGAAGCCATCGTGGATTGAGGTGTGGGCCCACATCAAGAAGGGCAACGCTTACGACGCAAAGGGCGAACGCAATCGCGCCGTCGCCGAATACAACAAGGCAGTGCAATCCGGAATTAATTACGACAACGCTATGGCGGCGGCTAAGAAGTTTTTGGCCACACCTTTTGATCCCAAGGCCGTGCAGTCGGCGGAATTGATGTCGCCGGGCAACTAGGTGAGTCAACAGTTAAGTTGACTAAACTTCCTTGTGGGTCGACGAATAGAGAACCGGGAGCGTAGCGACCGGGTCTGCGATGCATTGAGTTCACCCTCGTTGGAAGCTCGCGGCCCGCCGAGCCTTGAAATAGAGATGTCGTTTACCGCAAGTACGACCCGGTCGCTACCGCTCCCGGTTCTGTATTCGTCGACCCACAACAAGACTTCCTTCCATTCCACAAAGGAGCAAACTCATGAGCACTCCGCAAAAGAAAGTGAATCCGATTCCTGCAGAATATCCAGGCGTAACTCCATACCTGTCCGTCAAAGGCGCCGCTGACGCAATCGAGTTTTACAAAAAAGGATTTGGTGCCTTTGAATTTATGCGCTTGCCCAACCCTGACGGCACCATCGGCCACGCAGAAATCAAGATAGGCAACGCGCTCGTCATGCTGGCTGATGAATCTCCCGACTACGGTAACTTGAGCCCAAAGACGCTCGGCGGCTCGCCAGTGCGCTTGCACATGTATGTTGAGGACGTTGACGCCTTCTTTGAAAAAGCAATTGCAGCCGGCGCGAAAGTGTTAATTCCCATCGCCAATCAATTTTACGGCGATCGTTCCGGACGACTCGAGGATCCATTTGGTCATGTCTGGCTGCTGTCAACGCATGTGGAAGATGTGACGCCGGAAGAGATGAACCGGCGAATGGAAGAGTATTCGAAAAAACCAGCCGGCAACTGAGCGTCGACCCCTTGGAGTGCGCTGGCCTGACAGCGCTTTGGCCGATCTTTTCTTGAACAGCTAGCTTGAGTTTCTGAAGCCAGGCCAAAGCGGCGCCTGGCCGCCGCACTCCAAAGGATCACCGCCCTGGAATGTACGTCAGCCAGAAATAAATCACCTGGGCCACGCCGATGAAAAAGCCGATCACTGCTCCAAACAACTCGATTGTCTTCAGATGGTGTTGAGCCACCGACAACACTAGCGCTTCCAGTTTTTCAATTGGATAATCTGACACCTTCTTCCGTACCAGCCCGCCCACATCAAACTCCGCAATCGCATTCGGCAAACGCTCACGCGCTGCTGTTGTTATGCGCTCCACCAGCGCCGCGCTGGCTCGCTTCATTGAATGCTCCGAAACATGATCGCCCAACCTGCCGATCGGAGAAATCAGCAACCGCTCGATCTGCGAACTGAGAATCAGGTTGATGGTCTGCGCGGTGTCGTCGCGCGATAACAGCCCAAGCAGGCTCTTTGTTAGAAATTCTTTGGCGCGGTCGATAGCTTCGGGATCCAGCTGACCCAATGCGGCGCCCAATGTTTGTGGCCGCAACCGCGCGAAAGCCTCGTTAACATAGTTTAAAACAGATTGCGACAACTCGTCGCTCTGCGTCATCTCCACGATACGGTGCGTAATTTGACTCTTGATCGAATCAAACTTTTCCGATTCGATCTGGCCAATCAAAGCATTCAGCGGTCGCGCCAGCACGTTGTCGATCGTGGCGTTGAGGAAGGCCTCGGCTTCCTGCTCAAACGCCGGCCCGCGCAGATATTCTTCTATGCGTTTTGGTAAAGTCTTGTTAACCAGCTCGTCAACTTCGCGGTGAATGCGCTCGCGCGAGATGAAGATTTTTTTGAGAAGGGAAAGCTGCTCGTAGTACTCGTCGACTTCGCGCTTGATCAGCGCGCCGATTTGTTTGCGAGTGTTCTGGCTGGTGGCGATGTCGGCGAGATGATGAACGATCGGAGGCACCTGGCTGTCGATGCGCTCCTTCAAAAAGGCGACAGTTTCCGGAGTAAAAGTTTCTGCCAACGTCTCAGTGCTTTTTGCCAGATCGTCGAGACGTCCGGAAACAAAATCGCCAATCTTCTGTTCAAACCCTGCTTCATTAACCAGCCGGTCAAACCGTGCCTGGGCGAAGCCCGCGATTTCGCGAAACACATCTTCGCTAAAGGTGTTTTCAATTCGTCGCGCGAGTAATTCGTCCAGTTGCCGATCTACAAAACGTCTGATGGCAGCCGCGGTCTCTTCACTCTTCAGCATGGCGGCAATGTATTCGGCCAGCCGGTACTGCAACGCGGAAATGGTATCGAGTATGGGCGCGCGCACTTGCGACGGCAGCGCGTCGATGAATGAAGGATATACTTTCGCCAGCAACTCTCCGGTGTAAACGCCGACAAAGTCCTCAACCTTGCGTTCAAAGAAACTGGTTTCAAACAACGCAGCAAAAACTGTTTCCTGCGAAACCAGTTCATTGCCGACCGCGTTGCCAATCGACTGCGCCAGCTTTTCGCGATGACGAGGGATCTGGCTTCACTGTCACGTCCACTCCCAATGCTGAAAGAGGATCAAGCGGCAGAGTTGCTCGCGAGATGCGAGCAACTGCTCGGTCGTAAACTCGGACAGGTTCGCGGCAATCTCCGGCGAGCCGGAACGCGAGCCGCCGCCGTGTGGGAGCTTTTGTGTATTGAGGCGTTCTCGCGAGTGGGTCCGCTCGAACACGAGCCACCGGGACATGCATCGTCGCCTGACATCGTGCTTCGTGTGGCCGATGCGCCGCTCTGGATTGAGGTCGGCTTTCTCTACCCTCGCTTTTGGGAGAATGAAAGGCGCGGACGCGCCTTGCTCGGTCGGATATACAAGGAAGCGGACCGGCTCCAAATCCCCGCAGTACGGATCTCCAGCCAGTTCTTTGGCGACGAGGCACATCCCGCGGGACCACTCCGGAAGTTGCCGGACCTGCACGAAATATCTAAGGTCCTTGAATTACCGGAACTGCGAACGTTTTTCAACGGAAT